>Ga0302275_10001780_pt1 | contig 23064 bp, 20 predicted proteins | sample III_Bog_N2_2_FD_200229 | JGI IMG/M metagenome (GOLD analysis project Ga0302275, IMG submission 200229) | Peat permafrost microbial communities from Stordalen Mire near Abisko, Sweden - III_Bog_N2_2 | ecosystem: Environmental > Terrestrial > Soil > Wetlands > Peat | place: Sweden: Abisko... | reverse complement strand
AAACTGTGACTCATCCCAATCAGGTCGATTGGGGTTCGTGGATTCCCACCCATCCCGCCAAACTGCGCCGGGATGGATGGGGCACCCAGCAATCATTCGAGCGGGCAGGCAATGCGACTAGCAGTTTAGTCCGGCCTTGGCGAGTGTCGCCTTGAGGCCTTTCATGCTGATGCGGGTTGAAGCTTCACCCACGCTCATGCCACTGCCGGGCTCGGGAACACCGCCGTGCCAGTGGGTTTCAAGGCTGACGGCGAAGTGGTAGCCATCGCGCACGAACTCCTTGAACTGGCCCACCCAGTCGATGATGCCGCCACCGACCGGCGCCCATTCCCAATGAGCCCCCGCAGGCCTAAGCGTGTCCTTACAGTGGCAATGGCCAATGCGGTGTTTGGGCAGCAACTTATAGTCATCCGGGTAGGGCGTATCGCCGGCAAAGGTCGCGGAGTTGCCGGGGTCCCAATTGAGCATGAAGTTGGGCTCGCGGATTTCCTTGAGCAACTCGGCGGCCTCGGGGCCCGTGGCCGTGTTACATGCCGGTTCGTTCTCAAGCAGCAGGATCAGCTTGTGCTCTGCGCAGACTTTGGCCGCCGCGCGCAACTTGTCGTTGATGGCTGCCCGATAGGGTTTCTGGTCTTCGATACGCCAGAAGTCGAAGCAGCGAATGCGATCGGTTTGAAATGCCTTGCAGAGCTCAATGCAGCGGTTGAGTACCTCGTCCTGGTGCTTGAAGTCGGCATCGGCGTGGAATTGGTCGCGCGGTGGACCCTCTTTGGACTGAGGCGCGCCGGGCCAGTTCACCTTGAAAAGCGGACTGGCAATATCGGTGACGCGCAGCTTGTACTTTGCGAGAATCTCTTTGGACTTGTCGACTTCTTCGTCGGTGAGGTCCGTGACATTTTTCTTCCACATGCTGCGGAGTTCGATCCATTGCAGGCCAAAATCATTGGCTGCGACTGAACAGGCATGGTCGAAATCAGGGGAGATTTCGTCGTTGATGACCGATAGACGAAACGGACAAGTCGAGGGCCCGGCGTGAGCCGCGAGCGGCATGGCAGCCAACGCGCTTGCGCTGGCCAGGCCGGCTAGAAATTCACGGCGCGATGAAGACATAGAAGTTTCCTCCGATTTCAGTTCGCAGAAGATAGGTGTTCCTCGTGCGCCAGCGATTATAGCCCGTCGAGCACGAGGCTATCCCGCGGCCTTGGCGCGTGAAGGCAAGACGCGCGTTACTTGCGGCGATAGTCCTTTGTCTGGCCGGTGCGCGAATTGGTAATGGAGAAAGCTCCGCTCGCGGAGGCGACGACTTTGAAGTATGCGCCATCGGTCGCGCTGCCTTTGGGATTGGCGATGAGGGGCTCGGTACTGTTGTGCGCAGCGTCTGAACCTTCGGCGGTGTGAAGCATGTACAGGTCCTGCATGCCGGGGCTGTCATGGACTGTTTGCCACGCCTCCGGCATGCCCGCCTTGTGCGCGCCATTGATCATGATGGAAGCAACGGGATGAATGGCATCGACGAGTGCGCGAGCGTTGGAGAGGTCCATGCCGTGATGGTCGACCAGGTAGAGATCAACCGCGCCAATCGGGTTGTTGGGGCAGACGAGAGCAACTTCCTTTGCGCCGGTGAGGTCGCCAAGGTCAAGAAATTTGAATTTGCCAAAAGTGACCAGGACGCCGGACGACCGTGCGTTCTCGCTGGGGTCGGCAGGCCATGCGCGCTCGGTTGCGCAATAGGGATTTGGTTCGGGCTTGATTCCGGGTACCGCAGCGATGTGCTCGCCGTCGGCGACGAGGACCACCACCTTGAGGCCAGGGATGGCGATGGTGTCGCCCGGATGGACGATGCGGCGAGGCGTGCCGTCGATCGCTTTGAGATAGGCCGCAAAGTCGTGGCGCGTGATATCGGAGTCTTCGCGGTTGGGACCATGGTCAAGAAACTCGCCTACCTTGACGCGCTTGACGAGTTCCGGCACACCACCCACGTGATCGGTGTGAAAGTGGGTGATCAGGACATGATCGATCTGCGAGATGCCGGCGTCCTTCATTGCCGCCTGAATTCGAACCGCGTCACGGCCATTGTTGCCGGGCCAGCCTGTGTCAATCAGAATGGAAGCACCAGAGGGCGAAACGAGGAGCGTGGATTGCCCGCCTTCGACGTCGATCGTGTAGATGAGCAGATGCTTTGACTCGCTGGTTTGAGCCTGCGCGCGGCTGAACGTCAGCATCGGGATGCAGGCAAGGAGCATGAGGCTCGCGAGGAACGAGGGCAGAAGCCGAAGGCTGGAAGAGATGGAAGCAGAGAAGACAGGGATTCGCATTTGCGGAAGATTCTATTCGACAAAGCTGACAGGTGGGAAGCGATACTGGACACGCTGCTTGCGCGGGTCGCGCAGTACGGGCCGCTCTCGGCGCGAAGGCGACTGAACAGAATCATCAGGATGCAGGCAAGTTGCTGATTTTGGCGACGCCCGCGCGTGCGGCGATTATCGTCCCGACGGCGCAATCAACCCGCAACTACTGGTAAAATGAGAAGACGCCGCATTGTGCGGCATTTTCCCGCCCTTGAGCCATCCATCAGGCCTCTAAAGGCCAAACCCGAGAGAAGGTAAGTTACACCTGTGAGCCAGACGATACGCAATATCGCCATCATTGCCCATGTTGACCACGGCAAGACAACCCTCGTAGACGCCATGCTGCGGCAGTCCGGCACATTCCGAGCCAATGAGCAAGTGGCTGATCGCGTAATGGACTCGAATGAGCTGGAGCGGGAGCGGGGCATTACCATCCTCGCCAAGAATACGGCCATCAACTTTGAAGGCGGCAAGATCAACATTGTCGATACGCCGGGCCACGCGGATTTTGGCGGCGAGGTGGAGCGTGCCCTGAAGATGGTGGATGGCGTGATGTTGCTGGTGGATGCGGCCGAGGGGCCGCTGCCTCAGACCCGTTACGTACTGGCCAAGGCGCTCGAGGCTAAACTGCCTCCGATTGTTGTGATCAATAAAATCGACCGCCCGGACGCACGGCCGCAAGAAGTACTGAACGAAATTTACGATCTTTTCATCGATCTGGATGCGGACGAAAGTCAATTGGATTTTCCTGTGCTCTATGCCGTTGCCAAGGCGGGCACCGCGACGACCGACCCCGACAAGCCCGGCACGGACCTGCAACCGCTGTTTGAGGCCATTGTTTCTACGATTCCAGCGGCTACCGGAGATTCTGAAGGCACGTTGCAGATCCTGGTGACGAATCTCGACTACTCCGATTATTTCGGTCGCATCGCCATTTGCCGTGTTTTTCAAGGCACACTGCATGCCGGTGACGACGTGACAATTTCGAAGCGCGACGGAAGTCTGCAGAAAACGAGGATCACCAAGCTGTTCACGTTCTCCGGGCTCAAACGGATTGAGACCACCGAGACGACGATGGGCGATATTGTGGCGGTGGCCGGCGTAGAGGGCATCACCATCGGCGAGACCATCACCAGCGTCGAGAATCCGTCGCCACTGCCTCTGATCGTGATTGATGAGCCGACCATCGCCATCCAGTTCAGCGTAAATAATTCGCCATTCGCGGGCCGCGAGGGACAATATGTCACCAGTCGCAACCTGCGCGAGCGCCTTGAAAAGGAATTGCTGACGAACGTCAGTATCCGGGTTGAAGAAACCGGATCGCCCGACAGCTTCAAAGTGCTGGGCCGCGGCGAACTTCAGCTTGCAATTCTGATCGAGATGATGCGACGCGAGAGTTTCGAGCTGATGGCAGGTCGGCCGGAGATCGTGACCAAGGTGGTGGACGGCGTTCGCATGGAACCCGTCGAACACCTGACCGTCGATGTGCCGGAGCAGCATACCGGCGTTGTGATTGAAAAGCTCGGACCACGCAAAGGCGAGATGACGAAGATGCATAATCACGGCTCGGGGCGCGTACGCATGGAATTTCGCGTACCCAGCCGTGGACTCATCGGCCTGAGGAGCGAGATGCTGACGGAGACGCGCGGTACGATCGTGATGAACGCGCTGTTCGACGGCTACATGCCGTACCAGGGCGAGATTCCTCAACGGCCTACGGGCGCGTTGATTTCTGATCGCCAGGGCACGACCACAACCTATTCATTGAACGGACTGCAGGAGCGCGGGAGTCGGTTTGTGAGCGCAGGCGTTGAAGTCTATGAAGGCATGATCGTCGGTGAACACGCGCGCGACAACGATCTCGACGTGAATGTGGTCCGCGAAAAGAAGATGACCAACATGCGCGCTTCAAGCGCTGATGAGGCCATCCGCCTGGTGCCAGTGAGAGCCCTCAACCTTGAGCAGGCTATCGAGTTTATTGCCGAGGATGAGATGGTTGAGGTGACGCCCAAATCGCTGCGGTTGCGGAAGAGAATATTGCAACAGAACCGCCGGCCCAAGCGTTGGGAAAAAGGCGAAACCCAGTAGGACCTGTTTTCGACGCACCCCAAGGGGCGATCCCGGGGCCTTTCATGAGCCAGACGATTCTTACAGAGCGGCTTCTGCTGAGGCGATGGCGCGACGAAGATCGCCTGCCATTCAGCAAGATCAATGCCGATCCGCGCGTGATGGAATTCATGCCGGCGTGCTTGTCCCGTGAAGAGTCTGACGCTCTGATCGCACGGATTGAAGACCATTTCGACGCGAACGGCTTTGGCCCATTCGCGATTGAATTGTTGGAGAGCAACTCTCTGGTTGGTTTCGTCGGACGCTTCATTCCGTCCTTCGATGCGCACTTCATGCCGGCCGTGGAAATCGGCTGGCGTCTCGCGGCAGATCAGTGGGGCCGCGGACTTGCCTGCGAAGGAGCGCGCGCGGTGCTTCGCCAAAGCTTCGAGACGCTTGGATTTGATGACGTTGTTTCGTTTACCGTGCCGGCGAATTTACGCTCTCGCCGCGTGATGGAAAAGATCGGAATGACTCACGATCCCGCAGATGATTTCGATCATCCCAAATTGCCTGAAGGCCATCCGCTTCAACGTCATGTGCTTTATCGGCTCAGTTCGCCGCGCTAAAGACGCCGTTTCGCTTCCAGTACCCGGTCTAGTGCCTCTCCCGCCGTTATTCCAATTGCAGACAAATGTCCCATCTTCCTGCCCACACGGGGCTGGTGCTTCTCATAGAGGTGCAGGCGGACCCCGGGTACAGCAAGCGCGGCGGCAAAGTCCGGATCGCCTTTGAGCCAGACTTCGCCAAGCAGATTGACGATCGCGGCGGGCGTAATCAAATCAGTTGAACCAAGCGGAAGATTGCAGACAGCACGCACCATTTGTTCGAACTGGCTTGTAACGCATCCGCGTTCACTCTGGTGATAGCTGTTGTGTGGCCTGGGGGCAAGTTCATTTACGAGCAACCCGCCCTGCCGGGTAACAAAAAGCTCCACGCAAAGCAATCCCTCAATGCCAAGCTTTGCAATGATGGCCGCTGCGAGTGCTTCTGCGCGCAGCCCCAGCTCAGCGGGAATGCCGGCCGGTAGCACGCTCCACGACAGGATCTGATTTTCATGGTGATTGCGCGCGGCCGGGTAACTGCGCACCTCGCCCGAGGGACTTCGCGCGGCCATTACGCTGATTTCAAAATCCAGATCGAGCGCCTGTTCGGCCACTGCGGGCCGGGCGCCAATACTCCGCCATGCCGCAGCAACAGACTCCTCGGTAGCAGTCGAATCAAGGCCGATGCGTGCCTGACCACGTCCGTCGTAGCCGCCGCGCCCGACCTTCAAAAACACACGGCCTTCAAGCGCTGCAACGGCGTCTTGGAGTTCCGCAACGCCGCGCACAACTCGAAACGGACCGACAGGAAATCCGGCATCTGCGAGCCATGCTTTTTGGAGGGTCTTGTCCTGGATGATGCGGATCGGCTCCACGCCTGGTCGCAGTGGCGCGATGCGCGCCACCTGTTCGAGTGCGTCCACGCCGATCTGTTCAATTTCGAGTGTGACGGCATCGGCTCCCGTAGCCAACCGTCGCGCGGCATCAACATCATCCCATCGCCCGACGATGGACTCATCCACGACGTAGCTTGCGGGACAGTTTTGTTCAGGGTCCATGACGCGCACGTGATAGCCCATGGTGCGCGCGGCCATTGCCGTCATGCGCCCCAACTGCCCGCCGCCCAGAATCGCCAGGAGTCCGCCCGGCCGGATGATCGTTGGCGGTTTTGCTTCACTTGATTCGGGGACGCCGCTCAACCCGGCTGCTCCTCAGAAATCGTCTGACCAAGCACTTCCTGCGTTCGAGCTGAGCGCCAGGCCGAAAGCCGATCCCAGAGGGCGGCATCAGTTCCAGCCAGAATCTCCGCAGCGAGCAATGCCGCATTGGCTGCTCCTGCTTTGCCAATGGCGAGTGTTCCAACGGGCACGCCCTTGGGCATTTGCACAATCGACAGAAGTGAGTCCATTCCGTTCAGCTGTGTCGCCGCCACCGGCACTCCCAGAACTGGAACCAATGTCTTGGCCGCCAACATGCCAGGCAGGTGCGCCGCGCCGCCGGCTCCGGCGATGATTACGCGCAGTCCCCGTTCCCGAGCCGTTCCGGCGTATTCAAACAGCCTATCTGGCGTCCGATGCGCACTCACGATCTTTGCTTCATACGGAATATTCAGGAGGCGTAGGATTTCGACGGCCGCCGAGAGCACTTCGTAGTCGCTCTTGCTGCCCATCACTACGCCGACTAACGGCTTTTCACTCATAGGGCTGATTATACGAGGTAGCCTGAACCGTCAGTGACGATGCCAGGTTTCAAGGGCCACTTCAATGACCGCAATGACCACGCTCGCCGCCGCCAGGAACCCTTTGGCCCGTTGCCAGTTCTGCTCGTGGCGCTCCAGGCGCCGCTCGAGTTCCGCGATTCGCCCCCCGTTGCCGTCGCCCATCAGGCCAGTCATCTGCGTCTTCAATACGCTCAGATCGCTGAGCACCTGTGCTTCGAATTCATTCATCATCCTCATCCGCGGGACTCCATGGGTCCATTTGCTCACAAAAATTTGCAGCCTATGAACTCAGCGGCAAGTTGATGAACAATGCCGTTGAGAACTCCGAGTAATTAGGGGGTGTCGAGCCGTCGTACATCCTTATATAGAAACGGTCGTTGGCCGACACCCTCGCGAACGTTATGTTTGGCAAACTTGCTCGCGCCACCAATCCAGGATCTTCTCCGGGCATGAAGGCAAAGTCTCGCGTTCGAATTTCAAAACCGCCGCCGCTTGGCGGAGTTACTCCCGTGCTGATCCCGACTGTGCTTCCGTTCAGAGTTGTTACCGTCATACAAGTCAAGTTGGCAAGCAAGGTTGGAGCAACTGGCGCCGGTAACCAGGTATCCTCTGGAACCATCGCGCTGGTCTTGATGGCGAGATCCTCGGCCCAGTCATTGGCAAATGCAATTGCATACTCCACAAGGTCTGGGCAACTCGCGCTGTAACTCACCTTGACTGTGCGAACCACAACCTGGGCGTTCAGGTCAGCCGAAGGCGCGTTCAGAAGCAGCGCGTCGCCCGGCCACACATCAGCAGCAAAGCTAGCCCGCGATCCTGTGTACTTCCCGCTCCACAGTGCGCTCACACCCGCTGCCGCCTGCTCCATCATTAGTGCCGCATTGCGACAGTCTGCAGAGCAACGCGCCGGCGGATCAATGACCGAACCTATCCACGTTGCCACCGATGGCAACCCTGCTTCCGACAATGACTGCTGGCTCGCAGCATTCACCTGGCGACCCACAGCTCTGCCAACCGTCCGGTAACTGACCGCGATCTGTTCTCCCGCCACGGGCGCAAATCCGCTGTAGAACACAACCTTTCCTGTGCGCTCAAGATGACACTCGCCAGCTTCAGCCGTTGTGCCAAGCCGACGCGTAAACGGGGCGCCGCTGGGAGGTGTGCTCACGACCCAGCCAGAGCCAAGATTCGTCAAGTTGAATGCGCGCATGCCTCCAACGAGATTCAGGCTGCTGGCAACCACCACCGTGCATACGCCAGGCATGTTTGTGATTGAGCCGTCGTAAAGAATAACTGGAATCGCGCCGACTCCGTTGACGAACTGCTGGACCTCAAGCTGCAACTTCTCTGGGCCCAAATTCCATTCACCACCCGCGGAGATCGGACCGCTATCTCCGCACGACCGATAGATTGCCAATGCCCTGAGGCTTTCTGGGCAATGAGCCCTTATGCGTAGCGTGTACTGGTTGGCTGGGTTAATTGCGATTGTCGTGCCGGCGGGTGCTCCCTGGATGAATGGCTGTAGACTTACGGCGCCAGATCCTTGCTGCGCGCTCGCTTGAAAGCCCACCGTACAGCCAGCCGATTCTGCCCCTCCGTTGAATAAGCCGGCCAGAATGCCGGCGCTGCCCGCGGAGAGAGTTACCCCCACTGCTTCAATCAAAAGCGTCCCGCCCATCTCCACGGGGTCCAGCCAGCTAAGGACCGTCTGTCCATCGATCCCGTTGCCGCCGTTCATCGCCAGGCCTTCAGCTCCGAGAGATAAATAGCCCTGGCCTCCGGTATTGCTCCAGACGCGCTGATCGATCACCGGCTCATTGAAGAGTTCGCTGATGAGCGTGGACTTCGATGTGGCAGGGAAATACGGATCTTCGGCAAGATAAAACTGGGTTGTCAGACCGTCGCCCTGAAAATATTCGGTGACATAGGCAACTGGCTCATGCGCTCCGCAAACAGTCACGTCGTTTGTCAATGCACGCTTTGCCTTTGCGGTCAGCGTCAGATTTGCCAGGCTCAGGCTGCCGTCACTCTCATTGAGGGAGTGCACTATCGTTTGCACAGGAGAAAGTGTGAGCGCTCCATTCAATGCGCGATATGCGGCGCGTGCCTGGTCTGCAACCTGTCCAGCGCTCTTGCTCCACGGCGCGCCTGGGCTTGGAACAAAGTAACTCACCGTTGCCCCGAGCGAGAGTCCCCGTGTCAGAAGTGCTGTTGATCCGCTGTGCGTTACCAGCGAAGTTAAAAGGGCCCCTGCGGTCTCTCCTGTTGCCCCTGCGCTTGGCGGTAAAAGTAATTCATCGAGCAGGATCTCGTCACTCACGGCCTGAATTGCAGTCCGGTAGCGAGGGCCTTCGAGCCCCATTCCGGCGTACTCAGGAAGTGGACTCACCGCGATGTAGCCAGTGAAGTAGGGTGTGCCGTCGTCGCCGGTAACCGCCACGAATTGATTGCGCGAAGGTGTAGCGAGGCTTCCGTTGGCTGGCAAGCACAGCCATAGCTGACATATTGAAGGTTCGTTTAACTTGCGCTCAATGGTCAGCGGATGAGCCGCGTCAAGTGCGGCCGAGTAGTTCTGTCCTTGGATCGTGATCTTCATGAAAGCTCTCTAACGGAATAACTCATCGTGTGCTGTTGTCTAAACAAGCGCATGGGTTGCGGGCAAAAAGCTGCGATAACATACGACCCGTTCTCCGTCCAGTGGATCAGTCACAGGCAGCGCCAAAAACTGTCCGTTGAGGAGAACTTTGGATTGCCCATTCTTGTTCCTTGCATCGAGTGGGATTAGAGATTCCTCCGCACCGATCGCTGTTTGCAGTCGTGGGTAGTGATAGAAGATCCGTTCCCCCTGGCTGCCCTGCATGACAAACAACCCAGACCACTCCTGGTAAAAGCTGCCCCCTTCACGATCGACAAATCCAGTCACCGTCTGGAGTTTTGCGCCCGATGCAGGTGTACCGCCCGGAAGAGGCTCGGCCAAAGTTAGCCCGGTCTGGCTTACCTGGGAAACCAGCGCAACATTGAAGGTGACCCGCCGAATGTAGTCCACATCCGTCACGGCTTGCCGCAAAAACGCACCCGCAACCGGTGTCCCCACAAATCCCGTTAGTCCTGTGTTGTCCGCATCGAGCGCAACGATTGAGCCCGGCGTAAATCGTGCCGCATCGGCGCTCGCCAGCAAGATCGATGTCGCGGTCGATCCGCTTTGTGGAGAAACTGCCGCTACTGCCTGTGCTCCATCTGCTGACGGAGCCGCGCCGCTCGCCGTCGCCAGCAGATTCATGTGTTGCGATCCGGTGGCCAGCGCCATGGTCAGCTTCGTCCAGCTAAGAAACTGCAGACTGACCTGTGCTCCGAGAGTCTCTCGGACTTGTTCCAGGGGTGCTGCTGGAATGCCCGTCAGCAACTGCGACGACTTGCTCGTTGACTTCCGCGTGAAATCCTGGATCCACCCCAGGCTGATCCAGGGCGCCGGGGGAGTATCCAGATTGAATCCTCCTTGCTCAGCAGGATCAAACAGAATCGGCGCTTGGACTGCGCGATTCACCGGTGCAAAGTATCCTCGAATCCGCCGCGCTACAGGCGCAGGAGCTGAAAACCAATTGTTCGCCATCACTCCCCCTGCTCCTGGTAGCTGTAAACCATCACCTTCGCTGACCTGCTCAAGCGGTCCCGCTGCACATTGACCGGTGTAATTGTCGGCTCGTCCCAGAACACCTGAGTTAACATCGCGGCCGGCGGCGTTGATGAGTAATTGATCTTTGGCGTGTAAAACGGAGCGAGCATCGCCACCAGTTCCTCATCCATTTCGCTCAGGGAACGACCACGATCCAATCCGCCAAAACTCTGCGTCCCGCAACTCTGGTAGACGATCTCGCACTCCTCGGCTGCCATCGTGGTGTCCAGGTTCATATCGACTCCCAGGCCGAGCCAGCGAAGAACATACACATCATTTGGAAACTGGCTTACGGGCGCTTCCGCCTCTTCCACGAGAATTCCGGGTCGGACTGTACCGCGCAGCAGAACTGTTCGATCTGGATTGATCGTCGTCAGTCGGCCGCGCAGCGCCATATAAAATGAATCTTTCGCATTCTGCATGCAACACAACTCCTCAAGCACTGCGCGAGCAGGCAGGCTTCCGGCTGCTTACACTCGCATGGTTGCTCTCTCGAGCCGGACTTAATTCAGCTGTAATCTGATCGCCAGCTTTCGGCCAGGTCTAGGCGAACAAAGGACGGTGGCGGTTAGATCGCTTGCTGTCGGGCTTCACGCAGGAGAAGCCGATAGAGATACGCTTGTCCGAAGGCCTCGTTCGCGGCTATTGACTCGATCAGGTAATCCTGTCCTGCCACTGCTACTGCCAGAGTCATCGAGAAGAGAGACTGTGCCGAAGGCAATTCCATTGAGATTACTTGTTGCTCAATGCTGGTCGCCGAGACGAGCAACTCCCACTTCGACTCCCCACCCTCCTGCCACGACGGGCGCAGCTTGCGCATCACTACGGGACTCACGACAATCTCGCTGAACGTCGTGGCCACGAGCCCCACTTCCGACATGTTTGTATCTGCGTTCGTGCCCGTCACTTTCAAGAGTGCCGTTGTCCCTGCTACGCTGCGCAGCAGGGCGTCAGCCAGCATCTGCGGAGCTCCAACCGGATTGCGCGGCGCCGTATCGCTCATCGCTCACCCCAGCCTGTTCGCTACGTACGGACGCAGCCACGCCTGCACTGTTTCGTCCACTAGCGAACTTGAGAAGTACTGCATCTGCATCGTGTCGATCTTGGTCTTGCTGGCATTCAATGCCGGCGTCGACTGGGCATTGCGTACAATCTGGGCGCAAGCTGACTTTACGTCGTCTCCGACCGTCGCCAGTCCCGCTGTGTACGTCACGCTGACCTCGTTGTAAGGTAACCCCATCACATTCCAGGGCAGTGTCAGCTCTCCCGTGTTCGGGTCATAGTCCACAGAGTTGGGGTCCAGTGCCGTCCACTGGCCAGGCAGCGAAAACGCCCATGCAATCTCCATCAGAGGTTCGTTCAGGATTTCGCCCCGCCGTGGTCGCCCGTACCGGCCTTCAATGCTTACCAGTGGCGTTGAACCAGTGCCCAGGGGTGCCAGTGGCAGATAGCTCAGCCTTACCGTCTGCACACCGCTGGTCAGCCGCAGTCGCTCCGTGTACTGGATCACATTCAGGTCCGGCCGCCTGCAGTAGCTGTTGATCAATGCCGTTGCGGATGTAATCCAGTCCGCGGTCGTCCCAGTCGGCAATCCATAGTTCGGGTAATCGGCTGGCTGCAGATATGCCATACTTCATCCTTCCCTTTTATCGTCCGGGATGTTTTTCGTCCTGGACGGACTGGCGGGAGTCACTTTTGAATCGCTCCCGCTCGCCCCGTCTTGTATCCAGTCAGCCTCACTTTGCTCGTTCTCTGGTGCGCTGACGTGATCGCTCAATGACTGCGCCTGCCCCGCTGTTCCATCAAAGCCACGGCAGGGCAGGCGCGTTGATTAACGGTCAACCAGCACCTGGTAGTGTGCGTAGTTGGCGCCCTTCACAACGGGTGCGCCAAACTTGACGGCGACATACTGGTAAGCCAGCGAGCCCGGCAGTCCCAGCTGGAAGATGCGAGGAGCCGGATCGCCAAGCCAGTGGTACTCGATCAGATCCTCGGTCACGATGTAAGCAGGCAGCACTGCAGTTCCTGATCCAGGTGTGCCCGTGTAGCTGAGGCTCCAGTCGGGAATCAAGGGCAGATCGCCTGCTTGCGTCGACAGCATCTTCACCCGGATTCCACCGGTGATGTTGTCCGTGTTCAGAACAACGTTGAACTCGGCCTTCATTTCGCGGTCGATCAAGTCCAGCAATACCGGGTTTGCGTAGATGGCTGTCGGACGAACATGGAAGCCGTTGTTTGCGACCATCTGCGCCACAGCAGACTTGATTCCATCCACAATCGAAGCCGTGGTGCCGATTGTCACCGTGTTGCCACCGGCAACGATCTGCGGAATCGCGCCCATGTACTGCGTGGTTGTCGGCGAGCTCAAACTGGTGTCATTGCCATTCCATAGCGCCACGTCGTGGGCCACCATCACGCCACTCACCGTGTCCACCAGGTCCTTGGCCTGCAGATAGGCGAACTGCTTCTGCTGGTCGCCCAGTTCGATGTCGAACAGGTTGTAGTTGATCTGCGAGACAATTGCCTTCAGCGGCACGCTCCGTTCAACGCGCGTCGGGCTCACTACCGGGGCCACGATGCTGCGTGGATTAACGAATCCCGCTGTACCCGGATTAGGCAGTGCCGTCTCTTCAAAGAACCGCGACGGATGTCCGGTCGCCGGAACCTGCTTGATGCGCTGTCCAAACGGGCTGGAACGGCGGCAAATGTCAAAAATCTCGGTCTGATATAGCGGAACTTCAATGGCGCCTGGCCCGATAAAATCCGCTGCTGCGTGTATGTCTGCAAAGGTTGCGTTCATAGGCTCTTTCCGCCCCCTCCATGGGGCCAGTCGTTGCTCAACGTTGCGGTTTGCTCTCGGCTTCCAGCACCTTGCGCATCCGTCCGAGCGGTCTTTTAATCTCATATTCCGCAGAGAGCTTTCCGAATTTCATCATTCGAATTGATCTCTACCAGAGGAACCCGGCCCTCCGAAAACTTCGGCTCACCAGGCCCAGTGTGATTCCAGCTGGAAGCTGATTGCTGGAGGCTGGAAACTGTATTCAGGCAATGGCGCATGCCCGCAGCAGCTGGCTTTTCACCGCAATACGCTGCTCCAGGCTTAATCCGGCTAGTGCCGTGTCAAGGGTGCGCACATCCACCGGACCTTCGCCGACTCCGTGCTTGGCCAACATCTCTGAGGTGGCAGCAGGCACGGTCCTGCGCATCGGATTCAAAACTGAGCTGGGTCCCGCTGCTTTCACTTCCGCAAGTTCCCGCTCGGCAGCCGAAAGTCTCTCGGCCAACTCCGTTTCCCGCCGGCTCTGCTCGACCGTGGCCGAGATCCTCTCCACTTCGCCTGATAGGGCGCCCTGCCGCTCTTCAAGCCAGCTCAGCGCCTTCTCCAGCAACGTAGCTGCTGCTTCCAGCCGCTCAACAATCACTTGCTCTTCTTTCTCCATGCTGCTCCTCTCCTGTTCCCGGTAAATGCTTGCGCCCCGGTTGATGAAGGCGCAAAAAAAGGGTCCGCCATGCGGAACCGTCTATTTTTAAACCTGCAAGTGCCCTTCTCCGCTGGCCGGCTTAACTGGCCATCCGGAAACTGGTTGCCCTGTAGGCGGCTTTCTCTCTCAGCAGGATCGCAGCCCCCGTGAAGGTTACGCGGGTCAACTTCCACACTTCGGCTCGCATATCGTCAACGCGCGCATCCGCTAGTTCGTAACTCATTCCCAGTGCCTCAGGTGCGTGCGCCAGTATCTCCTTCGCCACTTCGGGAAAATCTCGCGCATAGAGGTAGCCGCTCACCACCAGCTGCTGTCCGATCAGGTTTGCTTCGGTCAGCAGCCCGATCTTGCGCCGCGCGTCGTGTCCGTCCCACCCGGGCCGGTAGTCGACCGCCATCCCCAGCAAAGACGGCAGCGCCTTCTCCGCCGCCTCTCGCGTCAACATCACCCGATGTCCACGGGCTCCCGCTGGAGCCTGGTCACTGGCTGCATTCACCACCGTCAATACCCCTTCAAACGCCACCCGGTTTGGGTGCCCGTCCACAGGAGGAATCTTTACCGCCATCGCTTCCAATCGCATGCGCTCTCCACCCATCTGTTTTTTCTTGCCCAGCCAGCCGCCTTTTGTCCGGCCTCGATTCGTCAACCCGCCTGTTCCGTACCCTCGCCCACCAGCTGTGCCACCCCATCCTGTCCAAGTGGCGCCAGTCCCCGCATTGCCCGCACCTCATTCACGGTGAGCACGCCCGCCTGCAGCAGCTGCACCTGCACGGCCAACTCCGTTTGTTCATCCCGCGCGCTCAACTCGTTGAAGACAAACTCGAACTCCCGCCATCCAATGCACTTCGCGAACAGGTCTCGCGTCAGATGGCCAGCAAGCAACATCGCAAGCGGCGAGATCGCGCCGCGAAATGCTTCATCTGCCATCTCCGATGCTGTTGACTGGTTCACATCCGCCTCGAGTCCCAGCATCAATGGCGGCAAGCCAAACGCATTCGCAACCATACGGATCAAGAACTCCTGCCAGGCCAGCCGAAGGTCCGCATCCGTTCCCTGCGCAAATCGCAAAACCTCCGGCTTCTGCTCGGTCGAGATCAAAGGAACCCGTCCCGTTCCCTCAATCTCGTCCTGCCACCACCGGATCAAACGGTCATGCTGCGCCGGCGTGGCTTCGTTCAGCCACAGCGCATATTGGGCCACTGAATTGGCTGCCAGCTTACCGGCAAAACGGTGTGCGCTCAGAAACTGGTTCACCGTCTCGAACGCCACCTCCAGTGGACCCAGGCCAAACGGCGTAAAGCTGCGCGGATTCATCCTGATGTACATCAACTGGTTGTCCAGCAATTCCACGGCGCTCGATTCCAGTTGCCCCGGAAGCGCCTGCGCATATCTTGGCGTCTCCGCCTGGCCGTCCCAGCGCGCATTGATGCGGATCGATGCTCCATCTACCGCCCACATCATCGCCGGACGTTCGTCATCGCCCGTCGGTTCCATCTCGATCGCCCCAAAGCCGCCCGTCAGTGCGTCTTCGATCGCCTGTTCGATCAGAGTCCTGAAGCTGTCAACCGCATTCGGCTCTTCCAGCGTCCGCCGCAGCGCCCGCAGCTTCTTCACTGCAAACGCCACTTCACTCGCCTTCACTCCGCGCCGTACCCGCACCTGCCAGTCCATGGCCGCAATCCGGTCCTTGATCACGTTAATCGCGCGCCGTACTACTGGCGTCTCCGCAAATCGGCGCAGATTGGCCGGCGTCGGCTTGGGCAAGTGCCGGCCCGGAAACTGGATCGGGCTCAGGATTGAAGGCAGCGCAAGTGTCCTGCGCTCCGCATCGGCATCCGTCGCGCTCGCCGCTCCGTTCGCCATTGAGCCCCCGCCGATTGCCTGCCGCCAGATCTCTCGCAACTGTTCGCCAACCTTCACATGCACCTTCCTTTTTTGCAAAACAAAAAGGCACAACCCCCGAAGGGTCATGCCTTTTTCTATTCAACCATCTGGCAAGTCGTTCCTGGCTACAAACGCATCGCAGCAGGTAACTCACCGTTGATTCCCACTAACAAATTCATCCTACCCCAAACGTCGGAAATTATCTGCAAATCAGAGCAAAGTTTCTTTGACTGGCTCATTCGTACCTATCCGATCGAAAATTAAATCGCCGAAATCATGAATTCCTGAACCATCGGCCATCAGCCATCAACCCAGCTTTCAAATCCTCAACTCGCGGCGTGCGGTTTCTGCCACCCGCTCCAGATCGGAGGTGGTCAGCACTCTGATCTGGTTTTCTTCCATCGTCTCCACACCAAACCGGTACAGCGCGAGCCGCTCCGGTTCCTCGTCGGTTGCTCCCAGCCTGGCCGCGGGCTCAATCACCGCTGTCAGCTCCAGCTCTGCCTTCTCCACGCGCTCTACGCCGGCGCGCAAGCCGGCCGCTGAGAACGCCAGAACCTTGGCCATCTCCACACCCGGTTCAAGGCTCACCGCATGAAACATGCGCACAATGCCATTGGTCCGGTATCCTGCATCGATCCTCAACGGATCTCCCGGCCGCGTGTAGAGCGATGCGGCAATCCTTTTTCGCAGTAGATCCCATACGCCGGCACGCTCAAATTCCGTCCGCATCCGCGCCTGGATCGCCGCTCGTCCGCTCAATCTTGGAACGCGCTCCCGCGGCGGCGGGTCCACGTACAAGCGCATCAACTCTTCCATCCCCGCAGGAATGCTCTCCGCCAGGTAAGCCTTGGGGTCCGTCATCTGCACGTTCAACGAGAGGGCCTCGCTCAGCAGTCGCATCAGGTTTCCGTCCGGCTCGGCCGCAAAACGCCTGCGCAGTTCGCTTTCCATACCCTCCAGCAACGCTGTGTCCGCCTCCGGATCGAGGCAGCGAACCCTGCGCCAGTCGCGCGTAAAGCGCACCTCGGCGGCCTCGCGGCTGCCCTGCTCGCGCAGGATCACCCCGATATGCACATACTCGTTCCTTACCGCGTCCGGCACATACCGAAGCAGGTGGAATTCGCATGCCCGTCTTGGTTTTTCGCCACTCATCGCTTCAGCGTGTCATTCCTTGCTTCCTCACACCCGGCTTCCCACCGTCCGCTCTCATAAAATATCTTTCTTCTCCCCCCTAATTCACCTCTCCAATCCTAAGCCCGTCCCATCTCTCCTTCCACGCCGCCTCCCCCTTTTTCTCCTTCCCTCCCCATTTCGGAAATGGTCTTCGATCCGATTTCCCGAATCCCTCCACCAACTCCCGGATCCGGCTCCTTCTTGCCAGCAGCTTTTCCACCAGCGCTTCCATTTCGCTCAGGTCGCCGCCATACCATTCCGGTGGCACTTCGTTCGCTGCAGCCCAAACCGTCTCTGCCGGCATAGTCTCCATGCGGGTCAGCCACGGCTCGAACGACTCCCATCCGGTGATCTCACGGTATACGTCGTTGCGGTAATACACTCCGCGCAGCGGCGCATCTTCAAAACGCCACTCCCCGGCGTGGAAGCAATAACCGAAGTCGATAAAGACCGCCTTGTACCGCCGTTCCCGCGTTTTGCGCGTGAACACCGCCTGCCGCCCATTGGCGTTTCCGGTCCATTTGTCAAGTGCCAGGATCCCTGCAAACTCTCCCACGTTTTTCAACTCGGCCAGTTGTTCCTCCGGCAGAAAATCCACTAATTGACCGGGCATCAGCCCGCCCACAAAACGCGAACCGAACTGCAGGCCCGGCTGGCACTTGACTCTGGTTCGCCCAAGGTCGATCTCCAGCTCTGGCGTGTTCTCCACCAGCCAGCTTGATACCTCAACCAGCTCTGCGTCCGGTGCCGTCAGCCCCGCCGCCAACGCTAGACGAGACGCCAGAAACTCATTGGCCAGCACCCGCATGTGTTGCGGGTTATTCTGAAACTTGACCACGTACACATGACCGTCTGCGCCCAGCATCAACTGGCCCTGCGCCCCGCCCCGCATACGCCGGATCTGCTGCACCGCCAGAACTGCCAAGCCCGCTCCCGCCTTGTTTCAGGGTTCTTCTTCGGATTTTACCCGCAACGGTTGACGATTGGTCTACACCTGTTTTTGCCCAGCATCTCCTCCCGCGCCGCCAGCCCAATGGCCATGGCCATCACCCGGTCGTCGTGCGTTCCTGTGCGCGCCCCGCTTTTTCCATTGGGCAGCTGCACAAAGCTTCTGCACTCCCCCAGAAGCCGCCGGCTCATGAAGCATTCCGGAGACTCGGCCAACGCCGCATCCAGACGTCCCAGCATCGCTGGCCTGCTCACTGAAGTGGTCAGCCACCCGGCCTCTCCGTTTTGGCTATAGACTCGGGCCTCTTGACAGCCCGTCTCAAGGTGCGCAAGCACCCCGCTGCCGTGGTTATTCCGTTCCACCACCAGCAGTGCGCGGTTATATTCGCTGGCTAGTTTCGTGACAAACCGGGCCAACTCCAGGCCGCCAAGGTGCTCGGCGAACTCCGCGCACTGCATGCCCGTTTCCATCTCCACCACTTGGGCTGCCGAATAGTCGCCGTCGCTTCCCCCGCCTGCTGGATCCACCGCAATCAAGTACTCTTTCCCGACGATCGGCGGCAGCCAAACCTCAAGCCCTCCGTTGCGTCTCCGCTCCTGCGGCTCCGGTGCCGTGTCCAGCCGCTGTTCGATTGCCTCTAGCTCGAACACTGAATCTCCGCTGGCCCTGAAACAGCTCTCTTCATCCTCCGCATACTCCTGCCGCGCAAGACCCCGAAAATTCGCCCGTATCTGCCTTCGGAATCCAATCTGTTTCAGATCGAGCCCGTGCCGTTTCCGCAGCGCACTTTCTTCTTCTGTAAGACCGGCCTCGTCCACTGCCGCGGCCCGGTAGCGGGGCTCCATCCACCATGGAAAGAAATGCCGCATCATTCCCGCTTCTTCTGCTTTAAGCCATTCTTCGTGGAAGCATCCTCCCACGCCGTCCGGCGTCGATTCCAGAATCAGTTCTGCCTCTGGTGCCATCGCAGCCCGCAACCCTGCCAGTGTCTCGGTCGGATCGCCAGGCCAGCGGGCCAGTTCCGAGCAGTGCAGATTTTGAACCGTCAAACCCCGTCCTGCATTCCGGTCTCCCGCGCTCACGACCCGATACTGCGCATCCAATTCCGGAAAAACCAGCTGCCGCACGTTGGCCCTCGAGGTCCTTAATGGTCCTTGCCGCAGTTCCTCAGGCAGCCAGTCCAGAAAGCGGTGAACGATTCTGAAGATCTCTTCTGCCGCCTCCTGCGTGTGCGCCACTTCCAGCGTCAGCGTTCCAGGCTGTGTAACTGTCTTCAGAAAGAAGCGTGCTGCTGTCCAGGTTGTCAGGCCCATCTGGCGCGCCTTCAGCACAATGTTCCGTTTGCCTCGCCGCAGTTCGAAGGCCTGCTGTGTTTTGTTTGCTCTGAGCGGTGCTGTCCAGCCTTCCCTTGTCCTCACAAGCAAGAGTCTCTCGGCAAGCACCATGCCCACGGTCCGCCCTCGCAACCGTGAGGGACGCTTGTCCAGAATCTGTCCGAGCCGTCTCAGACCCATGCGGTCCAGGCTCTCAAGGCTAAGTTCCAACCCTCCCGTAGCATCGTATTCCACCATCGTTTCCACGCCCCATCTTCTCTTGGCGCCACCTTGTCAGTTCTCTCTCCTCGTAATCTCCAACAGCCCCGCCCTCTTCGCACAAGGGAACTCTTGGGGGCCGATGGAGCGCGCTGCCCAAATCAATCCTCCGCGCAGCGACCTAAGCGCCCGCCGAAGACCTTCCCCGCCTCCCGGAAAAAACCGAGTAAGAATTTGAGTAACATCCTGGCCACCATCGGCTTAAAGAAGCCGGCGGAGGCCGCTACTGCGGGATTCGGCAAGCGTGGGCGCGAGCACGAGGATGACCAGGCATCTCATTGCAATGCGTCAATCGCTGCGCTCACGGCGCGAGCAATGAACGAGGTCATCGTTAGCTGCGTGCCATGCACCTTGTCTGACTGGAACAGACTCGTACTGGCCCATCCATTGGTTCCAGTCAGTGCTAAGGGAAGCGTCACCACTTCATCTGCACCTGTTCCTGATGCCGTCAACTGATTCAGTGACTGTATCTTTGTGTCGAAAGCATCTGATGAATCTCCGCGTGAAAGAGATTGAACTAAAATCACTTTCCAGCCAGCAGAATGCCGCGCCATGATGTAAGTTGCAAGGTCGGTATTGCATTGAGCAGGAGTGCGCCCGCCAGTCCCAATATCGTTCGTGCATCCCCATATGATGTCGATATTCTGCATCCCTGCGTGGTAGAGAGGATCGACCACTGTGGCTCCAGTAGTAATCATCGACTCTATGCTCCCCACTGTTGCGGGAATCGTTACCCCTACAGCTTTCCCTGGGACTCCAAGATTGGCGATGCAGGGAACAGTCCCCGCGGACGTGTAAATCGAATCTGTATAGGGACTGGTAACTCCATATCCGAACGTTTCAGAATCGCCATCGGCAACGATATTCACGTTGCATCCAGAGACAGGCGCGGGGCTCGCGTAAGTGAATGAACTGACTGTATCGGTGTCGCCACTTTGGTAGATGCCCGGATAACCAGTTGTCAGTGGGCTGTTCGTATCGTTCGCAACTCCAACCTCAATACCATTTCGATAACACGAGAGCGTGTTTCCTACGACCTGCAACGTCAAAACGTCACCAGCGGCCCCTGAGACTGTAGTTGTTGCGTAGCTTGCATTGGCTCCAATGCTGCTATTGCTGGCCCCAGTCACTTTTCCGAAATACAGCTGCGTTTGACCCTCAGAGCAGAAATAGAAACTAACCGATGTTGTAGGAGTGCCACTCACGCGAACTATTGGACCTACATAGTCTCCTGCCCCGCCCACTGAGCTCATGACCACAGTCGAGGTCTGTGCCGCGGGCGTAGATGTAGCACCCGTGTAAGCCGCCACGCTGTAGAGCGAAGTGCTGGAAGATGAGCTGTGTGCCGCCCCGCTGTTGGGAACCCATCCATTCAGATAGTTCGTCCAGCCTGTGCCAAGGTTCGCTCCTGCGCGCTGGAAAACGTCGTTGAACTGGTTGGGCAATGCGCGCACCGGAAGACCGCCGCTCGCATTGATTGTCACATTCCCCGTTCCGCCTGAGGGGGAGATCGTCACGTTCGCGCCTGCGAGGATCTGAGTTACGCCACTTGACGGCGTTCCGTACCCCGTCCCGTCCGCTTTGACGTAACTTCCCGAGGTTGCGCCCGCCAGTGTTACGGTTTTCGCATTCACGTTCCCCAGCGGCACAATCGCCATCCACGCGATATCTACCTCACCCGCGCCAAGCGCAAATCCAAATGCATCACCAGAGTAGCCCGTAAAGTCTGCGGAAACCGTGGCCGTCTGGTACGACGTTGTGCAGCTAGGCGTAACCGCGCCGACAGTCGTCCCGTTCGCCTTGATGTTGACGAGGAATGAGGTAAGGCTTGGGCACTTGTAGGAGAACTCAACCACGACCGGACCTGCGGGAATATTTGACCCGGCAACGATCTGGTTCGCTGGGCTCGATGATCCGGTGCGCCCCAGCATATACATGTTGTTGAAGTAGTTGAAATTGCCGCCGGAAGGAATGTCCACGTAATTCCCCGTCCATGAATTGCTGTCGGCAATCACGTTGTAAATTACGCCAAAAGCGTCGGTAAAGTCCTGCGGCCAGATGAACAGGTCGTGATCACTGTAGTAGGGCGCAGTTCCGTTTCTCACGAAGTCCGGTGTAAGCGTTCCCCAGGCCTGCTGTCCACGGTTCAGCGTGGAAGTCTGCGGAGTCGTGACACGCATTCCTGTGCTAGTTGAGCCGCCGCTGCCGACATAGATATTGTCCATTCCCTTGTTGGCGAGTGAATAAATACTGTTTCCGCCGCCATCCAGCCAGTTGCCGGAACCATTCATGCGCAGCGACCCACCGCAGTTGCTATTGATGAAGCGGCTATCAATTGTGTCAATCGTCCCCGTCTGTCCATCGCACAATTCAGTGCCTACAACCGTTGCGCTACCGCCTTCGATGCGCCATGCCTCATTTTCGACGTACTCCATCTCGGGAACATGGATGTACCACGAACTTGGAAGATACTCAGACGCTGATCCAACCTGGAGAACCTGCGGCCCACTCGCAGCGGCGATTCCGTAAGCTACTGCGAGTTGAATCTCATCCATTTCTATTTCGCCATCGTTGTAGCTAATCCACGGATAGATGTTCCCCGTCCAGAAACCGTGATCGAACTTCTGGAAGTCGTTCCCGATTCCGCCCATCTGCGGATTGGTGTCCGGCGTGCCCTCGACGATGCCGTAGGCGGTGTTCACCATCCAAAGGTTCTTTGCGTCGAGCATGTAGGGGTTCCAAGCCGCGCCAAAGTAGATGCCACAGGTGTTGTTGCGAACGTTCGGGGGGTTATTGATCAGCGTGGTGGTCACATTCAAGAGCGAGGGCTCAAGTGTGCCAACGCCACCTGAAATCACCCAATGCGCCGGATTGCCGTCGTAGTTGTCTGCCGCTAACGCGCAGTTGCCGATGTGTTGAGTCACCGGGATGTGCGCCGGGGTGATGTAGGCATAAGCATTCGTGACACTCGTGCTGGCCGCTGCTGTCAGCGTGACCGTGAGGCCGCCGGACCCGTAATTCGCCCAGCAGGGGAAGACGTTGGCAATCGTGGTTGACAGATCGGCGCCAGAGGCGCCCGCCCCCTTCACCAGAATGTTCTCGCCAATGTCCCCGCAAGTGATTTCCTGATTGGGACTGGTGAACGTATAGCTGCTCGCATTGATCGAACCATCATTCGTCCATTTGCCCGGCCAGCGATGTGCGCCTAAAGTAGCCGAAACGTCCTCTGATCCGTCCACTTGAAAAACGATTTCGCGGATTGACCAGCCCGTGCGCGGATTCACCGAGCCTGCTGTATTGGGATCGGGTTCATGCAGAATGTCCTCTCCCGGCTCCCCGCGAATCACCACGCCAGCACCGGTGGCACCCGAGGCTCCAGCGCCAATTTGCCCCTGCATGGACGCGCCTGTCACGGTCAGCGTCGATGTCAGATAGCAGCCGCCGGGTGGGGCGGGGAAGTAGACGGTGATCTGCGACGGGCTAGTCCACTGCACATTGAGCGCCGCCTGAATTGCAGCGCTGTCGTCCGTCACGCAATCGCCCTTGGCGTTGTAGGGTGTCGCCATTACATTGAGCTGCGAGTTTACGC
>Ga0302275_10001770_pt1 | contig 23120 bp, 24 predicted proteins | sample III_Bog_N2_2_FD_200229 | JGI IMG/M metagenome (GOLD analysis project Ga0302275, IMG submission 200229) | Peat permafrost microbial communities from Stordalen Mire near Abisko, Sweden - III_Bog_N2_2 | ecosystem: Environmental > Terrestrial > Soil > Wetlands > Peat | place: Sweden: Abisko... | reverse complement strand
AGACGGACGGGGCGTGGCGCGCAGTTGCGTGGCGAGCTTTTCGAGCAATTGCGCCGTCCGCTCCGGCCCCTGATTTTCCAAAGCCCGTTCGAAAAGCGACTGCATGGACTCGGTCAATTGGTCTCCGTTGGTGGCGATAGCGGTGACGCCACCACGCGCGCTGTAAATTTCTTTTTTGGATGCTTTCACTGGTTTAACCTCGTTTCGCGAACACGAAAACGACACTGGCACATTAAACCGAATTTGTCTCCGTGTCGCCAGTGAAATTAAAACCAATAAAATCCCACCATGCACCGCTTCGATCTGCCGCCCCTGACCGCCGCCGAACAGTTGGCGGCGGACGAAGCGCTGCTAGACCGGTGCGAGGCCGGAGCGGACTCGGAAAACCTGATGTTCTGGGAACCACGGGAAACCTACGTCGTCGTCGGTTACGCGAACCACGTAGCCACGGAAGTGAACACCGTCGCCTGTGCTGCGCAAGGCATTCCCATTTTTCGGCGCTGCTCCGGCGGCGGCACGGTTGTCCAAATGCTCGGAGGATTGAATTACTCGTTGATCCTCCGCATCACCGCCACCGGCCCGACGCGGAACATCACCGCCGCCAACCAGTTCATCATGGAGAAAAACCGCGCGGCAATTGCGGCCGCGCTGCCGCAATCCGAGATTTCCGTGCGCGGCCATACCGATCTCTGCCTCGGCGAAAAAAAATTCGCCGGCAACTCGCAGCGCCGGCGGAAAGATTTTCTACTCTTCCACGGCACACTGCTGTTGGACTGCGACCTGACGCAGATCAGCGAGCTGCTCAATATGCCTTCCCTGCAACCGGATTACCGCGCCGCCAGGCCACACCAGGAATTTGTGACAAACCTAAATTTGCCGGCCGAACCGGTGAAAGCGGCACTGGCTAGAGAATGGAACGCGAAGACGCCGCTAAAAAATCCGCCGCTGGCCGAAATAGAAAAACTCGCGCGGGTGAAATACTCTACGCGTGAGTGGAATTATAAGTTTTGACGGAATGGTCTGAATCGAAAGAACTCACAGCCGCTCCGCCAGCGCCGCCTGGCTTTTCGCGAAAATTTCCTCGTGTAGCGAGTGGCCGTGCGCGTCAATCGTCACCACGGCGGGAAAATCCGCCACTTCCAGCTCCCAGATTGCCTCAGGTGAGCCAAACTCTTCCTTGAAATAGACATTTCTCACCTGTTTCACGCACTCGGCCAGCACCTGCGCTGCGCCGCCGACCGCGTGCAAATAAACACAGCCGTATTCCTTGCACGCCGCCTGCGTTTTCGCGCCCATGCCGCCCTTGCCGATGACGCCGCGCAGGCCAAAATCGCGGATGACCTGCCATTGATACGGCTCCTCGCGGATGGACGTCGTCGGTCCGGCCGCCGTGCAGCGGTAGGTGCCATCCAGCTGCGGCATCATCACCGGGCCGCAATGATAAATGATGCCGTCCCGCAGATTCACGCCCGGCGGCAACTTGCCGCCGTCGTGCAGATATTTGTGCACCGCATCGCGCCCGGTGAACACAATGCCCGAAATCAGCACTTCATCGCCGACTTTGAGCGCGCGGATTTTTTCCTCGGTGAAGGGAAAGGTCAGTTTGATCATAACTATTCAGAATTGCTAAAATACAGTCGCATCATCCGGCGGTCGGGAAAAGCCAAATCATCATTCCAGCAGCGCCTCGGCGTGCTGGCGCGCGGCAGCGCTCTGGCCGCCCAGCATCCGGGCCAGTTCCGTCACCCGCGCCTGGCGGTCGAGCAAGGTGATCTCGGAAATCGTCCGGCCATTCCTGACCTGCTTGGTCACGACGTAATGCGCATCCGCCGGCGCGGCGACCTGCGGCAAATGTGTGATGCAAAACACCTGCCGCCGGGCCGCGATCTGCTTCATCTTCTCGCCCACGGCATTCGCGGTTTCGCCGCCGACATTGGCGTCCACCTCGTCAAAGACGAGCACGGGAATTTCATCCTCGGCCGCCAGCACGGTTTTCAGCGCCAACATCACCCGCGCCATTTCGCCCGAGGAGGCCACGGCCCGAAGCGGTTTAGCCGGCTCGCCGGGATTGGGTGCGAATTGAAATTCAATCTCGTCCAAGCCCGAAGCGGATGGCTGGGCGGCAGCGGCCAGGGCCACGTCAAATTGGCTTTGTTTGAAGCCCAGGTCGGACAGTTGCCGGCTCACGGCCTTGGCCAGGGGCGGAATCACCTTTTTTCGCGCGGCGGAAAGTTTTTTGCCGGCGCCCAAAATTTCATTATCGAGTTTTTCAAGCACGGCGTTGAGCCGGGCGAGTTCGACGTCACGGATCTCCAGCGCCGTCAGTTTCCGCCCAGCCTCGTCGCCGAAAGCGAGGACCTCCGCCAACGTCGCGCCGTATTTGCGCTTGAGCGTGTGCAGCAGATTCAAGCGCTCCTCCAGTTCCGTCAGCCGAGCGGGATCCACCTCAACCTTGTCGGCATAGCGCGAAAGTTCGGCCTGCAACTCCCGCAACGTCTCGCCCGCCTGCGCGTGCAGCCCGGTCAGATTCGCCGCCCCGGCATCCACGCGCTGAAGTTCTACCAGCACCCGACCGATGAGGCCGGACTGTGTGAGCAACGAATTTTCATTCTCGCTCAAGGCGTCGAGCGCGGCCTGGCTCAATTGCAGCAGCTTCGCAGCGTTGCTGGCGCGGTTAAATTCTTCCTCAACGCTTTTATCCTCGTCCGGCCGCAACTGCGCGGTGGAAATTTCCTTCACCTGGAAGCGCAACAGTTCCAACTGTTGCGCGTAGGTTTTTTCATCCACGACGAGCGCGGTTTTCTCGCCTTCCAAAATTGTCCGGCGGCGGACCAGCTCGCTGAACCCGTCGCGCTCCGGCTCCAAACCGCCGAACGCATCGAGGATCGCGAGTTGTTTTGCCGGATGCAGCAGCGATTGGTGATCGTGCGGCCCGTGCATATCCACCAGCCATTCGCCGATAGCCGCCAGCGTGGCCAGCGTCGTGGCCGAACCGTTCACAAACTGGCGGTTGGTGCCGGCACTGGTGAACGTTCGCTTGAGCACGAGCTGATGCTCCTCGCACGGCTCCAGGCCGTTCTCCTCGAGGAAAGTTTTCAGCGGCGCGCGGAGTTTCTTGGTGTCAAACACGGCCTCTACCGAGCAGCTTTCCTCACCGCTGCGGATGAGGCTGCGGTCGGCGCGTTCGCCGAGGACGAGGTTCAACGCGCCGATGATGATGGACTTGCCCGCGCCGGTTTCGCCGGTGATGACATTGCAGCCCGGCTGGAGTTCCAGCGTCAGGTCGCTCACGAGGGCGAGGTTTTTGATGCGCAACGTCGTCAACATGGTAGATTCGTGCGCGCTGAATTTGACGGTTAAGTCGTCGTTCGGCAAAAAGAAAATCACATGGCGTTTGAATTTACCTTTCTCGGCAGCGGCACGTCGCAGGGCGTGCCGCTCATCGGCTTGGATTATCCGCCGGAATATCTGGCCAATCCCAAGAACTGGCGCACCCGTCCGGCCATTTACGTGGCCACCGACCAGGTGAAGCTCGTGGTGGACACCCCGCCAGATTTCCGGATGCAATGCCTGCGCGAGAACATCAAGCGCGTTGACGCCGTGCTGGTGACTCACGCCCATGCCGACCACGTTATGGGCATGGACGACTGCCGGCGGTTCTGTGATTTGAACGGTGAACGGACCCTGCCGATTTACGCGAGCGAAGCGACCATGGTACAACTGCGGCGCGTGTTTATCTACGCGTTCCATCAAGGCCCGTGGCCAAGGGGTTATTTCATGCCGGAAGAGCGCATCATCACCGGCCCGTTTGAAATCGGCGATCTGAAGGTCACGCCGTTCGACCTGCCCCACGGGCGCACGACCACCACCGGCTTTCTCTTCGAGCAGGCCGGCCGGAAGCGGCTTACCTATTTGAGCGACTGCAAGGAGATTCCCGAGCCCGTGCTGGAACGGGTGCGCGGCGTGGAAATCGCCGTGCTGGACGCGCTACGCCACCGGCCGCATCCCACGCATATGTGCCTCGACGAGGCGCTGACCGCGGCGCGGCGCATCGGGGCCGGCCAGACGTATTTCACGCACCTCACACACGATTACGACCATGATAAATCGCAGACGGAACTGCCGCCGGGCGTGATGCTCGCGTGGGACGGATTAAAGGTAACCGCGGGCGAGTAACGGGATTCCTGCAACATGAAACGCCTTCACACCCTCCTTTGCCCGGCACGGTTGGGCCAATGAATTTGAACCGGTGAACCCACAACCAGTCAAATCACCGCTCAGAGCATGAGTCCACTGAAAATATTTCTGACCTGCGCGCTGGCGTGGCCGGCCGCGTTACTGTTGTCGCGCGTGGCCCACGCCGGCGGCGACGAGGTCGTGTTGATTTACAATTCCCGGATGCCGGAGTCCCGCGCGATCGCCGGGCATTACGCGGCCGTCCGACACGTCCCGGCGAACCAGGTGTTTGGCTTCGACCTGACCACCAACGAGGTCATGTCCCGCGACGAGTTCACCACGGGCTTGCAGCAGCCGCTCGCCGACCAGCTGGTCGCCGCCGGCTTGTGGCAATTTGGCGAAGTCACCCGTCCCGCCACCAGCGACCAGCCGGCGCAGACCGAAACCCGCGCCGTTCAGTCCAAAATTCGCTACGCCGTCCTCTGCTACGGCGTGCCGCTGAAAATCGCGCCGAGTTCCCGGCTAGAGGCTTGGATGGACCGGTTCTATGAACTCCTGCCGGACGCGACCACGCGGGACAAGCTCCGGCACAACGAAGCCGCCGTGGACTCGGAGCTCGCCTGGTTGCCGCTATATAAACTGAATCTTCCCCTCACCGGTCCGCTGCGAAATCCGTTCTACCTGTGCACCAACCGCGCGGCCATGAACTGCACCAACGGACTGCTCATGGTGGCACGCCTTGATGGTCCCACCCCGGAGATCGCCAACCGCCTCGTGGATAAAGCCGTCCAAGCGGAAACCACCGGCCTGTGGGGCCGCGCCTATATCGACGCGCGCGGCCTCAGCGTGACCGACACCAATTATTTGCTCGGCGATGAATGGATGCTGGCCAGCGCGTACCTCAGCCGGCAGCTCGGCTTTGAAACCGAGGTGGACACCAATGCCGCCACCCTGCCCGCCTCGTTTCCCATGAGCCACATCGCCTTCTACGCCGGCTGGTATGCCAGCGATGCGTGCGGCCCGTTCACCGCGCCGACCATGGAGTTCATGCCCGGGGCGTTCGCGTATCATCTCTATTCCTTCAGCGCTGACACCCTGCGGAGCACCACCCGCAACTGGTGCGGCCCGCTGCTGGCCAAGGGCGCCACCTGCACCATGGGCTGCGTGTATGAACCCTACCTCCAGTTCACGCCCAACGTCGCTTTCTTCCTCGAAGCCTTCGGCAATGGCGGCACGTTTGGCGAGGCCGCCTGGGCGTCCCAAAACACCCTCTCCTGGATGAACACCGTCATCGGCGACCCGCTGTATCAGCCGTTCAAGCAAACGCCGCCGGAACTCCATGCCCTGCTGACGCGTACCAAAAATCCGCTGCTTGAATGGTCCTTCGACCGTTTGATCTGCTTGGACCTCGCCCATGGCCTGCGCGAGCGGCAACTGATCCCCTTCCTTGCCAACCTGCCCATCACCGCCCGCAGCGCCGTGCTCTCCGAAAAACTGGCCGAGCTTTATGATGCCGCCGGCATGCCCAGTTCCGCCATTGCCGCCTGGCAAAGCGCGCTGCAACTCCATCCCTCCCCGCAGCAACGCCTTCGGCTGCGGCTCACCCTCGGCGAAAAATTGACCGACCAGGGCCTGAACGCCGAGGCGGTGGAAAATTACCGCGCGCTGATTACTGAAGCGCCCGATTATCCGGGCCGGAATGCCATAGATGAAAAACTCAAGGCGCTGGAGCCGGCTGCCGCGTTGACTAAAAACAAATAAGCCCGTCCCGTATGCGATTGATTGTTGAATTGAATTTTCCTTTTCGCGCAGTTCGTCTATATCGCGGTTAAACCCATCATGCCCATTTTCTACGACACCCACGCGCATCTGGATTATCCCGAATACGAAAAGGATTTTCCGGATGTCCTCGCCCGGGCTGCCGCCGCCGGCATCACCAAGATCATTTCCATCGGCACCAGCCTCGATAGCAGCCGCCGGGCAATCGCGCTCGCCGAGAAACATCCGGCCATTTACGCCGCCGTCGGCTGGCATCCGTCCGAAGCGCTGGAAGCCCCCGCCGACCTCCGCCCTGCCCTGCGCGAGCTGGCCAAGCATCCCAAGGTCGTCGCCATCGGCGAGACCGGGTTGGATTATTATCGCTTGCCCAGCATGGGCGGGGCGCACGGTGGGGCGAGCGTCCCCGCGAGCCTTCCCGCTGGCCAGCTCGCCGGTAGCCTTGCACCACCAAGCACTGAAGACGCGCAATACAAAAAACGGCAGGCGGAGATTTTCCAGCAGCAGCTTGAAGTGGCGGTGGAGTTCGGCCTGAACGCCATCATCCACCAACGCGCGTCCTTTGACGACACCCTCGCGCAGCTCGCGCCGTTCGCCGGCCGGGTGCGCGGCGTGTTTCATTGCTTTGGCGAAAGCGTGGAGCGGTTGCAGCAGGTTTTGGCCGTCGGCTCGCTGGTCAGCTACACCGGCATCGTGACCTTCAAGAACGCCCAGAACGTCCGCGCCGCCGTCGCTGCCACGCCGCTCGACCGGTTCATGCTCGAGACGGATTGTCCGTATCTCGCCCCGGTGCCCCATCGCGGCCAGCGCGGCGAACCCGCCTTTGTCTCGGAAGTTTCCGAGACCGTCGCGCAGGTGAAGGGCTGTTCGCTGGAGGAACTCAGCGCGGCGACCAACCGCACTGCGCACGAATTTTTCCCCAAGCTCGAAAGGTCGTGAATGCCCGAGGAACTTCAGGTGCGGGTCCACGGTGACGCAGCGCTGCCCACGCTGATCTATCTGCCCGGCCTGCACGGCGACTGGACCCTCGTCGGCGATTTCCGCCGGCAACTTGCCAGCACCGTGCGCTTTGTGGAGTTCACCTATCCGCGCACGCTCACCTGGTCGCTGGACGATTATGCCGCGGCCATTGAATGCGCCCTCGCGCAAAACGGCATCACCGCCGGCTGGCTGCTGGGCGAATCCTACGGTTCCCAAGTGCTCTGGACCATGATCCGGCGGCAACACTTTGCGGCGCAGGGCATCATCCTCGCCGGCGGCTTCGTCAAACATCCGCTTTACTGGGGCGTGCGGCTGGTGGAATTTTTCTTTGCGCGAACGCCGTCCCGGCTGCTGCGGTGGCTGCTCCACGGTTTCGCCACACTCGCGCAATTCCGCTACCGGCACTCGCCGGAGACGCGCGAAAACTTCAAGGAATTCATCGCCCGGCGGACGGAATTGGACCGCCAAGCCGCCGTCCACCGGCTACGGCACGTGGCCGGATCCGACCCACGCGAAACCGCCCGCGCCACCCGCCTGCCCGTCTATTGCCTTAGCGGCGCGTTGGACCCCATCGTGCCGTGGCCGCTGACCCGGCGCTGGTTGCGGCGGCATTGCCCTGCCCTGCGCGGCGATCGCATCCTCTGGACCGCTGACCATAATGTCCTCGGCACCGGCCATGTCGAAGCCGCGCGACAGACCCTGGCCTGGCTGCGGGCCTGACGGGTTTCCGTTGGCAGCCCGCTCAATCCGTTCTATCTTTCCCGAAAAATGATTCGCGCCATGACCAAAACGCAAATATTGGACCGCTACTTTATCGATGCCCGGCATAAACTGGTGGACCTCGCCGCCTTCCTCGACCGCGTGGATCGCGCCGACGGCCCGGCGGATTTCCGGTTGAAAAGTTTCCGCGCCGCCCTCGCCAAGCTGGACGGCCGGCAGAAGCACAAGGCCAAAGCCGTCCTCCTGGCCTTCAGCGATCTGACCACCCAACCCATCGCCGCCGCCACCACCAAATCCGCCTGTGGAGCGGCTGCGCGGTAACTAACGCTCCAGAGGACTAGGCACTCAAAGACGCTCCGCGTTCAATCGGGTCAGGCGTCACGCGTCGGTAGGGCGCGTCACTTCGTGCGCGCCGCCATGGCAAACCCGAACGCGTCCGTTGGCAGCCAACGGCGCGCAGAGGACTGCGCGCCCTACCCGCGCTTTGGGCGGGAGCAGGCGGGCAGATTTATTTCGGCAAATCAACCATGTCTTTCCCGGTGAACGGGTCTTGTGGAACCGCAGAGAGATAATCCGGCACGAGATCGCTGACACCGGTTGGCGGAAAACCCTTGTCCAGTGTGTAGGCGCGGGCGGCGAGAATAATAATCAACTGCCGGGTTTTGTTTTCTTGTTTCAAATATTTCGGCTGCACGGTCGAAATCACTTGGTTCAGCGTATTTCTGCTCATTAGCCGCTGCATAGTGTAGCTGACGCCGGTAAAAGTTCGCCGCGACCAATTGTTTTCCTGCTGAATAATCTCCTCCCAATTTTCCCGATGCCGGTCAATTCCTTCCAGAGCAGCAGCGGTAGCGCGGGCGCTTTTGGCATCAAGCCCGGCGGACAGCGGCTGCAATTGTGCCGCCCCCAGAGATTCAACAGCGATGCCAACCATTCCATCAATTATAACCCCTCCTCTATCCGCTTCCGTTCCCAAATGCATCACCTGCAAATAGGCCTCTGCTGCATCTTGATTGCGGCCCTCTTTTTCGGTCAGTCTGCCAGCGGCGACCATGGCTTGGGCAAGCTGCTTGATTTGAGTCAAATCCGTGGCATGACTTTCAATGTAGGCCTGGGTGAACTGAAGGGGCACGCGACATTCAACACTCAAGGCGGACTTTGCCAGAGCCAATGCCCCGGCATTGGTTATCGCCAAAGTGCGGAGCTGGGCCAGATCGGCAGTGGGATAATTTCCGGTGTCAGTGGAAACCATGCCGCCGGCCCGGACCAAATCCGCGTAGCCATTGTGATCCGGCAACGTTGGCAACGGTGGGAGTGGCGCCATAGTTTTGGAAATCAATATCAGAGTTGCCGTGGCGGTTATAAGCAATACGCCGGCTGTCGCAACCACCACCGCCGTTTTTATTTTAGTCCACGCCATAATTTTCAAGGCTCCTTTCACCATGGTTAAAGTTGAAGTTCCTGCCGCCGCCCCTTTCGCCACTGCGACAGCAGATATTTTGAGCGCCAAAGCCGCCGGCGCGGCCTGCAAGGAATTCGCGGAGATAGCCCCGGCCAGCATGGCCGCCGTGGAACTGACGCCGCGTTTGGTGAAAATCTTCCGCAGTTTTTCCAGCGCGCGGTTCACGCGCATTTTGGCCGCGTCCTCGCTTGCGCCCATGGCTGCGCCGACTTCCGCAAAATTCTTGTTCTCAAAAAACCGCAGCACGAGGGCGTCGTGATCTTTCCGGCCCAAACGCTCCATTGCGCCATCCAGCAGCGGGGCGATGTGCGTCCAGGTTTCGGTTTCCGGCTCGGTGATGGTGGTTTGCATATGCGCCTCGTGTTCGCGCTGCTGGCGGCGCTGGCGGTTTTTCAGGGCATCGGCGGCGGCGTAACGCGCGGTGCGGCACAGCCAGCCGGGAAGCACGGTGGGCGAGGCGATTTTATCAGCTTTGCGCGCGAGAATGATGAAGACGGCCTGGGTGATTTCCTCGGCCAAGTGCGGGTCGCGCACGGATCGCAGGGCCACGGAATAGACGAGATTTACATGGCGGGACACGAGCGCGGCAAAGGCGGGTTCGGAATTCCGCGCCGCATATTCCCGCAGCAGGGTCAGGTCGTCATTCATGCGTTCACAGGTATATGGCCGCCCCGGGGAAAAAGTAACAGATTATTTTTCGATTTTATTCCAAAGCGGCGGAAGGTCGCGAAACTCCCCGACGATGGCGCGGAGGTCAGGGTTCGCCCCGTGGGCTGGTGGTCAGGACGGGCGGCGGTTGTGCCAATGATTCCGGCTATAGGCCGAGCGTTTCTGTCGGAGGCTGGTAAAACTATGCGCCGAGGATAGAAATGGACGGTTTCACTGGCGGTGAGGCTGGTTTGCGGGCTGGTGTTTTCCAAGCGGTCGCGCAAAATCTTCGGAATGCTCCGCATTGAAAAAATCACCGCGCTCGACCGGCTGGAACTCGCGCCATACCGCTCGCTCAAGCGCTCCGCGGAGCATGCCCGGCTCGGCATCTTCGTGGTGGAGGGCGACAAGGTGCTGGACCGCCTGCTGGAAAGTGATTTTGCCCTGGTCTCGGTGCTGCTGATCGAGGAGCGCCTGGCGGAATACGAGCCGCGCCTGCGGGCGCGGGCGGCGGCGGACCTGCCGGTCTATGTCTGCGCCAAGCCGGTGCTGGCGGAACTGGCGGGGTTTGAGATTTATCAGGGTGTGCTGGCGGTGGCCCGCATGCCGGCGCCGCTCACGCTGGCGGCGGTGCTGGCCGCCGGCCCGCAGCCGCGCCTGTTCGTGGCGCTGGACGGTTTGAACAACGCGGAAAACATCGGGGTGCTGATGCGACACTGCGTGGCGTTCGGCGTGTCCGCGTTGATCGCGGGCGAGACGTGCGGGAGCCTGTACCTGCGCCGCACGGTGCGCAATTCGATGGGCGCCATCTTCAAGTTGCCGGTGCTGGAGGCGGGGACGGCGCGCGACGCGGACCGGTCGGGGCCACGCGCCTGCCCCAATCTGGTGCAGACGTTGCGCGAGTTGCGCGCGGCAGGAGTGCGCTGCCTCGCGGCCCATCCGCACACGGATAAAAAAAAATTGTCGCTGGCGGATTTCACCGGCGACTGCTGCGTGGTGTTCGGCAGCGAAGGCCACGGGATTTCCCAGGAAATCCTGGCGGAGTGCGACGAGGCGGTGGCGATCCCGATGGCCAACGACGTGGACTCACTAAACGTCAGCGCGGCGGCGGCGGTATTTCTCTACGAGGCGAACCGGCAACGCGGGAAAACTTGAAGCCGGACCGACCGGACGCGGCCATGCCGGAAATCTATTGCTGGTGGCAGGATTTTTTTCTGAACAAATTCCGCCGGCGGGTGGTCGGATAAGCAAATGAAAAGTTTGAAAGTGATTGTCCCGTGGCGCGAAGGGTTGCACCTGCGTCATGCCGTCAAACTGGTGGAGCTGGGGAAGTTTTTCCGGTCGCACATCGCCTTGAAGAACGGGCCGAAGATTGCCGATCTCCGGAGCATCATCAGCATCATTTCCCTGTGCGCCACGATGGGCACGGCGTTAGAAGTGGAAGTCTCCGGCGAAGATGAACAGGAGGCGACCCGCGCGGTGGAGTCGGCGTTCTCCGGATCCAGCCACGCCGGTACCGTCACTGACACCACTGCACGCCAATAGTCCACCCCGGCTATGCCGCAAGGCGGGCCGACCGATGGCCAGCGAGGCTGACCGCGACTGGCTGACGCTGGACCAATTGGGCCAGCGGAGGAAAACCGGCGGGTGACGGAAAAGAGGTTTAAGGAAGGAGCCGCAAGGTATTCAAGTGACCGGCCGACTGGCGGAACATATTTTTTCCGCAAAATCCACGGCCTTGCGGCAAAGCGGCAGCCAGTCGAGCTCCGCGCGCACGCGTGCGGCGGATGAAGCGGCGTACGGCTGCCACTGGGACACCGGCTCCGCCAGCCAAGCCATAATCTGACGCCCAAAATCCTCGCCGTCGAACTTTGAAAATTTCACGAGCGGATCTTTTTGGAAATAACCGCGCACGCTGTTTAGCGGCGTGCAGACCACCGGCAGGCCGGTGGCAACATATTCCACAATCTTCGCAACGAACGCGCAATGCGTGCCGGCCGATTCCTCGTAAGGGACAATGCCGACGTTCGCGCTGGCAAGCTGCCGGGACACCTCGGCATAAGGCGTGAAGCCGGCGGCCTCGAACTTGAAATTGGAGAGCGTCTGCGCGCGCTGCAAAAATTTCTCCAGCCCGGCGGTGCGACGGCCGACGAAGCGGAAAATGGTCCCGGGCTTTTGCGCCACCACGGTTTTCACGGCCCCAAAAGCAATTTCGCCGAGATGATGCGCATCGAACGAACCGTGCATGACCACCACCGGCGGACGGGCAGCCGGCGGCAGTTGCGCGCGCAACGGAAATGCTTGCGCGTCGTAGCCGTAATAGATTGGGCAGATTCTTTCGCGCGGATAGCCACGGGCCGCGAGGCGGCCGGCAAATTCGTCAGAGATGGCGCCCACACCATCCACCTCGTAGCGCCCCGGCAGCGACAGCTCATACCGCATCAGCGCCTGCACCAGCGGCTTCGGCGCGACGTAGGATGGCCACGTCTCCATGAAGCCGGTGAGCAGGTCGGGGAAATTCATCAGCACCGGCACGCGGAGTTGTTTTTTCAACTTCCCGGCGGCGACGGCGGAAATGGCGTGCTGTGAAAAGAGCAGTTCGAATTTCGTCGTGCGCGCGGCGGCGGCCACCATACGTTCGAGGAAAAACGGATAGGCGAGATATTTGAAATTGCGCAACTTCGCATAACGGCCCATCGGCCAGCGGGTGAACTGGTGGAGCCGGACGCCGAATTTTTTTGCGACCGTTTCAGCATCGTCAATTTGCGGGCCGAACACATGGACAGCGTGGCCGCGCCGGACCATTTCCTGGACGAGGTACACGGCCTCCGCCGAACCGCCGCCGGAGGGCGGATAAAACGGTTCGTGTGTCAGGAACGCGATGGAAAATGGGGCCGGCACGCGAAGACGCTAGGATTTTTAACGCGTGGGTTCAATTCATTTCCCTGTGAAAATGCTTTGACTTGCGGCGTAAAAAATTTAAATTACCGCTCCGTTTCGTGGATGGGGTCATAGCTCAGTTGGTAGAGCGTCTGAATGGCATTCAGAAGGTCAGGAGTTCGAGCCTCCTTGGCTCCACCATCCACTTCCAAACGGGTTCTTTTTTCTTCCGGATATAATTGTTTACGTTCAGGGCGGCCATCGGCGCAGCTCTTTTCAGGTTCTGGCGGTTCTGCCAAAAAAAAACAAAAACGGCGCGGAATTAATTCCGCGCCGTTCGTGATAATAATTGAAACTTAGGTCAGGCTGATCTTGTCACCGTCTTTCAACGTGACGATGGCCTTCTTCCAGTTCGACGTGGTGCCGGCCTGCGCGGTGCGCTTCCGGCGGGCTTTGCCGTGGACGTTCATGGTGTTCACGCGGGTGACTTTGACCTTGAACAGTTCCTGCACCGCCTGCCGGATCTGGGTCTTGTTCGCGCGCGGATCGGCCACGACGGTGTACTGGTTGTACTTCTCGCCCTGGCGCGTGCCTTTTTCCGTCAGGCGGACGGTCTTGATGATTTCAAAAGCGTTCATGATTATTCTTTGTTCAGACGGGCTTCGACTTTTTCAAACGCGCTCTTGGTGAAGAGCAGCTTGTCCGGGCGCAGCACGTCGTAGGTGTTGAGCGAGTCGCCGGTGGTGAGCGTCACGCCGCAAATGTTGCGCGCGGCGAGCATGAGATTCTTATTCTCCTCCCCGCCGGAGACGACGAGGGTGGTGCCCTTCAGTTCCAAGGCGTTAATGACCTGGACGAAGTCCTTGGTCTTGGCCGAGGCGAGCTTCAGATCGTCCACGACGACCACGTCGCCGGCCTTGAGGCGTTCGGTCAAAGCCTTGCGCAAGGCGAGGGCTTTGGTGTTCTTGGAGATTTTCTTTGTGAAATCGCGCGGGCGGGGACCGAAGGTCACACCACCGCCGACCCACACGGGCGACTGGAAGGAGCCGGCGCGGGCGCGGCCCGTGCCTTTTTGCTTCCACGGCTTCTTGTTCGTGCCCGCGACTTCGCCGGCATTCTTGGCCTTGGCGGTGCCGCTGCGCTGCGCCGCGCGATACGCGGTCACGGTGTCGTGGACGGCCTGCGTGCCGCGGCCGTTTTCGATCATCGCGAACTTGACTTCGAGTTCGCCGGCGGCCTGGCCGGAAAGGTTTTTGATGGAAATTTTCATGGCTTAATTATTTCTTGGCGGCCGCGGCTTTGGCATCAGCGCCGGCTTTTTTCTTGCCGACGGTTGCCACGGGGGCTTTCCAGCCCTTCGGACGTTTCTTGGATTCACGGATGACGACGTAATCGCCTTCCGCGCCGGGAATGGAACCTTTGATCAGAATCAAATTATCCGCTTCGAGCACCTGAATCACTTCGAGATTCTGCGTGGTGCGCACGTCCTGGCCCATGTGGCCGGGCATTTTCATGCCGCGCATGACCGTGCCGGGGAACAAACGCTGGCCAATCGCACCAGCGCGGCGATGCCAGCCCTTCGCACCGTGCGTGGAATCACCACCGGCGAACCGGTGACGCTTCACCACACCTTCAAAGCCGCGGCCCTTGGTCGTGCCAATGGCATCGATGAAATCGCCGGGCGCAAACAACGTCGGTCCGACGATGTCGCCGGGCTTGACGTCCTTGGAGAAATCACGGAACTCGCGGATGCGTTTCACCGCAGCGCCGTTCTGTTTCTTGATGTGGCCGAGCAAAGCCTTGGTCAGGCGCTGTTCCTTCTGGTCGTCGAAACCGAGCTGGACGGCATTGTAACCGTCCTTGCCGGCCTGCGTTTTGACCTGCAGCACGCGATTCGGTCCGGCGAGCACAACGGTCACGGGCACCAGCGTTCCCGTCGCCGTGTAGACGCGGGTGTGGCCAAGTTTTTTTCCTAAAAGTCCTAGTGGCATGGTGGTGTCCTCTTCAGATTTTGATGGTGATGTCCACGCCGGCGGGCAAATTGAGCTTCTTCAATTCGTCCACGGTCTTGGCGGTCGGTTCGAGAATGTCGATGAGCCGCTTGTGGGTGCGTTGTTCGAAAGTTTCCTGCGACTTCTTGTCGGAGTGGGGCGAGCGCTGCACGGTGTAGCGTTCGATGCGGGTCGGGAGCGGGATGGGGCCGGCCACGCGGGCGCCGGTGCGCTTAACGGTGTCGGCGATTTCCTTGGCCGACTGGTCTATGACGCGATAGTCATAAGCCTTGAGGCGGATGCGAATACGTTGTGCCATATAAAGAACGATTGTCTGTTTTTGGTTTAACTGTTGCCGCCCTCGTCCAACGAAAAGCGGACGCGGATAATAGCAACTAGTACTTCCCGTGCAATATCTTTTTTAAAAAATGTTGGTTGTGCTGCCGGGTCCCGGACGGCGCGCAAAGCCGCCGGCGCCACCCCGTTATGGCCGTCAATGGCAGCCGGGGATTGCCGAACAGATCATTTCGCCGCTGCCAACCGCGCCCAAGCGTCGGCGGCCAAAATCTGTTCCAGCGTGGGATGCTCGATAACGGCATGGGCGTCCATTGTCCGCCGAACGGTTTCGGTGATCTGCGGGAAGTTTATTTTGTGGTTCACAAAGGCTTCCACCGCCACTTCGTTCGCGGCGTTGAACACGGCGGGCAGCGTTCCGGAAGTTTCCCCGGCCCGCCGCGCCAACAAAATGGACGGAAACCGGTCCGGGTCGGGTTCCTCAAAAGTCAGGGTGCCGAGCCTGGGAAAATTGGTCTGGACGCGGTCGCTCGCGGCGCGGCCGGGATAGGTCAGGGCGTATTGGATGGGCAGACACATGTCCGGCGTGGAAAGCTGTGCGATGATCGAGCCATCCACAAACTCGACCATTGAATGCACGATGCTCTGCGGATGCACCACCACGCCGACGCGCGCCATCTCGATGTCGAACAGCCAGCGGGCCTCGATCATTTCCAGGCCCTTGTTGAAGAGCGTGGCGGAATCCAGGGTGACTTTGCGGCCCATGACCCACGACGGATGTTTCAGCGCCCGTTCGAGGGTGATCTCGGAAAATTTTTCCTTAGGCCAAAGGGTTTTGTCGCGGAACGGGCCGCCGCTGGCGGTGAGCCAAAGCTTGCGAACGGAAGCCGCGGGCTTGCCATCAAGGCACTGGAAGATGGCAGAATGCTCGCTGTCCACGGCGAGAACTTTTACGCCGTGCTTGCGCGCCTCGTGCATGACGATCTCGCCGGCCATCACCAGAATCTCCTTGGACGCGACGGCGATGTCCTTGCCCGCGCGAATCGCCGCCAACGCCGGTTGCAACCCCGCCGTGCCGACAATCGCAATCAATACGATGTCCGCCGCGGGCAGCGTGGCGAGCTTGAGCAGACCTTCATTGCCGCAATAAACTTGCGTGGCGGTGCCCAACGTGTTCTGCAATTCCTTCGCCTTGGCCGGGTCACTGAGGGAAATGACGGCCGGCTGATGCTTACGGGTCTGCTCCAGGAGCAGGTCCGAATTGCCCCCGGCGGCGAGACCGATGAGCCGAATTTGATCCGGCAAATCTTCCGCGACCTTGACGGTGCTGGTGCCGATGCTGCCGGTGCTACCGAGGAGGACGACGTTTTTCATGGGTGCGTCAAGATGTGCCGCAAATATAAATACATGATGGGGGCGTTGAACAACAGGCTGTCGAGCAAATCCAGAATGCCGCCGATGCCGGGAAACAGGCTGCCGGAATCTTTCACGCCGGCTTCGCGCTTGAAGGTTGATTCAATCAGATCGCCCATGACGGCCGTGAGGCTCAAAATGACGCCCAGAATCGCGGCGTGCAAATAGTTCATTCCAACCATTTTGGAACCGAAGAATTGCACGAACGCCAGGCTCGCGCCCGTCGAAACCAGAATTGCGCCACCAAAACCTTCCCAGGTCTTGCCAGGGCTGATGCGCGGAATCAGCTTGTGACGACCGATGAGCGAGCCGACGAGATAGGCGCCCATGTCGCTGAATTTGGTGATCAGGATAAAGTAGAGCAGGAAGTATTTGCCGTCGACCCCGGGGAAGAAGTTGATTTTCTGTATGAAGTTCAACAGCCACGGCACATACATCAGGCCGAAGAGCGTCGTGGCGATGGCGGTGAAACCGGCGGCATTGCTCCGGGAGAAAAGCTGCCGCACACACAGGCCCAGCACGAACAGGATCAAAAAGCCCGTTTCAAAATCATTCACCCGCGCGGGCGAGCCCGATGTGCCCAGGAGGCCATTCAAGTTCAAAAAAGTGCCCACCATCAGCAGCAACCCCCCAATTACGCCGGAAATCTTGAAGCAGGCCAATCCGCGTTTTTCGATCAGACCGTAGAATTCTGCCAACCCGGTCAGCGCCAAAAACGCGATCAGCAGTAAAAAGATGCCGTCGGAAACCAGTCGGCTGCCGGAAAACATCGCCGTGAGAATCACCGACCAAAGCAGCAGGGTGGACAACAACCGGCGCAGAAAGACCTGGGCCTTGGACGTTGCCGGCGGGGCGCTGGTGGGTTCGGACATGAGCGCGGAAATTAGCAGGCGAGCCGGAAAAAGCCAACGGCGATTTGGTCAAAAGGTGAAGGGCAAATGAAAAGCGGTCGGATTCGCTCACCGTTGCAGGAATTTCGCCACCGCCTCGGTCCGGGTGCGTACCTGAAGTTTTTCATAAATGCGGCGGATGTAGGTATGCACCGTCTCGTAGCTGATGGCGAGTTTCTCGGCAATTTCCTTGTAAATCAGCCCCTGCGCCAGCAAATCCAGCACCTGCTGCTCCCGCTCGGAAAGTTCGGCCAACTCTTTGCTGGTGGCCGTCGGGGCGGCGGCGGGCTTCTGAAACGACTGCACGACCAGGCGCGCGATATGCGTGGTCATGGGCGATCCCCCCCGCTGCATCTCGCGGATGGCCTCAACGAGCTCCTTAGTCGGCGTGCGCTTGAGCATATAGCCGCTGGCTCCGGCGGCCAGCGCGTTGAAGATGTTTTCCGTGTCCTCATAGACCGTCAACATCATCACTTGCGTGTGCGGGAGCAGCGGCTTGAGCTTGCGCACGCATTCCACGCCATTCAGGCCGGGCAGATTGATATCCATGAGGACGACGTCCGGCTTCACCTGCGGCAAATCGGCCAGCGCGTCCTCGGCGCTGGCGTAGTCGGTGGCGAAGCGAAAGCCTTCCGTGCGACCAATCACCTTGGCCAGCGTGCCGCGCAGCTTATCGTTGTCCTCGACGATGGAAATGGAAATGGGCATGCCTTAAAGAAAGAATGAAGAAGGAAGAATGCAGAAACAAGCCTTGAGCGCCCGATAAAAATGAGTTTCATTGCGCTCCATTTAAAGTCCTTATTCCGTTTTTACCGGCACGTTAAACTTCACCACCGTTCCGCCGTCCGCGACAGGCAAGATCTCAAATTCACCCTGCACATCGGCCAACCGCTTATGCATGTTTTTCAGTCCGTTTCGCAGTTTCTTCCCCGAAAGATCGCCGAGGCCTCGCCCATTGTCGGTGACGCTCAAAATAAATCTACCCGGCTCCAACTGCAGCTTCACCCGCGCCTCGGTGGCCTGAGCGTGCTTAACCACATTGTTCACAGCCTCCTTGAAGGCGAGGAAAACATGGTGGCGCACTTCCGGCGGAATCGGCATGGCCGGCAGTTGGGTGGGCAGTTCGGAACGGAACCGCACGCCGGCCAGCGCGAAATAATCCTGCGCATATTTGCAGGCGTAATTGGCCAGCCCTTCGAGCGTGTCGTTCGAGGGATTCACCGCCCAGACGATTTCATCGAGCGAACGCGTCGTGTCCCGCGCGGTGGCGCAAATCTGCTGCGCATGCTGTTCAATTTCTTCCGGCAGATGTTTGTCCGCCTCGGCCATCTCGCCGAGCAGCGTGACCTGCGTGAGATTGGCCCCGAGCTGGTCATGCAGATCGCGGGCGATGCGGGCGCGCTCCTGCTCGATCAATTCCTTCTGCCGGGCGGCGCGCAACTGGCGTTTCAGCTTGGCGGTGGACACCAGATAAATCGTTCCCGCCAGCGCGCCCAGTAACACCAGCAGAGCCGCGACCATGAACGCCGGCCGTCGCCAGAATGGAGGCTCAACCGTAATGGCAATCGTCGCGCCGGCCTCATTCCAAACGCCGTCCTCATTGCACGCGATGACACGGAAGACATAATTCCCCGGCTGCAATTTTGGAAAATGGGCAACGCGTTCGCCGCCAATATAAATCCAGCTGTTGGTGCGGTTTTCATCACGCGCTTCGAGCCGGTATGCGAACCGGGCGCCGCCGGTGTTGTTTTTCGGCGCGGAAAAATTCAAGGTGGCAAACTGAATTTCCAACTGCTCGGTTTCGGGGCGCAGCGTCAGGCTGCCATTCCACGTCGCACTCAAGGCGTTGGTCTTTTGTTCCACACCGTCCACCTGCACGGATTCAATGAACACTGACGGTGGATTGGTGTCCCGCTTCAAGTCGGCCGGATTAACCCCGACCAAGCCGGTAATGGTCGGGAAAAATAATTGTCCATCGCTAGCGCGGAGGGCGGCGGGCTGCGCCCCGGCAGAACACTCCCGCGTAAGAAACGTGCGGCAGGAGACCGTATTAACCGCCCCGGCGGCAAAATCGGAAAGGGATTGCTTGCCGACCCGCATCAACCCCTCGTAAGAGCCAATCCACAGGTTGCCAGCGGCATCATCGATCAAGTAGCCAATACTGTCCGTGGCCAGACCGCCGTTAAGCGTGGAGGACACTTTCGGTGACCATACCCCATTCTGAAAGCGGGCCAGACCATGACCCGCCGTGCCAACCCAGAGCACTCCGTCCGCATCGGCGAGCAGACAGGAAATATCACCAACCGGCGCAGAGGCAGGATGAATTTTTCCATCCTGAAGCTGGAATAATCCATCGCGTTCAGTGCCAATCCAGAGTTGTCCCTGCCCGTCCTCGGCCAAGGCGCGAACGGCGCTGGCCGGCAGGCCGTCGCCCGTGGTGAAAAATTTCCAGTTCGTGCCGTCAAAATTGCCGAGTCCATTTTCGCCGCCCGCCCAGACTTTTCCGGCGCGATCCTCGAACAGAACAAAGGTTTGACTGCCGATATTGTTTTTGACCTGATCCGCCCCAGGCGCAGGCTGAAACGCATCAAACTTGAAACAGAACAACCCCTCGTCGCGCGTGCCAGCCCAGATTTGCTGATTCCGGTCCACCAGCACCGACCAAGCGTTGCCCTTGTTGCCGATCCTGAAATCAGTCGCAGAATTGGTTAGCCAATGAGACAGCCCGTGACCGTTAAAAGCCACCCAGAGCCCGCCCGCCGCGTCCAGCGCCACAGATTGAGCCACTTCGGTGGACAAGCCGGCGGGCGAGGAAAAAACATTTCTTTTGATGCGGTCCAACCCGCCGCCGTCGGTCCCAGCCCAAAGGTTGCCTTCGCGGTCAAGCGTCAGCGACAAAACAATGTTGTGTTTGTCTGAAAGACCATCGTCCTTGGTCAGATGAAAACAGCCGCCGTCCGGCTGAAACCAAAACAAACCCGCACCCTGCGTGCCAACGACGAGATTGCCGGCAGCATCTTCGACCCCGGCCGAGATAGGAGTGATACCCCAGGGGACACCACCAAAATCTTTTTCCAGTCGTTCGCCACGCCATTTCTCCACACGACCGTTTTGGAGCTGCCAGTTAACGCCATTTTTTCCAGGGATATAAACATGGGCGGCGCGGTAGAAAAGCTGGGATGGGAAAACCGTCGGGTGCAGATCCATTTTACCATTCTGCCAGCATAAAAAATTTCCAGTCTTGCTACTGAACCAGATATTTCCTTGCAGGTCTTCAAAAGCACAGGTGATCGTACCAACCACGCTGGTTTCGGGCCAAGCGAGCATCACGCCGTTTTTGATGGCGCAAAGACCGGCATTATCTGTTCCAATCCACAAGGTTTGCCGGCTGTCTTCGAACAGAAAAACGACGCGGTTGCTTGGCAAGCCCGGCGTATTGTTAACATTAAAATGCGTCATGGATTTGCCATCGAAGCGCACCAAGCCATTGAGCGTGCCCAGCCAGAGATAACCGTCATGAGTCGATGCGAGGGCGATAACCGAGCTCTGCGGCAGGCCGTCTTCGGTGCCCCAAACGTCCACGATGAACGGCACATCCGCCGACGCGCGGTGTCCCAAAACCAGCGTTAGCGCCAGACCAAGGAGGTAAAAGTGGATTCGCCGTTTCAATCTTTGCGGCAAGCATACGCATTTACTGCGGGATAAAAAGAATTTTCAAAACCGGTTGCGGGTGGCACGGGATGGGCTACGTTTTAATTGCCCCTGAAAATGGGTGCTCCGTTTTTCCTGTTGAAAGACGAGCTTCGGCGGGTCCGGAAAAGTTACCGTGCACCGGATCCGCCGATTTTTCTGAACGAATCCGTGCCCAACCACGTTACTACATTTTGTTTTAACGCTTGGTCCTCACTTCGGTCATCCCCGTCGAGAGATTATCACGAGTAACGCTTTCCACTTTATCGAATAGTCCCCGGTTCCAAAACATTTGAACTCCTATTGAGACTCGCAAAATAGAGTGACATGAATTTGGCACGAGCGGAGCGCGGCGTTTTCGCCGCTTTATCGTAAAAAATGTCGACGGGCTGGGCTTGCCAAGTAATTTGTGTTTCGGTTCGTTGAGGCGGAGTGAACGCCGCGCTCCGTCACCATATTGTGCGAGTCTTTTGTGCGAGTCTAAATAAAAGTTTCAATTCCCTCATTTGCCTGAATTGGCCCGCTGCAATTGGTGGTTGTCGGGTTTTACCCCATGGCAGTGTTGCTGACGGCGTGGAATCATTAGCCATATGAAAATTATCCTACTTCTGCTATGCGCAGTCACTTTGCTATTCACCTCCGGGTGCTTCTTCCCGGGTGGCCGGGGCGACGGCGACGGGCGTGGTTATGGTGGGCATGACGACCACGGCGACCACGGCGACCACGGTGGTGACCATGGTGGCGATCATGATGGTGGAGACCACCACTGAATAACTGAAATTGTATGGGCGAAGAAATTCTATTTATAGTGCTGATCATCGTGTCGGTTTTCGCCGGCAAAATGCCCTAGCCTGCCGGGTGATTGCTCGCATAACCAGCGTTGTTGGCCACTTTTATCGCCGACGACCCACTATGACTCACAGGGGTGTTCACCCCATTGTGAGCAGGCCGTCCGCCGCTTAACTTCATCCATGTTGAAAACCAAAAAATTGCGTTTATTTGCCCTGGCTATTGCGGCCGGAGGATTGGCGTTGTTATCGGGCTGTGTTGTAGGTCCGGATGGACGGGTGGTGGGGGTGATGCCCTTCGTGGTGGTGGCGCCGCAACCCGTGGTCTATGCGGCACCGCCTCCCGTCGTCTATGCCGGCCCGGTAATGGTTCCTGACAGTTACGCCTGGGATGGTTACGAATATGTCGGGCTTGTGGGCGACCAGTATTACTATCTGGGGCCGGACAATCTCTGGCTATTCTGCGACCCGTTTCGGCTGGGGCGTTTTCATGGCTGGGAAGGCGGCCATGGAGACTGGCGGAACCACGCCATTCGCAATGACCGTTACCGCAATGACCGGAACGGCCATTTTCAGCCCAGACGCGACGGACGGCGAAGGTAAAACTAGCGGAAAAATAATTGCGGCCCGGATGAGATCAAGCATCTGACTACCGACCCGGGCGGGCCTGTCGATACGATTCGATTCAGACCGGGGATTTGCTTGGGGTTTGCGCCTGACGGCACTGCGGGTTACACCCCATGGCGCAATCATGCAGCCCACACCAGGTTTACGGCATGATCAATCAAACACCTTTCAATAACACCAAACGAACCGGCTTCGTGCTGGGGGCCGTGCTGCTAGCAGCCCTGACTCAGTGCGCGGTCAGTGTCGAGGCCCAAAGCGTCGGCATCACCATCAACCCGCCGGTTGTGATAGCGCCGGTGGTAGTGGCGCAGGACGACTACCTGTACTATCCCAGCTATGCCATCTATTACAACACCTACCGGCACCAATATGCCTACTTGAACGGCGATGCCTGGGTTTGGGCATCGGCACCACAGGGGGTGAAGGTTGGTGTGCTGTTGGCCTCGCCCTCGGTGCAAATGGATTTCCATGACTCACTGGGCAACCATCACAAAGAAATGCTTCGAAAATACCCGAGAGAGTGGCGGCCAGACGCTGAGCATCGCGACCAGAAGGAAGAGCGGAAGGACGCTCGGCCGGATCACGATAATAAAGACAGGGAACATTGAGCGCCTATAAAACCCGCCGTCAATGGGTAAAACACCCCATGGAAAAGATTTCCATACGGGGAGAAACTGGATTTGCCCCGGCGGCGGTCGTTCTTCAGCGGACACCCCCTGTCCCACCTCCTATTGGCTGCCGTCGGGCCATATAATTGCTGGCCAGCGGAGAAGTTGTGTGACCG
>Ga0302275_10001768_pt1 | contig 23124 bp, 14 predicted proteins | sample III_Bog_N2_2_FD_200229 | JGI IMG/M metagenome (GOLD analysis project Ga0302275, IMG submission 200229) | Peat permafrost microbial communities from Stordalen Mire near Abisko, Sweden - III_Bog_N2_2 | ecosystem: Environmental > Terrestrial > Soil > Wetlands > Peat | place: Sweden: Abisko... | reverse complement strand
TCCGGGTCTGGGTTTTGGACTCCCTGGGCAGGGTAGCGAGGGCGACCTGGGCGGCGTAGAGGAGCTTGGTCCCGCTTTCGTTCTTGATGTCTCCCATGAGCATGCCGTAGCCGGCGCAGGCGATGAAGTCGCAGATATTCCGGTAACCGGAGAGCGGGGGCATGGCGAGGCGAAAGGCTTTGCCGGCACAGCGCTCGGCGGTGGAAGGCGGGATGGATTGGATCATGATGGTTTCTCCGGTTGCGGTCTTTATCTCACCGCATTCTTGATTGTGCGCCGAAGGAGGGTAATTGATTGCAAACGGGTCACGCGGGGTTGCGGCCCTTTTGATTCAGTACGTTACGGCATTGTTCGGGCTTTTTGGGGGCGAACGAAGAGTGCGATGGTTAAGATTCGTGCCCTCCCACCCTCGCTAGAAGGAAGCGAAGGATAGGGCACCCAGTTCATTGGCTGAGATGGGTGGGCCACTTGACATCCCCTTTTATAGAACCCGCCGGACCTTGCCGGTCGTGAAGGGAGCAATCGAGGGGCAAGGTATCTTCCTTGGATGGCCGACGGGGTGACCGCTAACGCAACGCCCGATTGGCGCGCTCCTTAAAATTCCGCTGGTTTTCCTTGTCGAGAACTCCCCCAGGGTAGAGCAGTTAAGGGATGGCGCGCACGCCGCCCGTTTGTGACGGTGGTGCCGGGCGCTCATTTTGTGTGCAGTTCGTTGGCGTTCTGAGTCACTTCACACAGTTTCCACGCTACCTGTTTGTACGGTGTCAGATGCCGTTTACTTCTTGAGCTGTATATTCAAGCTCGGGAAGGTTGAGTTCGCACGTTGCTGAAGGTCTGGCGCGTGACGGGAAAAGGAAGCTCCATGGCCAGCAACGCTCTTCCGCTCGTTTGCCCGCAAGGACACGGTCCCGCGCCCCCGGGTTCGCGATTCTGCACCTCGTGCGGGACCCAGCTCGTGGCCCCAGCCGCGCCGCCGCCGTTTGCGCCATTGGCGCCGCTGCCTGCACTATCGGCGCCACCGCCTGCGCCATCGGCCCCGCCGCCTAATGAGCGCCGCCCAGTTTTGGTCTGCAAGGTCTGCGGCGGCGGCGGGGTTGGCCTGAGCACCGCGGAGATTGTCTGCGCGCAATGCGGATGGCTGCGTCCGCTGTTTCCCGGTTACGAGCTCGATCGCTCCGTCTTTTTGTGGGCGCAGGACGGCCAGGCGATGGCCAAATTGCTGAAGATTCCCGCGCTCCACTCGATTGTGGGTTCCGCCTCCGACAAAGTGGGCCGTCCGTGGATCGAATCGACATTCAACGGCATTCGCCTGGGCCCGAAGCAGTTGCCCGATGTGTGGAATCAGGGGGTTCTGGCTGCGCGCATTCTTGGGCTGTCCAGTATGCCCGATTTGTATGTCTCGGGCGATTCCCAGTGGCAAACGTATACCTTCGGCTCGGACAGCAGCGCGTTTATCGTGCTGGGAACCGCCATCTTCACCAACTTCCAGAACGACGAAATGCTCTTTGTGCTGGCGCGAGAGATGGGACACTGCCGCGCCGGCCATGCGCTTTTGAAAACCGTGACTCGTTTCATCGCCGGCGACTCCGGCGCGATGCACGGCCTGCTTTCCAACGGACTGATGAACGTGCTGCACCCCATGCAATTGCTTGAGGGCACGGTGGAACTGCCGCTGCTGGCGTGGGCGCGCCAATCGGAGATCACCGCCGACCGCGCCGGGCTGCTCGCCGTCGGTGACGAGGCCCTGGCGCGCCGCGTTCTGCTGGCATGGTCCATCCACTCCGCCAAGTTGCTGAAACAGATCAACATCGAGGAATGGATGAAGCAGGAGGAGGCGAGCGACGACCAGATGACGCGCTTTTCCGAAATGACGACCTCTTCCTCGATGTACACCACGCGGCGCTTGCGGTTGTTAGGCCAGTCGGCGAGCGAGCCGGAGCTTATGCGCTGGAGCCAGCGCGTACAGACCGCGCGCAAGGAACTCGCCCCTCCACCGCGGCCCGCGCCGGTTTCTCACGTTGCCGCGCCTGCCCCGGCGCCAGCACCCGCGGACTCAATTCGTGTTGTCTGCGCCAAGTGCCAGGCCGCGATGCGGATTCCGCTTGCCGTTTTGCGGGGCCAATCGTCCCTGAATGTCCGCTGTCAACAGTGTCACAACGTTTTCACCTTGCGCCCCAAGCCGGCCGCTCCGCCGCCTGTACCCGCCCCTGCGCCAGCCCTGGAGCCAGCCAAGGCGCCAACACCCGCGGACTCCGTCCGTGTTGTTTGCACCAAGTGCCAGGCCGCCATGCGGGTTCCGCTTGCCGTGTTACGCGGCAAATCGTCCCTGAATGTTCGCTGTCCACAATGTCAGAACGTTGTTACGTTGCGCCCAAAACAGCCTGCTCCGTCGGGGGCGCCTGCCGCCGCACAAACAAAATCAGCCCCACCGCCGGCGCCAGCCGCCGAACAGAAATAAGCCGGGTGACCGGGAAAGAGAGATTGAGTTATGCCAGACGAAGCCATCAATGAAGTCGTAGTGATTGTGCCCGAGGACTCTGGCACACCGGCCGCGAACCCAGGGGATGCCGCAAGTCCCTCCGGCTCCGAAACAGCGTCGGAAGAAGTTATTGACGCAATCCTCGATCCGTTCGGGAGCGGCGACAATTCCACGGGTTCAGACACAACCACAGAAGGTGTGGTGGAAGAATTTGTTGTGGTGGAACCCGGCGGGGATTCCTCGGCAACGGGCGGCGAAGGGACGGCGACCGATCCCACGGATGGAATCGCGACGCCGGAGGGTGTGGAAGAGCCGGTTGGCGTGGTGGACCCGGCGACCGATTCGCCTGGAAGCGAAGGCACCGGGGGCGCAGCCGATCCCACGGATGGAACCGCGACCCCGGAGGGGGTGGAAGAGCCGCTTGGTGTGGTGGAACCGGCTGCCGATTCGCCTGGAGCGGAAAGCGAAGGGAGTGGGGCTGACCCCTACGATGTCGGGGCTTCGCCTGCGGCCGAGACCGGTTCAGACGATCCGGCGTCAGGGGTCGCCGGCTCCGATCCCGACGCCACCCCTGCCGATCCCGGCACCACGCCCGCCGATTCAACTACCGGCACGACTGACCCCGACGCCCAGTCCCAGAGTGACACTTTGAGCGACGCCCAGGATACGCTCCAGCAGGATGAGCAGTCAGAGGCGCAGGCCGTCGCATCAGGCGACTACGCAACGGCGCAGGACGACGCTCAGCAAGCTTATTCGGCCTCGCAGGACGTGGCGGACGCAGGCGGCCCGGACTCGACCGACGAGACCTGGGAGGCGGCTCAGGACGAGAGCTGGGCCAATTCGGACCAGGAGACCGCTAACGAGGACGCGCAAACCGCCGAGAGTTACGCGGACGATCCTTCCGGGAATCCTGACGATGCGGCCGACGCGCAGCTCTATGGAGACGCCGCGCAAAGCGAAGGAGAGAATGCCGCCGATGCCGGCGAAGCGGGCGAGTATGGCGATCCGTTGGGCCCAGAGGACGACTCCTCGGCTGTTGCAGAGGAGGCTCCGGTCGACGAAGCTCCTGTGGATGAGTCCGCGGCGGTCGACGACGATTCGTCGTCCGCGGGGGATTAGCTCGAGAGATTCTCAACCGTATTTTCCATGTTTCAGGACCTTGTAGGTCAAGGCCTCAAATTCCTGCAGCCAATCAAGCGAGAAACTCAGACGGCCTTGTCTGGCCCCTGGTTCCAAACCGGCGAAACGGTCGGGGAGGGTTTCTCCTTTACTTCACCGAGACTTGGGTGTTACCTTGCTTAACATTCCTCAAATCTCAGGGCCGGAGGGCTCCTATGTTTTGCGCCCGCTGTGGCACCGCGTTATTGCCGGGAAATAAATTCTGTAAGAGTTGTGGAGCGACTGTTGGAGCTTCTAGCAGTGCGCAGGCCGCTCCGCTTGCGGCGCCCACGCCAATCCTGCAAGCCGTTCCGCCAGGTGCGAATCAATATGCGCCTCCAGCTTCAGGCGTGTCGCCCGGAGCTTACCAGGCCGCTCCCCAGCCCGTTTACTACATCAGCCAGGAAGCGGCGGCAATGGCGCACAAGGTTCAGCAGAACAATCTGCTGCACGGTCTGAGGGGACGTATTCAGAAACTGGCATCAACCGAGAGCCTGGAGGGGTTCAGTCTCAAGGAGATGTTTTCCGAGGTTTTCAAGCGCCACGGCGCTGAGGCGGTGGAAGATTACATCCTGGTCGGTACGACAAAGTCCACACCGCCGATTGAGCTGATCGAGACCGGCTGGCCGAAACCATGGCTGTTCTTCCGCCTGCTGGCCATGATGATTGCCGCCTATGTGGTGCTGACCTTCATGTTCATGCAAACGGGCAACGCCAACTGCGTCCCCGGCATGATGTTTCTGGGCGCGTTCGCGGTTCCGCTGGCTACTCTGACGCTCTTCTTTGAGCTGAACACACCGCGCAACGTCTCCATCCATGTCGTCGGGAAACTATTTCTGATGGGAGGCGTGGTTTCGTTGGCCGTTGCGCTCATCGGCTATGCTATACCCATCTTCCAAATCTCGGAGATGGAAGCGGGCGTGGTTGAGGAAGTGGCGAAGCTGCTCACGGTGGTGCTCCTGATGCGTAGCGTGCGCTACAAGTACATGCTGAACGGCATCCTGTTCGGAGCGACGGTGGGCGCGGGTTTCGCCGCTTTTGAAACTGCCGGCTATGCATTGAACGAGGCTTTGCTCCCCGGATTGATCCAGGGCCTGGTCCAGGGTGGTTCCACGTCGCAACAGGCGATGACCGCCGCGACGCACCAGGGCGTGGTGGCGATGCTACAGATTCTGCGCTTGCGCGGAATTGAGGCGCCGCTGGGGCACGTGGCGTGGACGGCTGTGTCGGCAGGCGCATTCTGGCGTGTGAAGCAGGGCAAGCCGTTCAGCCCCGGGATGCTGTTGGACTCGCGCTTTCTCAAGGCGCTTGCCATTCCCGTGGTCATGCACGCCACCTGGGACGCTCCCTGGCAGTTGCCGTTCAGCGGCAACCAGATTCTCACTGGACTGATCACCTGGTATGTCGTGTTCATGCTCGTGCAGCAGGGGCTGCGCCAGGTTCAGGCAGAGCAGAAAGTTCAGTTGCAAACCACTCTGGCCCACGTGGAAGCTTCAATGCTGCCGCCGGGTACGGCGGTGGTCTGACCGAAATGCCGGAACTTTGCCTAGTGCGGGAGTTTTCCCGCCGTGAGTCAGGTCAACATTCATCAGGATTGCAAGGAGATTAAGAAGATATGACATTCTGCGGCAAATGCGGCGCTCAGTTGCAAGGCGATGAACGCTTCTGCGTGGCTTGCGGAGCGGATGTTTCAGCACAGACGGCGTCTACAGCGGCGGTAACATCGGCGCCGGCAACGGCCCCGGCTCCGGGGACACCGGTTCCGCCCAGGCCTGTTGCGCCGATTCAGCCGACGGGATTTAACGGTCCCTATGCGGCGCCTGGGCAGATTCCTGTTGTCGTGGGCATGCCGCCGCCGGCACAGCCCAAGCGGGGATGGATGTGGGTGGCCGTCATCGTTGTGGTGTTGGGTGGGCTCTACTACATTGGCAAGCACAATCCGCCGGCTCCGACACAGCAGCAGCCAGCTCCAGGACAGCAGCCAGCTCCAGCACAGCCCGGCGTTCCGAGCCAGCAGCCCGGCGTTCCGAGCCAGCCGGGAGTTCCGGAACAGCCGGCGGTGTACCCTGAACAGCAACCGGGGGTTCCGGGACAGCCGGGAGGGGCGGGACAGTCGGGAGACAATGCGGCGCTGGTGAAGATGCAGATGTTCGGCGCCCGATGGGACCCCGTGAATGGAAATATCCAGATCTCGCAGGCGCGATGGACGAATAACGCGAATGTCATTATCCAGTCGGCGACCCTCGAATGCGTCCAGTTTGCCGCCAACGGCGCCGTTCTCACGCAACGGCAAACCACGCTGAACGGGCCGGTTCAGCCCCGGGGTACCTTCTACTTCGGTCCATTTCAGATGGGATCGATCGTGCAGAACCTGGCCAAGGTAAACTGCGGCATTGTCGGTGTAACTCCTGTCAGCCAGTAAGGCGGAACAGGCCCGTGCACTGCAGAGAATGGAGCAAGGGCCTGCAGGCACCTGAAAGCGAGCTCGCAAAAAGTGGCCTGAGAGGCTGCGGAAAAACTTGGGAGTTCGGTCGAAAATGGCGGAAAGAGCCCGTCCGTGGCTAAAGCCGGCATTCATCCTGTTTGCGTTATGCGGGGGTTGAAACCCCCGCCTCCCTCCGACGGGAGTTTTTCCGCAGCCTGTTGAGCCACAGGGCTTCCGGCTATGCCGTCCTGCGCCGGGTGCTCCAGGTCTCGGGATCCCCGGGCGAGCAGCCGGCACTCTATCTCCAATTCCCCATCAGCACAAACGGCGCCCAGTAGAAGGGATGCGCGTATCCGGCGGGAGCCGGGCCCTCGCGCTTGCTGGTACCAAACCCCCTGTCGCTCCCATCGCCCTGCACCCTCGCCTTGCCGAGCAACAAATCGAGCTGCGCCTGCCGCAACGCTTCCACCTTGGGCACCTTCCCCGCGCCCTCCGCCCATCGTTTATAGAAGTCGCCCATCAGTTGGCCGGTGCTCGCGTCGTTCACCGACCACAGCGACGAAATTACCGCCTTCGCGCCTTTATATTCCGCTGTCATGCCCAGCCCGTCTACCTCTTTGCCGCCGTTCGCGTTGCCGCTCATCCCCGTTTCGCAGGCCGAGAGCGTCAGCAGCGCGGTTTCGCTCAGCGACAGGTTCGCGTTGTCGCGGAAGTCCTCCACCGTCAAATGAAAAGCCGCGCCGCCTTGGTCCTTGCCCGCCAGCAGCAGATAACTCTTGCTGGCGTCCCCGGTAGGGCTATACACAAAATGGCTGGCAATATGCACCACCGTGGGCTGAGCGCCCAACTGGTTCTCCATCGCCTTCTCGGTAAACTGGCCATCCAGCAGAATGGTCCCCGTCAATGCGCCATTTGCCCCCTGCACTTTCGCGTCCTTCACCACGTCGCCCAGCTCGCCCGCCACCGCCGGCAGCGCAGGCAATCCCTCCTCGTACTTCCGCGATATTCCCATCGCCACCGTGCTGAGGTTGGTCATGTCCGGCAGGTCGGCCAAGTTCGCAATGCTCGTCGGACTAATCGTCACCGTGTTGTAGTTCTCCACCACGTACTGCTTTCCGTCGTAGAGCGCCGCCATCGGCACATAGCGCAACACTCCATCCAGCGACCACACCAGCGTCTCCGCCTTCGCCTGGTCCAGATCCGCCTTCACCGGACCAATCAGGACCTTGTAGAGTTCCTGCGCCAGCGGCCTGGGGTCCTGCCCCGGCTGGCGCAACACCTGTTGAAACGCCGCAACCTTTTTGTTCAGCTCGACCTCCGAAATCGCAGACTCCCGCACCACCGCGGGCACGTCCGCCGATCCGGCAATCACGATGATGCTGGTTCGATCCTTGCCCACCAGCGTATAAAGCGCTGTCGTATGCGGCATCTTCGCAATAATCCGCTTCAAATCGCTGACAGGCCCCTTCACGTCTCTTACCTGATTGTTGGCGCTGGTTGTCTTTCCAAAGACCTCGTACAGCCGCGAGTAGAAGACGTCCAGCCCCTTGCTTGCCTGTTTGAGCTGGCCGGATAGCTCCTGGAACTGCTTCTCCTGCTCAGCCGTGCGCGCCGTGTTCTTCTTCAACTGCGCCCACTGCTGGCCCGTCGAAACAAGCGCCTCCGTGGACTTCTGGTATTCCTCCTCCGCCTGGCGTTCCGCCGCGGTCAGCGCCAGCGGGCTCAGCGTGTCCGCCGCCTCCCCGCGAACATAGTCCGAGTACTCCTGCTGCTTCTCCAGATCCAGCACCTGCTCGGCCTCCGGCAATCGCCCCTGCGCAATCAGCAGGTCCGCCAGATCGCGATAGTAGCTGTCTTTCGACGCCAGAAAACTGGCTTGCAGCCCCTTGTCCAGTCCCTGGATATTCGCGCGCACCTGCTGGGTGCGGTTAACGGCTTGCTTGCCGTAGAAGATTGCCAGCGCGGGCTGCGAGACCTTGAGATTGAACAACAGGCGGTTGAAAATCGCTGCTTCCAGGATGGGGCTATTGACGGCAGTGGCCAGCGGCAGGGCCTGGTGGTACTCGTTCAACGCTTTTTGCGGCTCGCCAAGAGAGTCATAGACAACACCCATATTCTCCCGGACTCCGGATTCGCCGTCGCGGTTGCCCACCTGAAGATAGAGAGGCAAGGCCTGGGCGTAGTAGTCGAGCGCCGTCTGCTTTTGTCCGAGATCGTCGTAAACAATGCCGATGTCGTCCAGCACGGCAGCCTCGCCGCCACGGTCGCCCAACTGACGAAAGATGGACAGCGCCTGATTGAAGCTATCCAGCGCCTCCGGCAACTGCTTGAGATCGTCGAAGGTATTGCCGACGTTTCCCAGCGCTCCAGCCTGGCCGGTCAGGTCGCCCGCCTGACGATAAATCGGCATAGCCTGGCTGTAGTAGTCCAGCGCCTTTCGCTTTTCGCCCAGGCCGGAATAGACGTTGCCGATGTTGTTCAGCGTCTCGGCTTCGCCGCTCAGGTCGCCCAACTGGCGATTGAGCTGGAGGCTTTGGTCATAGTACTCAAGCGCCTTCTGGCTCTGCCCAATATCCTGGTAGACGATGCCCAGGTTGTTCAACGCCCCGGCCTCGCTGGCGCGGTCGCTCGCTTCCCGCGCCATGGCCAGCGCCTGGTTATAGTAGTCAAGCGCCTTCTGCCTCTCTCCAAGATCGGAATGAACGATGCCCAGGTTGATCAACTCGTGCGCCTGGTTACCACGGTCGCCGGCCTGGCTATAAACCGGCAAAGCCTGGTTGTAGTAGTCCATTGCCTTCTGTTTGTCGCCAAGGTCTCTATAGACCATGCCGATGTTATTCAGCGTGTCGGCATGGCCGCTGCGTTCGCCGATTTCCCGTCGAAGGTCGAGGGCCTGGTTCAAGTAATCCAGGGCCTTCCGCTTCTCTCCGAAATCGGAATAGGCAAGACCGATGTAGTTCAGCGCATACGCCTCGCCGCTGCGGTCGTTCCTGTCCCGGCTGATGGCGAGCGACTGGTTGTAGTTGTCGAGCGCCTTCTGCTTGTCGCCAAGATCCTTGTACGCCTTGCCCATGCTGTTCAGGGTGAGCGCTTCGCCGTTGCGGTCGCCGATCTCCCGTTGAAGGTCGAGCGCCTGTGCGCAATAATCCAGGCCCTTCTGCTTCTGCCCCAGGCTGGAATACGTATCGCCGATGCTGTGCAGCGTGGCGGCCTCTCCGCCGCGGTCGCCCAAGTCCCGGCTGATGGCGAGCGACTGCATGAAGTTGTCGAGCGCCTTCTGCTTGTCGCCAAGATCTCCATAGGCGATAGCGATGGCCTTCAGCGCCAGCGCCTCGCTGCGGCGTCCACCCGCCTGTAGATAGATCGGCAGCGCCTGGCCGTAGTACTCCAACGCTTTCCGCTTGTCGCCAAGATCGCTGTAGACGATCCCCATTTCGTTTAGCGTTGTGGCCTCGCCGCCACGATCGCTATCCTGCCGGTAAATAAGCAAAGCCTGGTTATAGTAGTCCAGCGTCTTCTGCTTTTCTCCAAGGCTGAAGGAGACGGCGCCCATGCTCTCCAATACCGCTGCTTGTCCTCCAATGTCGCCAATCTCCCGTCGAAGGGCGAGAGCCTGGTTGTAAGAGTCCAGCGCCTTTTGCTTCTCCCCAAGGTCGGAGTTGACAAGGCCCATGTTATTCAGCGTCCAGGCCTCGCCGGCGCGGTCGCCAATCTCCCGGCGGATCGCGAGTGCCTGGTTGTACGAATCCAGCGCCTTCTCTTTCTCTCCCAGGCCCGTATACGCAATGCCGGCGTTGTGCAGTGTCTGCGCCTCGGCGCCACGGTTACCTGCCTGTCGAAAGATCGGCAACGCCTGGTTGTAGGAGTCCAGCGCCTTTTGCTTCTCCCCGAGATCGAACTCGATTAGTCCGATGCTGACCAGCGTCTGGGCCTCGCTGCCATGGTCACCCAACTGGCGCAAGATCGGCAGTGCCTGGTTGTAAGAGTCCAGCGCCTTTTGCTTGTCCCCGAGGGCCAGATACACGGGGCCGATGGCTACCAGCAAATGGACCTCGGCCGCGGGGATTTTTGACTGGTGGAAGATTGCGACGGCCTGGTTGTAGGAGTCCACCGCCTTCTGTTTGTCACCCAGAGCGAGGAGCATTTCGCCCATGCCGGCCAGCGCCACGGCCTGGTTGTTAAAGTCTCCGGCTTGGCGATAGACTTGCGCGGACTGACTGTAGGCGTCCAACGCCTTTTGCTTTTCGCCAAGTTCGCCATAGGCTGCGCCGATGCTGTTCAGCGTCGCGGCCTCGCCACTCCGGTCGCCAATCTCCCGTCGAATTGCGAGAGCCTGACTGTAGGACTCGAGCGCCTTCTGCGACTGCCCAAGACCGGAATAGACGCTGCCAATTGTGTAGAGCGTCCCAGCCTCGCCAGTGCGATCGTGCATGTCTTGCCGCAAGGCAAGCACCTGGCCATAGAAATCGAGCGCCTTCTGCTTTTCCCCAAGATTGAACGAGAGGACGCCGAGGTTGAAAAGCGTAATGGCCTCGGTGGCGCGGTCGCCGGCCAGTTTTTCGAGGGCCAAACCCCGGTTGTAGAAATCCGCCGCCTTGTCCTTGTTCCCCTCGCCCAAATAGACGGCGCCGATGTTATTGAGCGTCGAACCTTCGCCGGCGTCGTCGCCAACGCGGTGAAAGATTTCGAGAGCCCGATCGTAGAACTCCAGCGCTTTCTGCGGCTGCCCAAGAGCAGAGGTGACAGAGCCGATGCGGCGCAGAACGGTTGCATCCAGGTCGCTATCCCCCGACCTTTGCGCCAGGGGCAGTGCGCTGTGATGGAACTCCAGCGCCTCTTGGTTCTTGCCCAGGTTGGAGCTTGCCCACCCAAGACCGTTCAGCGCCTCCGCCTGGCCCCTTTCATCTCCCGCGGCCGTGGCGACATCCAGCGCCTGCTGCGCGGTCTCCAACGCTCTTTGGCTTTGTCCTTGGGCGCGGTAGCAGCTCCCCACGCCGTTGAGCGCCTCCGCCTCCTCGACGGCGTCCTTCGCGGAACGGGCCAGCGCCAACGCCTGGTTGTAGTCGTCCAACGCCTTCTGGAAATCCGAAATTTGATAGTGCAGGCGGCCGATTTGGTTAAGGGTCTTTGCCTCGGTCATCGCGTCGCCCACTGCCCGCGCCGCCTTCAGCGCGTCTGCGAGCATGTCCAACCGCGCCTGAACCGCGGCCGGACCGCTCTTCGCTGGCGCTGGGGACTGCGCTGGAGCCAGGGCCGTTTGGCCGTTCAGCTCAAAGGGCAGAACCAGGCACCCAGCCATGACCAGCAGAAGACCAGCGATAGACAGTCGGGAATTGGCGCGGGCGTTGAGCATTCGGCATTCCTCCCATTGCAGTAAGGTCGGAAAGGCGGGGGATGCACCAAGCTTATAACAGGCCAACGGAAGGAAGCCACTCCAAGAGTAGAATCGGCGTCTTGCACTGCAGCCCCGGCTACAGTACGAAATTGTGAAACTCGGAAACTGACCAGCAATTCCAAATGGGGCGCGGATTAAGGCGATTTACATCGTTTACAGAGCGACCTCGCTCCGCAACCTGTTGGGCCTACCTGAGTCAAGCGGGTACCTAGTTCATTCGACATGCATTTGGCGGCCCGGGCACCCTCCAGTCGGTCAAAAGGCGATGGCCCGATCGGGATGCCGGATCTTTCCCTTTCGGCGAAACGCCCGTTGCAGCATGTGCGATTGAGCACTTCAATCGAACTTCACGATGAGATTCCTCCGGCGGCGCGGCAACCTGTTCAAGTTTGCTCATCTTTCCCGAGACATTTAGAGTATTTTTGGATCGCATGACGCCAAATCGAGTCCGATGAACCGTGCCGGGAATCTGACCACGGAAGCAATCGCCATGATCGTGTCTTAGCGGCAAACGCTTCACGTTCAAGGCAAGGGCGTAGCGCGTAAGGAAAGAACGGAACCGATGACTCCTCAACAAAAAACGCGTGATTTGGCCCGCAGCCTCGTTGCTTGCGAGGCCGATGCGGCTACGACATCCCTGCAAACAGAACCTGCGACTGTGCGCGTCTATGAGAGGCTGCGCAGGCAACTTGGCGCTCCCGTGGGAGTTGATGGTTTTCAGTTGCTCGCTTCTCGTGCCCTGGCTTTGGCCAAATCGGAGTCTCCCCGGCTCGGCACTGTGCAGGTAACGGCGAATGGAGGCTTGCACGGGCTCGACGAAGTTGAATCCCAAACGGATACGGAAGAGGGCGGCGAGGCCGGAATTATTCTGATTGCGCAGCTACTCGGTCTGTTTCTTACTTTCCTCGGCGAGGCAACGACACTGCGTTTGATAGAGGATTTGCGCCTTCAGGTCGAGGTCGGGACGGAGGCGGCTACGACCACGGCAGACACGATAGTCCTGGCGACCGATGGACCGGCAATGACTGCCGCTTTCGAAGACCTTCTGTTGGAAATCGACCGGCTGCGGAGCGTCAGCAAACATATCGAAATCCTGGCGGACAAACATCCCAGCATGGAAGATGGACTCGTGAGTGTTGCGGGAAACATTCGCAGTATTGCCACGGTCTTGGACGTTTTCACGCTTATCCGAAGCAAGGCCGGCGGCCCGCAAGAAGACGCACCTAGCTCGGAAACGAATCGCTATATGAATTGAGTTCCGTCAACGCTACCTCCAGAGCGACCCGTTATGGAACTGGATGGAGAACACCCCAACCGTGGGTGCGCTTCCGAAAAGAAGGAATCGCCCCCCCCAAACCCTTACGAAGCGCGCAATGGGCATCGAATTCCGCGATGCGGGCTTGAACATGACGATTCCCCCGGAAATGCGAGACTTGGCTCAAAGGCTCCTGACTTACGAAGCCAACGCGGGCAAGACCTCCGAGCCGGTGGAGTCGATAATTCTCCGCGTCTATGAGAAGCTGCGCCAGAGTCTTGGTGAGTTTGCTGGAAGCGCCGCTTTTCATTCGCTGGCCTCCCGTGCTTTGGCGATGGCCAGATCGGAAATACCCAGTCTTCAAACGGCGCAGGTCTCCGCGGACGGAGCGCTAAAGGGCTTGGGACACGGCCTGGGACACGGCCTGAGCGAGTTCGGGCCCCAAATTGACATTGAAGAGGATGAAGCTGTTGAGCAACGGGTTGGCGACGAAGGAATCGTTGTCATCGGCCGGTTACTCGGCCTGCTTCTGATCTTCCTCGGCGAGCCTATTACGTTAAGCCTGCTGCGCAATGCGTGGCCAGGTGCGGCCTTTGACGATCGCAGTTCCGAAAAGGGGATAAAAGCGTGAGCACCCAAGACAAAGTCAAGATCAACAAACTATCCACCGGAGTTCCGGGCCTCGACGAAATTGTGGGCGGCGGCCTCCCCGAATTCTCGTTCAACATCATCGCGGGCGCACCCGGAAGCGGCAAGACGACGCTGGCTCACCAGTTCGTGTTTGCCAATGCGAGCTCGGAACGTCCTGCTCTCTACTTCACTGTGCTCGGCGAATCCGCCATAAAGATGCTGCGATACCAGCAACAGTACACGTTCTTCGATCCGGCCAAGCTCCCGGACTCCATCCGCTTTATCAACCTGAGCCAGGTTGTCCTGGAAAAGGACCTGGGCGCCGTCTTGGTGGAGATTACCAAGGAAGTTGAAAAAGCCAACCCCGCCGTCGTCGTTGTGGATTCCTTCCGCACCATGGTGCGGAAGCCGCAAAGTGACATGGACCTGCAATCGTTCATTCAGCGATTAGCCCTGTTCCTCGCAAGCTGGCAGGCGACAACTTTCCTCATCGGTGAATATGCGGAGGAGGAACTGCGTGATAATCCGATATTTACCGTCGCCGATGGTCTGTTCTGGCTGCGCCAAACAACGGAGCGAAATTCAATTGTCCGGAAATTGCAGGTCATCAAACTGCGCGGCCAGGATTCCGTGCCGGGGTTGCACACCTTTCGCATAACCGATGCCGGAGTGCAAGCCTTCTCGCGTACGTTTGGGTTGACGGCCCGCAAGAGAAAACCGCCCAGCGGCCGGCGCCTTTCGTTCGGCGTTCCGGAGTTGGACAAGATGCTGGATGGGGGTGTGCCCGAGGGCGATAGCATACTCGTGGCAGGGTCTTCTGGAACAGGGAAATCGGTCCTGGCAACCCAATTCATTTCGGAAGGCACGCGCCACGGGGAACCAGGAATCATAGCGGTTTTTGAAGAACGCCCGGAAGCGTATGCGTTGCGGGCCACCAATTTAGGTTTGGATCTGGAAACGCCGCAGAAAGAGGGGAAACTCACAATCCTCTATCTCCGTCCACTTGACCTCTCGGTGGATGAAACCATGCAGTCGATTCTCGACGCCGTACAGAAGATTGGCGCCAAGCGCCTGGTGATCGATTCCCTGGCGGGCTTTGAAATGGCTCTGTCGCCCGGCTTCCGCGCCGACTTTCGCGAATCGCTCTACCGGATGATCTTCGCCCTGACAGGAATCGGCGTGACGATCCTAAGCACGGTTGAGGTGGATGAGTCGTTCACCGAGTTTCCGTTCAGCACCTACTCCATTTCTTTCCTTTGCGATGACATCATCCGGATGCGGTACGTATCCATCGATGGCCAGCTTCGCAAGATTATGGTGGTGATCAAGATGCGGGGCGGGAATCATGCCAAGGATATTCGCGAATATGAAATCACTTCCAAGGGAGTAGTCATTCTGGGCAAGCGCCTCACGGAATATCAGAGCCTTATCAGCGGAATTCCCGTGTATTCGCGCCGATCCGATCCGAAGGAAGAGCCCTCAATGGATACAGGAATCGGGAGCAAAGGCTGAAGAAAGGCCGCATGCCGGTGGCAACGCCGATGGCACAATCGCCCACTCCGGCGCCAGTGCCGACATGACGCTATGACCTGACGCATGCGGGACAGAATACGAATCAGACCGCGCCGACGCAGCCTAATGTGAACGTGAGCTCGTTTGGCAGGCTCTTCTCAGTTGCAGTGGATAGCACCGTATATTCATTGCCGCTCTATGTCCCCGGGCTGACGATGAGCGACGGATTTGTGCATAATGTCCTCTTCGTTGCCACGGAGAACGACTCGATTTACGCCTTCGATGCGGATTCGAACGGCGGTGCAAATGCGAATCCAATTCTCAAGCGGTTGAATATCGCGGCTGGCTCGAAGAGGAAAATAGATGATCGACGTCGATCGCAGAAGGCTGCTGACAGGCCTGAGCCTGGCCGCTGCCGCCGCAGTTCCCGTGGCGGCATTCGCGTCCCCCAGGCCTGACGGCGATCGTACGACGATCTTCGATCCGCGACAGTATGGAGCGAAAGGCGACGGTAAAGCTCTCGACTCAGCAGCCATCAACGCGGCGATTGATGCCTGCACTGGAGTTGGCGGCGGGTTTGTCTGTGTTCCGCCCGGAATTTATCGCTGTGGGAATGTCACTCTCAAGGCCAATGTCACGCTCTACATCGAAGCAGGCGCGACCATTCTGGGCAGCACAAACATTGACGATTATGCGCCCCACTCCGGACTGAACCTCAAGGGCGATGCCGACCAGAATCACCTGATCTTAGCCAAGGATGCGGAGAACGTAACGCTCTGTGGCTCTGGCCGTATCGACGGCCAGGGTTCAGCCTTCTGGAAGCGTTCCGACCGGGCTCCACTGCCGGCCGAGGAGGCTTGGGCCGACGTCATCGCGCACGGTTGGGCGCCAAATGGCTGCCGTCCCAGCCCCATGCTGGAGTTCGTCAATTGCAAAGGTCTCCGCATCGAGGACCTCCGCATCGAAGGTGCGGCTAGCTGGACGATGCGGACTATGAATTGCGAGCAGGTCGTCATCCGCGGCATTTCTATCAAAAATCCAAATTATGGTCCCAATACCGACGGGATAGACATAGCCGGCTGCACAAACGTCTTTGTTTCCGATTGCTCCATTGATACCGGCGACGACGCAATATGCCTGAAGAGCGAAAACCCGTACGGCAACCAGCCTCTCGTCAACAGAAATATTATGGTGACAAATTGTGCCCTTACCACCTGCTGTAACGGCTTCAAGCTTGGGACCACCACGCAGGTTGGATTCGAGAATATTACTTTCTCCAACTCCATCATTTATAACAATGCGGTCGACCTGGCGCAGCGCGTAATTTCCGGAGTCGCGTTGGAGGTGGTAGATGGTGGCTGGATTGACGGCCTTCTCGTCTCGGGCATCCGGATGCAGCGTACACGCACGCCCATCTTCATCCGCCTTGGTAACCGCTCGAAGAAGTACGAGAATCCCCAGCATGGACTACGCGGAGTGACCATCGAAAACATCCATGCATCGGAATCGGTTCTCGCCAGTTCCATCACGGGGCTCGATAACATGTACGTGGAGGACGTGACTCTCTCGAGTATCCGGATAGACAGTGTAGTGGCCGGCCGCTCGGACTGGGTCAATCGCCCCGTACCTGAAATCCCCGAAAAGTATCCCGAAGCCCGGATGTTTGGAATGCTGCCGGCCTCCGGGCTGTATTGCCGCCACGTCCGCGGTCTTCGACTGTCTGACATAACATTTCGTTCGCCTGCGGGCGAGCAACGCCCGGTAATTATTTGCGACGACGTTCGCGGAATGCGGATTTCCGGTTTCAGTTCGACGCCAACTCACGGAGAACAGCCCGTTGTGAAGCTTGTTCAATGCGAAGATGCATGGATCTCCCAGTCCGCGGCTCCGGTGGGGTCGAATGCCTACCTGGCGGTCGAAGGCCGTGAATCCAAGTCGATCCTTTTATCCGGATGCGATCTGCGCGGATCGAAGCGAGGCATTGACACATCCAACGAAGTGCCGGCTGGGGCCGTCGCGGCAAGCTGCAACCTACCTGAAACGCATTGATGAACACGGATTTGGCGAAGCGCAATCTCATCTGACTTAGGCAGTGTGCATACGCTGCCCTTGTTAGCAGATCCTTTTCCGGCGCGATGGGGATGTCGACCGGATTCGACGGTCTCGTCTTAATTTCTCCTATCCGGAACACCTGGCGCTCCGCGCGCGTAAAGACTTTCATTCCGGTTAATAATCAGCCGGTTCAAGCGTCATCTCTATGAAGAGCCAAAAAGGTGATCAAGTGGCCGTCGGCAGCGCAGCATTGCTGGTAACAGAAGGTCTCTCCCAATTGTTTGGAGAGCATCACATGCGTGTTCTGAAAGCGGCCTATCGCATTACGGGCAACATGGCCGATGCCGAGGACGTTGCGCAGGTCGTGTTTCTGCGCCTGGCGAGCGCCCATGAGCCGGTGTCGAATGCCGCCAGCTACCTTTACCGCGCCGCCATCAATGGAGCGCTCGACTTGCTGCGAAGGCGGAAGGCCGCTTCAACGGAGCCGCTCGAAGGCGCCGCAGGAGTTGCTTCGACGGGGCCCGGCAGTTCTCCCGAGGGAGAAGTGTCAAGCAGAGAGCTTGGAGACTTTCTCAGGATGGCCATCGCAGAATTGGCCCCTCGCGCTGCTGAGATGTTCACCTTGCGATATCTGGAAGAGTTGGGAAATCGCGAGATCGCCGCATTGATGGGGACTTCGCAGGCTGTTGTTGCTGTGACGCTCCATCACGCCAGGTCAAGGCTGAAAAAGCGACTCAGAGAATTTGAATGGGGAAGACGATGAGACGAGATGAAATGCTTTTGAACAAAGGAATCCAGGCGCTGCAATCCGCTGAACCGAATGCTGCGCAGTTGGCTGCTTCCGCCACGCGAGTGGCTGACCGGCTTGGCATTGACGGTGTGGACGAGGTATTGGACCATGCCATCGGGAGCTGCGACGACGTGCGGCAATTAATGGCAGCGTATCGGGCCGGTAATCTCTCGAGTGCGCGCTCGCAGTTGATCAAGGCGCATATTCATGACTGCAGCGCGTGTCACCGCTACTTCCAGAGTGGGTCGGCAAAGGCGGTGAATTGGTCCGTTCCAAAGACTGCCCACGCGTCCGTTTGGCGCCCTCAGGTTTTTGGCTGGACGTTCGCGTCTGCGGCCGCGCTTCTCGTTTGCCTGCTCTTCGTCTACAAGGCGTATTGGGAGATTCCGCCGGGAGTGCGCGCAGAGGTGCAGTCTATTGACGGCGCGGCTTATCGCATTTCTGACGCGGGCGATCGTCAGCTCGCTCCCGGCGACAAACTTGCAGAGGGCGAACATCTGCGGACGAGTGGAGGAGCGCATGCCGTTCTTCGCCTCGCGGATGGATCGACGATTGAAGTCAACGAGCGAAGCGTGCTGGGAGTTGGGGCAAGAGGCCATAACACAACGATCGCGCTCGACGATGGCGATGTGATTGTGCAGGCTGCCAAGCGCACTTCCGGACATCTGTATGTGCGGACACCCGATTGCCGCGTCGCGGTTACCGGAACTGTCTTCTCTGTCAATTCTGGAATCAAGGGCTCACGCGTGGCTGTGCTTGAGGGGTCGGTCAATGTATTGCACGCAGGAATCAACACGCTGATCCATGCAGGCGATCAGGTTACAACGAACGATAATCTGAGCCCGGCTCCGGTTGCGCAACAGATAGCCTGGAGCCACGATCGCGAGAAGTATCTTCCACTGCTGGCGCAATTCTCAATGCTCGAGCGCCGCTTTGAGCAGATTCCGTTTCCGCAAGCAAGATATAGCAGCGATTTGCTCGCGCAGGTTCCCGCTGACACGCTGATGTACATCGGCATTCCAAACCTCGGCGACTTTCTCAATGAGGCCAACCAGATTTTCCACGATCAACTCAAACAGAGCCCGGTGCTGCAGCAGTGGTGGAATCAAGGACACGGTCAAAACACGGCGGAACTTGACTCGCTGGTGGAAAAGATCCATGAGATGAGTCAGTATCTCGGCAATGAAATCGTAATTGTCGGTGTGCAGCAGGCCGGGAAACCTGGTTTCGCGATTGTTGCCGATGTTCAAAAGAGCGGTCTTGGCGATTTCCTGAGTAGTCAGTTTCCGGCTTCTGCTTCACACCCAGGGATAACAGTTCTGAGCGAAAGCGAGCTGGCCACTGCTAACTCAACCTCGAACGCGGGAACCGGTGGATTCGCTCTCATACTGCAGAAACAGGTGGCATTTTCAAACAGCATTGCAACCTTGAAGGTTATCGATGCTCAACTGAATGCAGGCAGCAGCGGATTTGCGACGGGAGACTTTGGAAAGCAGATTGCCTCTGCGTATACACGCGGCGCGGGAATTATTCTGGCCGCAGATCTCCATCAGATGATCGGAAACAACGCTGCTCTAACGCACGCCGGCAACCATGGCAAAGAGGCAATGGCGAAGAGCGGAATAGAAGACGCGCGCTATCTGATTGCAGAGCATCGCGAGGTGAATGGGCAGCCGGAAAACCGCCTCCATCTGCAATTCTCAGGAACGCGACAAGGGGTTGCTTCGTGGTTAGCTGCACCCGCTCCGATTGGTTCCCTTGAGTTTGTGAGCCCGAATGCGGGATTTGCAGTGGCGATGCTCTCAAAGGATCCCGCAGCCATTGCCGACGACATCATGGCGATGACCATGCCGAAAGACGGCGAGCAGGATTCGAAGTGGACTGAGGCTGAAGCGAAGCTGCAAATCGACTTCCGCAATGACCTGGCGGCCACGCTTGGCGGTGACTTTCTGCTTTCGCTCGACGGGCCTGTGCTGCCGACGCCTTCGTGGAAGGCCGTGATTGAAGTCAACGACTCGCAGCGCCTCGAACAGACGCTGGAGAAACTGACTGCATCCATTCGCGCACAAACGCAGGGTACAAGCGCTCATTCCATTTCGATTGAATCGAACGATGTGAATGGTCAGCGGTTCTATGCGGTCCACGATTTGACTTCTGGAAATATCGTGGCCAACTACACATTTTCTAATGGGTACATGATCGTTGCGCCGAGCCGCGCGCTTGTCATGGACGCAATGCACACATACTCGACGGGAGATTCGCTGGCTCGTTCAGCAGCGTTCAGGGCCTTGCTTCCAAAGGACCAGGACGAGAATTATTCCGCCATCGCATACCAGAACCTGACCCCGGTGATCACTCCTCTTCTTTCGCAGTTCACCGGAGACACAGCGGATGCTCTCCGTCAGCTAGCCTCGGATGCGAGACCCACCGTAATCTGCGCACGGGGAGAAGAGAGCCGCATCGCAGTTGCCAGCGACAGCCATCTGTTCGGGTTCGATTTTGCAACTCTCGAAACCTTGATGAATATGGGGAACAAGCGCGCCACAACCAACGTAAAAGAATGACATGGGCATCATTGATCTTGATCTCTTAGAGGTCCGGCTAGCGAATCGCACCGTATTGAACGGGTTGACCGGAGAATTGCGAGGAAATGCGATTGGCCTGCTCGGACCGAACGGTGCGGGCAAGTCAACACTGATCAATACTCTCCTGGGATTTCATCTTCCGTCGAAGGGGACGGCTCGGGTGTTTGGCCTCGACTCGCACCGCGATCGGGGCCAGATCCGTGCGGGAATCGGCTACATGCCGGAAAATGATTCCTACATCGGAAACATGAGTGGCGTGCGATTTGTTCGCTACATGGCCGAACTCGCGGGCTTACCACCGGGCGTAGCATTGGAGCGCGCACACGAAGCGCTCTTCTATGTCGGGCTGGGTGAAGTGCGGTACAGAAAAGTAAACAGCTATTCGCTGGGAATGAAGCAGCTCATCAAGCTGGCCCAGGCGCTGGCGCACGGCCCGCGGCTGCTTATTCTGGATGAGCCCACCAACGGTCTCGATCCGATGGCACGCACGCGGATGATCCAGCTGATCAAAGACATTCGCAGGGAAGGCAGCATTCGACTGCTCATCTCCTCGCACCTGCTGCGAGACATCGATGAAACATGCGATGAAGTGCTGATCCTGAAGAACGGCCACATTGCCGCCCTCTGCAACATCGAAGAAGAGCGCCGTTCCAACAGAAGTTTCATGGAGCTCGAGACGGTTGGCGCGACGGAGCGGTTCTCTGTCAGCATCAGGGGACTCGGCTGCGAGTGTGCCTCCTACCCCGGCGGCAGAATCAAGCTAATAATTCCAGACCACATTGAGGCAAGAGACCTTTATGTCATTGCATCCGAACAGGGAGTCCAGATCCGCCGCATGAATCAGCGGCGCGACTCGCTTGAAGACATCTTCCTGCGGGCCATGGACAATGACATGGAAAGGATGGAAAATGGCCGTCTACAAACACACTTGAGAGTACCGAAATCTTCATATGAGTGTTTTATGCCGCCAAGCGGATTCCTTCGGTTCTGGATAAGTCAAGCCTGGACCGGATGAATTTCACGAGGATTGGGGTATTGACCTCATCCGCGAGAAAATCCGGAAGGGTATTGCGCAGTGCGATCGCCACGACCTGTTCAGAGGGTGCCAGCCCTGGCCGGATAGTGCGTATCCAAGATCCGAATGATTGCCAGATCAGTTTGGGATGCGTTGCGGAGAGTATCTGCAGGAGGCCCTGTGCGATGATTCCGAGCTGGATGTGGCGATGGTAGGCGGCGATCTTGCGTCGGACGGCGTTTCGGTAAGCATCCGATTTGCGGTGCAGGTACTGGCTTCCGCTGACGCGCCTTATCGGCGTCATGGCCGCCATCCAGAAGTGGTAGCTATAGGCGCCGATGATACGGAGCGCCTGCTTGAAGGACAGTTCAATCTTGAATCGCAGACCATAGATGCGGATGATATCCAATGGACACAGTGTCATGTCGGTAGACATCAGCAGGATGGTGCCGCGACGAGGATGTGATACGGCGACGAAGCGTACCAGGATGCCGACGGGGCGCCAGAACAAGTCGGCGGAGCGAAACCGGAGGGTTATCCCCTGCTCGCCATAGACAGGACTGGGTGCTCGCTGGAGTTGATCGGTCTGTCTCAGCAGTGCTGCGATCTGGATCTTGTTGCCGTACTTGGTGGGCCTTCCGCGAAGCCGCGGCCGGTTGGCCGGCTGGGGTGGGGCCGGGAAGTAGGCCACGCTGTTGCTCTTGACCCGCGTGACGAGGTGGTTTCCGTTGGCCAGCAGGCCGCGAACAGTTTTTCCGTTGGCGTAGTAGGCGTCTGCGACGAAGTAGAACGGCACCAGCAGTCCGAGGGAGTCCAGCAGCAGGATCATCTTGTCCAGCAGGGTTCGCTTGTCGCGGTTTGAAAACACGATGCCCTCGTGGATGCGGCAGGCCAAGGGCAAGGCAAATACGCTGGCCGAGGCCTGTGTAAGCACGGCGACTGCCTGGCAGGAGTGGCCGAAGATGAACTCCGGCTTGGTGCTTGACTCGGACTGTTGATGAAGCTTCTTGACTCCGGGCATCTTCCGTCCTGCCTTGGCAACCTTGAGACCGTCGCCGACCAGAACGGCTCTGCCGTTCACGCGCAGGATGCCGGGGTTGAGTCTGAAGACCAGAGCGCACCAGATGCGAGTGAGCTTGCTCAGATCGAGGGCCGAACTGTGGAAGAAGTCCAGCAGCCGGTCGTAACAAGCCGGCTCCAGACCCAGGGCGCGCACCGTGCTGGTTACGCCCAGCAGCTCTTTGCGAGTGGTCATTCCCGCCAGGCAGAGGGCCATCCACAAGAAGGTCCTTTTTCTGGCGCATGCGGACCTCAATTGGCACACCAGAGTCCACCAGTGATTCCAGAGCATCCTCAGCCTCCTTGCCGGTTGGCTTGATAATCCGATTTTCTGGATTGACATTCATTTCCAAATAGTATAGCATATACATGCTATACTATCAACGCGCAAGGAGAACAGATGAGCCAAAAACGGGCAACGCAGATCGAACGGAGAATTGATCGAATCAAGAAAACGCTACTGGAGATCGGCGCGATGCGACCGGGCTCGCTGACCCGACAATACAAAGATCCCCAAAAGCAAACCGGGGCCTACTGGCAAATCAGCTATACCCGTCAAATGAAGAGCCGCACGGAGTACGTCCGGAAGGAATCGGTGAAGGAGATTCGCCGCCAGATTGCCACCCACAAACGCTTCAAGCGTCTGGTTGACGAGTGGATAGACCTCAGTATCGAGCACTCACGCCTGACCATCCAGATTGCCGGACCTGGTGCAACCCAATAGGCCGGAACTCGGTACTCTCAAGTAATAACTGGTCAGTGCTAAGTT
>Ga0302275_10001767_pt1 | contig 23129 bp, 21 predicted proteins | sample III_Bog_N2_2_FD_200229 | JGI IMG/M metagenome (GOLD analysis project Ga0302275, IMG submission 200229) | Peat permafrost microbial communities from Stordalen Mire near Abisko, Sweden - III_Bog_N2_2 | ecosystem: Environmental > Terrestrial > Soil > Wetlands > Peat | place: Sweden: Abisko... | reverse complement strand
GCTTGATCGAGGGTGAAAAGGAAAAGTTGCTGCGGCTCGACAAGATCTTGCACGAACGGGTAATCGGCCAGGATGAAGCCGTCGAAGCAGTCGCCGACGCGGTCATCCGCGCCCGTTCCGGCCTCAAAGACCCGAAGCGCCCGATTGGTTCGTTCATTTTCCTCGGCCCGACGGGCGTGGGCAAAACCGAGCTGGCGCGAGCACTCTCCGAGTCGCTCTTCGACAGCGAGGACAACATGGTGCGCATCGACATGAGCGAATACATGGAGAAGCACGCCGTGGCGCGGCTCATCGGCGCCCCGCCGGGATACGTCGGATACGAGGAAGGTGGTCAGCTCACGGAGGCTGTGCGGCGGAAGCCGTATTCCGTCGTGCTCTTTGACGAGATCGAAAAAGCCCATCACGACGTTTTCAACGTGCTCCTGCAAATTCTCGACGACGGCCGGCTGACGGACAGCCAGGGCCGCACGATCAATTTCAAGAACACGCTGATCATCATGACTTCCAACATCGGGAGCCCGCTGCTGATTGAGAATGCGAGCGAGAGCGGTGAGATTGCCGAGGACGCACGCCAAAAGGTCATGGCCGAACTCCGCGCCCACTTCCGGCCCGAATTCCTCAACCGGGTAGACGACATCGTGCTCTTCCGTCCGCTCACGCTGGCTGAGCTGAAGTGCATCGTCGATCTCCAGCTCGAACTGCTCCGCTCGCGCCTTGCCGAGCGCAATATCGAGATCACGCTCAGCGATGCGGCAAAGGAATATATCGCCCGCGAAGGCTACGACCCGGTCTACGGAGCGCGTCCCTTGAAGCGCTTCCTCCAGCGCCGGATCGAGACCCCGCTTTCGCGCAAGCTCATCACCGGAGAGATCACCGATGGCAGTCACATCACTGTGGAACTGAAGGCCGAACAATTGGTCTTCGCAACCACCGCGCTCAAGTTAGCAGCCTAGCGTGAAATATGGATGCGCCTGCGACCTGTCACGCTCCTTGGTCTGCGGAAAAAATTATGACTGATCACCTGCTCTTTCAACCCTTCCGGTTGAAGTCTCTCGAACTCAAGAACCGGATTGTCATGGCTCCAATGACGCGTTCGTTCTCTCCCGGCGGAGTGCCGACGGATGAGGTGGCGGACTACTATGCTCGCCGCTCCCAAGGAGAAGTCGGGCTGATTGTCTCAGAAGGGACGGTCGTGAATCGCCCGGCGTCTTCCAACGATCCGAACATTCCCCGTTTCTACGGCTCAAAGTCGCTCGGCGCATGGAAGGCCGTGATTGAAAAAGTGCATGCCGTTGGTGGTGTCATGGCTCCCCAGCTCTGGCACATGGGCGTGGTGGCCCCCGGAGATTCCGGCTGGCTGCCGCCCGCACCGTTTGAAGGGCCGTCGGGCTACGTCGCGCCCGGCAGGATCGGCGGAGTCGCGATGACGGAAGATGACATCGCCGATACTATTCAGGCGTTCGCCCAGGCGGCGAGGGACGCGAAAGCGCTGGGGTTTGACGCGGTCGAGATTCACGGGGCGCATGGCTACTTGATCGATCAATTCTTTTGGCATCCCACCAATCAACGCTCCGATCGATACGGCGGTCAGACATTGGCGGAGCGCTCCCAATTCGCGGAGGAATTGATCCGAGCCGTTCGCGAAGCAGTCGGCGTGGACTTTGCAATCAGTCTTCGTGTCTCGCAGTGGAAGCTCCAGGACTACGCCGCGAAGCTCGCGACGACGCCGCGAGAGATGGAGGCCTGGCTTGTGCCGTTGGCGGAGGCTGGAGTGGACATCTTCCATTGTTCGCAACGCCGGTTCTGGGATCCGGAGTTCGACGGCTCGGATTTGAACTTTGCCGGTTGGGCAAAAAAACTGACCGGTAAAACCACCATCACGGTGGGCTCCATCGGGCTCTCCGGAGACTTTCTGGCGGCCTTCAAAGGAGACGCCTCGACGCCCAGTTCCCTGGATGAACTCACCCGCCGTCTCGACCGGGGAGACTTCGATCTTGTGGCCGTAGGCCGAGTCCTGCTCGCGGACGCCGGATGGACTCGGAAGATCCACGAAGGGCGTTCCTCAGAACTAAAAGGGTTCAGTAAAGAGGCGCTCGCCGCTTTGGTCTGATTCCAACACGCGAATTTCAGGTCTCGCAAACTTACCCATTCCAACACTATGACTAAGCTACTAACTGTTTCTAACTCCACGATCAGTGTGATGGACGCCATCGCCCAACGTCGCTCGGTGCGCGACTACACGGAGCAAGAAATCGATGAAACCACCGTCAACGCGCTGCTCAAGGCCGCCGTGCTCGCGCCCACCGCTATGCATCAGGAGCCGTGGTCGTTTGTCGTCATCCAGGATAGAGACGTGCTGGATCGCCTGTCGGACAAGTGTGTCGAACTGGTGCGCGATACAGCGAAGCATGCAGAGACTCCAGCATCCATACACATGCTCAATGTGGCGAACGCCCCCGAGGTCCACGCCTTCCACGGCGCGGGCACGCTGATCATCATCTGCGGGAAGTTCACCGGACCGTTCGTGGAAGCCGACTGCTGGCTGGCGGCAGAGAATTTGATGCTGGCCGCGTTCGCAGAGGGCTTGGGAACTTGCGTCATCGGTTTTGCCGTGGAGGCGCTCAACACGGCGGAATGGAAAGCTGAACTCAAGATTTCCAGTGAGAAGACCGTGATCGCCCCTATCATCGTCGGCGTGCCTGCACGTGAGGCGGTAGCGACATCGCGCAAGCCGCCGGAAATCCTCTTGTGGAAGTAACACCATGGCAAAGAAGACCTCATGGCACCAGCGAGTTCGCTCGCGGCGCGATTCAGCGGCGCGGCGCGCCATCGTCGCTGTCTGGGGCAAGATCGTGGACGTTGACAGGCAATGCTGATCGGGAGCCAAAACCTTTCCCCAACAATCTATGTTACTAAGAATCGAGCAATTTTACGGAGACAAACTCGTGGAGCCGGATGCTGATATTGGCCACGTAAGCGATTTTTATTTTGAGGATCAACATTGGGTGGTCCGCTATGTTGTCGTGAAAACCGGTTCCTGGCTAATGGGGCGGTCGGTCTTACTCTCTCCGCATGCATTTAATAACTTTCATGAAGAGGGCAACCGCCACCTCGTGAATCTGACACGGAAACAGATTGAAAACAGCCCTGGGATCGAAACGCACAAGCCGATCTCACGGCAATATGAAAATGAGTGCTTTCGCTACTATGGATGGCCGCCCTACTGGGAAGGTGGAGAAATGTGGGGCCCCGGTGGATTTGCGATGGACCAGCCGCCTCATTTTGAGCCGAGCGAGCAATCAACCCTGAGCAGCGGTGTTCATCACGGAGACGATCCTCATCTGCGCAGCGCAAAAGCTCTCCGCCGCTACCAAATTCAAAGCAGCGAGGGGAAGATCGGTCATTTGACGGACCTTCTCATGGACGATAAGACCTGGATGATTCAGCAAATGGTGGTGGAAACGGGGCATTGGTATTGCGGCAAAGAGATTCTGATTTCAACGAGCCATGTTGAAAGGATTGACTACTGCAAATCCAAGGTGTTCGTGACCCTGACAAAAAAGGCTATCAGCACCGCGGAGGGCGTAATCGCTTGTAAATGAGGCAACTTCTTGTAGACACCGCGGTCTACTCGTGCGCATTGCGGCTATGTCATTAGAATCTTGTCCAACCTGTGGACGTGCGGTATCCACGATGACCTCTCTTTGTCGCCATTGTTCTGAATCATCACGATCAATTCCCGGATCCGGGAATCCCGATGCAGTCGACCCGCGGTTTGCTTGGGTAGTCTGGTTCGGCATATTCTGGATTATGCTGTTTTTGTTATCCCGATAATTGGGCCTGGAATTAAATACGGAACCGACCCAATTGAAGCGTTGCGCGATCGGAGGTCGCAAGTCGCGGACACCGGACGTGGTATTTCCGCCGGGAACCTGGCGAAGCCCTTCTGCCCTTTGAGCGCCTCGATGTCGGCGACACTGTGATCGAAGGCACCGGACTCGGGCTGTCGCTTTCCAAGCACTTCATCGAAGCGATGGGCGGCAGGATCGGCGTCGAAAGCACGCTGGGAAAAGGCACGACGTTTTGAGTCTCATTCAGGGAACGCCCGCGTCCACCGTGCCCCGCCCTGACGCCCGCGTTTCCAGTGTGGTGGAACTACCGCGCTCCACCGCCCCGCGCACCGTGCTCTACATAGAGGACAATCTTTCCAATCTCCGCCTTGTCGAGCGCATACTTGCGCGGCGGGCTCGAGGAAAAGCCGATCTCCGCAAAGCAAGGCAGCATCGGCCTCGAACTCGCCCCCAGCATCAGCTCGATCTCGTCCTGCTCGACATCCACCTCCCCGACATCCAGGGAAATGAGATCCTCCGACTACTGCGCGCCGATGCGCGGACGGCGCACCTCCAAATCGTCATGATAAGCGCCGACGCCACCTCCGCGCAGATCCACAGTTTGCGTGCCGCGGGAGCCAACGACTATCTTACCAAGCCGATCGACGTGTGCAGGTTCCTCGCCGTCGTGGATGCGACCGCGCCGCGCGAATCCCGTGCGCAACAGGCGGCGGTAAATGGGTAAAAATGGAGCCGCCTCTGTGTTGATCTGGTTGGCGCCGGTCGCAGGATATACTGCGCCTTCGATGAAATCGGGGCGTCGGCGATTTGCTTGTCGATGAGGACGGACAGTTGTGGCGAAGATCTGCTCCCGCGCTCCGGAGTGAGGTTTTTGCGAAGAACGCGCCAACTACGCTAAACACGCAACCGCCCGACGGCTGGGCGACACCAATTCTCGTTTTCGCCGGGGACATAGCGGGTTGCTATTGAGAATATGCGCGGAGCGGTGGCCTTTTCATGGGGCGGAGCCAAGGGATCGCCGATAGCGCTTCGCTATGGCGGCCTCACCCGGGAAGTATTGGCCTGCCCGCTCAAGACCACGATAATCATCAGAATCAACAGCCAAGCAGGTGATGCCCGCAAATGACCATCTTTAAAAAACCGATTTATGTTACGAAGTGCTAATCAGTCTTATGGAAGCAAGCTTAATGCCTTGGACGGCGAAATCGGACATGTTAAGGATTTTTATTTTGACGACCGCCAATGGGTCGTCCGATATGTCGTAGCGGATACGGGTTTCTGGTTATCGGGGCATCTCGTGCTGATCTCTCCACGTGCCGTGGGAAGCTTTTTTCAAGGTGGCGACAGTCTGGCCGTAAATCTTACCCGTAAAAAGATAGAAGGCAGTCCTCCGATTAAGGCGCACATGCCCGTCACGCGACAATTCGAGGAAAGATACCATAATTACTATGATTGGCCATCTTACTGGGAAGCTGGCGGAATGTGGGGGGCGGTTGGTCTTGGCATGGCTCCGCCGCCGCACGTTAATCCGATTGAGCGGGAACACTGGGAGCACGCGGACCCCGATAAGGACGATCCCCACTTGCGGAGCACAAAGGCCCTTGCGGGCTACCATATCCACGCAAAAGAAGGCGCGATCGGGCACGTAGCAGATTTTATGATAGACGACAAGAGCTGGGCCATTGGTCAACTCGCCGTCCGGACAGGTCACTGGTTTGCGGGAAAGGAAATCGTGCTGTCACCGCAAAACATTGACCGCATCAGCTATGAGGAATCGACGGTATTCATAAACCTAACAAAGGAAGCCATCCTCAACGCCGAAGAATATCACATGCCAGCGGCGCACGCTTAGGGTTCGCGGGCCTTTGCCGGAAACGGACCAAGGCTCCATCCAAAAGACTTTAACAAGACATCAATAAACAAAAAAATATGAATAAAAACAACTCAATCGTCGCGATCTATCCATCCCATACGTCCGCGGAAACTGCTGTCAAAGAACTCCAGCAATCGGGTTTTGACATGAAAAAACTGTCGATCGTTGGTCGCGACTATCACACCGACGAGCACGTGGTCGGCTATTACAATGCAGGTGATCGCATGAAATACTGGGGTAAATTAGGAGCCTTCTGGGGAGGGTTTTGGGGATTGTTGTTCGGTTCCGCATTCTTCTTCATTCCCGGCGTCGGTCCGTTGATGTTGGCGGGACCGCTCGTCGGTTGGCTCGTCGGCGCTTTGGAAGGCGCAGTCGTAGTCGGTGGCACGAGTGCGCTTGGGGCCGCCTTGTTTAGCATAGGCATCCCAAAGGATAGCATATTGCAGTATGAGACGGCGCTCAAGACCGACAAGTTCGTCGTGATTGCCCATGGTTCGGCGGATGACGTCGCGCAAGCCCAGGAAATCCTGAAGCGAACGTCGCCTGAGGCGTTGGATCAACATCAGCCAGCCGATCTGGAAATGGCGCTATCGCCTCAATAGAGTTACCCCAAGGGATTACTCGAAATGAGACAAAATAAGTCAGTTGCGTCGTTGGTGTTCATTCTAATACTGGGTTTGGGAGCGGTATTGGCGTACGCCAGGCATGGAGCGGCGATTAACGCCGAATTCGTAGGGATTGGAGTGGGCGCCTTTATTCTGGCTATGCTCGCTTCATCATCCATCCAAATTGCGGATCAGTGGGACAAGGTGGTCATCTTGCGGCTCGGCCACTTTCACGCTTTGAAGGGGCCTGGACTCTTCTTCATTATTCCGGTGATCGATACGATTCCATATTGGATCGATACCCGCGTGATTACGACTGGATTTAAGGCGGAAAAGACTCTGACAAAGGATACAGTGCCGGTGGATGTGGATGCCGTGCTCTTTTGGAAAGTGGTGGACCCCAAACAGGCGGCCCTGGCGGTGTCCGATTATCAAAGCGCCATCAGTTGGGCGTCGCAAACTGCACTCCGCGATGTGATCGGCAAGACGATGCTTTCGGACATGCTGGAAGGCAGGGACAAGATCAGCAACGTGTTGCAAACAATCATCGATCAGCGCACGGAACCTTGGGGCATCAAAGTGATCTCTGTCGAGGTAAAAGACGTATTGATCCCCTCAGGTCTGGAGAATGCCATGTCCATGCAGGCCCAGGCGGAACGAGAGCGCCAGGCCCGGGTGATCTTGGGCGATGCCGAGCGACAGATCGCGGAGAAATTTGCCGAAGCCGCCAAGAGCTATGAGGGGAATCCAATCGCCTTTCATTTGCGAGCCATGAACATGCTCTATGAGGGTTTGAAAGAGAACTCCACGATTGTCATCGTTCCGAGCACCGCCGTGGAATCCATGCAGCTCGGCGGACTGGCCGGAATGACGGCACTGACCATGGGACTAGGCAAGGATGGCGCGAACGGTCATCTGGACGGAGATGGAAAGACGCCAGCACTCGCCGGACCCGCCGGAGGCCGCTGACGCCACCATGGCAATTCCTCCGCAAATTGGCGTCGCCGCGGACCATGGCGGCTTTGACTTGAAGCTGTATCTTTTTAAGCTGCTGCGGGCGGCCGGTCATAGCGTAGTAGATTTTGGAGATACCCGACTGGATCCAGATGATGATTATCCGGATTTTGTAGTTCCACTGGCACACGCGGTCGCTAGCGGAGACGTGATCCGTGGGGTGGCCATCTGTGGCAGTGGTGTCGGTGCGTCGATTGCCGCGAACAAGGTGGCGGGAGTGCGAGCATGCCTGATCCATGATACTTTTTCGGCGCACCAAGGCGTCGAGGATGACGATCTCAATCTCCTTTGCCTCGGGGGTCTTGTCGTCGGGCGCGCCCTAGCATGGGAATACGTCCAGACTTTCCTCGCCGCAAGATTCACCGGCGCGGAGCGGCATCGCCGCCGTCTGGCCAAGGTTGCGACCTTGGAAGCCGCCCATGTGCGAAATGCCGAACACGCTGAAATCTAAACAACAAAAACAACGACCAGTATGGCAATCAGATTTAAAGACAAGGACGGCGGCAAGGTGTTGGAAGTCCACGTCAGCGGCAAGCTAGCCCACGAGGATTATCTCCCCTTCGCTCCCAAGTTCGAACAACTGATCAAACAACACGGCAAACTTCGCGTGTTCTTCGACATGACGGACTTTCACGGCTGGGAAGGCGGCGTATTTTGGGACGACATTAAGTTCGATATAAAGCATTTTTCCGACATTGAGCGGATTGCGATGGTAGGAGACAAGGAGTGGGAGAAGCAGATGAGTCTGTTCTGCCGTCCGTTTACGACTGCGGAGATTCGCTACTTTGACAAAATCAACGCGACCGAAGCGTGGGCGTGGCTCGAAGGCGACCTTGGCAGTCGGTAAGCGCACCCGCGGCAAAGTGAACCGGCCGAGGAACGCCGATAGTCCGAAAAAAACCCGATCTCCGGATGTTACGATGAGTGATCAAATATGTACCAGCCACGCGCCGCCTTGTGAAACAAGAGATTGATTCATGAATGTGCTGACCTTCGATTTTGGGGGAACTCACGTCAAGATTCTCGCGACCGGACAGAAGGAGCACCGCGAACTTAAGTCGGGGCTCAAACTGACTCCATCGACGATGGTGACCGGCGTGCGGAATCTCGCGACGGACTGGAACTATGACATGGTGTCTTTCGGCTATCCCGGGCCAGTTTACCACAAACGGCCGATTGCGGAGCCGCGAAACCTGGGGAAAGGCTGGATCGGGTTTGACTATCGAGCAGCGTTCAAACGGCCGGTAAAGATCATTAATGACGCTGCCATGCAAGCTATGGGGAGCTTTAAGCGCCAAATAATGCTGTTCCTCGGCTTGGGTGCCCGTCTCGGCTCGGCTATGATCGTTGATGGAATTCTTGAACCGATGGAGCTGGGCCATCTGCCTTACAGGAAGGCTACTTACGAGGATTACGTCGGGATTCGGGGCTTGGAAAAGCATGGCAAAAGAAAATGGAGGAAGGACGTGTAGGATGTGGTGGAGCGATTGATTGCCGCCCTTGAACCCGATGACGTGGTCCTCGGGGGAGGCAACGTCAACAAATTAAAGGTGCTTCCACCGGGTTGCCGGGCGGGTGACAACGCCAATGCATTTCTTGGGGGCTTTCGCTTGTGGAAAAAAGTCGCCGCCAGGCAGGGTCCCACTCGCGCAATGCCTCATCCTAATAAGCGCAAAAGAACACGACTTGATGAAAAAGGAAGGACGAATCAATTGCAGGCGTGAAAACGACGACCAAGCCATTCGCCCGACGGCCGGCATGAAAGGGCCTGATCGCCAGCACAAAAAAGCGGAACCGCCCCTGCGAAAGCTGCTTACCACCGATCACATACACGGTGAATGCGCGACGCCTCAGGCTCTGGATCTCTGCTTAGAATGTTTCGAAGAATCGCGGGGATATCATCCCCACCGAAGACCGCGTCGTCCCGCGCGTATTTCTGTGGCGTGTTCGGAGCGGCATGGCGGGGCTCATGCTTATACCTTTTGGCTATGATGCTGTCACTGGAGAGGTATTGGCCGGATCATGGGTGCGAGGCGATCATCTGGTGGGTTTTTCAAATTCCTGGAATGCCCGACGCGAACAGTGAACGAAAACACCCATAGAACGGGAAGACCATGGCGCCAAACAAAACTAAAACGGAAAAGCATGCGAACCAGGTATTTTTCACTCAGGCAAATGGGAAGGCCAAGGAGTTCGATTTCAATGAACTGCCATAGACGAGTGTATCATCGCCTCTGGAAAAAGGTCGAGAAGGTGGGTTGCCCGTTGTTTGTCCCGGTGCTCAGTCCGGTCCCCGTCGATGGACCGGTAATTCTACTGTCCGGCTCGGTCATCTGTAACGCGTTGCAGCGGAAGAGGGTGAAACTTTGATTGAAGGGCGAAACTTGAATGACGACACCGTCACGCCGGAGCGCCGTGCAGAAGGGCAGATAAAAATCGCCGTCACACTCTCCCCTCGCGACTACGACGCGGTGCTGTTTGATCTCGACGGGGTTCTGACCAGAACGGCGGGCGTGCATGCCTTGTCCTGGAAAAAGCTGTTTGACAGTTTTCTCCAACAGCGCGCCACCCAAACAGGCAAGCCGTTCGTTCCTTTTGATATCGACGCGGATTACCCGCGCTACATCGACGGCAAGCTGCGCTACGACGGTATCGCGGCCTTCCTCGGGTCGCGCGGGATCGAATTGCCGTTGGGGACGCAGGAAGATGGCCCCGTTGTGCAGAGCGTATGCGCGCTTGGGAATCTGAAGGAGCAGTATTTCCTAGAACACCTGAAGCAGCACGGCGTTGCCCCTTATGAAGCGGCGATCGATCTGGTGCGCGAACTCCGGGCGGAAGAGGTCAAGACCGCCGTCGTGTCCTCCAGCAGCAACTGCGCTGCGGTGCTCGAGGCTGCAGGTATTGCGCAGTTGTTCGACGCGCGAGTTGACGGGACGGACATCACCCGGCTCGATCTCAAGGGAAAGCCGGCCCCGGATTGTTTCCTGGAGGCTGCACGGCGCGTCGGGGCAACACCTTCGCGAGCCGTCGTCGTGGAGGACGCGATCGCCGGCGTCCGGGCCGGACGCGCCGGTCTATTCGGCTGCGTCATCGGCGTCGATCGGATCGGGCACGCCCAGGCGCTCCGCGATGCCGGAGCTGATGTGGTGGTGACTGCACTGGCGCAAGTCCGAGTGACGGTGGAACCGCCTGCGGCGTGGTCCTTGGTGTTCGAAGGCTTCGACCCGGCGCAAGAGGGAGTCCGTGAAACCCTATGCACACTGGGGAATGGCTATTTCGCGACGCGCGGCGCCGACACCGGGGCCGTGGCGGACGGCATCCACTATCCGGGGACTTACCTGGCAGGCGGCTACAATCGGTTGCGCACCGATCTCGCCGGCCGTGTGGTCGAAAGCGAGGATCTCGTCAATTTTCCCAACTGGCTCGCGCTTCAGTTTCGCGTCGCCGAGCAGGACTGGTTCGAGGCGCGAACCGTCAAGTTGCTTTCGTATCGGCAGGAGTTGGATCTGCGGCGCGGCATGATGCTGCGGAGCATCAGTTTCGAGGATGGCAAAGGGAGGCGGACGACGCTCAAGGAGCGACGCCTGGTTTCGATGGACGGCATGCATCTGGGCGCGCTGGAACTGGCTCTTACCGCCGAAAACTGGTCGGCAGGGGTCACGGTGCGTTCGGCAATCGACGGGCGTGTCGTCAACGCGGGCGCGAATCTCTACCGCAAATTCGAGAACCGCCATCTGGAACCGGTGACCGGCGAGCGGGTCGGAGAGGACAGCGTATGCCTGGTGAGCCGCACCTGCCAGTCGCATATTTACATCGCTCAGGTCGCGCGAACGCGAGCATTCCTCGACGGACGGCCTCTCGACACCCCGCGCCGGCTCATCGAGGAACAGGGATGCATCGCGGAGGAGTTCAAAGTTGATGTCAAGCAAGGCGAAACGCTGGTGCTTGAGAAGCTGGCCTCCTTCTGTACCTCGCGCGATCCCGCCATTTCAGAGTGTGGGCTGGAAGCGCGTTCTGTGATTACGCGGGCGGCCCGATTCGATGCCGTGATGGCGGACCATGTTCTAGCCTGGAAGCACCTGTGGCGTCACTTTGACGTGCAGATTCACCCCATCGATCCCGGGTTCAAACTAAACGTCCCGATGTTGCTTAGGTTGAATATGTTTCACCTGCTGCAAGCCGCATCGCCGAACTCCATAGGAGTCGATATCGGAATGCCTGCGCGCGGATGGACCGGGGAGGCGTATCAGGGCCATATATTTTGGGACGAACTCTTCATTTTCCCGTTTTTCAATTATCGGATGCCCGAAATCACCCGATCGCTTTTGATGTATCGCTACCGGCGTCTGGGCGAGGCGCGTATCGCCGCCGCGGCTGCTGGATATAAGGGAGCGATGTTCCCATGGCAGAGCGGGAGCGATGGAACGGAGGAAACCGAAGCGCTCAACCTGAACCCGCGTTCGCAGCGCTGGGTGCCTGACAACTCCTACTTGCAGCGTCACGTCGGGAGCGCCATCGCATTTAACGTCTGGCAGTATTTTCAGGTCACTTACGATATCGAGTTTCTGCATTCCTACGGCGCGGAACTGATCCTTGATATAGCACGCTTCTGGTCGAGCATCGCGAGCTTCAATGACGAGCGCGGACGCTACGAGATCTGCGGTGTGATGGGTCCTGACGAGTTTCACGACAGAGATCCGGATTCCGCTAAGCCCGGAATCAAGAATAACGCCTATACAAATATCATGGCTGTTTGGGTGCTGTGCCGTGCCTTGGAGGTGCTCGACCTGCTGTCCGATATCCGGCGCGCCGAACTCTCGACGCAGCTTGGTTTGTCGCCAGAGGACATCGCCCGCTGGGACGATATCAGTCGCCGGATGTATCTGCCATTTCATGACGACGGGATTATTAGTCAGTTCGAGGGCTACGAAAAATTGCGTGAGTTCGATTGGAAGGACTATCGGGCCCGGTACGGCAATATCCAACGCCTCGATCTCATTCTCGAAGGGGAGAACGACAGCGCCAACCGCTACAAACTTTCGAAACAAGCCGACGTGCTGATGTTGTTTTACCTGTTTTCCGCTGAGGAACTCGGTGCTCTGTTCGGGCGTCTGAGCTATCCGTTGGAACCCGAAACCATACCGCGCAACATCGTTTACTATACAGACCGTTCATCCCACGGCTCGACGCTCAGCCGCGTGGTGGACGCATGGGTTTGGGCGCGTTCCGACCGGCAGCGGTCGATGGGATATTTCGCGGAGGCGCTACAGAGCGATGTGAGCGATATCCAGCAGGGCACCACAGCGGAGGGCGTGCATCTCGGCGCCATGGCGGGAACCGTTGATCTGGTGCAGCGTGTATCGACGGGCATTGAAGTAAGAGGCGATGTTCTGCGACTCAATCCGGAATTGCCGCGGACGGTGGAGCGGCTCGACATGCATATACGCTACCGAGGGCATTCACTCGATCTGCGCCTGACGCGCGGCTCCCTAACGGTTAGCGGGCATGATGTTGCGGCGCCACCGATTTCTTTATGCGTGGACGGTAAACTCTACGAATTTGCCAGCGGCACTACCCGAGCGTTCCGATTGAACGATGAGCCAACGGACGGTGCAAGTTGCGAAAAGGAACCGGCCAACGCGAGAGACATCGTGAGCGCCAAAGTGGCCGCATCGAAGCACGGCACGACCGGGGCTCCGCGCGCAGCAATCCCGGAACCGGCGCGCTGAACAAAGAGGTAAACTTAAACCATAAAAACAAACACACTCACACCTGAACTGCTCCACAAAATGGACGCCTACTGGCGCGCCGCGAACTACCTCTCAGTCGGTCAAATTTACCTTTACGACAATCCTCTGCTGAAGGAGCCGCTCAAACTGTCGCATGTGAAGCCGCTGGTGGTTGGCCACTGGGGCACGACACCGGGTCAAAATTTCATCTACGTGCATCTGAATCGCGTGATCAAGAAGTATGATCTGGATATGTTTTACATCGCCGGTCCAGGCCACGGGGGTTCGGCACTTGTAGGAAATACATACCTCGAAGGTACATACAGTGAGATTTATCCGAACATCACGCAGGACGAGGTCGGATTGAAAAGACTCTTCACACAATTCTCATTTCCGGGCGGAATCTCCAGCCACGTTGCGCCGACAACGCCGGGGTCGATTCACGAAGGTGGCGAGCTGGGGTATTCGCTGAGCCATGCTTTCGGAGCAGCTTTTGACAATCCCGATTTGATCGTGGCCTGCGTCATCGGCGATGGCGAGGCGGAGACGGGTCCGCTGGCCACCGCATGGCAGTCCAACAAGTTTCTGGATCCCATTACCGATGGCGCCGTGCTGCCGATCCTGCACCTCAATGGCTTCAAGATCAATAACCCGACCATCCTGGCCCGCATCGAGCATGAGGAATTGGAGCAATTTTTCCGCGGCTGTGGCTGGACGCCTCATTTTGTGGAAGGGGATGAGCCTGAAAAGATGCATGAACTCATGGCCGCCACTCTGGAAACCGCCATCGAGGAAATCCGTCAAATCCGAAGCAATGCGCGGACGAGGGACGATACCACGCGGCCACGCTGGCCCATGATCGTCCTCAAATCCCCCAAGGGATGGACGGGACCAAAAATAGTCGATGGATTGCAAGTTGAAGGCACCTTCCGCGCGCACCATGTGCCGCTTCTGGTGGATTCCGCACATCCCGATCACGTAACGCAACTCGAAAGCTGGATGAAAAGCTATAAGACTGAGGAGCTTTTCGATGGAAACGGCCGACTTATGCCGGAACTGGCTGAGTTGGCGCCAACCGGCGACCGGCGGATGGGCGCCAATCCCCACGCCAATGGCGGAATTCTATTGCGAGACCTGCTGATGCCGGACTTTCGCGTTCACGCGGTGAACGTGCCTTCGCCCGGCGCGGTGGAAGGCCAGGATACGATGGTGCTGGGCAAGTTCCTTCGTGACGTGGTCAAGCTGAATCGTGAGAATTTCCGCGTCTTCGGTCCAGATGAAACGTTGTCGAATTTGCTGGGCGCCGTATTCGAAGTCACCAACCGGCAATGGGATGCACGGGAAGTGGACAATGATGAGTTTCTTGCGCCCGCCGGGCGCGTAGTGGACTCGATGCTGAGCGAACACCAGTGCGAGGGATGGCTGGAAGGCTATCTGCTGACTGGCCGGCACGGGCTATTCAACAGCTATGAGGCATTCATTCGTATTGTCGATTCGATGTTCAGCCAGCATGCCAAGTGGCTGAAGGTCACATCGGAACTCCCATGGCGTCGAAAGATCGCTTCGTTGAACTATCTGCTCGCCTCCCACGTCTGGCAGCAGGACCACAACGGTTTCACGCATCAGGACCCCAGCTTTCTCGATCACGTCATCAATAAGAAAGCGGACATCGTGAGGGTCTATTTGCCGCCCGACGCGAATTGTCTGCTGTCGGTTTTTGATCACTGCCTCCGCAGTCGGCATTACGTGAACGTGGTGGTGGCGGGAAAACACGCGCTTCCGCAATGGTTGACCATGGACGCCGCGGTCGCGCATTGCACGGAAGGCATTGGCATCTGGCAATGGGCGAGCAACGATCAACACGAGGAACCAGACGTGGTAATGGCCTGCTGCGGCGACACGCCCACACTGGAGATTCTGGCCGCTGTTTCCATTTTACGTGAGCATCTTCCCGATCTGAAAATCCGGGTGGTCAATGTCGTCGATCTGATGAAACTGCAGCCGCAGAGCGAGCATCCGCATGGACTAAGCGACACCGACTACGATTCGCTTTTCAGCAAAGACAAACACATCATCTTTGGCTTCCATGGATACCCATGGTTGGTCCACCGGTTGACTTATCGTCGGACCAACCGCAACCTCCATGTCCGGGGATATAAGGAAGAGGGCACGATCACGACTCCCTTCGACATGAGGGTTCAGAACGATCTTGACCGTTTTCATCTGGTGCAAGATGTGCTGGATCGCCTGCCGAACTTGGGCACCGCGGGAGATTACCTAAAGCAGACGGTTCGGGACAAGCTCATAGAGCACAAGCACTACATTGACAAGCACGGGCAGGATTTGCCGGAGATCCTGAACTGGATGTGGACGGAGCCGCGCGGCAACAACACCGTCCCGAGGGCATTGGAGACAGTGACTTAAGAGAGAAGGCTGCAAATGAGCAAACGTAGCAACCATCGGCCTGAGCCGGAGCATTACAGTGTTCATGGCGGTTATATTCCTTACTGGAAACGTGCGCATAGTGATTGGCGTTTCTGGGTTGGCGTTATGTTGATGTTTGTGGCCATGATTATCTATGTTATGAGCGGGGACTTGGCGTTGCGCCCAGGCACGCGACCACGGCAGCCGATGCCAGCCGACGTCGGCCAATAGCGAATTCCGATAGATAACTTCCATAACCCGAGAATTATCCAAAATGACGACGAAAGAGCTTACTGATACAGCGAGGATGCTAGTCGCCCGCGACAAGGGCTTGTTGGCGATGGATGAAAGTAATCCAACCTGCAACAAACGATTTGCCAAGTTGGGGATTCCTCAGACCGAAGAGGCCCGGCGTGCTTATCGGGAGTTGATTGTGACGACGCCCGGTCTCGGTGAGTGCATCAGTGGCGCAATTCTCTTCGACGAGACGATTCGCCAGCGGACGAAGGATGGCACTCCGTTTGTTCGAGTCCTCACCGATGAGGGAATCATTCCCGGCATCAAGGTCGACACCGGCGCCAAGGACTTGGCCGCTCACCCGCTGGAGAAAATAACCGAGGGCCTGGATGGATTGCGCGGTCGCCTTACGGAATATTTTGAAATGGGCGCCCGTTTCGCCAAGTGGCGGGCGGTGATTACTTTGGGCGATGGCATTCCCACCCGGGGTTGCATTGAGGCCAATGCGCACGCTTTGGCTCGATATGCCGCATTGTGCCAGGAGGCCGGACTGGTCCCCGTCGTCGAACCGGAAGTACTGATGGGCGGCAGTCATACTCTGGAGCGGTGCTTGGCAGTGACGGAGGAAGTCCTGCGTGTTGTGTTCAATCAGCTTTATGCACAGCACGTGAAAATAGAGGCTATGATCCTTAAGCCCAATATGGTGCTTTCCGGATTAACCTGTGCGAAGCAGGCGCCCGCAGACGAAGTGGCCGACGCGACCGTAGGCTGCCTCTTGCGTGCCGTCCCCGCTGCCGTGCCGGGTATTGCGTTCCTGTCTGGCGGCCAATCCGCTGAACTGGCGTCAATCCGTTTGAGTGCCATGAATGTTCGATTCAAATCGCGACTACCTTGGGAGTTGGCGTTTTCGTTTGCGCGGGCGATCCAGCAGCCCGCGTTGGAGATTTGGCAGGGCGAGGAGCGGGAAGTCCTTGCGGCGCAAGAAGCTCTTTATCATCGCTGCACGTGCAACGTTGCTGCACGCCGTGGCGAGTACGATGCCGCGATGGAGACGAATGGAAGGAAGAGCGCTACGCAAGACGGAATTTTCACCAAACGCTTGGTGAGCGCCCAATGAAAGATTGAAATGCGCGAGAAATCCATCGCCGGTAATTGGAAGATGCATACGACCACGGCAGACGCAAGGCGACTCGCCAAGGCGATTGCGGATGGCGTGGGCATGGAGGACCGGGTTTGTGTTGCCGTCTGTCCGCCCTTCCCTTACCTGGCCGGTGTCGGGGAAATTCTCAAGGGCAGCCGTATCGCGCTAGGGGCGCAGAACCTCTATCCCGAGAAAGAGGGTGCGTTCACCGGCGAGGTCAGCCCCACGATGCTGCTCGATCTTGGCTGCAAGTACGTGATCCTTGGTCATAGTGAGCGCCGGCAAAAGCTGGCCGAGTCAAATGAATTCATCAACCAAAAGGTTCGGATTGCCTTGGCGGCCGGCCTTGACGTAATGCTATGCGTTGGCGAGACTCTGGACCAACGTAATGATGGCCAGACCGAAATGGTGCTCGATCGCGAACTGACGGAAGGATTGGCCGGACTATCGGCGGATACCCTGCCCCGACTGAGTGTCGCATATGAGCCGATTTGGGCAATCGGCAACACCGGACACCACGCCACCCCACAGCAGGTTCAGCAGGCGCACGCCGTCATTCGGCTGCGCTTCGGGCGGATGTTTGGGAGGAAATCGGCTGAGACGCTTGTTATTCAGTATGGCGGCAGCGTCAAGCCGGAGAACGCCGCCTCGTTGCTTGGCCAGCCGGTGTGGACGGCGCCCTCGTCGGCGGCGCCAGCCTTAATGCCGACCAGTTTCTGGCAATCGTCCGGGCTGGGATCTGTGAACCGGAGACCGAAGGGGAACCACGGTGACTGTCATCGAACCACTCATCCCGCTTTCGAAGTGGAGGGCAGAGAATTGACCCATGCCACTACGCCTCTACATCTTTCGACACGGCGAAACCGAATGGTCACTCTCCGGCCAATACACCGGTCGCACGGATCTTCCATTGACCGCGCACGGCGAAAACGCGGCACGGGAACTCCGAGTACGCATCCAGCACATCTCATTTACGCATGTACTGACCAGCCCGCTGCGACGCGCCCAACAAACGTGTGCGCTGGTTGGACTTGGGCCGAAGCCCGAAATCGAGTCGGATCTCATGGGGTGGGACAATGGCGACGACGAAGGACGCACGCCCGCAGACATTCTCAAATCGCAACCGGGCTGGGATCTCTTTCGGGACGGCTCGCCGCACGGTGAAACGCCCTCCCAGATTTCCACACGCGCTGACCGCCTCATTGGCCGGCTCCGCACCCTGCATGGAAATGTCGCACTTTTTTCGCACGGCCATTTTCTCCGCGTCCTCGCTGCCCGGTGGATTGGATTATCGGTGTGGCAGGCACAGCATCTTTTGCTCAACACGGCGTCACTCAGCATTCTCTGTTACGAGCATGATCGCACCGGTGAGCCTGCCATCGCTCTGTGGAACTCTGCCTCTCACGAAACATTCGGCGCGGAGTACAACCGGCGCGCTGAAGATGCAAGGCCCATGAAGCAGCGGGCAATTGAACGATGGGAAAATGAAGGAGGAGAGATTCCGGATCAACGGCGAAGCCAAACAACCCGCGCAGAACCGCGAGCGAATCTTTAACCGCGGAGAAATGATTGCCGCCATCAGATGCAGACTAGTCAACTGTCGGCCGAATCGAGTCTCGAGATAAATATGAATACGGTCCCGCCGGTCAGAGGCTCCCATCCAGGCTTCTAAATGACTATCCCGTCCTCAGTTCCATCGCCATTTGCCTTTCAGCCTGATGAAAAAGTAGATCGTGGATTCGTTCGTGTGCTCGAGGAACTGGCGATCCATGCGCGCCTTCTTACGCAAGACTCACGGGGATCCTCGTCCGAATCAGTTCACGATACTCGCGTTCTGATCAAACGCCTGCGAGCCCTACTTTGGTTTGCAAGGTCAACTTTTTCGCCATCGGAATTGAATCGGTTCAAATTGGATCTGCGGAAGGCTTCCCATCTTTTGGCCGCTCAACGAGACCTCGTAGTAATGCGATCGATTTTGGAGAAGCTTTCGCGAAAAGCATCGAAATCCTCCGATCGAGCTACGCTTATCCGCATTGCCCAAACCCAAGATGGAGCGCAGGCCAGCGCCGGAAAGCCAGACCGATCGTTGCAGAAAGCTATTGCGATCCTCCTCGCGACAATTAAGCAACTTGCACTTATCTCCAAAGGCAAACTCAGGTGGCCCTCTTCCAGCGAACGGCTCACCCAAGCTTTTCTCGACACGGCGAATTCAGGGAAAAAGGCTCTTCACAGTGGAGATCCGGCGCGATTCCACAAATGGCGAAAAAAGGCGAAAAGGCTTCTCTATCAACTGCAGCTAACGCAAGCCGTCCCTGATAATCACACGACGCGGACCATCAGCCGGGTCGATAAGCTCCAGGAGAAGCTCGGTGATTATCACGACAGCAGCATCGCCGAAGGTCGCATACAAAAAAATCTTCGCGGCGAAATATCGCCGCGGCTCGTGAGACACAGCGTAAAACTTCTGGAGAAGCGAATGCATCGCTTACGAACGGAGGTGCAAAAAATTGCCAGGCACATCAAATTTAAATGAAACCCTCCGACTAGCGAGCAAGAGTTGGGGAAAGCCGCCACCTACGCCGGGGGGCACCTGGGCTGGGGCGTGTGAGCCAGTTGTAGTCGGTGATGTTTAGGACTCACGCGTGACGCATGGGCGCGCTGACTTTCTTGAATGAGAGCCGTTGTAGGACCCGCACGAGCCATTTGCGCAGCTCTTCGAGCGCGACCATTCCGAGCGCAAAGGGAATGATGAAGAGCCAAACGATGGGCGGGATAGGGGTGGTGCCGAAGAGCGCGTGACCCATTGGCGTGTAATCGATAAGTGCGATGATCATGATCTCCGTTGCGATGCCAGAGGGGATGAGCTTGTTGCTCATGAGGCTACGGGCGAGCACTGGCTGGCGTTCGCTGCGGCAGAGGAAGACGTTCGCGATCTGCATGACGACGATTGCGCTAAGACAGGCGGTGGTGGCTTGCAGGTAAAGTGGGTCATGCGGCGTGAGTTTCTCACCAAGGCGCCAGCCACCCTTGCGCAGAACAAACCAATAGGCGCTCATCGCGGCGGCAGCCTCTATCATCCCGAGGAAGAGATAGGCGCGAGAGAGGAGGCGCCAGTTCAGCAACCGATCAGTGCGTGAACGCGGTGGTGCTTTCATGATGTCCGACGCCGGCTTTTCTGCGCCGAGACCGAGCGCGGGCAGCATGTCTGTGCCAAGATCGACGGCCAGGATTTGAATGATCGTGAGGGGCAGCGGGATGCGGAAGACAACTAGCGCGAGATACGGGATCAATTCCGGCACGTTTGAGGTGAGAATGTAGGTGAGGAAATTGCGGATGTTGGCGAAAACGGCGCGCCCCTCTTCGATCGCGGCGACGATGCTCGCGAAATTGTCGTCGAGCAAAACCATGTCGGCGGCTTCGCGGGCCACGTCGGTGCCGCTGCGGCCCATCGCGATGCCGACGTCGGCTTTACGGAGCGCTGGTGCGTCGTTCACGCCATCGCCGGTTACGGCTACTATCTCTTTCTTATTCTTGAGCGCGACGACGATGCGCATCTTCTGTTCCGCCAGCATACGCGCGAAGACGATCTCCGGGGCGTCAAGCGCGAGCTGGAGTTGGATATCCGAGAGACGCCCGAGTTGTTCGCCGGTGATTACGACGGGTGCGGTGGATCGAACCAGTCCGACCTCGCGGGCGATCGCTGTAGCGGTTTGGGGATGATCCCCCGTAACCATGATCACCTTGATGCCAGCGTCTCGACACGTCTGGAGTGCGTCGGCGACTTCCGGACGCGGCGGATCTTCTAGGCCGATGAGTCCGGCGAGGGTCATTTCCGCTTCCACCTGCGCCAATTGGCAATTCTCGGGCAACTCGCGCCAAGCGAAGGCGAGAACGCGCAAACCTTTCCCGGCCATCGTTTCCGCCGCGGCGTGGAAAGTGGAGACCAGATCGGCGGAAAGTTCGACGGCGCCGTCTTTCATCGCTGCCCGAGTGCATAGCGGAAGCACAACTTCCGCCGCGCCTTTGCAATAAATGATCCGGCCATCTGGCGTCGCATGCACCGTCGAGAGCCGCTTGCGTTCCGAATCAAACGGGATCTCATTCACGCGCGGGTTTTGCGGGAGCGCAGGCATCGCCGCTGCCGCAAGTTTGACAAGAGCCACTTCCATCGGATCGCCGAGCCACGCGGGTCCCGCGGCAGTGCGCGCGTCTTTCAAATCGTTGCAGAGGGCAGCCACGTCAAAAAAGCGGCGATGCAGCTTGACCAGCGGTGCGAGTTGATCCGGATTCGTTCCATACATTTGGCCAGCAATGAAGAGCTTTTTGGCTGACATGCAGTTCTGCGTGAGCGTGCCGGTCTTGTCGGTGCAAATGACCGTAGTGCAGCCCAGCGCTTCAACGGCGGGCAGATGACGGACTAACGCATTGCGTTTCGCCATGCGTTGCGAACCCATCGCGAGCGCAAGTGTGACGGTCGGGAGCAGGCCCTCCGGCACGTTCGCCACGATAATGCCGATGGCAAAAATGAAATTCTCCCAAGGTGACAGACCGATCGCGCGACCAACAAAGAAGAAGATCGCGCCGAGCGATAGCGAGAGCCCGCCCACGATACGGCTGACGCGTGCGATCTCGATCTGGAGCGGCGATATGGTGTCCGCAGTAGCTTGCGTGAGTTTAGCGATTTTGCCAAACGCGGAATGAGAGCCAGTCGCGAAGACGAGGGCCTTCGCTTCGCCGGAGACGAGCGAGGTGCCGGCGAGGTGCCGGCGAGGAGCGTGTTATGGCTGTGCATTGGCTCGGGTTCATTGCACGGCTCGGCGTCGCGCGAAGCCGGCAGCGACTCGCCAGTGACGGTAGCGTTGTTCACGCGCACGCCAAACGCCTCCACGAGTCGGCAGTCCGCGGGTAGAATGTCACCGGCTTCGAGCAGAATCAGGTCACCGGGCACGAGATCGCTCGCCGGCAGCTCTCGCACGGCGCCGGAACGCATGACCTTCGTTGCGTTCGGTAAGAGCTTCTTGAGAGCCGCAAGCGCCTGCCCTGCGCGATACGCTTGCCAAAATGAAAACACCCCATTGATTAAGATCACGCCGACGATCGCGAATCCGAGTGTCGCCATCCCTTGCCCCGGCTCGCGCCACTCGGCGAAGAACGCGAGCGCCGCAGCGATCCACAGAATGATTGCGAAGAAATGCGCAAACTCTTTAGCGAGAGTGAGCAACAGCGCTTCGCGCGCGACTTCCTCCACTTCATTTGCCCCAAACTCCACTAGACGCCTTCGCGCCTCGGCGTCGCTCAGCCCGGTGAGTCCGCTCTTCATACTGGCGAAGGCGCCGGCGACCGTGAGGCGATGAATTTTCATAGCGGACTCTCGTGCAGATTCGCGCGGGCAAAACCGATATTTTCGGAGGAGGAATGCAAAAATGCTATCACTACTGTATTTAGAACCGGACCACGTTTTCAACTTCGCTGGCGCTGGGCGCGTTCGGCGAATAGCGAGCGGCTATCACAATGTTGCAAAGGAGGTATTGGCCGGTTCCGTGCGCCTCCCGACAGTCATGCAGTAAACAAAAAAGCAAACCAACAAACAGAAATGTCAACTACCACAGACAAATCAGATACAGAAATCAAGAACGACGTGCTCTCCGAACTCAAGTATGAGCCGAGCGTAAAGGTCGCCGACATTGGCGTCTTAGTGAAGGACGGCACCGTGACTCTCAATGGCTTCGCCACCAGTTATGGCGAGAAATGGGATGCCGTGAAGACGGTCAAACGTGTCGCCGGAGTGAAAGCCATCGCGGACGACATCGAAGTGAAGTTCCCCGATTCCTTGCGCCGCAACGACGGAGATATCGCCACCGCCGCAGCAGATCGAATTAAGTGGTCCACGATCGTCCCTGAAGGAACCGTTCAGGTGACCGTCCGCGACGGTTGGATCTCATTGGAAGGCCAGGTGGAGTGGTGGTATCAGAAGGACGCCGCCGAAAACACCGTGCGGTATCTGCCCGGGGTCAAAGGTGTTTCAAATTCGATTACGATCAAACCCAAAGTGACGGCGAAGAAGGTCGAAACGGCTATCGAAGCCGCGTTCGAACGCAGTGCCCTATTGGACGCAAAGGAAATCGAAGTGGAGACTTCCGGCAGCAAGGTCACTCTCCGTGGCAAGGTCCGTAACCACTCCGAGCGCGACGAAGCCGAGCGCGTCGCCTGGGCCGCGCCAGGGGTGTTCGCCGTTGACAACGAACTCACCGTCGA
>Ga0302275_10001763_pt1 | contig 23172 bp, 19 predicted proteins | sample III_Bog_N2_2_FD_200229 | JGI IMG/M metagenome (GOLD analysis project Ga0302275, IMG submission 200229) | Peat permafrost microbial communities from Stordalen Mire near Abisko, Sweden - III_Bog_N2_2 | ecosystem: Environmental > Terrestrial > Soil > Wetlands > Peat | place: Sweden: Abisko... | reverse complement strand
TCGTGATCTTGATGCGCTGTTAACGGTGCGAGCGATCGGCGTAAGCCGGGTTGGAGCCACGCGTACCGAGACCATGCTGGAAGATTGCCGGAAGCGGCTGGGACTTGAGCCCATTCGTCGGTAGGACAATGAGGACTCTCTGCGGTCATTGATGCTCCCCGCGCGTCTCCGTATATCATTATCCGCATGTCTACCAAGCTCCGCTGGGGAGTGCTCAGCACCGCAAATATCGGTCTCAAAAAAGTGCTTCCTGCCATGCAGCAGGGCAAGTACACCGAGGTTCTCGCCATTGCATCGCGCGATCTGGCCAAAGCCCGCCAGGCAGCCGCAGAGCTGAACATCCCTACCGCCTACGGCTCGTATGAGGAGCTCCTCGCCGATCCCAATATCGACGCCATCTACAACCCGCTCCCCAATCAATTTCATGTTCCCTGGACCATCAAGGCCGCTGAAGCCGGTAAGCATGTATTGTGCGAAAAACCCATCAGCCTTACCGTGGCCGAGGCCAAAACACTGATCGACGTGCGCAACCGCACCGGTGTCAAAATCTGCGAAGCCTTCATGATTCGCAGTTTTCATCAGTGGCTTCGCCTGCGCGCTCTTCTCGACGAGGGCCGCGTCGGTGAACTTCGCTCCGTTACCGGCGTCTTCAGCTACACCAACGTCAACCCCGCCAACATCCGCAACCAGGTGGAGTGCGGTGGCGGAGGCGTATACGACATCGGGTGCTACCTCATCCACGCCTCGCGTTACGCCTTCCAGCAGGAGCCCAAACGCGTGGTGGCCTGCCTCGATCGCGATCCAGAAATGCACACCGATCGGCTGGCCTCCGCCCTGCTCGAATTCTCCGGCGGACACTCCATCTTCACCTGCAGCACGCAACTCATCCCTTACCAGAGGATCCATTTTCTCGGCACCCGAGGCCGCATCGAACTTGAGATCCCCTTCAACGCTCCGCCCGACCGGCCCACACGCCTTTTCATTGACGCAACCGGCGATCTGAGTGGCAGCGGGCTTACAACCGAGACATTCCCGGTGGCCGATCAGTACACCATGCAGGGCGACGCGTTCGCCAGGGCGGTACACGAAGGCACCGAGGTGCCCGTCACGCTTGAAGACTCCATCGGAAACATGGCGGTGATTGAGGCCATCTTCAATTCGGCCAGTACAGGCCAGTGGGTTACTCCGCAGCAGTAAGAGAGTTCACGCGCGCCTTCTGCGTCAAGAGCGCCTGATGCAGGATGAGCTTCAGCCGCCACTCGTAAACGTGAAAGGGCCGGCAAAGACGATCGTCTTCGCCGGCCCCTGATCTCTGATCGCACTATGCTACTTTTTTGATGCGGCTGCTGCTTTTCTTTGCGTTTCCCAGCGACGCCTCACTGCCTCCGCAATGCGCTTCCGTCCCTCCGGAGAAAGCTTTCTCTTCTTTTTGCGCGGCGGCTTGATCGCAGGCGCTGCAATGGAGACCGTAGCTGCCGCGGCATGCTTTGGCCTGCCCACCTTTTTCGGCGTCACCGTGGCGGAACCTGTCAGAAGCGCGCGCACCTGCTTCAATAACGCGATCTCGCGATCGACTGATGCAAGAATCTCCGATACTCCCATAAGAACCTCCATTGACGAGGACGATCGATCCGAACTGCGCAGCACCTGGCCGCAACCCTTTATAAGTGACTCGCCAGAAGATACGATATTCGCTTATCAATTCTTTGGCAAATTTGAAAGCGTTCTGAAACGCAGCAGTTGCGACGGCCAACCCTCCCATCGAGACGCATTGGGTCGCCCGCAAATTCAAATCGCGCGCTGCGCAATTGAACTTTCTACGCAACTTAGCCCGTGGCATGAATGGAGATATTCATCCAGCTCTTGTTGCGGAAGTGTCTGGCTGCATCTGTCGTCATCATGAGTTCTTTTGAACTTCCACACTGCATTCTCTCAAGTCATTGCAGAATGCATCCACGCGCGCGAGGTCGGTGTCCCACGAAAACATGATCCGTGCTGCTCCGCCGATGAATGTGTAGAACTTCCACCCGCGCTCGCGAATTCGATTGAGCAGCGCTTCCGGTGCGTCAAGAAAGACCGCGTTGGCCTCGACGGGTCCGGCCACGAGCACTTCGGGTATGCCCGCAATCTTTCCGGCAAAGTACTGTGCGCAACTGTTTGCGTGGAGCGCGTTGCGAATCCATGCCCCGCTTTCCAGCATTCCTACCCATGGTGCTGAAAGAAAGCGCATCTTCGATGCCAGTTGCCCGGCCTGCTTGCACCGGTAATCGAAATCCGCGGCCAGCTTGCGATCGAAGAAGAGCACAGCCTCCCCCACCGCCATGCCATTCTTCGTTCCGCCAAAACACAAGACATCAACCCCGCTCTTCCACGTTACCTCGGCCGGGGTGCAATGCAGGCTTGCGCAGGCGTTGGCAAACCGCGCGCCGTCCATGTGGAGCGAGAGGCCGTGCTTCTTGCATTCAGCAGAGATTGCGCCAAGCTCAGCCAGCGAATACACGCGTCCCGTCTCAGTCGCCTGAGTCAGCGTGACAGCGCGGGGTTTGGGGTAGTGGATGTCGCTCCGTTTTGTCGCCAGTTCGTGAATGACCTGGGGCGAAAGTTTTCCATCGCTGCTTTGGGCGACCAGTAGCTTTGAACCGTTCGAGAAGAATTCCGGCGCGCCGCACTCATCTGTCTCAACATGCGACTGGTCGCAGCAGATCACCCCATGGTACGACTGGCAAAGCGAGGCGAGCGCCAGCGAGTTGGCAGCCGTGCCGTTAAATACAAAATAGACTTCGCATTCGGTCTCAAAAAGCTCGCGAAATGCATCCGCGGCTTTCGTGGTCCATGGATCGTCTCCATACGAAGTAACATGGCCCTGGTTGGCGGCTTCCATTGACTGCCACGCCTCGGGGCAAATTCCGGAGTAATTGTCGCTCGCGAACTGCTGCGAAATCTCCTTGAAATCAGGTTCGTTCATTTAATGTTCCTTTACAAGAATGCCGAAGGCAACGAGAAGGTATCTGCGGCAGCCGGTAGTGAACAGCAGCCCACCTGTCTCCAAAGTCTCGCTGCATTTGGAAAATGTCTGAAATTAAGACAGAAAGCCGGACCTATTTTCCTGTTCTGCTCCTGGCTTTTCGCCATCCGGGGCAGTCACCGCATCAAGAGCGGATCTCATCATGTTCAATCCGGGGAGATCCGAACCATCTACGCAGTGTTTTATCTCCATCTTCAATCATATAACGTCAAGAATCGATTGACCTTGTTCCACCGGACAAAAGAGGGTTGCCGTTGCTGGGTCTCTGCCCCGAAAGTGTCATTGACCCTGGCGTCCGGCCGCCTTAACTTACGAATGTCAACAGTTTGAGTTATCCCCAGCCGTGGTACGAACAGCAGTTACGGAACTCAGTTGCCCAGAGACATCCAATAGGGCGCCAGTTTCCGGTTTGAGGAGAACCAATGCTTCTGCCCCTGCTCCAGATTGTGGCAATTACGATTGCTGCAATTTGCTTTTCCGGTTGGCGAACCGCCATGCGCCGCCGCCATGCGCAGTCATGGGACGCGATTGTGGCACGGATGCGTCCGGATCCGAGGACGCAAAGCATGGGCGACGAATCCATCTGGAACGGAAGCATGAACGTGACGCCAGAAGAAAAATGGCGTCTCATGCGCGGCGCTCAAGGCTTGTGGACCATCTATGAGAACGCTGGCGTCATGCTGGAGATGGCCGACTACACCGCCAGAAACAGCAACTCCGTCGACCTCGAACTCCTCGCAGCTATGCGCAGTGACGCCATGCAGATTCGCGTTTGCGTCATCACCGCCCTCGCAAAATATGCACTCAGTCATGTCAACGAGAGCATCTGCGTCAACGTGACCCGCGCAGCAGGCCTATACACAGAGATGACTGCCCGCACCGCAGAACTTCTGCAGGTGAACGGTCGCAGCATGGCACCCAACTTCGTTCCCGCGATGTAACTTGGTTCTCCCGCCACAAAAAACCCCGGCCATGGCCGGGGTTTTTTCCGCACGCATTTGCGCATCTCCCCAGGTCGCCAGCTTCCGCGGCTTATGCCCACAAGCCAAACGCGCGAACCGCGATACATGCGCCATCTATTTCAGAAATAAGCCGATTCCCAGGAAGACACGCCGAGCTTACGAAATGCCTTGATCACGTTCAGCTTGAGGCCGGTGTGCATGAGGCGTTCGAATATCACGGAGGCATTCCCTTCGAAGGAAGTCTCTCTCTTCGTTCGATAGGACCTGATACGAACAAAAAAGTGTCAACCAGCGCGGGCGAACCTTCCGAGGTTTGCCAACGTAAGAGTGAAGAACTCGCTATCTCTGTGCCGCGCGTATAATCTGCTCCACGGTGTCGCAAGTGCGAGCTATATCTTCGACTGATAGAGTTGGATGCACCAGGAACATAAGGCTTGTCTCTCCAAGTTCCCGGGCGGCCGCCAACCGTTCCGCAGGCCTCCACTCGACAGGAAACGCCTTCTCCAGGTAAATCTCGCTACAACTTCCAGAGAAGCACGGAATGCCCCGCGCAACGATTTCAGCGAGGATTCGATCGCGATTCCATCCTGGCCGAAGTTCATCCGGACGAACAAATGCATAGTACTTGTAGTAGGAATGTCCCGCGTGTTTGGGGGGTATTGTCACCCTTAGTCCGGGCAACTCTTTGAAGCATGCAGTTAGCCTGGCAGCGTGTTCACGTCGTGTTTTCACCCACTGAGGAAGTTTCCTAAGTTGCAAACGTCCAATAGCTGACTGGATTTCAGTGAGTCGCCAGTTCGTTCCGAATGATTCGTGCAGCCATCGAAATCCGGGAGGATGCTCACGATTGTGAACGGCCTCATAGCATTTCCCGTGATCTTTCAGCGACCACATGGCGTTCCACAAGTCCGCCGAATTTGTGGTCACCATTCCTCCCTCGCCGGCCGTGGTCATAATCTTGTCCTGGCAAAAGGAGAACGCAGCCACGTCGCCGAGTGATCCAATAGGACGGCCTTTGTAGCTCGCACCATGCGCCTGCGCGCAATCTTCCACTACTTTGATGTTACGTTCGCGCGCGAGCGCAACGATCTCGTCCATTTCGCATGGCCATCCAGCAAGATGAACCGCTACGATCGCTTTTGTCTTTGGAGTCAGCGCCGCGCGAATGGTGTCGGCCGTGATGTTCTGGCTCTCGCGATCAACGTCCGCGAAAACGGGCCGGGCGCCGAGCGTAACAGCACAACTAGCAGAAGCAATAAAGGTCCGGCTCGTCGTTACTACATCATCGCCGGGGCCGATCCCCAATGCTTTCAGCGCGCACTCCAGCGCAACGGTGCCATTCGCCAGTGCAATGGCGTGACGGCATCCAGCGAACGCTGCGAATTCCTTTTCGAATTGCCTGCCTTCTTCTCCAGTCCAGTAACTCACTTTGCCGGTGCTAAGGACGCGCGAGGCGGCTTCAATCTCGTCTTCGGCGAACGACGGCCAAGTGCCCTGAGTGAAAGCAATTTGTTGACAAGTGGCATTCATTGTATTGGTCTTGCTGTTTCCTTTTGGATTCAGAGATTCATCCGATTCAATCATTTGACACTTCTACTTCGCCCCACTCAAGCAGACAAGCACCCCATGAGTAGCCGACGCCGAAACCAACGAGCATCACTTTGCTACCAGGTGTGAGTTGTGGCGCTATACGCGAAAGCGTGAGTGGAATTGTGTTGCTTACTGTATTACCGACATCCTGCAGCGAAAGTGGAACTTTTTCCTTGGGAAGGTGCATCTTAGTCCGCAGGTGTTCGTTCATAAAGGCGTTTGCCTGGTGAAATACAAACGTATCCACTTGTTCAGCAGTTAGGCCTGTCTTCTCCAACAATCGGTTGACGAGTGCGGGAACGCGCTTAAGCGTGAAGGCGAATAACTCCTGACCGTCCATAAACAGATTTGCTTCGGTGCGGATACTTCCGTTCTCGTCACAAACTTCCCGCAGGGATTCTCCGGCGTAGGGTCTGCGCGCCCCACCTATGGGGACAATTAGATTGTTGCAACCCGCCCCATCGGTACCCACCTCGGTGGCAACAACCAGCGCTCCCGGCCTATCCTCGCTGATAACAGTTGCCGTGGCCGCATCTCCGAAAAGCACACGCACCGATCTGTCCTGTGGGTGGATGTACTTGCTGTACGTCTCGCCAGTCAGCAGCAACACATTGCGCGCACTCCTGGAAGAAATGAGCGCATTCGCTAGTTGAAGGCCATATATATAGCCCGAGCAGCCCTGGTTGAAATCGATGGCGCCGCAGTTCACAGAGAGATGCAAGCGATTCTGCAGGATGCACGATGAGGCGGGCAGCGCGTGGTCGGGGCTCTGGGTGCAGAACAGCAGATAATCTATTTCGTCGCGGCGGACACTGCTATTTGAAAAGAGCCGCTCCGCCGCAGCAAAGGCGAGGTCGGTCGCTGTCTGATCGGCGGCCGCAACTCTGCGCGACTCAATCCCGGTCTTCTGACCGACGCGCTCCATGTCCCATGTGGGGTTCTCAGCCTGAAGGTCGCTGTTGGTAACTAAGCGCTCCGGCAGATAGTAGCTCAACGCGGCTATACGTGCGCACATATTGTCCTTTATGCTACGGATGCTTTAGCGGTGACACTCTCAATCACGTCGTTTACCGTAACGAAGCCGCGGATTTCTTTTCCGGTCAGTTGGATTTCATAGCGCTCGTCGAGCAGCGAGATGATGGTGAGCCACGCCAGGGAGTTCCACTCCCCGTACGCAGCTATCGGTTGTTGTGGATCAATTGAAGATGCCTCGCATTCAAGGGCTTCGGCAAAGAGTTGAATCAGTTCCTGGTTCGTCATCGAAGTTGCTCCTAAGACAAAAGTGATTTTCCTGGCACTCCCAACAGGGTTTGACCGCCGCCCACGTTGCGAAAGGCAACGCTCCCAGCACCCACAACGGCATATTCGCCCACTCGGACCCCGGGCGTTACGCTGGCGTGGCTGCCCAGGAATACGCCCCTTTCAAGGGTGGCGTGGCCGGTCACGTCGCAGTGTGCGCTGAGGGTGCAGCCATCACCGATTACCGCGTCGTGTCCGCATGTGGCGGCCAGGTTAATGTGAACGTGATTGCCAATGACCACATTCGTGGTGATCACTGCGGAGCGGCAAACAATGATGCCGCTGCCCAGGATGCAGCCAGGGCCAATCGCCGCACTAGGGTGGATCAGGTTTACAAACTTACCGCCGCGGGCGGCGATCCTCTCCGAGACGGCAAGTTTCGCCTTCGGATTGCCAATGGTACATACGAAGCGATCGTCCTGCTGGGGTATGTAATTGTCGATGGTTCCCAGCACGCGCTGCCCGAAGCCGTTCGAACTCAGAATTTGGGCGGCTCGTTCACGATCGTCATCGAGTAGCCCGCCGAATTCCCAGTCCGGCGTTGTCGCCATCTCGCTGACCAGCCAGATAACTTCCCGGGCGAAATCGCCGGCACCGAGGAGAATCAATCGAGGAGTCAAAGGGTGAAGCCTCCATCCATGACAAACTGAGAACCGGTAATGCTCTGTGCGGCCTCAGACAGGAGGTATGCGGCCATCACACCGACTTCTTCCGGATCTATGATCCCTAGAAACTGCTGCTCTTCTATTCGTTCGAAGTCCATGATTGACCCGGCAGCATGATCGAGCATTGGCGTCTTTACGTATGCGGGAGCGATGCAATTGACGCGAACCCGCTTCGCCGCCAGTTCCTTCGCGGCGGCGCGCGCAACCGCATAGAGAGCCATCTTGCTCGCCGAATATGCCGCCATTCCAGGCGAGGCAACGAGCGCAGCTGCCGATGAAATCAAAACCACCGAGACCCCGGTTGTCGCTGCAACGTTCCTGGCCGAGACAGCACGCAGCAACATGAGTGCGGCATGAAGGTTGGGAACCATCATCGAATCAATATTGGCGGACGAAACTGTTCTCAGCGGGATATGATTAAGGGCTCCAGCGCAATGCACAGCACCATCCAGCGGCGCGCCACCGCCTCCGACCAATTCTGCTACCCACTTGGGAATCTCATCGAGATTTGCGAGGTCAAAGGCCGAGCACAGATGAATCGTACTATTCTCGGTTGCAGCCAGCGTCTCTTGAAGAGCATCTGCACGTCGCCCGTTCAGGATCAGCCGAGCCCCCAGCCGGCTCAACACAACGGCGGTCGCTCGCCCAATCCCCGAAGAGGCCCCGGTGACAAGCACACGTTTTCCCGTGAGGTCCAATGGGTTGTACACGACGCCCCCTCGCGCTTTTGCGCCCAGAATGCCTGGTAGCTCTGAATCATCCTCAACAAGCGACCACAAACCCTAACGCAAGATCACTCTCATGCGAAATCATTGAACTGCTACTGAGAGCAGCATTAGTAACTCAGAAGCACTCATCACCGCTGCTCATTTCGCATGTCCGTCATGGTATTCAGTCCCATAAACTCCGGCATCGTTGCATGATCTTGATTCGAAATTCCGTCGCGCCTAAGCACGCGCAAGACTGTCATGCCCAGGATCTTGGCGTCCAGCCATAGAGACCAGTGATCGACGTACCACGCATCCATCGTAAATTTCTCTTCCCAGTTCAGCGCGTTTCGGCCGTTCACTTGGGTCCAGCCAGTGATACCCGGCAGAACATCGTGCCGACGGGCCTGTTCTGGTGTATAGCGATCCAGATATCTCATGAGCAGGGGACGAGGACCCACCAGGCTCATTTCACCGCGAATAACGTTCCACAACTGCGGCAACTCATCGATACTCATGGAACGCAATAGTCGCCCCAGCCGTGTTAATCGGTCGGCATCCGGCAACGTCACTCCATTCCTGTCCCGGGCATCACGCATGGTTCTGAACTTGAAGAGCATAAATGGACGCCCCTGGTAACCGGGACGCAACTGCCGGAAGAGGATCGGCGCGCCAAGAGACCAACGGATCGCAATTGCGGCAGCCAACCAGAGCGGAGAACTCAGGGTAAGGACAAGTGCGGCCACCAACCGATCAAACACCGGTTTCAAAAAAGATCGTGTGTAACTCACCGACTCAAGCCCTCTTGTGATTGCGTTACTGTGGTAGTTCGAGATAGCTAACCGGGAACTCGCTCAGGTCGGCAGTTATCTTCGACTCTTCCAAAATTGCCTCAAACAAGCGTTTGCCATTCTCTGCAATGCTATTGGCGCGATTTCGCTTGGGGAATAGTAACAGTGCCTTCAGTTCTTCTCGATCACCAGCTTCATCGTTTTCACCCAATCCATGTCTTTCGACCAAGCGCTGAAGATCCGCTTTCATTGAAGTTGTGATTGACAGCCCATTCGTCGATTCTCAGGAAGACACGCCGAGTTTGCGAAATGCCTTGATCACATTCAGCTTGAGGCCGGTGTGCATGCGGCGCTCAAATGCTACGCAGGCATAACCCTTGAAACAGGCCTCGATCTCTTCATTCGAAGGGGCCTGATCCATGCGGAGGATATCGGAGCCATGCCTGAACCACTTGCGATGGACGAATTCAGCCTCCTGCGGATGCTCCAGATGAATGTAGTTTGCATACGTCTCGTACTCGCTGAATTCGCTGCTGCATTTAAGCGGCAACACGGAGAGGATAGCGTCAATCCAATCCCTGCCATGAGTCTGTTCAATCTTATCGAGCATCTCTTTCGCGCAACCCGTGTTTATTCTCATGTACTGCGAAATTGCTGAGGCACGCAGCGGTGGCTTCGTCAGGAAGAGCCTTTCGTACGTTTCGAAGTAGGGTTTATGAAATTCCTTTGCAATCACCATCTGGGTTCGACCGTTCCTGACCATTTCAATCGGCCCCAAGGCAACCGTATCCGCATCCCAGATGATGTAGTGCGCCTCATTTGCCACTCGCGCAAAGCCCAACTTTGCAAACTGTTGCAAATACCATCCTGATCGATCTCGAAAGGACCCAAGCCGGCCGCCGATTGAGTCGAGCGAATGCCCTTCCAGGAATTCGTCTTCGGCGACAACCTGAATGCTCGAGCGCTTGAATTCGGCGAATGCGCTCATGTCGCGTGAAGGGATAGCGACGATCGCCTCGTCCGCTATGCCCCACTTGAAGAGTCCGGTGATGGACTGCCTCAGAATCGGGAGAACCGATTTTTCCGCCACGAGCAATGCTTGCGTCTTCATAAGAAAAATGAGAAGCGGGCCTTCCCCGTCAATCTACATATGCGCCGTAAATTCCCGGCAGGCTTTGAATCGTTTGCACCGCTTGATCGGATGCAACCGGGTGCACGTAGCACCGCAGTCTCGCCATGAGCGCTGGATCGTAATACTGACGATACTGGGCAATGGGTATCACGATTGCGTCCACACCTTTCACCTGCTTCAAGGCCCAGGCGGGATAGGATGTTTTGTACACCGTGAACCATACAGCCCGCGGCTTGATCTTCCTGGCCCCGCCCAACTCGGAGCCTCGGTAAATCTGGACAATCAGTTGCGGCGCGATGTCGGGCCAGCGATCGTGAATTTCAGAAAGCAGCCGCTCGTTCGACCCCTTGGTGTCGGTTACCACCAGTGCATCCGCGTGGCGATGAAGCCATTGATAAAGATCGTCGAAGGTCATCTGGGTCAGACCGTCGCATCGCTTTCTGCCGGTATACTCCGCATCACTGAACACGTGCGGCGCTACACAGAATTGCAACGACGTCCGCCCCCAATCGTGCACCAGGACCAGCTTCCCGTCACTGGTCCAATCGAAGTCGAGTTCGAATACGCGAAATCCCAGGGCGTAATGCTGGTCCAAAGCCTCGCGCGAGTTGGTATAGATCTTTCCAGCAACAGCTCCTCCGGCGTGAGCCACCAGCCTCGCCTCGACCGGTCCAAATGGAGTGGCGATCGAATCAGTGCGGGAGAACAAGTCGGAAAGCGCAATCAAATTGCCGCGGATCGATATGTGGTTGCGCCGGGCGGCAAAAACCGATCCCAAACTAACGCAGCCCAGGCACAACGCGAAGACAACGCTATTCTTGATGGAAATCCTCATGAAAACTATCTGTGGATCAAAGCTGAACGTTGACTTAGCGGCTTCCAGCAGAAGACAAGAACTCAATGGGCTGCATATTCTGAGCCCTGTTCGCGTCCATCGCCCGGTCCCCGCGCTTGGAGCCGCCCATCCGCCGGCATCAGGACAACGTACGGAACCTCAGTAGGCGAAAACTGGCTCCAGACCGCCAGGTCTGAAAAGGGCGGCGCATGATCGCCGACGACGACGAAGATCGTGGGTCGACGATTGCTTGTCGCCGCGAGCTTCGCTATCGATTTGTGGGTATTGAGGACCAGCCGATACCACGGACACAAAGCCGCTCGATCCCTCAAGCCTGGAGGCAAAGAGCAAGGTTCGTTCCCGGTTGCGTGGGAGGGAACCAGTATAGGCAGGTGCGAGTCGAGAGTCACCCAATAGACAAACCTCGGCCTGTTCGTGTCTTCCTTGAGCCGCTGTCCAATCCAGGCCGCAACCTCCGCATCGCACGTGCCCGTGAATGCTCCCACGCAATCGCGCAACCCCTGCCGCTCAAAGTCACTCTTGAATCGCGTCTCGTCAAAACCCAGGCTCTTGTACCATGTTTCCCGGTCGAAGAGTTGTCCATCCATGCCGTGCAGCCCGATGCTCTGATATCCGAGCGCATCAAGTCGCTCAGGAAGACACCCTTTCAGTTCCGCGGCCGACGCCTCCGCAAGATGGAAGCCAATGCGGTTCGCGCATAACTCGCGCCCCTCGCCGACAACCGTGAAACCAAAAAAGGGAACGGTGCCGAGCAGCACATGATACTGTCCGGAACCGCTCAGCTCCTGGTATGGTTCAGCCAGAGAGTCGGCGACCTCCGGGTCCTCATGAAGTCCCCATGACTCGACCAGCACAACAACAAGATCCGGCAGTATCCGCGGAGTTTCTCCGGCCGCAGTCTGGATTTGCCTGTCCGCAATCCCGGTGGCGCTTGCGACGGGAGATGAGACACTCCCCAGTGCATTGGCCCGTGCCCGTACTCTGGCGTAGTTGATTTCCGACCGTACTAGGCGAACAACGGGAAGGCGCGTCGGATGCAGCTCCCGGTAGTACCCCGGCCCGACGACGTCTCCGGCCTTGTGAAATCCGTTACGAATGGGGCTCAACAGGCTCCCCGACCGCCTTGCGGCTGACCCGTAATCGATCAGCAATAATGTCGTTGCAAACAGCCCCAGGCCGATGGCGGCGTAACCGCGATTCCTTCCTCGCATCTGGCTGTGGGGGAGAAATGCAGCGAACCAACAAAAGACAAGCGATAGAACAACAACCAGCCCTGCATCTTCGAGGCGCGACGATGAGATCGAACGGAAGACGCCCAGATTCGCAAGGCATTGCAAAATTGGAATTCCAAATGTCTCGCTCACCGCAACGGCGATATCAAGCCAGATTGCGAACAACAGCGCGACCGAGCTTACGGCTGCTGGAACAAAGAGGGCCAGGATCCCAACTGCGCAGTACTCGACACAAAAATAGCCGTTCCCGCGAATCCTGAGGAACGGACATGCGGCCCAATAGGGAATATTGGCCAGGACAGCATAAAAGACTACAAGCAACCCAGCTGCCAACCCGTCGGAGATACACTGCCTGCTCGCAGCGTGAAGGACTCTTGAGATTGGCTTGCCTGGCCCACACATCGAATGTGACTCTTTTCCTTATTTCTAACTATGCTTGCCGTTGATCAGTTCTTTTATCGCTCGCTAGACGACTCCATCGCGAACACCGTCTAGGCGATCATTCCCATGTTGCAGGCAGGGCGCATGCTACGTCTTCGACCACGCCAGGATCATGGCCCAAGATCGAGGATCGCCGACATGTCGGCCGCCAACCCATCGAGATGTTCCGGCAAAGAAGCGCGGATTCGATCACTCACACAAGCTTCCACGATCCCTGCCAAGAAATTCGAGCCAGAACCGGATCCCAATGCTCCGATATCGGTAGCTACCGGGATGATCACCGGCGCTGCACAGCCAAGGCTCAAGTCCGATCGCGCGTCACAATCAGCGGCCTGCCTTGGATCTTGAATTCAACAAAACGCCTGCCGGATTGTGCGCCGCCACCTTGCTGGAAGAAGCGCCAATATCTTGTAGCGAATCATCAAAAACTGCCATTTTAGTTCCGCGCGGCGCGAGAGTAGGCCCCGTGCCTTCAAGTCCGGTTCGGCGCCGAGTCTGCGCACGCGGCGTACGGCCGCCCGCTGCCATCTTCCGCGCAATACTGCGTTGACGACGGAAAACGTCGGCGTGTGCGCCGCATAGAAGCCATTGAACGCGTCGGAACGTTCCGAGCCGTGAATCTCAAACGCCCACGCGCTCTCCTCGGGATGAAGCAGCGCGCAAAGCACTGTCTTCCGCCAAATTGTCATCACTGTCGAGGCGCGGTAGAGCACTCCTTTACTCGCGATTCCCACTTCGCTCGTGAAGGGGCGATCCGGAGCAGGAAAGGGATTCATGCGCAGGCAATTGCCGTTCACACTTTTTAGCCAGGCAAACAGCCGGTCCACGCGCTGCTGACAGACGGGTTCTTCCAGAATCAGGTCTTCCAGGTGGAGAAGGACGAACTCCTCGCGCACTTGCTCAAGGGCAGCAACCAGATTGGCTGACCAGCCACGGTCCTCCCCCACGGCGATCGATTGGAACCCCGGAATCGACGTTGGCTGATTCGAGATAAGGTACTTCGGGTAGGGGCAGTCCGGCCAGAAACGGCCGATCATGCCGGTCGAAAGGGGCCAAAGGTCCTTGTAGCTGTCGCAGGACACCAGAACGACCGCCAGTTCCCCCTCTGCCCGAGCGCAGTCTGGTTTCTCTCGCCTGCCGTCCTGCTCGGAGTCATCGGTGCTCTCGTTTTGATTCAGAATGCAAACAGACATCCGCCTGTCCTCTCTTCCAATTGTCAAAATCGCGGCGCAGTCGGCCGCTGCTCAGTTCACTTCCGGCTCACCTGCAACTCGCCATCTGAGACCATTTCATTCCTTCGCTCCGCGGACCTGGTTTTCGCCAGCCGCTCCAGAAGGTCCACAAATCGGCCGTACTGCAACGCGCTGTCGAACTCCTGGGCAGCCGACTTGGCGTTCTCCACCATCGACCGTCGCATCTCGTCGTCGCAGCTGAGCCGATCGAGCACGGCAGCCAGCGACTCGGCGTCGCCTGCTTTGTACTGCACGCCGATTCTCCGTTCACCAAGAAGCCTCTCAAGAAAGCCCCCGATCGAGTTCGCGACCGGCAGACCCGCTGCAAGATAGTCGAATACCTTAATTGGCATGGCGACCGGTGAATTCACACCGTAAAGACAAAGGCCAATATCGCAAACCTGATAAATGCGGATCAGTTCAGCGAAGCCCACCTCGCCGAGAATCACAAGGTTGTTCAAGTCGTGGCGCGCGGCGAATTCCCTGATGTCCACGGCGCGAGGGCCGCTGCCCGCAATCAGGATCTTCAGGCGGGGATTTCCCTTGAGGAGCTTGGCGGCGTCAAGAAGAGCGTCGATGTCGTAGAGAACGCCCAGCGTGCCCGCATAGATCGCAAAGACATCGCCGGCACGCTTGCCAAGTTTCCCGGCAAGCGCGGCAATCTGCGCAGCGTCTCCCTGCGCTTTGCGAAATTCCTTCAGATCCGTGCCCCAGAACACGGTCAGCAGCCGGTCACTTCCGAGCGATGGATTTGCAAGGCGTGCCGGATTCAGATAATCGTCGCACACCGCGGTCACCGCGGAGGCCTTTCTGAGGCGCCGGCTGCGTAGCGCATATAACGGCCAGAAGACCTGCTTCTGAAGGCCGCGGAGCCACGATGGCAGGACGCCGGTAAAGACCTCGGGGTAGAGGTCGATGATGTCGTACACAAGGTCTGCGCCAAAATGCCGTGACAGGGTCAGGCAGGCCTGCGTCCATGCCATCGTGGCGTCGCCTGACACGATCGAGTCCGGAGGATCGCATCTCCACGCCATTCTGAAGAAGCGGAGCGCAAAGAGAAACTCGAACCGGAGGCGGGCAAAGCCCACATGACGCACATAGGGCGGTGCCGGTACCAGCCGGATCGTGAAACCGGGCTCGACGTTGATGTCTTTGGTTTCTTCGGATCGAAAGGTCTTGGAGTAGTGGCAGAAATTGGCTGTCCACCAGGTCACCTCGTGTCCGCGCCGAGCCAACGCGCGGCCCAGCATTGCATATCTCGTCTCTCGAAAAGCCTCGCCGGGGAGAGTGCCGTACGGAGTACAAAGCCAAATCTTCATCTTGTTTTCCTTCGTCCAGTTCTTTTCTGGGAGACCCAGCCTCTGAGCAGACACGCGGTGCCTCCCCACCGCCCGCCGGATCGGCGCCTACTCCGCCCTGGGAGCCATGCGCAAAGTCTGCTGGATCAAACCGAAAAGCAGAGGGTATTGGGGCAGCCTGAACACGAAGTGGCTAATGACCACAAACAGCACCAGTCCCGCCGCGCCCTGCGCCATCGCCGCCAAAGGCGCAACCGCACCCATGGTGACCAACCTGGGAAGAACGAACGCAAACCCGATGGCCGCAAGGGAGCTGAGGGTCACCTTGCCCAGAAATCCGAGGAACTCGCGATTGAGCACAGTGCCCACGGCCTTTCCAAGAAAATAACTCTGCACTGTGAACATGAATACCCAGAAGACGCAGTACGCGATCCCGATCGCCAGGTACGAGTAGTGCGGTATCAGAAGCCCCGACAGCGCGGTGTAGAGAACCAGGGCCACTGTTCCCACAATCGCGGGAGTCTTGTAATCCTGAAGCGCGTAGAAACTTCGGATGATGATGTTCATCATCGCCATCCATACCACCCCCAGCAGGTAGAACGGCAGAACCCTGGCAACCCCCAGTATTGAATCCGTGCCGAACCGGCCGCGCCCGAGTGCGAACCCGATCATCGGGATTCGCCCGATCGAAACCAGCACCGACAGCGGCACGATCACCAGAAAGATCACCTTCATCGCATCAATCACCTTGCGCCGGAAGAGTGCAATCTTTCCCTTGACAATGTCCTCCGACAAGTCAGGGAACATCACCACCGACAGGCCCTGGACCACGATGGAGGTGAGTGCAATGACGATCCGGTTGCTGTAACCCAGGTAGGAGATGCTCCCCACGGGAAGTCGCGAAGCCCAGAACACATCAATCATGGGCAGTGCGGCAAACGGCAACAGGGACAAGCCGAGCGACGGCAGCGTGCGCATCAGCTTGCGCGTCGCCGGATGAAACAGTTTGGTGCTGAAGCGAATGGGTGAGCCACCGAGCGCAAGCAGTAGAACCACATCGCGCGCCAGCGTGCCGATGGCCCATCCGAAGGCAACCGAGATGATGCCCAATCGATGGGCGCCGGCCAATCCACCCGCGATCATGCCAAGGTAAGGGACCGCGAGCGTGATGGAAGGGGGCGTGAACTGGCGTTTGAAGTAATGGATCCCGGTCAGGTAGCTCCCCATGATGGTCAGGCCGATAATGATCCACATGAGCGGGGCCATTTGGTCGGCCAGGGCGAAAGTAGCAAGCGGCATGTTCGATGCCGTGGTCAGGCGCAGGATCAGGGTGTGGCAGCCGATCCCGACGATCGTCACTGCCAGGGCAAGCAGGGTGACGCCGGTAAACGTTGCGTCGATCGCCTCCCGCAGCTTTCCATCCTCTTCCCACTTCGTCAGCAGCGGGATGAGCACGTATCCCAGATCGCCGATCGCAAGGTTCAGGATCACGAAGGGAACCGCGCCGCAGGACAGGAACGCATCCATGCTCGTGCCGGCGCCAAACAAGTAGGCGAGCACAACCTGGTTCATCAGGGTCACCAGGAGATTGACCCCGGTCAGGACCGTGACAATGGATACATGCTTGATAATCAAGGTTGAGCCGTTTCTTTGCCGCTGAATTCGATCCGTGCTGAAGCCCTGGACCAGAACCTGCATTCTGGGTTTCGGCATGCGCAAGCGCTTGTTGATCCTTATGCCAGCCGGACGCGCACAGAAAGGAAAGCTAGAACTCCCAGGTTCATCACCAGAGTGATCAGAATTGAGTTGATGCCCAGCTGCGGAACCTCAACAAAAAGGACCATGGCCCCGACAATGGTCTTGTACACAATCGTCCTGAGGTAGCCGCTTGCGTCTCCGCTCGCCGTTGCTTCGACGACATTCAGCAAGTAACCCCAAAAAAGACACACCAGCACAATGCCGGCCAGCCCGAGATTCCAGTAACCTTCTGCGATCAACGTGTACGAAACTCCGCCATACACATCTTCGATAATGCCGACGTTCATCAGGTAGGGGCTATATACCGCGGTCCCGATCTTCTCTGAGAGCGAAATGTCCTTCGGCAGAATGAAGGACGGGATCGCGGCAGTTGCCGTTTCTTGAATGTTGTCGAGAAAGTAGTGGAAGTGCGACTGCTCCATGTAGTCGCTCATCGTAATCACGTTTTCCACTCCGCGGGTGCGCGTCAGCGAGTTGTTTGAGATCACCGCGAACGCTTCGCTCGGATTGCCGGAGATCAGGGTTTCCACTTCCTCTCCCTGTCCTGTCACCATGATGCGCATGTATCCAAGCGCAGTCACCAGCAGGGCCAGTGCGCCAATCACCGCAACCACTTGCCGGCGGTATGTCCTGCCGGTCATCACGTGACAAATGGCCGCAACCTGGAGGAGCATACCAAGAATCACCCCGCGAAAGCCGAATAATCCACCTAGAGCGCAGGATGCAACACAAACCAGAAGCACGATCCAGATATGCGTGGCCTTCTGGCGGAACGCGCGCATCAGCGCGAATTGCGCTACCGTGGGAAGCAAGCCGGTCACCGCAAGGGAAGCCGCGCCCAGTCCTCGCAGCCCTCCCGATCGAATCGCGCCGGAATTTTCGATGAGCGCTGAAAACCCGCCCACTTGGCGGATCACGAGGAACCCTCCGGCGAAAGCCATCAGAAGCGATATGCCGATGAGTGGAGCAAACCGCGACTCGATCAGCTCGATCTGCGGCCAGTGCACCTTCACTGCGGGTATGAGGAAGCGGCCCAGGCAGAAAGCCAGCAGTCCCAGCAGAATCTGGCAGAAGGCGAAGACGATTTTTCCTTGAGCAATCGCGCGCGGCGAAGAAAAGAGGGGCGACGGCAGGTCGAAGAGGTACGACGCCAGGTAGGAGATCGGAAACACAAGCGCGAAATAGCCGAAGAAAATCGCCGTGGGCGAAAGCAGGAACGGCCGTCTCCCTGCGAGAAAGAGACACGCGGCCGCAAGAGTTATCCAGAGCAGGATCATCGGGTACCGTCACCGCCGGCCGTCACGCGCGCCATCAACCTCAGTGCCCCAGCGCCCGGCCGAGCTGAGCGAGCTTGCTTTGGACTGCAAGGTTCGATTGGAGCGTTTCTTTCCACCCGAGCAGCCAAACCAACATGCAGGCCACAAGGAAGCCCGAAAAGGTTGTCAGCAGAATGACGCCCAACGGCTTCGGCGACGTCCGGCGGTCTGGTTCGATCGCCGGTTCGAGGACCTGGATGACCGCCGCTTGCTTTGACTCGTCCAGCCTGGCCGCGTCGTATTGCTTGATCAGCAAGTCGAAGATGGCTTGCCGGTACTTCAGCTCATGCTCTGCGCGGAGGTATTCCAGCCCTTTGCCGGAAAGGCCTTTCAGGCTCAAGGCGCTGTCGTCCGCGGCGGGATTGCCCTCCTGCATGCGCCGCTCCTGGTCTCGCAGCGAGGAGAGTTCGCGCTCTGCAACCTCAACATCGGGATTGCGCTCGGTCGAATAGGAACGCATCGCCTGGAGCGCAACTTCCCTGGCGGTGATCTGCGCCCGCAGCAGGGCCAGGCTCTCAATGGCGGCCTTGGTTTGCGCGTCGAGTTCGACCAGGTTGTTCGACTGCTGAATCTTCTGGAAGGCGACTTCCGCTTTAATCAGCGCTTCCCGTTCTTCGTTTAACTGACCCTCGTAAAAACGTCGTCTCTGGTCGGCTTCCGATACCGCGAGTTCCTGGGTAATCTGCCTGAGCTGGTCCGCATAGCAGTTCGCGATCTGGGCAACACGCTTTTTGTCCCCATCGGTGACGGAGACGGCGATATAGCCCTCTTTTTCCGACGTAACCTCCGTGTTTTTGGCCAGCTTCAGGCGCGCCGCGGTCATATCCCTGGAGTGGTATGCGTCCATCAATCCGAATTGCCCGATGATCGAGTCCGCAACGGGCCGCGAGTTGAGCATCCCGATGTAGATGGCGTTGGGGTTCCTCAGAGAAAGACCACCGGCCGCGATCGCGCCCAGCGAACCCGCGCTCCCCGCTCCGGCCTGGGCCATCATCATCGCGACCGACGAGGGCGCCTGTTGGGGAGGCATGATCTTTGTCACCGCTGTATATTTGGCGGGCAGAACGAGCGCCAGGAACAAGCCGCACGCGAATCCGACGCCTGTGAGCGCGGCGACCAGCCGCCAGCGATAGGCGAGCCGAAGCAGAGCGTTCAGCAGGATGACCCCTCCTTCGCTTGCGTTGCCGGCCTGCGCCGGAACCAGGGCTGCTTCTTCCTCAGAAGGCTCGATCGATCGGTCTATTTCGGTTTCAATCATCATCAACACCCGTGGCCCCTTCCTCAAGCTGGAAGGGAGTGTCCAGAAGTTCTGCGTGTACAGCCCGGCAACGTCCGGAGCAAGGGAGCGGAAACCATCCCCGGCCTCGAATGGCACACCGCTAAAAGTTCACCCTGCGTTCCGGAAACCATGTCAGTTGGATCGTGGTAGCCGTCACCGTCTGCGCGCCCGGCAGGTAGATCGGGGCCTTGTACCTCTCGAAGGTGAAAGCGCCGTTGATCTCCAGATCCTTGCCGATGCGCTTGACCACCCGGAAGGTGGCGTCGTTCAGCGTTGTGCCGCCGGGAATGAAGTCCTTTGCGTTTTTCTGATTTCGCAGCTCCAGCTGGATCCACTCATTGCCGCTCAGGTGATAGGTCAGCCAGCCCTGGCCCCCCTTGCCCTCGCGGCCGATCCAGTCGCCGAAGATCTGGCCGTTGTTGGTGTATCCCTGCACTTGGATCACCTCCCAATACTGGTAGCGGCCTCCGATGCTGAGCGGATAGGAGGAGTCGGTGTCCGTCGCTTCGAAGCGGGCATCCAGCCTGGGGATTCCGGGTACATGCGAAAGATAAAGGCCCGGCCTGAAGCAGCCATGATAGGGCTTGGCGATCGGGCTGGGAGAGTCATGTGCTTCCGAGTCGGTATAGAGCGTCAACCAGTTGCGCGGGAAAGGCAGCCGGTAAGAGAAATCGAACGCCCCGAATCGCGCGCCTGGATCCTGGCGGCTGTTCTTCACAGCGAGATCGGCGGCGGTGGTCGAGAAAAAGCTCTTCAGAAACGTGCGCATCGTGATCGGCTCATGCCCCTTGCCTCCCCAGATCACCGTGCGTTCCCAGCCGAACTCCAGATCCCGCGTCGGCCTGAAGCTGAATTTCTCAACGTGGACCCAGGGGTCGCCGGGGCTGATTACGTTCGCCACGCTCGAGGACGGGTTGGCATCATAAACAGGATTCGGAACCCAGGTATGCCCGCGCAGTTTACCAACCAGAAAATCGTAGCGGAATGGACCAGTAAGCCGTGAGAGCAAAGGAATGTCGAGCGGCTCGGTGCGGTTGATGCGAAATGAATAAATGTTTTCTGCGTTGTTGGAGTAGGCCATGCCGGCGCCCACTCCGGGGCCAAGCCAATCGTCCTGTTTCCCGAAGGAGAAGTCGTGGCCCGCAAGGTGGACTTGCGCGTAGGCTTCAAGAAACCGCCCCTGGGTGGTGGTCGCGATCGGTCCCAGTGGTACGCTTTCAAGCCTGGTCGGGAGCCCGGTGGCGGGATTGATATACGGAATAATATCGAGAGTTGTCAGCGTCGTGGCCAGTGCGGTTGAATAGCCGGTCGCCGAAGCCGCGCCCTGAAACTCCCCGCGCGCGTAGATCAAAAATCTTCCCGCCGAGGCGTATCCGCTCAAGCCGGAGTAGTTGCTGAACCCGCTTTCATAGGGCCTGCCATAATCGTTCACAATGGTCGAACCCAGATGAAAACTGTCATGGAGCGGCGTCCCGCTGATCGCCCTGATCGTCGAATAAGAGGACTCGATCGTCAACTGGCCTTTGGTTGCCGTGCAGGGGATCGAGGCCCTACCGTCGAGTTCGCGGCTGAGCGCGGAGTAGAGGGCATCCGCTTCTCCCGCGGTCGAATCTCCGTAGAGGTCCGCATCGCCAATCTGTTCCAGGGTCCCTTCCAGCATGTGGCTTACGCTCGAGCGCGTCCACGGGCGCATTCCCGTATAGACCTTGCCTGCGTATCCCATTGCGTAGAGCCGCATCACCGCCGGATACACCCAGCTGTCGACAGGAATGTAAGACGAGACCCAAGTCGCGGGGGGGCACGGCTGGGCGGGACCGCTCTCGTTGCTTGGCGCGGCTTCGAGCCTTGTCTCCGGCGCATGTTCCTGCGCTGCCACGCCTGGAACGGCCCCGAACGGGAAGCCAGGCAGAAGGCAGGTGAGCACGCCATGGAACAGAAGAGGCCTTAGTTGCATAGGTTGATCGATCGGTCGGCAGCAGTTCGTTTTGAACTTGAGCCATAGCCTTGATGCGGTATCAATTCAGCGTTTCGACCGCGTCCGGTTGCGACTCGTCCAGGCACCGGATCACCCTCTTCAAAAGGTCGGTGCTGGGGCTGTAGTCCGGCACGATCTCCTTGAGGGCCAGCACCAGGCGTCCAGCATCGCGGGATTCGCAGATGCCGCGCAGGGTCTCGAGCCAGGTCAGCATGTCGTCTTCCGGCATCCCATTGCCCACAAAGATCCTTATCTTTTCGTGAACCGTGGGAATCGTGTCCTCGAGCAGCGAGCTGAGCTCCTCATACAACTTTTCTCCGGGCCGCATTCCCGTGAATTCGATCCTGACGTCGTCATCCGGTCTCAATCCCGAAAGCAGAATCAGGTTCCTTGCCAGGTCGACGATCTTGACCGGATGTCCCATGTCGAGAACGCAGATCTGGCCGCCCTTGCCGATCGCCGCCGCCTGCAGCACCAGCTGGCATGCTTCGGGAATCGTCATGAAGAACCGGCGCATCTCCGGGTGCGTCACTGTGACCGGGCCTCCGGCCGCAATCTGCTTCTTGAAGATCGGTATCACGCTGCCGTTCGATCCGAGCACATTGCCGAAGCGCACCGCCACGTACTTGGTTCGCCCGTTTTGCAGTGCCAGCAACAATAGCTCCGCGATGCGCTTGGTCGTGCCCATTACATTCGTCGGCCGCACGGCCTTGTCTGAGGAGATCATCACCATGTCCTCGACCCCGTGCTCGGCTGCGGAATCAGCCACGTTGAAGGTTCCAAATATATTGTTCTCGATCGCTTCAAACACATGCGCTTCCATCAACGGCACATGCTTGAAGGCCGCAGCGTGGTACAGCACCAGCGGCCGGTAGCGGCAAAGCACTTCGTCCAGGCGGGCCCGATTCTGGATGCTGCCGATCTCCGGATGAAACGGAATACCCGGGAAGGTCTTGCGCATCTCCTGTTCAATCTCGAACAGCGGCGACTCGGCGTTGTCGAACCCCACAATCCCCGCGGGCTTGAACCGCGCGATCTGCCTGCAGAGTTCCGACCCGATCGAACCCGCCGCCCCGGTCACCATCACAACTTTGTTGGCGATCGTGCCCCGGATCTGGTTCTCCTCCAGTCGCACCGGGTTCCTTCCCAGAAGGTCCTCCACCGCCACCTCGCGTATCTGCCCCAGCAATCCGCGATTCTCGATCATCTCGCCCAGACCGGGCATCGTCTTGCACTCCACACCGGCCACGTGGCACTGCTCTAAAATTCTCGTCATCTCCGCGCCGGAGGCCGATGGAATGGCGATCAGGATCGTCTTGACAGCGTGCAGTTGGATTAGTCGGCCGATCTCGCCCCCGCCGCCGAGCACGGTGACGCCGGCTACGCGCAAGTCCTTCTTCGCCGGTTGGTCGTCTACAAAGCCGATCACGCGGTAGGAAAGCTTCGGATTGTTCCGAATCTCCTTCAACAGCGCGAGTCCGGCATCACCCGCGCCGTAAATCAGCGTGTTCTTGTCCGCCACCCTGCTGCTCCACGCGGCGATTGAGGTCTCCTGAACAATGCGGGCCGTCAACCGAAGCGACAACGTCGCCATGCTGCATACCATCAGGTCGA
>Ga0302275_10001760_pt1 | contig 23186 bp, 20 predicted proteins | sample III_Bog_N2_2_FD_200229 | JGI IMG/M metagenome (GOLD analysis project Ga0302275, IMG submission 200229) | Peat permafrost microbial communities from Stordalen Mire near Abisko, Sweden - III_Bog_N2_2 | ecosystem: Environmental > Terrestrial > Soil > Wetlands > Peat | place: Sweden: Abisko... | reverse complement strand
CTTGACAATGGAATCGCGCAATCTAACTCTTTGTATACGTCCTTCACACGAAGGATTTGCTTTTGAATTGGGGCCATATATGGTTGGCTCCTTAGTTTTTTTGGGGTGGGCACATCGGCGTGCACCGTGATGCAGCGATTAGGCTGCTTTTTGGGTCTGAACTAAATTGGATCGGAAGTAATCATCAAGATCTTCCGTAGAGTAGATGAGGAGATCCGAAAACCTGGAAAACTGCGGCCCGCGTCCTAGTCCCTTCTGCTTACGCAGGAAGGCCACAGAGACGTTGAGATAAGACGCAGCTTCGGCGATTCGGAGATACTTGCGGACGGGAACTGGGGACGGACTTGCGGAAGGGAGCATTGGGAAGCTCCTTTTCACGGGGGCATGAGATACCGAAGTATCTACGTTAGGCAGTCGGGGGGACTGCGGGGCAGGGTTAAAGCTGCCCCTTTAATTATTATAACACAACTGATCGTGTGTGTGCTTAGTCGAGTTTTTCTCGCTTAAGCCACTATCCTCTAGGTGAGGCTCCTAGAGGGTACCAAAAGCGGCCATCTTTCTGCAAGCCATGATCCCATGGGAATTCCGACGGTTAGCGAGAATGCAGGGGATTGGAAGCCCGCAGGCACGGTGAAATAGGCAGACTGTATGTACTCGCCGTGCGTCAGGCCGAACTCGGCGCACATCGCACGTTCTATGATCTTGAACATCTCGATCTCTAGGATGGACCACCGGGAGCCGCTACGGGCGTTGCCGATCATCAGGGCGGTATGAGGTGAATCGGCGTGCAGCGTGCGCTGCGTGGCCGGTTTGGGTTTTGACATGGAAAGAGACTATCGCATCTGAAAATCTCTGTAAACCCAACAAAAATAATGGTTTAGCTTGATTCACTGTTACGGGAGCCGTAACTTGCTGAGTGCAAGGGGGCAGGGGTACTAGTACTGGGCAAACTTTCGTGCAGTGCTCTGCGGTCGGGGTACGGCTCAACGCAGCCGTCCTATGGCGCCATAGGCGTCGTCGATCAAGTTTCCTGTGACCTTCAGGTGGTTGCTTCCTGATTCGAGCAAGCTTAGAGCCAGGTCCAGGCGCTTCCTGACGTCGTCCATCTCTGCTTCCCGGCAGTCTAGGGAGAGACGTGCGATGAGCATTGTGTGCCGCTTCGTCTCGTAGGACATTCTCCACAGGCTTCGGACAACCTCTTGGATTTGCCGCTGGCGTTCTGTTGGTGGCTGTGCTGGGAGCATGGAATACCTCCGCTAATTGGCCACGCCCGCGCGGCCCGTACCACTCTACGCCCCTACTGGTCTGCTACGCTCGTCTCATGTCGGTCTACAAGCACGGACGCTTCTATTGGTGCGAGTTCGTGGTGAAGGGAACACGGGTGCGCGAGAACCTCCGTGTGACGTCTAAACGCGAAGCCGAGACACTGGAACGGGCGAAGCGAACCGACATTGAAAGAGGGGAAGTGAACCTGCCCCCGAAGCAGGGGAAGGGGCGGCGCGAAACACTAAGGAGCTTTGCGGGCAGATTCATGGAGCACATCGGCCAGGTGTGTGCGTCCAAACCGCGAACGGTGACCTTCTACAAACAGCGATATGCGAACCTGTTGAGCTTCCCGAAGTTCGCGGCTGCCCGACTATCGGAGATCGATGAAGGGCTGGTAGATCAATTCAAGATTGCCCGGGGGAAGAAAACCACAAGGTTCAAGACCCCCGATGGCGAGGCAAAGGTATTGACCCCCGCGTCAATCAATCGAGAGCTTGCGGTCCTTCGGCGTGCGTTGCGCCTTGCGCATGAGTGGAAGCTGATACAGCGCATCCCCCGGATACGGCTGCTCAGGGGGGAACGGGTTCGTGAGTTCATCCTGTCCCCAGAGCAAGAGGCTACTTATCTTGCGGCGTGTCCTGACTTGCTCCGTGACGTTGCCACGCTGTTGATTGACACCGGGCTGAGGCTTAGCGAGGCTCTAACGCTTGAGTGGGGCGATGTGCAGCTACAACCCCCGGCAGGGGCAACGTATGGATTCCTGACCGTGCGGGCTGGAAATTCCAAGAGCAGTAGGGCGCGAAACGTGCAACTATCCCCACAGGTTGTGGATATGTTGCGCCGGCGCGGACCTGCTGAGACTGGTTACGTGTTTTCATACGCGGACGGACGGCCGTACGCAGCAACGCACATAGATCAGGTCCATGCACGCGTGAGGGCCGCGCTGGGGCTTCCGGTTGACTTCGTGCTCCACAGCCATCGTCACGGATTCGGCACTCGGCTAGGCGAGTCGGGGGCGGGGGTCTATGAGATTATGAAATTGATGGGACACGCCACGATCACAATCTCTCAGCGTTACGTTCACCCCTCCCCAGAAGGGCTGGAATTGGCGTTTGGGCGCATGATCGGCGCAAAGTCCCCACAAGGTCCCCACAATTCAGAAAGCGCTTCTGAGAATGGTCTGCAACTCATTGATAAATAAGAGCCCGGGTGGCGAAATTCGGCAGACGCAACGGACTTAAAATCCGTTTTCCCGTAAGGGAAGTGTGGGTTCAAGTCCCACCCCGGGCACCAGTAACATAAACGATATCAGTCGTTTACAGAGAGCACGGGCGATGCTCCGGCTCCAGCGGGCGCAGCACGCTGGCATTTGTGGACTTTGCTGACCGGTTATTAACCATGGCTTTCACCCAGCGTCGACGCGCATTGGACGGAAGAATGATCCCATGCCTGACGGACCCTATCATCGAGCGTCGCAATCAGCTGTGTTCTGGCCGCACAACGGCCTGCGTCTGCAATTCGCGCGAACAGCTCAGTGTGTGAATAGAACTTCGTCGCGCCACGACGAACCCGGAACTTGCATCATCGCCGGAAGATTCGCGGCCGCTTTACTTCACTGGCCGCCCAAACCAGCGCCAGCCCCACGCTTCGAGTTCCACGGTCCAGGTCTTGAGTTGCAGGCCGTCATTGTCCGCCTTAGTCTTTTTCACCAGGTCTACGAAGTCCTGGTTTGAGTCCAAGGTCACACGCACCTTACAAGGCCGGTTGGAGAGATTGACCAGCGAGACAACCTCTTCCGCTTCGTTACGGCGAATGAAGGAAACGACGCTCGCTTCGTCATCGTTGGCGAGCCACTTGAGGTCGCCCCGGCGCAGCGCCGGATGCTGCGCGCGCAGCCGTATCAGCGTCTCGTAGGTCTTGCGGAACTCCGGCCTGCGCTCGCCGTTGCCCCAGAATACCGGCAGTTTTTCAAACAGGGCCGGTGAGCCGGACTCGGTCGTGTCGCCGACTTCCATTCCGTTGTAGAGCATCGGCACGCCCTCCAGCGAGAAGACCAGCGCGGAGGCCGCCAGCGCGCCGCCCTCGCCAAATCGCGCAATGGCGCGCTTCTCGTCGTGATTGTCCGAGAACACCATATGCAGAGCGCCGTGCGGGAACTTGGCCTTTTGCGCTTCCCAATCGTCCCGGATCGCGCTGGCGGGTTTACCGGTCTGCAGCACCTCGGTCAGCGTCTTGTGGAAGGTCCAGGCGTAATCCAGGTCAAAGGCCTTCACCAGCAGCTCTGGCGAGTCCCACTCGGCCAGCACGAAGATGTCCTTCTTTACGCTCTCCAGACGCGGGCGTGCCTGTTCCCAGAAATCCGTAGGCACCATGCCCGCGGCGTCGCAGCGAAAGCCATCCAGGTCGAACTTGCGCAGCCAGCCCTGCAACATGCCAACCATGTACTCGCGCAACTTCGCATTGGAGTAATCCAAGCCGGCCACGTCCGCCCAATCGGGTATCGGCGAAATGATGTGGCCCGCGGCGTCTTTCTTGTAGTACTCGGGATGCTTCATCAACACGCTGTCCCATGACGTGTGATTCGCGACAATGTCGATGATGACCTTGAAGCCACGACTGTGGGCGGCGCCAACCAGCGCCTTCAGATCCTCTGCAGTGCCGTAGTCCGGATTGATCGCGTCGTAGTCGCGCACGGCGTACGGACTGCCGTAAGTGCCCTTCTTGTTCAATACGCCCGAGGGTTGAATAGGCATCAGCCAGAGGATCGTTACGCCCAGTTGCTTCAGATCGTCGAGCTTCGCCGTGATGCCGGCAAAGTTGCCTGCCGCCGAGAATGTTCGCGGATTGATCTCGTAGATGATCCCGTCTCGCACCCAATCCGGCGGATGGCGCGCCGCCAGGCCCGACACGTCAGCGCCCTGCACCCCGAGGGAGAGCGCGGCGGTCAAGTAGACGAGTGAGGTTCTCATGACCAAGATCTTACATGCAACGCCAGTGTTTCGGCCCGCTCCTTCTTAATGGCGTACGCATCAGCGTGTCGCGTCGACGTCCGAAAACCTGCTTGCGGGAATGACGGCACGGTATGACCAAGAGCGTCAGGGCCGAGGCGTGAGGGTGTAGCCTGGAGGTGTGGATCCGCTTCGCACCCAACGTGTCTCCGAGGCCATGCGCGAGGAGCTCTCCGAGCTCATCCGTTTTGAGTCCGCTGACCCCCGCCTGACAGGCATCGACGTTTCGGGCGTCATTGTGTCCCCCGATATGAAGAAAGCGGATGTGCTCGTCTCCCTGCCAGGCAACGCAAAAGCCCGGGGCGAGGCGATGGAAGGGCTGATGAACGCGAAAGCGTATCTCCGCAAAAAGCTCGCGGCGCGTGTCGAACTCTTCCGGATGCCTGAGTTGCGTTTCGTCGCCGACTCCGAGCCGGTCACCGACCGCCCATTAGCAAAACTACTGCGGCGCGCCCGGCGCGGGCGGCCGAAGACCGATCCGGATGCGACTCCACAGGCTTCGGCGTAACGTCCATCCCATAGAAAATCAAGCGTTTTGTTGCTGAACTCAAGCTCCGGTTGTACCCTAGTGTCAGGGTTGCGCCCCCGTGCCGGCGCCGCATTGAGAGTGGCTTCTGTCTCCCGGATTTTCCCAATCGGCTTGATTGCGTGGCTTGCCGCGGCGGCGGTCGTCGTTTCCGCGAGCGAGCCACAGAAACTGCTTCGGCTCGAACGATCACTCGACACCATGGGGACCACGTATACGGTCACCTTATACGGCACAGATCAATACAAACTCGATTCTGCCATCGACGACGCCTTTGACGAGGCTAAGCGGCTCGATGAGCTGCTTTCGAATTATCGACCGGAGAGCGAATGGAGCCGGGTCAACCGCGGTGCATACAAAGCGCCCGTGCCAGTCTCAGCCGAACTCTACAGCCTGCTCGACCACTGCCTGGATTACAGTCGCCGCAGCGAGGGCGCCTTCGATATCACGGTGGGACCTCTGATGAAGATCTGGGGGTTTTACAAGAACACGGAGCATATCCCGCATCGGGCGGAGATCCGCTCCGCTTTGGACAGGGTCGGCTACCAGCACATCCATCTGGACGCCAGGACGCACACAGTTCGCTTCGATGCTCCCGTGGATATGGATCCGGGGGGCATTGGCAAGGGCTACGCCGTGGACCGCATGGCGGACGTTCTTCTCCGGGACGGGGTGACCAGCGGGCTGATCTCCGCCGGCCGTTCGAGCATTTATGCCATTGGCGCGCCGCCCTCCGAGCCGCGCGGCTGGCACATCGTACTGCCCAACCCGCGCGACGCGCGCAAGACCGTCTGGGATCTCTATCTCAAGGACGAATCCATGTCGACTTCCGGGACCACGGAGAAATTCTTCGTGGCGGGAGGAAAGACTTACAGCCACCTGATGGACCCCCGAACGGGCAATCCCGTCCAAGGCATGCTGGCTGTCTCGGTGGTGGCGCCGAAGACGCTCGACAGCGAAGCGTGGACTAAACCCTACTTCGTGCTTGGCCGTGAATGGGCTGCCCGTCACAAGCCCAAGGAATTTCGAGTCTTTCTTTGCGAGGACAGAACGGAGATCGCATGCGTGTCCCTCCCATGAGCAGCCGTTTTCTGGACGCCTGCCGCCGCCGGCCGACTGATGTTCGCCCGGTGTGGTTCATGCGCCAGGCTGGCCGGTATCTTAAGCCGTACCGTGATATTCGTTCGAAAAATTCGATTCTGGAGATCTGCAAGCGCCCGGATCTGGCCGCGGCGGTTACGTTGCAGCCAGTCGAGATCCTGGACGTGGACGCGGCAATCATCTTCGCGGATCTGCTGCTGCCCGTCGAACCAATGGGACTGAAGCTGGAGTTTGTCTCAGGCGAAGGGCCGCTGATCGACAACGCGGTACGCACGTCCGCCGACGTGGACGCACTCTCGACCTCGAACACCGACGATCTCGGCTTCGTGGGCGAGGCGATTACGATGGTGACGCGCGCGCTGAACGGGAAAGTCCCCGTGATCGGATTTGTCGGCGCGCCGTTCACTGTGGCGAGCTACATGATTGAAGGCGGAGCGTCCCGTAACTTCATCAATACAAAGATGATGATGTACAGGGACGAGACCCTGTGGCGGCGGCTGATGGGAAAGCTGGTGGACGTGCTGGCCCCATTCGCCATCATGCAGGTCGCTGCTGGCGCGCGCTGCATTCAGGTCTTCGATAGTTGGATCGGAGCGCTCGGCGCGGACGATTATGTGCGCTACGTCGCTCCTTACTCGCGCGCTTTGATCGAACGCATCCGTTCGAGCGGTGTGCCCGTGATCCACTTCGGCACGGGCTGCGCCGGCTATTTCCGCGAACTCCATGCGGCGGGTGGCGACGTGATGGGCGTCGACTGGCGGCTGAATATCGATCAGGCCTGGATGGACATCAGCTACCGCTCGGCGATCCAGGGCAACATGGATCCCGCGGCGCTCTTTGCGCCGCTGCCCGAGATCAAGCAGAAGGTCACCGAGCTGCTGAAGCGCACCGGGACCCGCCCGGGCCACATTTTCAATGTGGGGCATGGGATTCTGCCAGACACGCCGGTGGAAAGCGTAAAGGCTGTTGTGCAGATGGTTCGGGAGTTCCGGCCGTAGCTGCGAATGAGAGTTCCTCGCGCCATCATCGTCGGCGGGGGCATCACGGGGCTCTCGGCTGCCTACGAGTTCGCAAAAGCGGGCCAGCCGGCCGTCCTGCTGGAAGCGCGCCCGCGCCTCGGCGGGGTGATCGAGACCGAGCGGGTGGAGGGCTGCGTCGTTGAGGCCGGGCCAGACAGCTTCCTGGCTGCAAAACCGGCGGGACTCGACCTGATCCGCGAAGTTGGCCTCGGCGCCGAACTGATCGGCTCCAATGACAAATCCCGCGTCACATACCTGGTGCGCGACGGTCGGCTCGTCCCCATGCCCGACGGGCTGATGATGATGGTGCCGACGAAGATCCTGCCTATCGTGGCGACTTCCATCATCGGATGGAAGACTAAAATCCGTATGGGCCTGGAATGCTTCCGGCGCCCCCCGGTGAATGAAATGCCCGATCGCTCAGTAGCCGATTTCATTACTGACCATTACGGCCGGGAGACCGTCGATTATCTGGCGGAGCCCTTGCTATCAGGCGTTTACGGCGGCTCCGTGGACCGCTTGAGCGTAAACAGCGTGCTCACCCGCTTCGTGGAATTGGAGCGCCGCTATGGGAGCCTCAGCCGAGGTGTATTGGCCGCAAAGCGGAAGCGCGAAAAGACCTCCGGCAATGCCACGTCGGCCCTGTTCCAGACCTTGAAAGGCGGATTGGCGCAACTGACGGGCGAATTGGAGTCGCGCATTCGGGGCAAGATCGAGATTCGCCAGATGACGGTCGAGTCTGTCGAGGCCACGCCGCAAGGCTTCCGGGTTCGTGCGGGCGGAGAGACCTTGGAGGCGCCTTCCGTGATCCTGGCCACTCCGGCCTGGGCCGCGGGCGCGCTTTTGAGAGATGCTGATCCCAGGCTCGCCGGGTTGCTCGAAGGAGTGGAATACAGCTCTTCGGCCACGGTCGCGATCGGCTTCCGGCGATCCGAGTGCGGGGCAATTCCGCGCGGCTTCGGTTTCCTGGTGCCGGCATGCGAGCGGCGTTTGCTGGTCGCCTGCACCTTCGTCGGTGCGAAATTCCCCTATCGCGTACCCAACGGGATCGTGGTCCTGCGTTGCTTTGTGGGCGGCGCCGGGCAGGAGGCCGTGCTTGAATTCAGCGATAGCGAGATCTTGCTGCGGGTACAAGGCGAACTCCAGAGCCTGCTCGGTTGGACGGCGCGGCCGCTGTTTACCCGCATCTCGCGCTGGCATCGTGCAATGGCACAGTATACGGTCGGCCACGGGGCACGCCTTGACGAGATCCGCGAACGGCTGAAGAGTCTGCCTGGCCTCTATCTGGCAGGAAATGCCTATGAGGGGATTGGCGTTCCGGACTGCATCCGCACCGGGAGACAGGCGGCATTGCAGGCTCTGAGCCGCCAGCCGGCGTAGTTGCTTTCCGCCCGCAGCACAAAAACCCTCATTCCGGTGGCAGCGATTCGAAGTTTCTTCAGTCTTTCGCGCCTCGGTCTGCGTCCATAGGGTGGAGAACAAAACCTCTCCTTGGTCTGACCTGGCCAGCGAACCCCACCGCAATTGAACCCTCAGCGGTGGGGTTTTTCATGCATGTAACATCAAAATCGGGCATCCTGTAAGGCATGCGACTTCGCGTTTATCCCACACTAGTCCTGGCCTTGCTCTCCGCAACGGCTGCGCTGCCCGCGGCTGAGGCCGACAACCGTCGTCTGGCTGACGCAGCCTCCATGTTCAAAGAGATCATGGACACGCCGGACCGCTCCATCCCTCGCGATCTCCTCAAGAGCGCGCAATGCGCCGTTCTGGTTCCCGGCATGAAGAAGGCCGGGCTAATTATCGGTGCAAAGTATGGTCGCGGATTTGCCACTTGTCGCACTCCCAAGGGCTGGAGCGCACCCGTGGCCATGCGAATCGAGGGCGGCAGCGTCGGATTCCAGATCGGCGCGTCGGAGACGGACATTATCCTGCTGGTGATGAATAAGCGCGGCATGGACCGGCTGCTTTCCAGTAAGTTCACGCTGGGCGCGGAAGCGAGCGTAGCCGCGGGGCCCGTAGGACGGGAATCACAAGCGCAAACCGACGTCACGATGCGCGCGGAGATTCTCTCCTGGTCGCGTTCGCGCGGAGTCTTCGCCGGAATCGCGTTGCAGGGCGCTACGTTGCGGGCAGACTCGGACACCGACAGAGCTCTTTACGGCAAGGAACTGAACCGTGCGGACGCTCTCAACGGGAAGGTCGATACGCCTCCGGCCGCCGCAGTGCTGGTTTCCACCCTCTCCCGGTACTCCGGGGTGGGGAAGTAGTGATTCAAACTGGAAGCGGCAGCGGAACGTTCCCGGCAGCAACCAAACCCACGCTTGCAGGGAGCCCGAAGGGCGAAAGAGTGTAGCCCACGGCTCACGCCGCATAAGCGTTAACCTAAAAAGCAGTAGCGTTGACGTCTCCGCGCAGGCTCGGCCAGCACGCAACTGACGCTCTGCCATTGCCGCAGGACTTGGCCGAGGTTCTGGGGCAATAGCAGCGCCGCGCCAATCTGCCGGTAGAGAAACTCAATTTCGCGCCATCGGCTCCGGCGCGGGTTCCAAGCAGTAGCCCCAGGGGGCAATTGATTTTGCGGCCACGATCATGCGTTCGACGAGCAGGCCGACAAACAATTTGCCGGCCAGCCATGCGTGTGCGCTGAGCGGATCCTTCTTGGGCAAGTGACCCAGTCCGAGAATGGATTTCATGCGCTTGAATACCAGTTCGACCTGCCAGCGCAAGCGGTACAATTCCAGGATCTGAGTCTTCGGAAGTGACTGCGGCAGACTCGTCCAGAGCATGAAGTATTCGGCGTACTCCATGCTCTCGGCCGTCAGATTGAGCCGGCTATGCTGGGCACGTCTTTTCAACTTCTGGCGTGCCCGGCGCGTGGCCTCCTTGCTCTGGCGTAAGGCGATCAGTCGCCCGTTGATCCAGTCGCAGTTGGCGACCTTGACGCGCGCCTCGTACTCGCGCGGTGCAGTCGTTCCAAGCTGCCTCAGATGATCCAGTAGTTTCATTCGCACACCCTGCTTATCATAGAGCGGAAGCGATTGGCGATTCAGCCTGACGATCACATCGGCACCCGCTTTAACCACATGGGCCACGCCTGGCGGCGAGGCGTAAACCCGATCGCCCAACACGATGTCAGCGCTTCGAACGGGGACGCGACGAAAGGTCTCCCCACCCTGCCGGATGTCCGTCAACTCAAAGTAGTCGCATTGCAGGTCGGCCAAGTTCAGCGCATATTGCACCTTCCAGTCCGATCCCGTGCTGCCCGGTTCCGACACCGAACTGGCGTCAACGGCGAGTACCCGCCGACCCATCAATTCCAACGGCAACTTGGCCGGACCGCGCATCTGCTGCGCCAGCCACTGAAGCCACGGCCCCGCAGCCTTCAATCGCTTGAAGACCCCGACCGCACTAAGCTGCGCCAAGCCCGACGCACAGGCGCGCGCCGCAGTTTCGGCGAGCGAACAACCACACGCCAGGTGCAACAGCAGTACCCGCAAAATCACAGCCGGATCAGAGTTATAGCGAGCCCGCCGGATCGCCCCCAACTGGCGGGCCTGTTCAGCCCAACCTGGCGGGAGAAATCCAGCCACAACTTCCCAATTCTCAAACTCAAGGGATGGTTTCTGAGCGCTATCCATTTACGGCCAGTATGAGGCTACTCCAAATGGAAAGCAAGATTTAGGTTAACGCTTATGTGGCTTGCGCCGTGGGCTACATTCTTACGCTCCTACGGAGCTACATCGGTTTCGGACTCACTTGGATTCTCAACGGCCCCGCAGTTCACCATTCGGGTGAGAATCTGCTTCGATCCAAGTGATTGCAGCCACGAAAGTTGGATTTTGGGCGGCCTTCCAACTGCCGTCCTTAGGTTTATAGATAGGAAGGCGCCTGGCATACGCTGCTAAACGATGGAAACTCGCTCGCCACCTTCGCGCTTCGCCGAATCGGTCCCAAGGCACGAACTTCCCCAGCTGACGGAGACGAAGCCACGGACGCTGGGTGACATTCGCTTGCCGTACAGTCTATGTCCCAGGTCCGCCATCCCAGTGCAACGGGACACCTCGCATCTCTTTTCTGGGTTATGCCGGTTACGCTGGAGTGCCGGAGCCGATACTCCAATCAGAGAATCCTGTATACTTTCCTCAACTTGGGTGCTTTGTCTGCCCTCAACGGCCTCCTACCGGCCGCCTGGTCTGGCATCCTTGCCGAAGGGGCATAGGCCATGCGCCTCGCATCTTCTCAACGCGCTAGCCTGCAGATCCAGAACGACGACTGCGTTGCCGTCGTTGGCGGTGGACCTGCCGGTTCGTTCTTTGCGATCCAACTTCTTCGGGAAGCCCGGCACCTCAATCGGCGTATCGACGTCGTCATCGTTGAGAAGCGCAGTCCGATCGGCGTGGGCGCGCCCGCCCTTGAGTGCAGGGGATGCAGCTTCTGCGCGGGCGGCATTTCGCCCAGATTGCACCAGATTCTTGAGGAGCAGCACCTCATCGTTCCGGACGAGATTGTCCAAGGGCGCTTCGAGTACGTCTGGATACAAGGCCAATGGAAAAACTTCCGCCTGCGAGTTCCCAAAAACATGCGGATGTACTCCGTCTTTCGCGGCTCGTTACCCGGCAGGCGGGACGGGAACCCCGCAGGCTTCGACGGGTTTCTATTGGGTGAAGCGGTCAAAGAAGGCGCGCGCATGCTGTATGGCAGGGTTGAGGGCATGGCCTACGGCGCGTCCGGGTTGCCCCGGCTGACGGTCAGAACAGAATCCGGAGAGAGCATTCCGTTGGACGCCAGTTTCGTGACTATCGCTACCGGAATCAACGCCCAATGCGGCCAGGATTATCGTGATGATTCCCTGATCGCGTCCATCAAGAGGTTGAACCCTGCATTCGTTCCCGGCAGGTCACGAAAGGCCCTCATCTTCGAGCTCGACGTAGGTGAGGAATACCTCGAACGTCACCTGCGCCGGGAGATCTACTTTATCGAGTACGGCTCGAAACGCCTCGCTCTGGAACATACCGCTCTGATCCCCAAGGGCAGGTTCCTGACCGTCGCGATGCTCGGCAAGTGCATCGACGAGGCGGTCCTGCCGCGAGACAGCCGGCAAATCGCCGACGAGTTTCTGACGTTGCCTCAGATCGAGCGCATTCTGCCAGGCATCGAGGCGGCTTCCCTCGCTTGTGCATGTGCACCGAGAATGAGCTTGGCCACCGCCAGATCCCCCTTTGGCGAAAGGTTCGCCATCATCGGCGACGCGGTCGGGTCGCGGTTGAACAAAGACGGGTTGTACTCGGCCCACGTGACCGCGAGCCGGCTGGCGCAGACCGTGCTCGAGGACGGAATCGACCAGCAGTCTCTTGCGAGAAGTTATGGCAAGGCCATCCGCTGGTTGGAAGTCGACAATCGTTTCGGACGGATGGTATTTGCCATGAGCCGTGTGGCGTTTACCACGCCGGTGGTCGGCCGCATCACCTACCAGGCATATGCCACCGAGTGCAAGGTGCGGGACGAGGATAGCCGGCCCCTGAGCGACGTGTTATGGAAGATCGCCAGTGGGACTGCCGACTACCGCGAAGTGCTGCGCGAAATGTGCGGCCCCGGTGTGTTGAAATCCATTCTCGTGGGCGCTGCGGTCACGCTGAGGAACGTCGCGCTTGAATCACTCTTCGGCCTGAAATGGGGGGAATACGGGCGGTATCCCACGGTAGTCCTCAAGGAAAAGCGCAAAGAGATCAAAGAGCGGCTGTCGTTGAGCCTGGGGATGGGCCTCGACCCCTCACCCGACTTCGAACGGATGTACGTGATTAAGATCTGCGGCGGCGCTCAGGAGATCATGGGAGAGTTGGCCAGGTTCGGTCAAAGGGATGCGCCCTTCCTCGCTCTGCGCATTGTTGAGGTTCGACACATCACAGGGGAGGCCAACGAGGTCGGGTCGGCGATTCGATACTGGGTGCCGCTCGCCCGATTCGGTGCGGTTTTGCGCTTGACCAGAAGGGTCGGCCTGGAGAGCTTGCTCTACCAGCTCGATGAGCGGTTTGTGAACAACGGGAAGCTCATCTTCAATCTGGGGCCAGCCAAAGACGGAAACAGCAGGCTGACCATTTACGCTTCGTTCGACTACAAAGAAGGCCGCGGCATTGCGGGCAGGGTGCTGTGGGGAGCCGCGAAGGCGTTGTTTCCCGAATTCGTGCATGACGTGGTGTGGAATCATGCCCTCTGCGCCATTAAAGAGGAAGTCGAGCGGAAACACGCGTCCGCGCCCGCGCCGGCTTCGTTGGACCGGGGATCTTCTACGCCTTCCGCGTCACCGGCGGGTGAGCCGCGGTGCTGAAGGCTGCCACCGCACTCTCCTTGCATATTGGACCGAGCCTGCATCAATGAGTGTCGGCACAGCGGCCTCGACTGCACCTGGCCGGCACTGCCGCCATCCCCGACCGTCATTTTACGGGCGACTCCAGCGCGACGCCGTTCAAGCCGTTTGAGGCACTACACTTGATCTATATGTCAGGCGAGCGGAGGGATAACGGTGCGCTCACTCGCTCCCAGGAGTGGTTGCGTCGAGTGCTCTGGGCGAGTGGACTCTGGGTACTGCCGATCTTATGTGTCCCATGGTTCATTCCTCATCCCTCCGTTGCGGTCACAGCAGCGATCTCGGTCGTCGCCGTGATCTTGGCGCCTCTCCTCGCACTGGTGCGCCTGCAACGACTGCATGAAGAGACGCTCGCCCAGCGCGATGGAGCCCGGGAAGAGGCCGTGCAACTCAAACTGCAGTTGGATACCGTCCGATACCGGACGACCCGCTTGCGCGAGGAATTGTCCGCCGCCGACCGCCAGGCTCGGCTATCACACCAGCTTGCACTTCTGGGCCAGTTCACGGCCGGATTCATGCACGAGTTCAACAATCCGCTGGCGATTGTAGCGGGCCGCATCGAAGTGCTGCTGGACGAACGCAAGGAGGATGCCGCGCTCTGCGCCGATCTGCAGGAGATGCTGAAGGAGACGCGCTACATGGGCAACATCGCCCGCACACTGCTCCAGGCGTTGCGGCGAGAGCGGGGAGGGGAAGTCTTCGAGGCGTCGGTTCCGCGAAAGGCGATGGAAGATGCGCTCGCAGCTTTGAGGGTTTCAACGGGGAGCCATGGCGCAAGATTTGTGGAGGAATTCGCTGAAGTGCCGCGCGTCGATGTCCCCGAGCACGTAGTGACGGAAGTTGTCCGCGGACTTCTGAGCAATGCGCGCGACGCACTTCAGGGGCGTGACGATGGCATCATTTGGGCGCGTCTGGAGCCGTATCGCACCGCCGGCGCGAGAGTGGTCGCCCGAATCGAAGACAATGGGCCCGGCCTTCCTGAGTTCGTCAGGGAGCACCTCTTCGAACCGTTCGTTTCCCAAAGCGCTGGGCGGGAACGGTTGGGACTGGGGCTGTTCCTGGCGGCCAGCCTGTTGGACATGTATGATGCGCGCCTGCGGTACGAGGAGAGGCACGGCGGAGGCGCCAGCTTTGTGATCGAAATGCCCCCGGCGCGATTCACCCGCGGCCAACCGTACCACTGGTTTGCAGGAGGAACTCCCGCGTGAGCCACATTCTGGTGATCGATGATGAAGCCGCGCTGGGCGAAAACATCCAGCGCATGCTCCGCTTGCCCGGCACGATCGTGACCGTATTTCAGGATCCGGTCAAAGGCCTGGCCGATGGCCTCGCTGACCCGCCCGATCTCGTCTTGCTGGATATGCGCATGCCCGGGATGTCCGGTGAGGAAGTTTTCGCGCGGCTGCACGAAGCGCATCCGGGACTGCCCGTTGTTTTCCTCACCGCCTTCGGTTCGGTGGAAAGCGCGGTGTTGGCCATGCGCAACGGCGCATTCGATTACCTGCAGAAGCCCTTTAAGCGCGAGGACCTCCTCCTGGTTGTGAAACGCGCCCTCTCTCTCGCCAAGCTGGAGCACGAAGTAGAGCGGCTCAAAGGGCGGCTGGAAGCCCTTGGCGAGACGGATGCTCCCCAGACCCGCAGTATCGCGATGCTGGCGCAGACTGATAAATGCCAGCGGGCGGCAACGACCGATGCCACCGTAATGCTGCTCGGAGAGAGCGGCACGGGTAAGGAGGTTATGGCCCGCTTCATTCACAACCAAAGCCGGCGCAAGGATGGCCCATTTGTGCCCGTGGAATGCAGCGCCATGCCAGGGTCACTCATCGAAAGCGAACTGTTCGGCTATGAACGTGGCGCGTTCACCGGGGCGGAGCGCACCAAGAAAGGACTGATCGAATCAGCCGACGGAGGCACCCTGTTCCTCGACGAAATCGGGGACCTGGGCGTGGAGCTGCAAACGCGCCTCTTTCGATTCGTCGAGGAACGCCAGTTGCGGCGGCTCGGCGGGCTTGCGCCGGTGCGAGTGGATTGCCGCATCTTGTGCGCGACTAACCAGGACCTGGTCGCCAAGATCAAGGCGGGAACATTTCGCGAAGAATTGTACTACCGTTTGGGCGTGATCATGGTGACGCTTCCGCCATTGCGCGAGAGGCCCGAGGACATCCCGCACCTGGCGCGATTCTTCCTCGAACGGTTCTCCAGACGTTACGGCAAGAGCCTTTCGGCGTCTCCCAGGTTCTATGAGGCGCTCATCCAGCAGCGTTGGCCAGGCAACGTGCGGCAGTTGAAGAACGTGATGGAACGTTTGACGGCGCTCCATCCGGGCGGGGTGCTGGGACCGGAAGAGGTCGTCGAAGATGCTCCATCCGAGGAAGCGGGGTGCAGCCTCTCAGCTCTCCCTTGGAAGGAGGCCCGGGAACAGTATCTGGCAAGATTTGAGCGCTCTTACGCAAATGCGCTGCTGACCCGCTGCGGCGGAAACGTCAGTGCTGCCGCGCGGGAAGCAGGCGTGGACCGGAAAACCTTTTACACGCTGCTCAAGCGGGACAAGGAACAACAAGCTGGGGAATAGATTCCCCAGCTTGTTCAGAAATTCGGGGAATCGGCTCCCCATATCCTGACCGCGGCGGCGGTAAGTGATTGAGACATAAGGAGCCGTTGTTCGGCTTCCGGCGTGCTTCATCGATAGGCATGGCACTACCCCGAAGTAAGTCCTGGGTTCCATGCGCGATGCCAATTCTGGCGGCACTCGCATGCGCTGTTCTGGTTCCTCAGCAAATGCAGGCGATTCCGGCGTTTGCCCGGAAGTTCGGCGTCAAGTGCTACGCCTGCCATACCATCCCGCCGGCGTTGAATAAGAACGGGTACATGTTCAAACGTCTCGGCTACCGGATGCCGCCAGACGAAATGGATGGCAGCAAGGCGGCGCCGAAGATCTCAGAACTGGACAAGGATATTAAGTTCAGCATCACCAATTCTCTCGCATTGATCACGCAGACCAGTTTCACAGTGGACAACAACAAGGCAGATCCCGCTCCCTCCGCCACAACCAATAGCTTCAACCTTGATGAAGTGGCGCTATTTGCAGCCGGCGCGGTGCCGGAAAGCAACTTCTCCTATTTTGTTCACTACGAGCTTTACCAAGGCGGATCGAACAATCTGGAGCAGGGGTTTGGCGTGTATACGGGCGGGCGCGCCAACAGCAGCTATTTCGTCAAGGCGGGCGAAATGCACGCACAGGAGGGGGAGGGAACGCGGGCAGCCATGTTCTACAATCTCTTTCCCGATCCCGCGCTGACCCTCGTCAACGTGGATCCGTTGAACTTCACCCTCGACCAGCATCCGGTTGGCGTGGACGTGGGCTACACGTATGCGTCGCCCTATTTCAAGCAGGTCTTCGCTGTGTCTGCCAAGGTCACCAACGGTTTAAACGCGGACGGGAGCGAGATTCTGTACGACTCGCAAAAGAACTCAAAGGACTTCTGGGTTGACGCCGACTACTGGTTCGGCCCCGACGGGGGCGTCACAGCCATGGCCTATCGGGGAACAAAGGACCAGGTGCAAAATCAGGGCACTCCCGACGAGTTTACGTACCGGCCCACTATTACCCGCTACGGCCTGATGGGGAATTACTTGTTCTTTGATAAGCTCGACATACTGGGGGGCTATATCCGGAGCAAGGATGACTGGCAGAGTATTATGGGTGGCCCTGTATCGAGCTATATCGCGAACGGCTTTCGCGGGGAGGTGGACTATTACATCCAGACCGGCTTCGCCCTCATGGCGCGGTACGACCGCCTGAATCAGACCATAGCCGGAGGGCCGGTCGCGCACACGCAGGCCTGGGGCGTCGGTGCGGAAAAAGCTCTCACTCCGTTGGGCAACGTAGTGCTCAGGGGGACATACAACTACGAAAAAGACGTCGATCCGGGCTCCGGCGCGATCGTGACCGACAAGTTGTTCAAGGTGGACTTAAGGGTGATGTTCTAAGGGGTAATGAAAATGCAAAAACTATTTCGGACCATAATGCTTGGCTCCTTCTGTATACCGTTGTTCCTCGCGGCACAGAGTGGCAGCAATGTCGTACTTCCGCAAGACAAGGGGCCTGACAAGCTGGATGTCTCCGGCTATCCCGCGGAGACACAAAAGGCGTACAAGCTGTTCACGGGCAAATGCTCGAAGTGCCACACCATCGCGCGGCCCATCAACACTCTGATGACCCGCGATGAGTGGTCGCGCTACGTGAAGCGCATGATGCACAAGCCGAACTCGGGCATCAGCGACGCGCAGGGAAAAGAGATCTTCGATTTCCTGGCTTACGACCAGGTCAATCGCAAAGATAAAGATCCGAAATCGTTCTTCAAGGCCCTGAGCGACGAAGAGATCGAAAAGTTGAAAGCCCAGCACTAGCGGGGACTTATGCGCTACGCCATCACGGTCCCGGATCAGGAGTATTTCAACCGGAATATTCCGTGTCGCGCCGCCTGTCCGATTCATACGGAATGCGGGCGATACGTCCAGGCCATCGGGATTTCGAAAGATGAGGAGGCCTACCTCCTGGCGCGCGCGCCAAACCCGTTCGCTTACGTGCTGGGACGGATCTGCGCCCACCCTTGCGAGGATGCATGCCGGCGCGGCAAGATCGATGAGCCGATTGCGATCTGCGCTCTAAAGCGTTACGCCACGGAGCGCCACAACCTGGGCGCCGGACACGATCCGGCGCGCAAAAAGCTGCCGCCCGCCGCCAAGCGCGGCAAGCGCATTGCCATCGTGGGAGCGGGAGTGTGCGGCCTCACTTGCGCCCATGACCTGGCCCTCTTGGGATACACGGTGGAAGTCTTCGAGTCCGCTCCAGTCCCCGGGGGCATGCTCTATCTGGGCATCCCGCACTTCCGCCTTCCCCGGGAAATCATCAAGATGGAGGTCGACAACATATTGTCGATGGATGTCACGCTGCACACCCGCGTGACGCTGGGGCGCGACATCTCCTTCGCGGAACTCCGGTCGAAGTTCGACGCGGTCCTGCTGGCAACAGGACTCAACAAGGGCCGTGAGTTGAACATTCCGGGCGCGCACCTCGCGGGTGTCTACAACGGCATCGATTTTCTCATCAACGTCAACCTCGGATACGAAATTGAATTAGGCAAGAGAGTCGCGGTGGTCGGGGGCGGCAACGTAGCGATCGATGTCGCGCGCGCGGCCGTGCGACTCGTACAGGAATCCGCGGATACATCCAACGCAGCCGAAGAGAATGGCGCCGAGAGCCTCCAGCCTGCCTTGGACGCCGCGCGCATGGCGATGCGCTCGGGCGCGGAGCAGGTCAACCTGGTCAGCCTGGAATCTCGCCAGCAGATGCCCGCCTGGAAAGGAGAGGTCGACGAGGCCGAGCACGAAGGCATTGTCGTGGACAACGGGTGGGGGCCCAAGGAGATCGTCGGTCATGACGGCATCGTCACTGGCCTGAAGGTCCGCCGCTGCCTCACGGTGTTCGACGAAAACGGCCGCTTCAATCCGGCGTTCAGCGAGGAAGAGAAGATCATTCCGTGTGACAGCGTGGTTCTGGCCATCGGTCAGCAAGCCGACCTCTCGTTCCTGAGCGGCGAAGAAGGGGTGCAGGTAACGCCGCGCGGAATTCTGAAGATCGACGAGAACCTGATGACGACTGCCCCCGGTGTCTTCGCCGGCGGCGACGTGGCGTTCGGGCCTCGAGTTCTGGTGGAGGCCGTCGCCAATGGCCATCGGGCCGCGCGTTCCATTCACGTCTTCCTCAGCGGGAAGACGAAGAAGACGGTGCTCAGCCGCTTCCGCATCCTTCCCAACTGGGAGATGCCGCGCGGCTTCCTCAGCACGCCCCGCCAGACGATGCCGGTGTTGCCGGCCAACCGGCGTATCGGGATCGCCGAAGTGGAACTGGGCTTCAACGAAGAGCAGGGGCGCGCCGAAGGGCTGCGTTGCCTCAACTGCCAGGTCAATACGATCTTCGACGGATCAAAGTGCATCTTGTGCGCCGGCTGCGTGGACATCTGTCCGGAGAATTGTCTGCGCCTGGTGGACCTGGTGCAAGTGAGCGGCGACGAGCGATACAACGCTCTCATCAGCCAGCGCTATGGGTTGCCCGCCGCCGAGCTGAAAGCAGGTCAGGCGGGGGCAATCATCAAGAACGAAGAGAAGTGCATTCGCTGTGGCCTCTGCGCCCAGCGGTGTCCGACCCACGCCATCACGATGGAGGCGTTGGAGCAACAGGAGCGAGAAGTATTTGAGTAGGGAGGGTATGGGGACGGGTATGGATATGAAGCGACGATCCTTTCTCAGTTGGGGCGTGGCGGGCCTTGTCGCCCTATGGTCGGCGGTCGGGGTGAGCCTGGCTGCCGTTCTGCGCTTCTTGACTCCGAGTGTGTTTTACGAGCCGCCGCAGACATTCAAGATCGGCAACCCTGGCGATTTCGCATTTGGTCCTCCCGCGTTTTTGGCGGACGAAAAGATCTTCGTGTTTCGCGACCGGGAAAAGGGCTTCGCGGTGGCCAGCGCGGTCTGTACTCACCTGGGCTGCACGGTCGCATATTTCCAAAGCGATCAGAAATTCCATTGCCCTTGCCACGGGAGCGTATTCGTTTCCGACGGCAGCGTGCAGCATGGCCCGGCGCCGCGGCCCTTGGAATGGTTCGAGGTAACTCTTGCTCGCGACGGCCAACTGAGTGTGGACAAGGACAAAGTAGTGCCGCCGGCGTACCGGCTCATGGTGTAACGATGAATGTAATCCGGGATGTCTGGCAATCCATCGTCCGGCGGGACCCGCTGTCCACGGATAAAGGAAAATCCGAACTGGTCTTTCTCAACCTGTGGCTCCACATCCACCCAGCCAAGGTGAAGAAAGAGAATCTCAAGCTGAAGCACACGTGGTACATCGGCTTCATCACGTTCTTCCTGTTTCTGATCCTGGTGACCACCGGCGTGGCGCTGATGTGCTATTACCGGCCTCAGTCGCCACAGGCCTATCAGGACATGAAAGACCTTCAGTTCGTAGTTTTCCTGGGACCTTTCCTGCGCAACATGCACCGCTGGGCGGCCCACGGGATGGTGGTTTGTGTTTTCCTCCACATGTGCCGGGTGTTCTACACCGGCTCGTATAAAAAGCCTCGCCAGTTCAACTGGGTGGTCGGCGTGTTCCTCTTCCTGCTCACGTTGGGCTTGTCCTTCACGGGCTATCTGCTTCCCTGGGACCAGCTCGCGTTCTGGGCCATCACGGTTGGCACCAACATCGGCAGCTACGCGCCTCTGGTCGGCAAGCAGCTCCGCGAACTGCTGCTCGGCGGCCATTCCGTTGGAGAGTCCGCGTTGCTTCGTTTCTACGTGCTGCACGTGGCTGTGCTGCCCTCGGTCGTCGTGTTGCTCACGATGGTGCACTTCTGGCGGGTCCGCAAGGACGGTGGCCTTTCGCGGCCTGTCTGGAAACTCCGTCAGCAAAAGGCCGGCGAGCTTATAACCATCGGCGTGCCGGAGGAGGGCACGCCAGTGGGCGTAGCGGTGGCATCGCAGGACAAGACTTACGGGCTCATGGAAGTCGTCACCGGCAAGCCCATCTTCGAAACTGTCACCGCCGAGGAGGAAGAGGACGCTGTGTTCTCCTACCCCTACGCCTTCTTCCGCGAGGCGGTCGCTCTGATGGCGACGGTGACCACGATTATGGCCCTTTCGCTCGTCTGGAGCGCGCCGCTGGAAGAACTGGCCAACCCGGCGAAGACACCCAACCCCGCCAAAGCGCCCTGGTATTTTCTGGGGCTTCAGGAGCTGGTCAGCCACTCCGCGCTGCTGGGGGGCGTGGTGGCGCCGGCGCTGATGGTGCTCGCCTTAATGGCGATTCCGTACTTCGACACGAACCCCAGCCGCCGTCCAGCCGACCGCAAGTGGGCCATCCGGGTCTTCACGATTTTTGTGTTGATCAACGTGATCCTCATTGTGGTGGGAACCTTCTTCCGCGGACCGGGTTGGGCGTTGGTTCCACCGTGGGTGCATGTATCGGGGGCTGAGTAGATGGAACGGAGAACACCGCAACTCTTCTTCGCGCTGAGCCTCATCGCTCTGGGGCTGATTCTGGCGGCCGTGTGGCAGACCAACACGCCCTATTGGAAAACCTATCAGCGTGACTTCCATAAACTCGAAGCACAAGGCGAACCCAACGAGCTGACCAAGGCTGCCGTGCTGGCAGAACCTCCAGTCATCCACCAGGTTCTGCTCACGGGTCTGCAGCGCGTGGATCGATGCACCACCTGCCACCTCGGCGTGGAAGACCCCACGATGAAGAACGCGCAGCAGCCGTTCCGTTTCCACCCGGGCCTTGCGCCGCATATTCCTTCGAAGTTCGGTTGCACCATTTGCCATGGCGGTCAGGGTCTGGCCACCGACAAGGCGAATGCGCACGGCAACGTTCTCTTCTGGCAGACACCGCTGCTGCCGAAAGAGTACATCCGGGCCTCTTGCGGCCGCTGCCACAAAGAGGGCGATGTCCCCGATGTCCCTGAGCTGATGGAGGGGCGTCATCTCTTCGAAACGCAAGGTTGCCGCGGCTGCCACAAATTGAATGGCGTAGGCGGAAGCATTGGTCCGGACCTGACTGCGGAGGGCGCAAGCCACCGGGCGCCAGAATGGCTCGAGCGCCATTTCCTGGCTCCCAACGCGGTCTCGGCCGGCTCGGCGATGCCCAATTTCCATTTCACGAAGGACCAGGCGCGCGCCCTGACATATTACATGCTCTCGCTCACCAGCGAAGAGATGGGAAGTTACTATTCGAGCGTACGGCTGATCCCGAGTGCGGGCTACGGCCGGCAACTGTTCGTCGAAAAGAACTGCATCGCCTGTCATAACATCGGCGGAGTTGGCACGAAAGGCGGCACGGATCTTCTCGGCGTGACCAAGCGTCACTCGGCGGGGTGGCTGGACGAACAACTGGTGAACCCCGCGCTCGTTTATCCGGGAAGCACCATGCCGATATATGACCTGGAAACAAATGCGCGCAAGGCGCTCGTCGCGTATCTGGCCTCAGCCACCGCCGAAGACGCGCAGTTGATACTGGCCCAGAGGTCCAAGCCATTGACCCCGCAGGACGCCGCGATCGAGGCCGGCCGGTTGAACTTCGCGCGATTTGGATGCGTCGGCTGTCACGGGCTGCAACTGCAGGGAGGCGTGCCCAACCCCAATAGCCAGGGCGGCGAGGTGCCTTCGCTTCTCCATGCCTCCGACGACTACACCAAGGAAGAAGTCATCAAGATCATTCGAAACGGAAAGGTGCCTCCCACGGAAAACTTGACCAAACCGGCGCCACCGCTGTACATGCCATCGTGGAAGAGCGTGTTGAGTGACGAAGACATTAACAGGGTTGCCGACTATCTTTGGTCTCTGCAAAAGAAAAAGGAGAGCTGGTAGAAAGCGGCAATTCTTCCTTCCGCTCGTGGCGGAATCTCCGGCTCAACCGCACGATCCAAGAACCGACCGCGGATTTGACCCGCGTCTTCCAGAAAGCCCCGCTTTGGGCGCATGGCAGATGAACGTGCCAGTGCTCTTACATGCTGAAAATGCCGCGGTGGGTGCCTGTGGGGACCAGGCCCGCACGCCTGTGCGGGAAGACCGATGGCAAGGCGGTGGCTGCGAGTCAGCAGAGGTGGTGGTTTACAGCCACCCGCCAATCTGATCCGTTGGAGTAAAGCTCCATTAATCAAGAAGTTGAAGTTTGGCCCGGCGCGTGCATCGATTCTGCTTGCGAGCGTAGACATGCACCAATGGAACCAAAGGCTTTCAGGCTCTGATCCGGAGCGAAACGACTCCCGGACAGATGAAGACAACCTCATTGCCGTGGCGCGCGTCCAAACAGTCAGATCGGAGACAGAGGTAAAGAAAATGATGAATAC
>Ga0302275_10001757_pt1 | contig 23194 bp, 16 predicted proteins | sample III_Bog_N2_2_FD_200229 | JGI IMG/M metagenome (GOLD analysis project Ga0302275, IMG submission 200229) | Peat permafrost microbial communities from Stordalen Mire near Abisko, Sweden - III_Bog_N2_2 | ecosystem: Environmental > Terrestrial > Soil > Wetlands > Peat | place: Sweden: Abisko... | reverse complement strand
GCGAGCAACTGAAGAGCGTGCAGGCGCAAATGGAACTGGGCAACGGCGCGGGCAACGGGCCAGGCGCGCCGCCGCAACTTTCGCCCACCGCCGAGCAGCAGGCGCGCATCGACGAACGGCAAAAATATCAGGACGCGCTCGACGCGGGCCTGGACCTAAGCAAGGCACGCCTGAACCTGCTTAGGGCCCTTGGCCACATGCAGGACTGGCTCGACGAACTGCATCAGAAACCCTGATTCGGCTCAAGCGGAACCAAGTAAGGGAATAAGGGAGCGAGAGAGCAATGAAGCAAGAGAGCCTCTCATCGCGAACACGCGCTGATTCTGATGAAGTTACGACCTACATTGGCGCGCGTCAGGGTTGCAAAGATAGCCGCCAAACCTTCCCCGAATCCGTCTAGTCAATCATCGTGAATGGTAGAATTGAGGTGATGCCCATGCCACTGAAAACAATCTTCCTCAACCCTCCATCCTTTAAGAACTTCGACGGCGGCGCCAGTTCGCGCTGGCCGGCCACACGCGAGATCGAGTCCTACTGGTACCCGGTCTGGCTAACCTATCCGGCAGGCTTGCTCGAGGGTTCGCGTGTGCTCGACGCACCGCCCCACCACGTCTCCGCCGAGGAGACCATCGAAATCTGCAAGGGCTACGAGTTCCTCGTTCTCTTTACTTCAACGGTGGGATGGGAGGGCGACCAGCGGCTTGCGGAAACCATCAAGGCGGCGAATCCATCGATCCGCATCGCCTTTGTAGGACCGCCGGTGACCACCGACCCCGACCGCGCGTTGAATGAATGTGCGGCGCTGGACTTCATCTGCCGCCGCGAATTCGACTACTCGGTTGTGGAATACGCCAACGGCAAGCCGCTCAACGAAATTCTTGGCATCAGCTACAAGAAAGACGGCAAGGTCGTGCACAATCCCGACCGCCCGCAGATTGAAGACCTGGATGCCATGCCGTGGGCAACCAAGATCTACAAACGCGATATGGATGTGACGCGCTACAACGTGCCGTTCCTGCTGCATCCCTACATCGCACTCTATTCCACACGTGGTTGCCCGGCGCAGTGTACCTTCTGCCTGTGGCCGCAAACGCTCTCGGGCCACGCCTGGCGCAAGCGGTCAACCGATGATGTTGCAGCGGAGATGAAGTGGGCCAAGGAGAACTTCCCCGAAGTGAAGGAATTCTTCTTCGACGACGACACGTTCAACATCCAGAAGGTGCGGACCATTGAGCTTTGCGAGAAGCTGAAGCCGCTGGGCATCACTTGGAGCTGCACGTCGCGCGTCACCACCGATTACGACACGCTGAAGGCCATGCGCGAAGCCGGTTGCCGGCTGCTGATCGTCGGCTTCGAGTCCGGTGATCCGCAGATTCTCAAGAACGTGAAGAAGGGCGCGACCGTGGAGCGGGCGAGGGACTTCGCGCGCGACTGCCATTCTCTCGGTTTGACGATTCATGCCGATTTCATTCTCGGCCTGCCCGGCGAGACCAAACAATCCATCCGCAACACCATCAATTTTGCCAAAACTCTGGACTGCGAAACCATCCAGGTGTCGGTCGCGCACGCGTATCCCGGAACCGAGTTCTATGAGTACGCCGCGAAGAACGGCTTCATCACCAATGAGAAGATGGAGGACGGCGGCGGCCATCAAATGGCGCACATAGAGTATCCCGGCCTGCCCACCGACTACGTGATGGAGATGGTGCACCGCTTCTACGACGAGTACTACTTCCGCCCCAAGGCGGCGTTCCGCGTGGTGTGGAAGGCGATCGTCAACCGCGACCTGCCGCGGCTCTACGTCGAAGCCAAGTCGTTCCTAAAGTTGCGCGCGCAACGCAACCGGCAGGTAAAGGAATCGCGCAAGCAGCAGGCGCAGCCTCCCGCAGCCGCCGGCGCCGGCGCGTAAAACCGGCAACGAATTCATCAAGAGAGGGCGGCGCATTGCGCACGCCCTCATTTCTTTCGCCGTCCAACGGATGAGCTGACCGAACATGGTGCATCACTCACTGTCGCCGCGTCAATACCTGATTCTCGGCCTGGTCGCCGTCTCCGCTCCTCTGGGCGACAGTTGCCTGTCGCGCGGCATGGCCTCGATGCCGCCGATCACGCTGGCGCATCCGGCGTCGCTCATCGCCGCAGTCTTCACGCCCTGGATCGCACTGGGCATTACGCTGCTGATTGGCTTCTTCGCCAGCTATCTCACGGCGCTCTCATGGGCCGATCTCACTTTTGTTCTGCCGGCAACAGCCTTCGGCTACGTGATCATTGCGCTCCTGGCGCACTTCTGGCTGCACGAGACAATTTCGCTCGAGCGCTGGGCGGGCATTGTGCTCGTCACGCTCGGCGTGGGATTCGTCGCGCAAGGGCCCTCCCTCACCCAGCACCCCGCTCCTGACGCAGAATCCGCAGACCGGGAGCCGCTGGAATCGGAGGTCGAGACGCGATGACGATCACCTTGCCCGCCGTGCCACTGCCAGCAACCATCAATCCGTGGTTTTCAGCGGCGATGATTGCCGCAGTTGTGCTGACCTCGACGACTGGCGAAGTGCTGACCGCCGCAGCCATGAAGTCGATTGGCGACCTGGACGTGATTCGCGCGCACTCGGGCCTGAAAGGCGCGATCCGCGCCGTGCTTACCAGCCCTCTATTTTTCGTAGGAGTTTTCTTTCTGGCTCTGGCGTTTTTCTCGCTGCTCTTCGCGTTGAATCACCTGAACCTGAGCCTCGTTGGTCCTGCTTCGGCCTCGCTTACGCTGGTCACCAACGCCGTCGCCGGCAAAATCTTCCTCAAGGAAAATGTCGACCGGCGCCGATGGGCATCCGCGGTGCTGGTGTGCATTGGGGTGTATTTGCTGGCGCACTGAAAAGCTAGCAGCCTTCAGCTCATCCAAGGAACCTCATCAGCCCTTGTGGCTTCAGGTCCGGATTCAGGATTTTCCTGCGGTCTCCGAGCGCTGTGCATACCGCTTCTGCGGCCAAATGCCCGCTGCGTGCCGCGCTTTCCATCGTGGACGGCCACCCTGTCGAGATCCAATCGCCGGCCAGAACACAGTTTGGCCAAGGCGAGACGGAACCGGGCCGTGCCGCATCGATTCCCGGCGGCACGGTGAAAGTAGCGCGCACTTCCTTGACCATTGCAGCCTTTTCGAGTTTGGCCTCAGCCACAGCAGGAAAGAAATCTTTGAGCTCGCGCAGTGCCAAATCGATTGCCTCTTCGCGGCTGAGCGCAGCAAAACTGTGCGAGGCGCTCACAACAAGCTCGAGATAACTGCCCTTCCCGTTGCGGCCCGGCTGCAGGCGGCTCTTGTTGTACATCCAGTGAATCTCGCGGTCGAGTAAAACGGCGTGTTCGAGATCGGTAATCTCGCGGTCGAACCAGAGATGCACACTGCAGATTGGACCGTGCTCCTGGCGCTCGATCTGCTTGGCCAGGGTTTCGGCGCCCCTGGCGGGAGGCATGTGCGGCAGAAGCCTCGCCATCGCCTCAAACGGAAGCGCCAGCACCAGGTAATTGGCAAACAACGTACCGGCGCGGGTGTTCATCGACCACCCCGAGGTTTCTTCGTCCCACTTCGCGCTCTCCACGCCGAAATTGAATACCACGTCTCCGCCGCGTGCGCGCAGGAACTGCTCCGCTCCGGCGTAAAGCTCACTCAACGGCACTGAGCTCATGCCCATCGCGCCCGCCTGCGCCGAGTTCAGAAACAATTCACGGATCACCTTGGCTGCATAGGGCAGCGCAATCTCGTCCACGTCTGCATTCAGGGCGCTGGCAATCACCAGCCGCCAGAAGCGATCGATAGCGCCCTGCGTCTGCCCGTTCTGCCGCAGCCATGTGCCCAAGGTCTCGGCCGACTCCGCCGCGACGGGCCGCATAAACGCAGAAAAGGCGCGCATCAGAGCTTTCTTGTCTTCGCGCGTAAAAGCCTTGGCCCTGAGCAGACTGGGCAAACCGTGCAACGGAGCCGGCAGCCAGCTCGGTCCGAGCTCGGAGCGCCGCCCGCCCGGCTCGATCATAGTCATCGTGCGCGTCCAATGGATGCGATCGACCGCGCCGATGCGTCGATAAAAGCCAATCAGATTGGTGCAGCACCCGAAGAGCACGTGCTGGCAGTTGTCGATGACCTCGTCCACGCCGGGATGGCGATAGGAACTAGCCCGGCCGCCCAAGTAGCTGCGCCGCTCGATGAGTTGGACGCGGAGCCCGGCCTCGGCCAGCGCACAGGCCGCGCTCATCCCGGCCACGCCTCCGCCGACGACGATGACCGATTTTCCCGTGCCCGGCGGCAAATGGTTCCCTTTCCTGTTCATTCCCGCTGCGTGCCTCTCCTATGATCGCCGATCGCCGCGGGTTGCCGCAGCCTGGCAAGAGAAAGAAAAACTCAATTGTCCGGGTGGGATTCGCGAGCGAAGTGCGAGCGCCTCCTGCTGCAATGCCTGCTGCATGCAATGCATGGTGGGCAGTGAGAGACTCACATCGCCACGCAAGTTGCTAATTTTAATGTAGATAAGTTTCCAGTCGACGAGAGTATCCCCAAATATACCCCCAAAGAACAGGGGTTGGCGCTCTTCGCTCCAGATTTTGACCGCCAGATCACCGATGGGTTCCGGGGGCATTCCCCAGCGCTAGTGAAACGCGAAGCTGGGCACGGCGCTTGGGGAGATTGCTTGATACAGAGGTTGCGCCGGCCTCTGGCGGCTGCCGGTGTGACTCGTCTGATCATATTACGTTTTCGGGTAGGACTCGAACAGTCCCGCCTCATCCAACCCCTTGCGCAAATCCACATCGATTTTGTCACAAATATTGGAAAAAGCAAGGGCTACGTCACTTCTCCTTTGCCACTGACCACATCCTCTGAAATCGCTAAAATCGCGCGAATGGGCATCCCGGCGGTACAAAAGCGGTACATTTTCAAAAGCCCTCCATTACTATCTCCGCCCAATAGGGCGATGAGTGGGGAGCGTTCCTCAGCACGGCTCCTCATTGTCTCCAGAAAAACGATGCCGAGCGGGAGACCGGGATCGAACCGGCGACATTCAGCTTGGGAAGTTGGACGTAAATTGCAAACAAAGAACATAGCGGATTCTCGCACTCCCTTCTGGCGATTGGAAATACGGGATTTTCGATAATCTGCTTGGCAGAATCCTTAATGGAGTTCAAACGGAGTTCACTCGCACTACTCACCTTCCCAATTGCAGTCCCAGGGCTCGCCGACATCCGGAGGAGCGGGAACCAACCCAAGTTTTTAAGTTGTGAAAAAATGGTCCGGGAAGAGAGGATTTGAACCTCCGACCCCCTGGTCCCGAATCAGCAAACGATGTGCTAACTTGTTGATTCGTTTAGGTTGGTAGTGCGTCTAGTTGGACCTAAATGCATGGTTTTCGGCAGTTATTGGACCCAAGTTGGACCCAAGTTGTCTGCTGCCGTGTCCACCTCCGTATTTGGATCTCAATTGAAACTCGAACGCCCAAAGGCGTCACCACGGAAGAAGAACAAGCGAGTTCTCTCGCCCGAGGGGCTCGCTCGCGTCGCCGAGGCAGTCAAGCGACGCTGGGCGGCCGAGAAGAAGGCTGTCGCCAAGTAGACGCTACGACTGTTCGACAGGGAAAAGATGCATCATGGCTTGAAGTCGCCAATCAGGGCCAGATTGCGCAAGTCAAACGATCTTCTTCTTTGGCGAGCCGATCGCGACGGAAGGGAGGGAGGCCACACTTCTCTTCATCGCACGTCAGTAATCTGAGAAGACTACAGCAAAGATGTAATATATATATTGAGACCACGCCTGTGACTCTGGAACAAATCGTTCGTCGGTATTTTCCCCAAGCAGATCGAGCCTTCGTACAAGAGTCGGTTGCTCGACAGGTTGAGCGCACTCCCGAGTTGTACCTCGCTCCGTACTGCAACGATCCGCGTTCGATGGGAGGACGTTACGTCAATTCCGATCTCTTCAAAGAGACCTTCGCTGAATATAATGCGTCCAAGGAATCACGCGGACGATACAACGCTCCTGTGCACAACGCAGCAGCCGTGCTAGCCTCCGAGCAATTTCGCCGCGTCGTTTCCGACAACTGCGAACCATACCGCGATAGTGCGCTCTTCCTAGCGGGAGTTCCAGGCGCAGGCAAGTCCTCCTATGTGCTTCGTGCAAACAGCCCCTTCCCTAACAACCTGCGCGTCTTGTATGAAGGGCAACTCTCCAACGCCGACCAAGCTATATCCAAAATAAAGCAGGCAATTGAAGCGGGTTTAGCTGCGGAGATTACCATCGTTCATATTTCATCGGAACAGGCACTTCACAATACAATTCATCGCTTTCATCTCCAGGGACGTGGGGCGAGCATCGAAGCTATGGCCAGCATCCGGGGCAGACTTCCCGATAGTTTGCGCGCCGTTCATGAACGCTTTGGCAATGCAGTGAAACTACACATTATTGACAGAAGAGGTACACTGGATGCAGTTCTACTGCACGGCTGGCGCCATCTTCCAATACTCGAGTCTGAGGGGACTTATGAAGACATTAAACTCAAACTCGCCGAAAACCTTGAGCGAGGCTACCGATCCGGTGATATCAAGGAAGACGCCTACGAACAAGCCCTTGGAAAAGCCCCAAGGGATTTCACTCGACGAGTGGCAAGAGAACGCTCTCGCGGGTTTGAACGATAAGACAGAGCCCTTTCCGCCAGTATGGTAAATCGAGCGACCTCGCATTTGCAGACCCGAAAAAGATCTCGAGCATCAAGAGATGCAATCGTATCGAAACGCATACATTATCGTAGGGTAGCTGGGATTCGGCCATGGAGCGCCAAAGCAGCGCAGGGAATCAGGAATCATGACCTTACATTCGTTTGACGGATACCGATCCGAGTTCATACATTTAAGTTGTAGGACTCGAATCATCGGTCAAACGTATTTTCAACAACATGCAGGTCAGTTTCCCGCCTAAACCCTCAGTCCGTCAGAGGTGATTCTCGGCGCGACCTCTGCTGTGACAGAGTGCAAGCACCATACGAATCATAGAGTTACAGGTTGTTCTTGGGTCCAGAAAGGAGCGTTAAGTCCTTTATAGAGCATAAGGGGCAATCTATTGGACCTTGATTTGGACCCTCGTTTTTCAACGTCGGTCAAACCCAAACTCTCTATGGCCGCCATTGCTGGGTTGGCACTCGTCAATAGATCCACAGGCAAAGATGCAGCAGAACCCCCCAATAAGAAGTTCCGTCGGTGAGGGGTATGCGTGCGCGTCAGCGCAGAGGAGGCGATTGCGCGACATTTTGCATGGGAAGATGGCAGTCCATTGGAAACAAAGAACATAGAGTTTCTTGCATCTCGTTCTGGCGACTGAGAATACCGGCTTTTCAATCTTTTCCCTGTACACGGATCAAACGGAGTACAAATGGAGCACACGAATCTCCCTTTTGAGACTTCGCGTGCTTTCACTTCTGCTCTGCCGTCGCTTTCGACTCGCGTCGCCGCGCCTGATTCTCCAACTCCGAAGGTTCAACCGCGGCTATGCTTCAGAGCAGAATGCAGAGTTGTGGACCTGATCACCTCGCTCGGTAAGCCCGAAGGCAAGACGCTGGAGTTCAAACGCGATCTCTCGTCTCCGGACGGCGTGCTGAAGACCATCGTTGCATTTGCCAACACTTCTGGCCGCGTTGTGTGCTGGGAGCCGAAGATGTCACAAAGAGGGTCTGGCCCACCCGGCGAATCCAATCCAGACTCGACTCTCCCCCTTTGATGCAAAAAGAGGCCAATTCTCGAGCGTGAAACCTCCTTAAGGTTCCCTTAATTCTAGGTGGCATAGAATCCTGGAAGCTTATTCAATCTGGTTACCGTGGTTCTCAAGTGTTGCACGCGCGCGAACACGCCTCCATGAGGCACATCTCGCGGCAATCGCCGGATCACAGAAGGAATCGTTCACGCGCTGAGAGCAGGTGGGCGTGTTACATACTCGAGGATGTAGCACTCAATCTCCATCTGAAGTCAGTATCCAGATACACTGCGACGAATCCACCTGCCCAACTCCTGTCAGCACTGCCTTGAGGACAGAAGAAGTTTGCAGGGATTGCATCTGGCAAGGAGTGCATAGCGTTTTGAATGCTACGTTCAAGCCCGAAATGGCGCAAGCGCCCGTCAGGAAACCTGCTCTGCGGCGGATGCTGAGTTTCTTTGCGACCGGAAAGAACCAGCCGCTGCTGGCAGATAAGAGCAAGATCGATCGCTTATATAAGCGCCATCGAATACTGATCATGACGGCGATCACGCTCGGCTATGGCATTGCATACATGTGCCGCCTCGGTTTGTCGGTAGTGAAGAAGCCGCTGATTGACAATGGAATGTTCACGGCCGATCAACTGGGAACGATTGGCGCGTCGATCTTTTACGCATATGCATTCGGGAAGCTAGCCAATGGCTTTCTGGCAGACCATGCCAACATCAAGAGATTTCTGGCCTTTGGCGTGCTTATGTCGGCTCTGGCTAATATCCTCATGGGCTGGTCATCCGTTCTGTGGGTGTGGGTGGTTCTGTGGGCGCTGAATGGCTGGTTCCAGGGGTTCGGCGCCCCGGCCGGCGTTGTATCGATGTCCCAGTGGTTCAGCAACAGGGAGCGCGGCACTTATTACGGCATCTGGAGCACGGCCCACCCCATTGGCGAAGGGCTGACGTTTGCCCTGCTCTCCGTGCTGGTAAGTTGGTTTGGTTGGCGCGCTGGATTTCTCGGGCCGGGGATCATCTGCGTGGGCCTCGCCTTTGCGATGTATTTCTCGCTGGAAGACCGGCCTCAAACCATGGGATTGCCCCCGGTTGCGGACTGGAAGAACGACCATCCGACCCACGTCGAAGACATCACCCAAAAACCGAAAACCACTTGGCAGATGCAGATTTCGATTCTCGCCTATCCTTCGATCTGGATACTTGCCATTTCCTGCGCTGCCATGACCATGACGCGTTATGCCATGAACGATTGGGGAATGCTCTACTTGCAGGAGGCCAAGGGTTACTCGGGCGTCGAGGCGGGAGGCCTGCTGGCGCTGAAATCTCTGGCGGGGATGGCTGGGTCCGCATCCTACGGCTTCGTTTCAGATAAGTTGTTCGGTGCGCGACGCCCGCCAATGAATCTGGTCTGCGGTGTGCTCGAAATCCTCTCGCTGGTCGTCATGTTCGCGATTCCTCCAGGCCACCCACTGGTGATAACCGCAATGCTTCTCATTTTCGGGTACGCTATCACCGGTCTGATTACCTCACTGGGCGGTCTGTTCGCCGTAGATATCGCGCCCAAGAAAGCGGCCGGAGCGGCCATGGGCTTTATCGGCGTATTCAGCTATGTCGGCGCCGCCATACAGGAGCGCATCAGCGGCGTTCTCATCGGCAACGGAACTACATTTGTCCATGGCGTGAGGACATACGACTTTCACAGAGTCATCCTGTTTTGGCTGGGAACGTCGGTGTTTTCCCTGCTGCTGGCTACGTCCCTGTGGCGGGTTCGAGCAAACGACTGAAACTTAGGAGAAGCATCATGTCGAGTAATTCCAGATATGACGTAGTTATCATCGGTAACTACACAAAAGATACGATTATCTCGCCCGCCGGCACCCGCTACGTAGACGGTGGCGGCTTTAATTATGGCGCTCACGTGGCCGCAATGATGGGGCTGAAAACGGCTGCGGTCACCCGGCTCGCGCGCGAGGACCAGCGTGTTGTTGAAGCGCTTCTTCGCCTGGGCATCGCTGTATATCCAACTTATACCGATTACTCCACAATCATGGAGCTGTATTATCCGACCACGGATGTCGATATACGCACATTGACGGTTGCGCACACCGCCGGGGCGTTCATTCCGGAACAGGTTCGCCCGTTGCAAGCCGGGGCCTTCCTCATTAACTCTTCAATTCGCGGAGAAGTGGATCTGGATGTAATCAAGGCCCTGCGCGAAAAGGACGCCCTGCTCGTGGCCGATGTGCAGGGTTTCACCCGCATCGTCACTGCCAATGGAACTCTTAAGTACGATGAATGGAAAGAGAAAGAAGAAGTGCTCTCGTACATCGATATCCTGAAGACTGATGCCGTAGAGGCAGAGATGCTAACAGGCAAGAAAGATATTCATATTGCTGCGGCTGAGCTTGCGAGATGGGGTCCGAAGGAAGTGGTTCTCACCCATCGCGACGGGGTACTGGTTCTCGCTGACGGAGAATTCTTTGACGCACCCTTCCTGCCCGAAAAGCTGATCGGTCGCTCGGGACGCGGCGACACGTGCATCGCTTCGTATGCCTGCAGCAGATTGAACGCGGATGCCCAGCACGCAACCCTGTGGGCCGCGGCCGCCACCAGTCTCAAAATGGAAGCGGAAGGCCCCTTGAAGAGAACCGTCGAAGAGGTGCAGGAACTGATTGCCAGCGCGTATACGCTGACCCGGTAGACATATCGACAGATCCATGCGTTGAGGATTAGGAACTCGGAGCCTTCGTGCGCGATCTGCTTAGCTCAGGATCACTGCAGATTCAGCTCTGAACTCGCACGCCGAGCGGGTAGATGACGCGATGAGCCGAGAGTGGTGCACGATATGAGTGACGCGACAGCCTTTGGCGTGTTCCGGACAGAACTTGGGGGCAAAGGCATGCGTTCAAGATTGCACGGGATTCCTTGCTGCTTTCTCTTTGTGTCGCTGGCGATTTCATGGGCAGCGTTTCTGCCGGCACAGGTCGCGACGCCGGCAAACGGCGCACCCACGCAGGGGGCCGCCCCGATGCTGCCAACGGTGATTCATGGGCAGGTGGTTGATCCCTCGGGCGCGCGGATACCGGGCGCGACGATCACCGTTACTGATGCGGCAGGTGACAACGCAGCATCGGCGACTTCGGACGCATTGGGCAACTTTCAAGTGAAAAACCTGACACCGGGCGACTACCTCATTCAAGCTCACGCTGTGGGGTTTGCCCCATTTCAATCCACCACCATCACTGTCGCCGCAGGCCAGGCGATGCGCGTCAATATCGTGATGGCGGTTGCCGTTGCGCAGCAGAATATCGTGGTGAGCGACGAAACTCCCGAGGTGAATGTGGAAGCCGGGGGCAACGTGAGCGCAGTGGTGCTGAAAGGTAGCGACCTTGGTGCGCTCTCCGATGACCCTGATGAGTTGGCGAATGAGTTGGCGGCGCTGGCCGGCCCTTCGGCCGGACCCAATGGGGGAGAGATTTATATTGATGGGTTCAGCGGCGGCGAGTTGCCGCCGAAGACGGCGATACTGGAGATTCGCATCAACCAGAACCCGTTCTCGGCGGAGTTCGACCGTCTTGGATTTGGACGGACGGAGATCCTGACAAAGCCGGGAACGGATAAGACGCACGGCCAGTTCTATCTACAGGGCAATGACAATTCGTTCAATACCGGCAATCCGTTTACGACGAACATTCCTCCGTATCACAGCTACCAATTCAGCGGAACACTGAGCGGAGCGCTATCGAAATTTGCGTCCTACTTTCTGAGCGTAGAGAGCCGCGATCAGCAAAACGTGAATACGTGGCTGATTCCCGACGCGGTGCTGCCCAACAGCACGGGTCAATTTGTCGACAACCTGAATTATGGCGTGAGCCTGTTGAGCCCGCATATTCGCGACAATGCGTCGGCGCGGTTCGATTGGCAGATGGGCAAGAGAACCACCATGACTGCGCGCTACGGATTCTGGTACCAGAACGAAAAGGGCAATCTGTCCTCGGGACAACTGGCGAGTGCATCGACGCACGAGTCGAACTCCGATCATACGGTGCAGATCAGCAGCTCGACAATCTTTAACGATCATTTCATCAATGAGAGCCGGGCGCAGTTTGATAGGCACAATGAAAACCACTACCCCGACTCGGCGGATCGTTCGATCAGCGTTGCCGGAGATTTTGTGGGCGGCGGTTTTATCGGACAGGAAAGCCAGGACCACACCATTCAACTTGAGTTTCAGAACATCACTACTTTGACCCGCGGCAATCACGCCATCAGGTTTGGAACGCGGTTGCGAGATACGCGCGATGCCAATCTTACCAACGCCAGCTTCAACGGGAAGTTTGTTTTTTCGCCGGTCACGGTGGGGCCAACTACCTACGCCGCGAGCCAGGTCTACGAAATGATGGCCAACGGCCTGGTGTCGGGACATACTTTCAATAGTCTGGTCAGTCAGGGGATTGGGCCGTCGTCGGCGAGCTACGCTACCGGCAACGAATCAGCGCTCGCCAACGTTTTTGATCTTGCCTTCTTTGCGCAGGATGATGTGAAGATCAATCCGCGGCTGACGGTTTCAGGCGGATTGCGCTGGGAGGCGCAAAACCATATTGCCGATCACGACGACTGGGCGCCTCGCGCGGAGCTTGCTTTTGCGTTGGATGGCGTAAAGGGCAGGAAGACCAAGACCGTTCTTCGCGCCGGCTACGGATTCTTCTATGACCGGTTTGTAGCGCAAAACTTCCTTACGCTCAAGCACACAAACGAGCAGACGCAGATCGTTCTCAACAATCCTACGTGCACTTCGACGGCTACGTCACTCAACACGATCGACATGACGACCTGCTCGAGCGGTGTCGGAGCTGCCACCAGCAGCGCCGCGCCGGTGCAATATGAAATCGCGCCACATTTCCACGCTGACTATACAGAGCAGTTAGGCGCGAGTCTGGAAAGGCAGTTGCTGCCGGGCACCAGCGTAACCCTCACGTATCTACGCTCGTTTGGAATTCACCAGCCAGTGATCCGCAATGCCAACCAGGCCAGCGGAGGAACCCCGCAGAACGCTTCGCAGAATTACCTGTACGAGTTTTACGCCGAGGCTATATTCAAGCAGGACCAACTGATCGCCAATTTCAATACCAAGGCCAGTGCCAATCTTCAATTCAGCGGCTTCTACACGTTCTCTTCAGCTGACAGCAACGGCGCGGGCAGCAATGGCGTTTCGAATGCCTACAACCTTGACCAGGACTACGGTCGAGCCGGCTTCGTTTTGCGTCACGTGGCGTTCTTCATGGCCACATACAATGGACCTTGGGGCATAAGTTTCAATCCGTTCATCCTGGCTCAATCTGGCCGCCCATTCAACATCACGCTGGCCACCGATCCCTTGAACAACCTCTTCAACCAGCGGCCCACGTTCGCCACTTCGTCCACGCCAGTGGCCGACCAGGTAGAGACGCCCTATGGTCTTCTGGACTCTGCCCCACTCCCGGGAGAGAAACTCGTTCCGGTCAACTTAGGCAATAGTCCATCATCTGTTGCAGTGAACCTGCGGATCAGCCGCGCATTCGGTATCGGACCCAAACGGGCAGGCGCAAGTCCATCTGGCGGTGACGTGAACCCCCTGATGAATCTTCCGAGCAGCAACGCCGGACATCACCCCGAGCGCGGTCCTGGGGGCGGCGGCCTCGGTCCCGGAGGCTTCGCCAGCGGCGGTGGCGGAGCCCTTAGCGGGTCTGGCGGTTCGGGAGGTACTGAGCGCAAGTATTCGTTGCGTTTCAGCGTCCAGGCGCTCAACGTATTCAATAACATCAATTACGGAACGCCGGTGGGCACGCTCAATTCCCCTTATTTCAATCGCGCGACCAGCCTGGCCGGCGGCGCCTTCAGCGCAGGTTCTGCGGCGCGGCGCATCTTTGCGCAATGCGCGTTCTCATTTTGAACTGATGCGAACATTGCTAGCCCTATTACTGTTCACTTAATAGATTTTGTGGCATTCTGTACTGGAGGTACAGGAGGGCTACATTGGCGCGAACAGTTGCCGAACTTCCAGCCGGGGCGCGGATCACGGACTACATTAGCCTTGGCGTGATGAGTAAATCGTTTCCTGCTGGGGCGATTGAGAGGGTATTGGCGAGTACAGGCAGGGCCAGCCTTCGTCAGCGGGACCTGCCGGCGCACGTGGTGGTGTACTACGTGATTGCCCTGGCGCTGTACATGCAGTCATCGTATCGGGAAGTGTTGCGTTGTCTGCTGGAGGGCATCTTGTGGCTGCGCGATCCCTCAGCGCGGGTGCGAGTAGCGGGCAAATCGGGTATTTCTCAGGCGCGCACGAGACTAGGCTGGGAGCCGCTGCGACAGTTGCACGATGAGCTGGTCCAGCCGATTGCGGTTCGCGGCACATGCGGCGCCTGGTACCGGGGCTGGCGGCTGGTGAGTCTGGATGGCAGCACGTTGGAGGTGGCGGACGAGAAGGTCAACGAAGAAGCTTTCGGCCGTCCCGGAGCCAGTCGCGGTGCCAGCGCCTATCCGCAAATTCGCTTTGTGTCCTTGGTGGAGAACGGCACTCACGTGCTGTTTGGCAGTCAGATGGACAGCTATCGAACCGGCGAAATCACACTGGCCAAAACCGTGCTCCCGCGCCTTGGCAAGGGCATGTTATGTCTGGCAGATCGGAATTTCTTCGGCTTCGCGCTATGGCAGCAAGCGCAAGGAACGGGCGCAGACCTGCTGTGGCGGATGAAAAAGAACATGCGCTTGGCCTGTGAGAGCCGTCTCGCCGATGGCTCCTATTTGAGTCATGTGTATCCTTGCGAACGCGACTGGCGGCATAAAACCCACGGCATCGCGGTGCGAGTGATCGACTACCGGCTGGAGGGTATCGAGGGCGCCGAACCGATCTACCGGCTGGCGACCACCATCCTTAACCCCAACCAGGCTCCGGCCAGCGAACTGGCCGCCCTCTATCACGAGCGCTGGGAGATCGAAACCGCCTTCGACGAACTGAAGACGCATCTGCGCGGAGCGCGCATCGTGCTGCGCAGCAAGGCTCCCGATCTGGTGCGGCAGGAATTCTACGGTCTATTGATGGCTCACTTCGCCATCCGCGGCTTGATGCACGAAGCTGCCCTGAAAGCCAACGAGGATCCGGATCGGCTCTCGTTTCTTCACGCCGTACGCGTCGTCCGCCGCAAACTGGCCGTCTATCCCGCTATTCCCCCCTCGAAAGAAGAAGGCATTTCATGAGGCCGTTCTCCACGAAATCCTCCAGGAACGCGTCGTCTCCAGCCGCCTTCGGCGCAATCCCCGCGGCGTGAAACGCAAAATGAGCAACTTCCCCTTGCGTCCTCGCCACGCAGCGCCACTACCACCCATCGACATCGGTAATGCAATTAGGATTATTAAGTGAACAGTATTAGGGTTAGCGGGCCGCATCGAAACGCGGCCCGATTTGTTTGCAATCGCTTACAGTCAGCCAGCACAAATTGTTTTAGTGGCTCTTTGCCCTTGGCCAAAGACCTCCCAGGAACTGCGGCAGTTGCTTACCCGGTCGGAGGCTATTGAGAGGGCCTGACGGTCGAATTTCGCACAATCAGTTTGGGTTCCAGCAACAGATGCTTCGCCCTGCGTTTTTGCTTTTGCGCGATCAGAGAAAGTGCCAGGTTGGCGGCTTCCTCACCCTGTTCCTGGGCCGATTGATCGATGGTGCTGAGAGGAACCTCAAGATAGGACGACAAGCGCAGGTTTCCGCATCCGATTACTGCCATATCTTCTGGAACCCGCAGCTTATTTGCTAATAGGCAACGAATCGCTCCAACCGCTGTGAGGTCGTTGTAGCAGAAGACCGCGTCGGGACGCTTCTTCAGGCTGAGCAGGTTGCTCATTGCGCTATTTCCAATCTCAATGCCGGCCTCTTCAAGCCTGGAGCGGGTGGCCACAAGTTCCTGGCAAAAGGGAATATGATTCGCCGCCAGTGCCTGCTGATAGCCATTGAAGCGTCCCACCGAGGTACTGATTAGTTCGCCGCCGATGTGCGCGATGCGCTTGCAGCCCAAGTGGATGAGGTGCTCGGTCGCCATGCGTCCCGCCGCAATATCGTCGGTGCCCACAAAGTACGCGTCGAGTCCGGGCAGAAGCCGATCGAGCAGAACGTAGGGAATTCTCGATTTCACAATCGACTTGAAGCTGCTTGCGTCGTTCTGACAAGATGCAATCATCAGCGCATCAACACCTCTGGCCAGCAGGTGCTCTATCTGCTGGCATTCCAGTCCCGGTTCTTCCTCTGCCGAAGCGAGAATCAACTGATATGACTGCCTTCGCAGCGCGGCGCTCGCCCCTCTGGCAATCTCGGCAAAAAATGTGTGAACCAGATCGGGGACGATCAGGCCGATCGAATAACTCTTTCCCGAGGCCAGGCCGCGAGCCAGCATGTTGGGCTGGTAATTCAGCTCCTTGACTCTTCGCAGAACGCGCTTTCGAGTAGCTTCTCCCACATCCGGCTTGTTGCGGATAGCTTTCGAGACCGTAACCAGGGACACTCCCAAATCCCTGGCAATATCTTTCAGCCGAACTGCCATTGGGAGAGTCCTTTCACGCGCCGAAGGCTATACGTAAGCGCTAATGTAGCATAATCACCCATGCCGCACAGTCAACCGTAAAGCGCCACTTCTAAACTCGCCCCTCGGAGTTCTCGACAGAATTCAATACACGAAAACCGGTGGCGCCGCAAAAGCGCGTCAAGTTAGAATCGAGACCAACGGGCGATGCAAGCGAGGTAACTCTTCCCCCTGCCGACAGCAGACCGGCGCAACCAAGAAGCGATTACCGCCGGACTGATGCCGTCTCACTTACTCAACTCTGTGCCGTTGCTATCATCCCCGAGAGCGTCTACCCGCGCGTCATGGTTCCGTCCCAGGTGCTAGCCTTGGCGGGAATCTCCTTGTCTCGAAACCACGTCGACGTTACATTCTTGGTTTCGGTGTAGAAAATGAAGCCGTCGCGTCCCATGCAGTGAAGGTCGCCGAAGAACGATTGCTTGTGACCGGTAAAACCGAAGACTCCAAGCGGGACCGGAATGCCCACGTTAATGCCCACCATGCCACCGTCGGTGCGCCTGGCGAACTCGCGCGCAAAGTGGCCGCTCTCTGTGTAGATCACCGATCCGTTGGCAAAGCGGTTGTTATTCATTAGCTGAAGCCCTTCTTCGAAACTGTCCACGCGCTTGATGCAGAGCACCGGGCCGAATATCTCTTCGCGGCCGCACGCCATCTCCTCGGTTACATGGTCGAAGATCGTGGGACCGACAAAGAAGCCATCCTCGCACCCCTCCGGCACCTTCGGATTGCGTCCGTCAAGAACCAACTTGGCGCCCTCCTTGATCGCGGTCTCTATCCAGCCAAGAACAAATTCCTTATGCCCGCGATTGATGACCGGGCCCAAGCCGGTGCGCTTGTCGTAGGCAAGACCCAGATTGACCGCCTTTGCCATGCGCGTAACGGCTTCCACCAATTGGTCCGCGATGGCGTTCTCGACAACAATCACGGGCAGGGCCATGCAGCGCTCCCCTGCGCACCCGCAGAATGAGTTGATGATGCCCTGCGCCGCGCGCTCGATTACTGCATCCTTCAGCACCAGTGCGTGGTTCTTGGCCTCAGTGAGCGCCTGAACGCGTTTGCCGTTGCTTGCTGCGGTGGAGTAGATGTGCTTGCCAACGCTGGTCGAGCCAACGAATGTCACGCCCTTGATGTCAGGATGGCGGAGCAGAATTTCGGCTTCATTGCGGCTGGTAGTGATCACGTTCAGAACGCCGTCCGGCAGGCCAGCTTCCTTCCAGAGCTCAGTGATGCGCATGGCGGATTGGGGCGCGAAACTGGCCGCCTTCAGCACCATGCAGTTTCCAGTGACGATACAGATGGGCGCCATCCAGCCCTGTGGAATCATGGCCGGAAAATTCCACGGCGCAATCCCTGCGAACACGCCCAACGGCTCGCGAAACTGAACAGTATCGTAGCCTGAGGACACGTTCATCAACGATTCGCCCTTCATCATCTGCGGCGCGCCGCAGGCAAACTCCATCACCTCGATCGCCTTGAGCACATCGCCCATGGCTTCGTCCCATTTCTTACCGTTCTCCTGGGCGCACAGGCGCGTCAGTTCGTCCAGATGCTCATCCAGCAACTGCTTCATCTTGAAGAGCACCTGAGTGCGTTTGGTTACCGGGGTGTCGCGCCAGGCCGGGAACGCCTTCACAGCAGCGCGAATGGCATCTTCCACCTCTTCTGCCGTGCACTGCGGCGCATACGCGATCACGGCACCGGTCGAGGGGTCGTAGCATGGCATGTACTTGTCCGTCTTGGATACCCGCCAGGCGCCTCCTATGCCGCAACTGAGCCTCTTGGCGGGCAATCCGCTGATAGCTTCAGCCTTGGCATCGCTGGGAACGGAAAAGTAACGATCGGTGGTTACAGCGTCGATAACTGCGGTTAAAGTTGACATGATAATTCCTTTCCTTAGAAACCTGGTTAATTCGCCCTATCTCTGGACTATCGAACGATCTCTCCATGACGAATCGGCGTCGCCTTTTCCTTGATGTTCCGGCCAATGTCCATCCACCTATGCCGCGTATCCGGCCGGATAAGTCACTCCTTGTCGGGATTAGGCAGCATAACATCCCGGACTATCACGTTCATCTCCGCGCACGCTGCGATGAATCCTCGCAACGTGCGCCGCGTCGATCCGAAGGTATCAAACTCCTCATGGCTGAGTCCGTTCTCAGTGTAGGCGCGCTCAAAGTCGGGAAACTTGCTCAGCAGCGTGTCCACGATCTTCGCTTCCACCGGCTGGTCAATCCTTGGAATCACTTCGATGTCGCTGGCATTGTAGCGGCGCTGCCAGGCGCATGGCGGAGAGATCACTACGTCGCCGCCGATGAATTCGCTCCAGTGCATGTGATTGCGAAAGGCCGCTGAAAGAAGGCGCAGCCGGTAGCCGCGCTCGCGATAGATTTTGTACGCTTTTTTAAACACCGCGACGCCGGCCCACTCCAGATAGCCCGGATCAACGGAGAGGTTGTGCTTGTCGTGGAGGACCTTGAGCCAGTCGTCGAGGCGCCCGACCATCAACGTGCAAACGGGGCCCATCGTCGAAATATCGAGGCCTTCGGCCTCGCGGCGCTTCAGTCCGCGCTCTACGGCCTCCGCGACGGCAATGGCCTGGGGCAGCGTAAAACTTACCGTCGCATTGATGCTGATGCCTGCGTAAGTGGCCTCCTCGATGGCCACAATTCCCGCACGCGTGGCTGCGATTTTGACGATCATATTCGGAGCCAGGTTACTGAACCTGACGGTCTGCTTCAGCATGGCATCGGAGTTGCGATAGTTCCTAGGATCCGTCTGGATGGAAAGCCGGCCGTTGTGTCCGTGCTCCCGCTCGAAGATTGGCAGCAGTAGCTTGGCGGCGTTTGCCGACATTTCTTCCACGATCATCCACGCGATATCGTCTTCCGTTGCCCGTGGGCAGGTTTCTGCCAGCGCCAGAATGCGGCCCTTCCAAAACGCCATCTCCTGCTTGAGTACCGTGACCGCTATGGAGGGGTTGCAGGTGGCCCCCACCGCGCCGTTTTCGATCGAGTAAGTCAGCTCCTCGATGGCTGCCGAATCGTTCCACAGGCAAGTGGACGTGGTCTGCGTCATTTTGTGCAACGGGCTCTTATATTGGACTTGCGATTCTATCTGGGCCATGCATCTCTCCATTCATGTCTTGCGCTTTCTGATTTCATCGCCAAAGGGAATTCAATGATGCAGCTGAAACCACGATCACACATCAACATCCCATCATTTCAATCTGCGCGACCGGTGCGGCTTTTCTCGTTAGCGATGCACACGCCTTACCTCAAAACGAGTAAGCGGACCGAAGTCGTCCCGAGTGAACGCCAATGTGATCCAAGCATGTAGTTCAGGTAAAAGTAAACGACCGGAAAAGTGACAATCAATCCGAGCACAAACCCGATCAACCTTGCCTGCACCTTTCTCATTCCAGAGCAACGCTGCATGCCGTACTATTCACTCACTTTCTTCCGTTGGCCTTGTTAGATGCCGGTACTGTGGCCTCAAGGCCTTGAATAATTCCCTTAACTTCGCTCGCGTAAGTTCCGCTAGGCGCAAGCTGCAGATACTTTTTGTAGGCCTCAATGCAGCCAGGCGGGGCGATCATCCTGCCAGTTTTTGGGTCGGAGGTTACCTGCATGACAAGCGCTTGCCCCTTGATGTAGTAGACATTGGCCACGTTCGGGTCGATGGCAATGACCTTGTCTGCGGCCGCAGCCGCTGCGGCAAGATCGGCCGTCTGGTTGACGGAATCGTTTTCGCTTGCCGTGTAGAAAATGATGGCCTCGTTGACGTAATACCTCGCGGCATGGGTTGGATTCAATTTCGCTGCAGTTTCATATGCCGTTGCTGCATCCGGTATCTTCCCGGTGTTGGCCAACGCGTGTCCCATGTTGTTGTAGGTGGCTGCTTCAGTTTCCAGGTCCGGCTTGGCCGACGCACTATCTGTCTCAACAGATTTTCTGTACGCCGCTATCGCATCGTCGTACTTCTTGAGTCCAAAGTCGGCTTCTCCCAGCATGAACCAGAAGATGGATTCGGTGGGCCTTGCCGTGGTGGCCTGCGTCATATCGTCGGCGGCCTTTGCATAATCGGGCGGTGTGGCACTCATCGCGGCGCGCGCTTCTGCCGTCAAGGCATTCAAGTTCCTGATCACCGCGTTCTCGGCCAGGATGGCGGCGTTCTTTTTCCGGGACTCCTCCAGCAGCCTCTTATCATCGTCGCTCAACTTGTCGATGTATTCCTGCCGGCTCATGTCGAAGTTGACAATGGCGTCCTGCCCTGCAACCAGGGTCACGGGCTTTGAGAAATCAGCAGTCAATCCCTTGCGAAACAACACCAGAGTATAGGTTCCCGGCGTAATACCCTCGCCCCTGTAATTGCCCTCTTTATCCAGGTCAAAACTGTAGACATAGTTACTGCCCTTATCGATCTTTCCTTTGTCCTGAGTTAGTTTAACCGACCCGTTGGTCACAAGTATGCCCAACGGGTCGTTGGCGTTGCCGTGAACCGAGGCAGTTGCACTCTGCGCGCGCAAGGAGCCTGCCGCGAGAACAAGAATGAGCAGTATGCGAGATATGGATTGCAGGAACTTCATCGAATTGCTCCAGTCTTATGGCCAACTGTTTAAACCGCAACACTCTCACATTATCGGAGTGAAAGCCCGCGTTGGCGTGATCGCAGTCACTTCTTTCCGGTTGCCGCGTCGGCAACCTCCCGGAACTCGTCCCAACTGCACGCACTTGTCCCGCCGCCGCATGCCGGCAGTGTAACCACCTGACGCGCGGGAGGATTGGCTGCCGTCAACTCTTGCGCCTCGTGCATCTGGCGGAGTGTTTGCACGGTCACGGTTACCTTGACCCGGTAGGCGCCCTGTGGTGTCTGCCAAAGCTCGAAGGCAAGCTCCGTGCCCGGCGCGATATCATCGGCACGTCCATCGAGGTTCCAGTGCAGGCCAAGCAACGCCGAGATGGGTCCGATGTTTGTATCGTGACCCACCAGCAACACCAGTTTGTTCCGCGGCGCCCCGAGGGCCCCCGCAACTGCCTTGCCTTCAACTCCCTGTTGCAGCGTCCTGGTAATTGCATTCAGCATGTTGGACGCTTCCATCCTGGCCAGCGAAGGAGTGCGGTGCATGAGATCGAAGTAGATGCTGTGCAAGGTGATGAACTTGATCACCTCGGCTTCGTCTACCTTCCCCCATCCCACCGACTGCGAGGGCATGCCTTCGGTATATTCGAGTTGAAAATCTTCTGCGAAACTAGACGCCTGTGCAAGCGGGCCTTGAAGCGTCACAATATGGTCGCCTTTTCCCTTTACGGCTCCATTCTTGCCTTCCATCAAAGGGACTTCCGGCGGCCGGGCCGGCGTGCAATCCGCATCCAACTCGCACCCCAGCAGCACGCGATTCATCTGCTCCAGCAGTCCGTTATATGGCGAAGCCGGTAGCGCCGTTACTCGGGTTGAAAACTCTGCAAACACACGGCTCGATTCCGCGGAATCCATGGCTTCTGGCGGGGCATGAAAGAGAGGGTCGTTCTCTCCCTCGCCAAGAGAATGCATCGCAACTGCACAGTCTGGGAACAGGCCCGCGGCCAGAGCCTTGCCACTTTCCAGAGTGCGCTGGTCGGTGTCCGCCCAGATGTAGGTATCGGATGCTCCGGAGCAGCCCTGGGCGGCAAAGAGGCCCGCATTTGCCAGCGACGCGCGGTCGTAAGCGCCAAAGAGTTTCATCAACTCGAACCCGTGCGCGGTCAGGTATCCTGGCGGAACGCTCCAGGCGGGCCAGGGCTTTGAAGAATATGTGTTCAGGCGATCCACCGTCCATGTTGGCGACCGTACTCCGTGCCGGCTGACCACCACTACCAGCTTCAGCTTGTCCTGATTGGCGCTGTAGGAGCCTTTTCCAGCCGCAGTCTGAGCATTCAGTGCGGTCCAGGCAAACACGCACAAGGAGACCAGCAAAAGTGCCTTACAAAGTCTGATCACAAGAGTTCCTCAAGTAAGCAATGATGTTGAGCTGCCCTGCGTGTTTCACCGCAGGCGCGGTTTCAAATTGAGAGCCCGTCTCTGCGCAATGCGGAGATAAGCTGCGCTGACTCCGTCGCCTATAAGAAGGGGCACATGCCATCGCAATGGTATGTGCCCCAGCCAGGCTAGCCAGTTGGCGCATGATGCCTGGCATTAGTCGTGTCCAAAGACGTACCTGATGCCAGCGTCATAACTTGGCTTGTAAAACTCGCGCTGGTTTACAAATTGCGGGCTGCCCTGGTAATAACCGTACACTTCGTTGTTGAGATTGAGTACGGAGGCCTGGACGCTCAAGCCACGGAAGAAGCGATAGCTTGCCTGCACATCCGCTTGATAATGAGGCAACGTCCAGATGTCTCCGGACGGACCCTTTGGACCAAGGCCGCTTGGATCAGCGCCTGCGCCCGGAGCACTGATCGGTGAAATCCAGTTGTATGAGAAGACACTCGAGCCGTTATATGTAAGCCCAGCGCGCGCAGAGAAGCGCTTGGTGTCATAGGTCGGGCTCAAGTTCCACGTATTGTTAGGCTGGTCGATCAATCGCGGATGGTCGTTGCGAAGTGGAATGGACTTGATTTTTGACTGTTGGTAACCGTAGTTGGCGGTAATGCCAATTCCGGCGAGCACACCAGGAAGAAACGTCAGATGCTGTTGGTAGCTAAGTTCCACGCCATATAATCTGGAATTCGTGCCACTGATATATTGGGTAACCTCGGCTCCCCCAGTGTTGGTGCCGGAGGCTAAATCTTGCTCGATATTGGCGAGAGTCAACGGTGGAATAGAGCCAGGGGGCAGTGCGGCGAGGTTGGTTCCGATCGGAATTGTGAACAAAAGCTGAGGTGCGGTCAGCT
>Ga0302275_10001754_pt1 | contig 23206 bp, 20 predicted proteins | sample III_Bog_N2_2_FD_200229 | JGI IMG/M metagenome (GOLD analysis project Ga0302275, IMG submission 200229) | Peat permafrost microbial communities from Stordalen Mire near Abisko, Sweden - III_Bog_N2_2 | ecosystem: Environmental > Terrestrial > Soil > Wetlands > Peat | place: Sweden: Abisko... | reverse complement strand
CTTTGAAAATCAAAAACCACCGCAAACCATGAACCGTCCACCGCTCCATTCCGACACCGCGGCCTTGAAATGAATTCCGCCTATGCCATTGACGTGCGCGGCGTCACGAAGAAATTCGGGACCCGCACGGTGGTCAATGACATTGCCATGCAGGTGCGTCCGGGCGAGATTTACGGTTTTCTCGGGCCCAACGGCAGCGGCAAGACCACGTTCCTGCGGATGCTCTGCGGCCTGCTCACCCCCGATGGCGGCAGCGGCCAATGCCTGGGGCTGGATTTCCGCACTGCCTCCAACGAGATCAAAAAGCGCGTGGGGTACATGACCCAGCGCTTCAGCTTTTACGAGGACCTGACCATTGCGGAGAACCTGGATTTTGTCGCCCGGCTCTACGGCATGTCGCAGCGCAAGGCCGCCGTGGAAAAAAGCCTGGAGCGGCTTGGCATGGTGGAGCGCCGCCGGCAACTGGCAGGCACGCTGTCCGGCGGCTGGAAACAGCGCCTCGCGCTGGCCGCCTGCCTCATTCATGAGCCGCGTTTGCTGCTGCTCGACGAACCCACCGCCGGGGTGGACCCCAAAGCCCGGCGCGATTTCTGGGAGGAAATCCACCACCTGGCGGCCGAGGGGCTCACCGTGCTCATCACCACGCATTACATGGACGAGGCAACGCGCTGCCATCGCCTGGCCTATATTGCCTACGGCAATTTGCTGGCGCATGGCACCGTGGCCGAAGTCATTCGCGCCGGCGGCCTGACCATTTGGGAGGTCACCGGTGAAAATCTCTGGGCGCTGGCCGACAAACTCCGGGGCCTGCCCGGCGTGGAGCAGGTCGTGGCCTTTGGCCTGACGCTGCATGTCTGCGGACGCGACGCGGAAAAATTGAACGCCAGCGTGGCTCCGTTCCGCCTCCCGGCGCACCGCTGGACCCGGATTGAACCCGGATTGGAAGACGTGTTCATCAGCCTGATGGAAACCGCCAAAGACAACTTTGTTTGAAATGGCCATGACCCGCTATGCCTTCAGTTTCGCGCGCTTCTGGGCGATCGTGGTGAAGGAATTCATCCAGATGCGGCGCGACCGCCTGACGTTTGGCATGATGGTGGGCATTCCGATGATCCAACTCATCCTGTTCGGCTACGCCATCAATTCCAATCCCAAGCATCTGCCCACCGTGGTGTTTGCGGCCGACAATAGTCCGTTCTCGCGCACGGTGATTTGGGGTTTGCGCAACAGCAGCTATTTTGACATTACCCGCGAAGCCCGCAGCGCGGCGGAAATCCGGACGCTGCTCGCCGGGGGCAGCGTGCAGTTTGCGGTGACCATTCCGGTGGATTTCTCCCGCAAACTCCTGCGGGGCGAAAAGCCGGATTTGCTGCTCGAAGCGGATGCCACCGATCCTTCGGCGGTCGGTTTTGCCCAGGCCGCCGTGAACCAGCTCGCCACGTCGGTCATCAACCGCGACCTGACCGGTCCGCTGGCCCGGTTGCAGACGGGGGCAGCGCCCTTCAACCTCCTCACCCATCAGCATTACAACCCCGAAAGCATCAGCCAATACAACATTGTTCCCGGGCTCATGGGGGTCATGTTGACCATGACCATGATCATCATCACCGGCCTGGCGATCACGCGCGAACGGGAGCGTGGCACCATGGAAAGCCTGCTGTCCACCCCGGCGCATCCCGGCGAAGTCATTCTCGGCAAGATCGTGCCCTACATCATGGTGGGGTATGTGCAGGTGTTCCTGGTGCTGTTGGCGGCCAGATTCATGTTTGGCGTGCCGATGCTGGGCAGCGTGCCGCTGCTGCTGGTGCTGGTGTTGTTATTCATCGTGGCCAACCTGGCGGTCGGCATCACGTTTTCAACCATCGCGCAAAACCAGTTGCAGGCCGTGCAGATGGCGTTTTTCTTCTTCCTGCCCTCCTTGTTGTTGTCCGGCTACATGTTTCCGTTCCGGGGCATGCCGGACTGGGCGCAGGCCATTGGCGAATGCCTGCCGCTGACGCATTTTCTCCGCGTCGTGCGCGGCATTTTGCTCAAAGGCAACGGCCTGGCCGAATGCCTGCCCGACCTGTGGCCCATTGCGCTGTTCCTGGTGATCGTGCTGGCAGTGGGCATCAAGCGGTACCGCCAGACGCTGGATTGAAGCGCAAACCATGATGCGGGATGCGGGATGCGTGATAGGTGAGAGACGTCTTTTTAAGGTATCCCGCATCCCGCATCCCGCAGCTTGTCTTTCCAATTGCCACCCAAGCCCGGCGCTGCTTAACTCTGGCCAATGAATTGCGGCAAAAAATGGGGATGGTGGTTTCGCAACCTGGCTTGGCTCGGCTGCCTGCTGGGGGCTGGCGCGGCGGCGCGCGCGGGGCTGCCCCAGGGCACCAACCTCTGGTCCACCTGGCTCAATGATTATCCCAACTCCCAAGACAGCCTGTCCACCCCGGCAGTGGCTCCGGACGGCACCATTTATGTCGGCACCTTCGGCGGCACCTTGGATGCCTTTGACCCCGATGGCAAACGCAAGTGGGGATTCGAGATCGGCCGCGAGATCCGTTCCTCTCCCGCCATCGCGGATGATGGCACCATATATTTTGGCGCGCGCGACCGCCATTTTTACGCGGTCGCGCCGGATGGAAAATTGAAATGGAAGTTCGCCGCCGGCGCCTGGGTGGATTCCTCGCCGGGCATCGGGGCGGACGGCACGATTTACTTTGGTTCCTGGGACAAGAATTTTTACGCGCTGAATCCGGACGGGTCGCTGAAATGGAAATTTGCCGTGGGCGGCGTGGTGGATTCCTCCCCGGCGATTGCGGCGGATGGCACGCTTTATTTCGGGGCGCACAACAAGAAATTCTACGCGCTCGATCCCGCTGGCAAGCCGCGCTGGACCTTTCTAACCCAGGCCGAAATCACGTCTTCCCCGGCGATTGGCCGCGATGGCGATGTTTATTTCAGCTCCACGGATGGCAACCTCTACCGGCTCAAGCCCGATGGCACGGAAGTCTGGCATTACCGGATCGGCGGCGGCGGCAACGGCTCGCCCGTGCTGGCGGAAAATGGCAACGTGGTGATTGCCGCCGCTCACCTGACCCTGATCATCTCGGCCACCGGCTCCAATGTCTGGCACTGGGATCGTCCCGGCTGGATAGATGAGACGCCGGTCGTGGTCCAGGGGGCGGTCTTTTTTTACGCTCCGTGGCAGTCCGTTTGTGCCGTCCGGTCGAGCGATGGCGAATTTCTCTGGGTCCTGTACACCGGTTCCAAAGACAACCTGACCTCTTCGCCCGTGCTCGGGAGCCATGGCGAATTCTATTATTCCTGCGGCCGTTTTTTCGAAGCCTCGGTGGCCCCGGTTCCCTTGCAGCCCGCCAATAGTTCCTGGCCAATGTTCCGCGCCAACCCCCGTCATACCGGACGGGTGGCAAATAATTAATTCATCATGGAAACTGTCAAAACCAATCCTTCCGGCAGCAGTAATGACGAAGCCAGGACCCAATTGTTGGCGGGCCTTTCGAATGAGGAACTTGCCACCATCCGGTTGTCCGAGCGGTTGGGACGGCCATTTTCCGCCGCCATCGAATATGCCAGCAAGGAAGCGTTGACGGCCGCCTTCGAAGCGGCAAAAACCGCTTTTCCTCAGGCCAAACCGGCCTACCAACCCTCCGGCAAAACCACGCCGTTGGCGGTGCTTGTCCTGATCGCCGCCGCGCCGGTGTTGCTGGTGGTGATGACGGTGCTTGCCTTCGGACTATGCTGGGCCCTGGCTTCGGTGCCGGATGTGTTCGGATCGCATGCCGACCCGTCCTACATGGAGCGATCCACCATGGGCAAGTTGGATCTGTTAGTGGATTTGGTTCTGGTCATTGGCATGTCGGCCGGTCCATTGCTCAGCTACGGATTTCTCAGCAAGCTTACGAAAAATCGCAACCCGTTCCTGCCGGCGATTTTAACCGCCGTGGTGAATTTCATTCTCGCCATCATCCTGTTTGCCCCGGTCTGGCATGGCGAAACGCTGGCTCCAACTCACCTTGCGTTTATCTTCATTCCGGTCCGGTGGATACTGATTTTCTTCGGCTGTGTGCTCAGCCCGCTGATCAGTGTTCTGGTGGTCTTTGACACGGTTTCCAAACAGAAATTCTGCGAGGCTTCTGGCTGTTTTTTGAAGAAATACCGCCAGACGGGCGTGTCCTTCGATTACGCGGAAAACGCCCTGGCATTGCTGATCCGCGGCGATTACGAGCGGGTGGCGCATCTGCCCAAAGCCACGCCCGAACAGTTGAAGGCCAAACACGTTGCGGAAATCACCCTCTGGTGGCATGACCACGCCCGCATCGCTTTCTTGGAGCTGGAAATAAAATTCCACAGCCAGCTGGCCCGCCTCCATGCGAACCAAAAGGAGGAATTCAAAAAAACGAAGACGTGGATCGCATATTCCGTTGAACTTCAAAGCCCCAGGGCCGAGGTCTTGGGGCGCGAAATGCCCGGGTGAAAACCGTCCACCAATCCATCACGCATCACGCTCATCACGCATCAGTTCTCGTTGCCCGGTCAGATAATCCAGCCACGCTTGCATGCCCTCGCCGGTTTTCGACGACAGCTCAAAGATTTGGGCGTGATGGCTGACCCGCTGCAGGTTGAGCAGGGCCAGATCACGGTTGAAATCCACGGCCTCGGCCAGATCGCATTTGGTGATCACGGCCACGTTGGCCGAGTGGAACATGGGCGGATACTTCAGCGGCTTGTCCTCGCCTTCCGTGGTGGAAAGCAGCACCACGCGCAAGTCCTCGCCCAGATCGTAATCCGCCGGACAGACGAGGTTGCCCACGTTTTCGATGACCAGCACGTCCAGTTGGTCCAGGTCGAGCTGGCTGGCGGCCTTGGACACCATGTCGGCGTCGAGATGGCAGACGGTGCCGGTGGTGATTTGGATGACCGGGATGCCGGCGGAGCGGAGCCGGGCGGCATCGTTGTCCGTGGCGAGATCGCCCACGATCACGCCCACGCGCTGGGTGGTGCCAAGCCGGACGGCGGTCTCGCGGATAAAGGTGGTCTTGCCGGAGCCGGGCGAGGACACGACGTTGAGCACCAGCAACTTTTTGGCGCGGAACCCCCCCCGGTTGCGCTCAGCCAACCGGGCGTTTTTCTCCATCAACGAACGGTTGAGCGTCACCGTCTGGCTCCCGTGCCCATGATCATGGTGATGACCATGGTCATGTCCGTCGTCGTGGCCATGATGACCATGCTTATGGTCATGTCCATGTTCGTGTTCGCGTTCGTGCGCGTGGCCGATTTGCACCTTACCACTGCCCAGTCCGCAGCCGCATTCTTTGCACATAAATCACTCCAGTTCCACGTCGGCGATATCCATTTCGCGCCCGCGCCGCAGGTCGCCGCTCAGGTTGTGGCAGCGGGGGCATTCACTTAAAAAGTCGCCGCAGGCATACTCCGCCTGGCAGGTGGGACACCAGCAGGCCGCAGGCACCGCTTCAATCTCCAGCGTGGCACCCGCCGCCAGCGTGTCCTGGCACACCACATCGAACGCGAAGCGCAGGGCCTCCGGCACCACCCCGCTCAACGTGCCGATGCGCAGCCGCAGTTTCAAAATGCGCCGGGCCCCGGCCGCCTTGGCGGAATCCTCCGCCATGCGCAGAGCCTCGGTCATGATGGCAACCTCGTGCATGGGCAGCTCTAACTTGAACTAGCCGGCGGCAAAAATCAAACTTGTTTCCTGCGGCGATGCAGTTTCTGCGTGGGAACGCCACCGCCGGTTCCCAATTTGGCCGGGCGTGGCGCCTCGCTCAGCGCTTGGGGGGCTTGGGCGTCTCGCCAAAAACCTGGTCAATCACCTTGCGAAATTTGCTGTCCGGCTGGGTTGCCGGGGGCGGGGTGGGGTCGAGTTCTTCCTCCAGATCGAGCACGAACCGCTTCAATTTTTCGCAGCGCTTCTGCAGCTTGTGGATGGCCACTTCCAATTCGCCCACCTCTTGCCGCAGGGTGGCGGCGATTTCAGCTTTGTTCATAGGCCGCCAGTTTAATGTCCGAGCCGTGACCATGCAGTAGAATTTTAGCCCGGAGAATCTTCGTGTGCGCTGCGGGCATATATGTTACACCGTTCCCATGCTCGGATTCACCCCAGAGGCGCAGCGGCGCAGAGAGGTTGCTGCCACCGGCAACGAGGCGTCCCGCCGAAGCCGCGCCCGCGCCACCGTCTTATGCATCCGCCGCGCGTGGTGATTGTGGGTGGGGGCGCGGCGGGGACGTTTGCCGCCATCACGGCCGCAGAACGCGGGGCGGTCGTGACGGTGCTGGAAAAAACCGGCCGCCTGCTCGACAAGGTGCGCATTTCTGGCGGCGGCCGCTGCAACGTGACGCACGCCTGCTTTGACCCGCGCGAGTTTGCCACCCGCTATCCCCGGGGCGGGCCAGCCCTGCTCGGGCCGTTCCACCAATTTTCCGCCCGCGAGACAGTCGCCTGGTTCGCGGCGCGGGGCGTGGTTTTGAAAACGGAGGCCGATGGGCGGATGTTTCCCGTGACCGATTCCGCGCAGACAATTGTGGACTGCTTGTTGTCCGCCGCCGGGGCCGCCGGGGTCGTTTTCCGTCCGCATTGCGGGGTGGAGACCGCAGGCAAAACCGCGGATGGCCGGTTTAAGTTGACCCTGAGCAATGGGGAGACGCTGTTCGGCGACCGGCTGTTGCTGGCCACCGGGGGATGCCGGGCGACGGTGGCGGGGCAATTGGCGGTGGGGTTGGGACACACGTTGGTGCCGCCGGTGCCCTCGCTGTTCACCCTGCAAATTGCAGCCCCGTGGCTGCATTCGCTGGCCGGGGTGTCGGCCGGGGTGGAGCTGTCCGCCCCGGTGGCCAGGCTGCGCGAGCGCGGAGCGTTGCTGGTCACCCATTGGGGCTTGAGCGGTCCGGCGGTCTTGAAAATGTCGGCCTGGGGCGCGCGCGCCCTGCACGATTTGAACTACCAATTCGCGCTGTCCGTGAACTGGCTGCCGGACCGGAACGCGGAGCAAATCCTGCGGGAGTTCCAGGCGCGCCGGCAGTCGGCGGGGGCCAAACTGGTGGTCAATGTCCCGCTCGCACCGCTGACGTCGCGGCTGTGGGAACAACTGGTTCTGGCGGCGGGGCTGGCCCGCGAGGCGCGCTGGTCGGGGCTGGCCCGGCCCCAGGCCCAGGCGTTGGCGCAGCAGCTCCTCCGCACGGAGTTTTCCGTGGGGGGCAAGAGCTTGAACCGCGACGAATTTGTGACCTGCGGCGGGGTGAAGCTGGGCGAGGTCAACTTCAAGACGATGGCGAGCAAGGTGTGTCCGGGCCTGTTTTTGGCGGGTGAGCTGCTGGACATTGACGGCCTCACCGGCGGCTTTAATTTTCAAGCCGCCTGGACGACGGGGTTCATCGCCGGGGAGGCGATGGCAACGGTCCCATGACGAGCGAAGTGCGCAGGTCATTTTTCCAGGATTGCCGCCGGAACCCGCTGCTCGTTCCATCACGGTTCACTGAAGCAGCCGCTCCACCACTTCGTCAATCACCAGGACCGGCTGTGTCCGCAGCACCTCGTCTTGAGTAAACGGTGCCCGCGACAAAATGACCGTGCCAAAGTGATAGCCAAGAAAAGGTTGAAGTTTCACGGCATAGGAATCACCAAAGATCACCACCCGACCGGTGCGCTGCCGGTTTTTTATGGTGGTGATTTCCTGGTTCTCGGCGACGGGGATGCGCCATATTTGTGGCCAGCCAACGGCATTGGTTCCCGAGGAAGAGAATTCAAGCCCGGGCAGGCTTGGTCCGGGAATGAAAACCGGGTTGTTGGCCTCCTTCACCCCGAGTTCGCCTGCCATTCTGACCAGGTCGCCATCCAGCCCAGGCGCCGGTTGGATGGTAAATGCACCGGGATCAAGCGGCGTCAGTCCCGGCATCCGCTTGGACTGGCTGGCGATGATGGTTTCACCGGCGACAAACGCGCCCCACAGGTTCCAATGCGAATCGGTCTGGTAATACACCCAATGGTCCAGCCGTGCCTGCCGCAACGCCGGCCTTAAATCCAGCACGGGCACGGTCGAATGCCAGCGCATCTGGTTCACGAACTGGTCAATTTTGGTCGTGGCCGCCGGGTGCAACCAGCCCGGCAGATATTCCGGGTAAATGGTTTCCTTGTTGGGGGCGATGACATAAAGATACATTATACCGTGGGCGGCCAGCCAGTCGCGCCGCTCTTGCAGCCTCCGTTGCAGCCCTTTCAACCGCCGCTGGGGGATTTTTGTCAACCCCAGGCAATCGTTCACCGTATCCACGGCGCAATCCCGCGACAAATAAAACCAGCCGCCGCTCCCGGCCAAAACATTCGGCCCCGTTTCTGCAAACAACGAGCTTTTGATCCAGAGGTCAAAGGCAATCAAGGAGGCTCTGAATCCAAAGTGATCGCCATAATAAGTTTCCCATTGCTGGCGATACTCCCGCCAGATGTTGGCGTCGTCTTTCCATTCGGGGAAACTGGACAAGACGCGCCCTTCCTTCAGCCGTTTGTCCTGCGGGCTGCGGCCCAATGAAACCAGCGTCGGGAACGCCAATCCGAAGGCAAACAGCAGCACCAACAATTGATCCAGGCGGCGTTTCATAAATCACATTGCTTAGAAACGGTAGTAAATAAACGGGTTGTAGGTAGCCCCCGCCATCCAGGCCAGCGAAAGGAAGAAGGTGATCAACACGCCCACGGTCCGGGCCACTAAAATTCCGGCCTGAAACGCCGGCCGGCCCGCCGCGGCGTTGGCCAGCCTTGCCTGGAGCGGTTCCCACCAAGGAGTGCTGCACAGGGTGCCGGCCAGAATCGCCCAGAGGACCAGCGGGGTGGCATAACGCCAAAAGGGCTGCGCCGCAAATGCGTGACCGAAACCGCCCAGGGCACAGAGGTAATTGCAGGCGCCGGGAAAATCCTCCGCGCGAAACAGGACCCAGCCGGTCATCACCACCAGCAAGGCATACAAATGCCGCAGCGTCCGCGGCATTTGTGCCACAACGGAACCGAAGGCGGTCCGTTCCAGAACCAGAAACAACCCATGATACATGCCCCAAATCACAAAAGTCCAACTGGCGCCATGCCACAATCCGCAGAGGAAAAAAACCACAAGCAAATTGATGCCCGTCCGGGCCCGGCCGGCGCGGTTCCCGCCCAGCGGAAAATACACGTAATCGCGAAACCAGGTGGACAGGGAAATGTGCCAGCGCCGCCAAAAATCCCGGATGGACTCGGCGCGGTAGGGAAACCGGAAGTTTTCCATGAACTCAAAGCCAAACATTTTCCCCATCCCCATGGCCATGTCCGAATAGCCTGAAAAATCAAAATAGATTTGCAGCGTATAGCAGACCATCCCCAGCCAGGCATCGGCGGTGGACAACTGGCTGGCGGGCAGTGAAAAAATCTGGTCCGCCGGCAACGCCACGGTGTTGGCGATGAGGATTTTTTTGGCCAGGCCGGCCACCAGGCGGCGGACGCCGTCAGCGAATTTCTCCAGGCTGTGCTCGCGGCTCACGATTTGTGGTGCCATCGCCTGCCAGCGCAAAATCGGGCCGGCAATCAGCTGGGGAAAAAAGAACATGTACAAGGCCAGATCTCCCGGATGAGCTGCCGCCCGGCGCTTTTGCCGGTAAACATCAATCAAATAGGAAAGGGCATGAAACGTGAAAAACGAGATGCCCAGGGGAAGCGTGAAAAAATCGAACGCCGCCGCTGCTTTTGCGCCCGAAAGATGCAGCGCAAAATTGATGGCTGGATTGGCATATTTACACACCCCCAGCAGGGCCAGGTTGCCCGCCACCCCCAGGGCCAGGATGCCCTTGCGTCCAGCCGCCGTCGGCTGCCCTTCCAACCGTCTGGCCAGAATGAAATTGACCATCACCGAAACCAGCAGCACCACCACAAATCCGGCTTCCCCCCAAGCATAGAAAACCAGACTGGCAAGCAACAACAGGACGTTCCGTGCCCGGGTGCCGGGGAGCAACCAGTAGGTCAAGAGAACCCCCGGCAGAAACAGGAACAGAAACAATGGGCTGGCGAAAATCATGCGCTAATCCATTGGCGGCCCAAGGCCGCCATGCATGGCCGGCCCGGGTCCAGTCTGTGCATTTGATTTGCATGGCCCATCCGGCATGATTTTTGTCTGAAAGCGGTCTTTATGTATATCAAAAAAAGCGCCCATCCAGCCGTAATGGCCATTCGGATGTGACCGGGGCGCACGACAAGATCCTTCCCTCACTCGGGAAGGAACCCGGCCGAAACGTGTTTTCCAGGGTGCTAACCCGGATATTTCATGGTGAAACCGGCAAAACCATGGCAAACCCTTGTCGCGCAGGCTTCCCAGCCTGCCGTATCGCAACCCCTGAGCCGTTCCGTCAACGGAAAACCCATGGCTTTCTTCATCCAGAATGACGCCGCAAAGAGCAGGCCTGAAAGGCCGCAACATGACAGCCCAGGGCAACGCCCTGGGTTTGCCGCCACCGTTGCCATCAAGCGCTGAAAGCGCGCAACAATTCTTCTGCTGACACAGCGGCATTCCAACTGGTGACGGGGCCGGCCTATCTGGTTTGCTGGATCATGTATTGGGTGAAAATTGCCGATTACTCGAAGAAGCTGGCATAGACAGCGGCGAATCCGGGGAAGTGGTTTTGGTCATGGATTGATACATCATTTCTTCGCTGAGAAAAGGTCCGCCCAGCGGTTCGTAACCCTCGGATAATTTTTCGTTCACCTTGCGGGCGAGTTCATCGTGGGTGGCGGCATCGGCGTGAAACGGCACCGCGACGATGATGTATTGGATGGGAGTTTTCATGCTAGTTTGGGCGCCAGGAAAACGGCACGCGCCGTCCGCGCCCCGATGCCAATTCGGTTTTTGGGTCGGTCATCGTTGCCACAAGATTCGTGGATCCTCCAGCGGAACAGCGGCTCCGTCATGGCGCGGCATCAATCGCGCCGTATAATCCGTGGCCGGCCGGCCGGCGGCGACCGTGGCGCTGAAGACATGGCCGCCGGATTCGTCCGGCAGCGTCTGCCGGCGGGTCATTTCCTGCCGCACGGACGGGCTGCCGTTGCTGCCATCGGCATAAAGTTCGACCCGGATTGCCTGGGGATCAAGGCCGTGGAGCGCCACCGGGATTTCAAATAGGAGCTGCCCGTCCTGGGCACGGACCTTCACGGCTCCGAAGCGCAGGCTGGGCCATTTCTGATCGAGCTGGTGCCGCCAGTCCACCATTTGCCGTCCGCTTTCGCCATGGTTGGCCGCCCGGGCCTGGCAAGCAATCGCCGCCGGGAGATAATGCTGCTCGGTGTATTCACAAACCGTCCGGCTCGCGGAGAAGCGGGGAGCCAGGCGCGCCATGCTTTCCCGCATGCGGGCGACCCAGGCCGTGGGAATGCCTTTGTCGTTGCGGGTGTAAAATTCGGGGATCACCTCGCGTTCCAGCCGCTCGTAGAGGGCCTCCGCTTCGGCCGCATCCCAGGCGGGATCACTGCCATGTTCCTGGCCGTCCCCGATGGCCCAACCCACCTCCGGCGTGTAGGCTTCCGCCCACCAGCCATCCACTTCCGAAAGATTGAGGCCGCCATTGACGAGCACCTTCATGCCGCTTGTGCCGCAGGCCTCCCACGGCCGCCGGGGCGTGTTGAGCCAGACATCCACCCCCTGCACCAGTCGCTCGGTTAATTGCATATCGTAATCACTGAGAAAAATCGCATGCGGGCGGACCTCGGGCCGGCGAATGAATTGAATCCATTTCTGGATCAGCGCCTGTCCCGCCAGGTCCGCCGGATGCGCCTTGCCCGCAATGATGAGTTGCACCGGTCGCTGCGCATTGGATAACAAACGGAGCAGCCGCTCCGGGTCATGCAGCAGCAGATTGGGACGTTTGTAGGTCGCAAAGCGCCGCGCAAAACCCAGCGTCAATATGTTGGGATCAAACAGTTTTTTGGCATACTCAACCGTGTCGGACGAGGCCCCGGCGGCGGCAAAATGCCGGGCCAGCCGCGTGCGGGCGTATTCGACCAGCGACTTGCTGGAGGCGAGCCGGAATTGCCAAAGCGTGTCGTCCGCGACCCGCCGCATATCCTGCTCCAAGGTGTCCGATTTTCCCAGCCAGCGCTCTTTGCCGCAGGCGGTCGTCCAAAGCCCATCGGCGGCGGCCGAATCCCAGGTCGGCATGTGAACGCCATTGGTCACGTGGCCGACGGGCACTTCCTCCACCGGCCAATGGGGAAACAGCGGCGCGAAGAGTTGGCGGCTGACCTGCCCATGCAAGCGACTCACGCCATTCACCGAGCGGCTCCCGCGAATCGCGAGATACGCCATGTTAAAACTTTCCGTCGTGTCGTCGGGATGCTCGCGGCCCAGGGCCAGCAAGTCGCGGAGGGAAATGCCCAGTTTATCGGTGGCATAACGGCTGAGATAGCGCTCGATGAGCGCCGGCGGGTAACGGTCAAACCCGGCCGCCACCGCGGTGTGGGTGGTGAAGAGATTCCCGGCCCGCGTGGCGGCCAGGGCCACCGCGAACGGTTGCGCGTTGGCCTGCATGAACTCGCGCGCGCGCTCCAGCACGGCAAACGCGGCGTGGCCTTCGTTCAAATGGCAGACATCGGGTCGAAGGCCCAGGGCCGCCAGCAACCGCCAGCCGCCGATGCCCAGCAGCATCTCCTGCTTGAGCCGCAACTCCGCCCCGCCGCCATAGAGCTCGCTGGTGATGCCGCGATGCGCCGGGAAGTTGGCCGCATCATTGCTGTCCAGGAGATACAGCTTCACCCGGCCCACTTGCACCTGCCACGCGCGCAGCCAGACCGAGTAACCAGGCAACGTGATCTCCAGGCGCAACCATTCGCCGTTGGGCTGGCGCAGCGGGGTGATCGGCAGCTGTCCGGGGTCGTTATACGGATAGAGCGCTTGTTGCGCTCCGTCCTGGTCAATGACCTGGCGAAAATAGCCTTGTTGGTAGAGCAAGCCCACGCCGACCACCGGCACCCCCAGGTCGCTGGCAGCCTTGAGTTGATCGCCCGCCACATTGCCCAGACCGCCGGAATAGATGGGCAGCGCCTCGCTCAACATGTATTCCATGCAAAAATAAGCGACACATTTCAACGGCGACTGCGGATGCTGCTGCTGAAACCAGCCGGGCGACTCCGCCGCCTGCCGCTTGGCGCGCAGGATTTCCTCCATCTGCTGGCGGAAAGCGGGCTCCGCCAGGACGCTCTTGAGCTTGTCCTGGGAAACCGTCTGGACCACGACCCACGCATTTTGCGTGTGTTCCCACAGCACGGGATCAAGCCGCCGCCATAAATCGTCCGTGGCATGATTCCACGACCAGCGGAGGTCCAGGGCCAGCTCCGCCAGCGCAGCGAAGCCATCCACATTCGCATTTGACTGGCCCGGGCGCGGTTGGTTGACAGACGATTGATCGTTCATGGTTGTGAATTTGTTTTAGACCGGCCTGGATCGTTCACCGGCGGTTTCAGTTCGGATCGCCTTCATTGCTCCAGGCTTCGATCGCCGCCGTCTCGGTGATTTGGGGCAGGCCCAATCGTTCTGGATTGCCCGCGGGCGCGGGCACCGGCGTCGGGGCCGCGACCAGGACCGAGTTGATAAGGGTCTGTGCCTCCGTCTCAATCCGCTGCAGATGATCCGCGCCCCGGAAGCTTTCGGCATAAAGCTTGTAGATACTCTCGGTTCCCGAAGGCCGGGCGGCGAACCAGCCCTGTTCAGTCACCACTTTCAAGCCGCCGATGGGGGCATGGTTGCCCGGAGCCTGCGTGAGCATGGCTTCGATGGGGTCGCCGGCCAGCAACGGCACTTTGACCTGTTGCGGTGAGAATCTGGCCAGCCGTTCCTTTTGTTCGGGCGTCGCGGGAGCATCCATCCGGTGGTAGGCCGGCGCGCCAAACTCCCGGGTTAACTTGCGATAAGCCGCCGCGGGGTCGAGGCCCGTCCGCGCCATGCTTTCCGCCGCCAGCAAACACGGAATGAAGCCGTCTTTGTCCGTCGTCCAGACGCTGCCATCCAGCCGCAGAAAAACCGAGCCGGCGCTTTCCTCGCCGGCAAAGCCCAGTGAGCCATCCAGCAAGCCGTCCACGAACCACTTGAAACCCACGGGCACCTCGAATAATTTCCGGCCCAATTTGGCGGCCACCCGGTCGATCATCTGGCTGCTCACCATGGTTTTCCCCACCGCCGCTGCCGGCGACCACTTTGGCCGATTCTGGAACAGATAAAATATCGCGTTGCAAAGGTCGTGATTGGGGGGCAGCAAGCCTTCGCTTTTGGTCACCACGCCGTGCCGGTCATGGTCCGTGTCGCAGGCGAACGAGAGGTCAAAGTGATCCTTCATGCCAATCAGCCGCTGCATCGCCTGCGGCGAAGAAGGGTCCATGCGGATCTGGCCATCCCAATCCACCGTCATGAAGCGAAAGGTCGGATCCACGGTTTCATCCACAACCTTCAGGTTCAACCCGTACCGCTCCGCAATGCGCGCCCAGTAATGGACCCCGGCCCCGCCCAGCGGATCCACCCCGAGGCTGAGTTTTCCGCTGCGGATAACGTCCATGTCCACCACGCTGCCCAGGTCGTTCACATAAGCCGTGAGATAGTCGTGCCGCCGGGTCGTGGCGGCGCGCAACGCCTCCGCGTGGGGCATGCGGTTCACGCCGCCGAGCCGGGCGGCCAGCAACTCATTCGCCTTGGCCTCAATCCAGCTGGTGACCGCCGCCGCCGCCGGCCCGCCGTTCGCCGGATTGTACTTGAAGCCGCCATCGTGCGGCGGATTGTGCGAAGGCGTGATGACAATGCCATCGGCCAGGCCCGTCGTGCGCCGGCGATTGTAGGTGAGAATCGCGTGCGAGATGACCGGGGTGGGCGTGTATTCATCGCCTTCGGCCAGCATCACCTGGACGCCATTGGCCGCCAGCACCTCCACCGCCGAGGCGCAGGCCGGAACGGAAAGCGCATGCGTGTCGAGGCCAAGGAACAACGGTCCGGCCAGGTTTTGCGACCGGCGATACAGGCAGATCGCCTGGGTGATGGCCAGGATGTGCCATTCGTTGAACGTCAGGGTCAACGACGAGCCGCGATGGCCCGAAGTGCCAAAGGCCACGCGCTGCGCCGGCACCCGGGGATCGGGCACCCCGGTATAGTCGCCGTGATGAGCCGCGGCACATCCACCAGGATGCTCAGCGGGGCGGGCTTTCCCGCCAGGGGACTAAGGGTTGTTTTCATGATCAAACGAGGTCAACAGGGCTCACCCGGATATTTAACCGTGAAGTCGGCCAAAACCACGCAAACCCATGTAGCGCAGGCTTCCCAGCCTGCTGTATCGCAGGTTTCCAAACCTGCGTGCCGTGGCTTTTCAACCACGCATTCGAACTTGTTGGCGCTCCTCTGTTCATTGGGTCATTTACGTCTCTTTCCAAATGGCCATGAAATATCCGCGCTAGCGTTGAACCAGCAGCGGACCGGCCGACGGATAATCCGTATAACCGTGCCCCGCCCCGCCATACAACGTCGCCTCGTCCAGCGCGTTCAGGTCCAAATCCAGGCGAAAGCGCTCCGGCAGATCGGGATTGGCGATGTACAGGCGGCCAAAGGCCACGGCGTCCGCCAGGTCCTCCGCCAGCAGCTGCGTGGCCGTCGTCTGATTGAACCCATTGGCCACGATCAGCGGCCCGTGAAACTCCTTGCGCAGCGCCACCAGCGGCACCGGCACGGCCCCATGCCGCAGATCCTCCCCGGTGGACACAATCAAATGCGCATAGGCCAGATTGAAACGATTCAGCTCGTGCAACACATGGCTGAAGGTCGCCAGGGGATCCGAGTCGTGCATGTCGTTGAACCCCCCGCCGGGCGAGAAGCGGATGCCCACGCGGTCCGGGCCCCAAATCTTGGTGACGGCGGCCGTCACTTCCAAGGTCAGCCGGGCGCGGTTGCGCACGGACCCACCGTAGTCATCGGTGCGCTGGTTCGTGCCGTCACGCAGGAATTGATCGAGCAGATACCCGTTGGCGTTGTGAATTTCCACGCCATCAAAACCGGCGATTTTGGCGCGCTGGGCGGCCGTGGTGTATTGGGCGATGATGCCCGGCAACTCGGATTTCTTCAAGGCGCGCGGGGTGACGTACGGCTGCATGCCATTCTCGGTCAGCACCTGGCCGGTTTTGGGGGCGCACGCGCTGGGGGCCACCGGCAACCCTCCGTCCGCCTGGAAACTGGGATGCGAAATCCGGCCCATGTGCCAGAGCTGCAGGAAAATCCGGCCGCCGACATCATGCACGGCATCATTCACCCGCTGCCAGCCGGCGACCTGCTCCGCCGTGTAAATGCCCGGCGTGTTCGGACTGCCCGTGCCCTGTTGGGAAATCGCCGTCGCTTCGCTGATGATCAACCCCGCCGCCGCCCGCTGGGTGTAATACTCCGCCATCAATGCCGTCGGCACCCGGTCCGCCCCCGCCCGCATGCGCGTGAGCGGCGACATGATGATGCGGTTGGGCGCTTCGATCGCGCCCAGACGGACCGGCGTAAAAAGGTCGGGGATATCCATATTCTTATACGGAAGAGATTGCGGCCTTTTGCCGCCCCGCACAATGGGGTGAACACCCCATTGGAATCGGGCTGCGTCCATTCCCTGCCGGCGTTGGTCTCGGGGAGCGCACGCGCCCTCGCGTGCGGCGGTTGACGCCTCGTCCACCGCGCCCACGCGCGCCTCCGCGCGTGGACCCCGCCTGGCCGGAAGCCCGCACAACGATCCTATCCGGTTGCGGAAACGCCCTTGCTTCAGACCCGGCCGAAGTCGATGAACCCGCGCTGGACGTCGGTGTGGAGGAGCTGGACGCGAACGCGGTCACCCACCTTGAGATCCTTGAAACCGGCTGTCAGCCGGCCTTCGGTCGGCGGCTGATAGACGCGCACCCAGGTGCCCTTGTCCGCCGCGCCGGTGACGATGGCGTCAAATTGCGCGCCGATCCGGCCCGATAGCAGCAAGGCGGCGGCGGATTTATTGACCTGGCGCTCCACTTTGGTGGCCGCATCCTCCTGCTCCGTGCAATGTTTGGCGAGTGCCGTCAACTCCGGGATGGCGTAGGGCAGGGGGGCGCCCGCCATGGCCGCTTTCAAGAGGCGCTGGGTGATCAGGTCGGGGAAGCGCCGGTTCGGGGCCGTGGAATGGGCGTAATCCTTGACCGCCAGCGCGAAATGTCCGGGGGCCGCTCCGCCGGGGAGATCCAGCGCGTATTCGCCCCGGCCGATGAGTTTGATGACGGCCAGGGAAAGGTCCGCGAACTTCTCCGGGGCCGCCGCCCGTTGCCGCGTCAGCAAGCCCTCCAGGGCGACGGCATCCGGCGCGGCCGGCAGTTTCTCCCCGAGATCAGCGGCCAGTTGGACAATGCGGGCCCAGCGTTCCGGATCACGCAGCACGCGGCGGAGGGACGGGAAATGCTTCGCCGCCAGGTAAAGCGCGGTTGCCGCATTGGCCGCCACCATGAATTCCTCGATCAACTGCGTGGCCCGGTTCGTCCGATCCAGTTCCAGCGACGCCAGCTCGTCACCCGCGAAACGGGTCTGGGCTTCCAGCGTCTGCAAGCTGAGCGCACCGTGCCGGTGGCGCAACCCGGTGAGCTGTTGCGCCACGCGATCCTGCAGCCGGAGGTTCTCGTCCAGTCCGGGAGTTTCCGCGATGCGACGGGGGGCCGGGCCGGCACCGGTCAGCCACGCGGCGACGCTATTGTAAGCCAGTTTGGCGCGGTTGTGTACCTGCGCGCGATAAAGTTCTGACGCCGCCAGCGTACCGTCCGCCTGGAACACCAGGTCCGCCACCAGCGCCATGCGGTCCTGATCCTCGTTCAGGGAGGTCAAGTCAGTGGACAGCCCCGCCGGCAGCATGGGAAAAATCACGGCGGGCGTGTAAATGGAAGTGGTGTTGCGGGCGGCATGCCCGTCAAGCGCCGAGCCTTTGGGCACCAGGGCATCCACATCCGCCACCGCCACCAGAATCCGGACCTGCCCGCCGGGCAGGGCTTCGGCCACGGTGAGTTGATCCAGATCGCGGGAGTCGTCGTTGTCAATGGAGGCCCAGAGCAGATTGCGGAGGTCGCGCAGCGGGCCGGTCGCCGGGGCGGGGCCGGTGATGGCCGCCAATTCGTGTTGGGCGGCCGGGGGGAAATCCGGTTCAAAGCCGCGCCCAATCATGACCTGACGCGCAATGGCGGCCAGCGTGGCCCGGTCCGTGGCCTTGGCTGGGAGCGCGGGTTTCGTTCCGTTATAGGTGCTGGGCGGGACGCTGCCGGGTGGGTTCATAAAATGCTTTGGATTAAATTGATTGGGTGTCCATGTTCCGCCAGACGCTGGCTGCGCGGTGCCCCAGCTTTACCCCGAAAACTGAAGTTGGCAATGAAATCCGAACAACTTGTTGTCAGGGCCCCAGAGGCAACGAAACGCGGATGCGGTAGAAACGGTTGGTGGCCAGGGCATCGGAAAAAGTGCGCGTGGTGGACCAGCCATCCGGCGAAATCAGTCCCAGCGCATTCTCCGTCCAAGCCCCGGTTCCCAGCGCCGGCGTTTCGTCAATGTGATAAAACCGGTTCGCCACCGAGGTCCACGTCAGTGACGCCGTGGCCCCTTCGCGGCCAAAGCCATAGGCCGTGATATGCAGGTAGTCGCCGCCGTTGTTGGGATCGGTCCCGGCCAGATATTCCTGCATGTTGGACCGGCCGTCGTGATCCGGGTCGGCATTGGGATCAATGCCGGTCCGGCCGAAGTTCAACCACTCCCACGCATAGGGCAGCCCGTTGCTGTCGAGCAATCCGGGCCAGAAGGAATCCGTCTGCACATAGGCCACCGAGTTGCTCAGACTGATCCAGCCGCAATTGGCGCTCCAGACGGCGCCGCTCAAGCTGCCGGTCCGCAAACTCACCTGCGGCGCGCCATTGCTTTCGAACTGGATCCAGCCCACATTGGCGGCATAAGCATAGCCGCTCAAGTGGCCAAAACCATCGTGATTGACGCCAAAATCCGTGCCCGCCAGGTTCTGGTAGCGGATGCCGTTGATGGGCGCGCCGTTGCCCAAATTGATCCAGCCCACATTGGCCGAGTAGAGGAAACCCGCGCAAACGTAACTGCCGATGACCGCGCCGTTGGCGCCATCGGCCGCCGCGTTCACCCAGCCGAGGTTGGCACTGTAAGCATCGCGGTTGACCGGATCAATGGTGGTGCCGGCTTGGGCGGGAGACGAGCCCGGACCGAGGCCGGACAGCAGCCCGGCAGCGGCCAGGGGGAAAGCGCAAATTCGTTTCATAACCCGGTCAAGGCATGTTGTATTTGTAACTGGCGACCACCCAGGTGAATTCCTCGGTGTAATTTGGATTATCGCCGAGGCAGCCGTTGGCCACGTAGGTATTCACTCCGGTGTAGGCGCCAACCCCGACGCAACTGGTGGCCACCCCGCCGCAATAAACGCCGGTTGAATTGCCGCCGTCGCATTCGCCATAGCAGCCGGTGGCCACATTAAAGCTTTCCAAACCCGTGCCCTGGTTATAACAGACGCCATAACAGTTATTGGCGGCATACTGCGCATGCAAACCGATGCCGACACCAGAGAGGTTGGTGCTGGCGTTGACGCCGTAGCAATTGTTGGCGAGGTCCGCATAAATGCCATAGCTGTAGAAGCTCGCGCCGCCATCGGCACCAAAATAGCCGTAACAGTTGTTGGCCGTGCCGGCCCGGAGGGCGGCATAACCGGAGTACGTGTAGCCGTAACAGTTATTGGCTGTGCTGGCATAGAGGCCGGAGCCAGACTGGCTGGCACCATAGCAATTGTTGGCGCAGGAAACCGTGATGCCATCCGAATAAGTGCTGGAACCACAAGAATTTTCGGCCACCGAACCGGTGTTGTTGGCCCCGGTAAGGGTGTTATTGCCCGCAATGCCGGAGCCGTAGGTGCTGGTGCCGTAGCAGTTGTTGCCCGCGTTGAGCAGGATGCCGGCTTGGTAATAGCTGCTGCCGTAACAGTTGTGAGCGCAATACGCGTTAATGCCGGCGCAGGTGGCGCTGCCGCTGGGAGCACCGCAATAACCATTGCAGTTTTCCGCGTCATAGGCATACACGCCATTGCCATAATTCCCGGAACCGGTGCAACCAATGGCCGTGCTCGGGGCCAAAACGCCTGCGGCACCACCTGAACCAAAGCACCCCGCGGCATCGTAGGCATATAATCCGATGGCGTTGGTGGCACCGGCTACTCCATAGCAATTGTTGGCCGTGAACGCATCCAGGCCATAATTACCACTGAGGGCGTAGCCAAAACAGTTATTCGCCACGGTCGCGGACAAACCATAAGGGCCGGTGCTGGTATAACCGTAAGAATTATTGGCACAGGCCGCCGCATACAAACCGCAATAACTGGCGCTCGTGCCATAGCAGTTATTGATATTCTGGGCATAAACCCCCATGCCCCCGGCGGCCGACGCGCCCATGCAGTCGGAGGCCACCGTGGCATCAATGCCGTCCCCGCCGCAGTCCATGGCGGTCGAGCCGGACACCACATTGGCGCTGATGCCGAGATTGCCCATCGTTTTTACCACGCACCGTTCCACCACGGTGGCGTAAGGCGCCACACCAGGCGTGCCCAGCACAATGCCATCCAACGAGCAGCCCGAAACCGCCACGTCGGCCACGCGGATATCATACCCGGAAAAGCCATCGATGCCGTAGGCAAAACCCGTGCCGCTGAAAACACCGGAACCATTATCGCTCACCCCGCCCTGGATGGATCCGCGCAAAATCGCGACGTTGGTCACCAAGTTATTGATCATGACGCCGCTGCCCGCCGCCGGGTTGGCGGTGGACGAGAGGGTGAATCCGTTGAGGTCCAGCGTGACGCCACTCGCGGCGATGGTGATGGCGTTGCCGCTGGCCACCGCGAGATTATTGGAAAGATAATACGATCCCGGCGTGGTGATCGTAAACGGCACCGACGCAATCAAGTTGCGCGGCTCAATTTCCTGCAGCGTTTTCATGGTCGGCGCGGGCGCGCCCGGCGGCGTAAGGCTGCCGGCGGCCGGTGCGGTTGACGGATGCAGGAGGATTGCCAGCAGCAGGAATGCGGCTACCCGGGTTTCAGGTTTGAGCATGGTTTTCACGGGGAGTTGTTGGGTTGGCGTTCAAAATGAATGCGGTTGAAGCTCAATGTAATCCGGCGGCACTGCAAAGGGCCGGGCATCCTGGTTCGTCCGCTTGGCCGGGGTGATGGATTGCACCTCAAAATGGTAGCGTTCCAAACCCTGATTCAGGCGCAAGCTCGCCCGCAGTGGAAACAGCTTTTTGGCCGCCAGCAGATCCCCCCAGCGTTCCTCGATCACCGGCGGCCCGTTGCGAAAAGGTTGGTGCGCCTGGTAAACTTGAAACGGCAGCAATTGATCCGTGGCCCAAATCTCCATGGTTTGCCCCCATTGTTTGAGTTCATAACGCGCACAGGTGTAACCCAGCAAATTTGTCTGCTCACCGGTGGCGCGGAGCTGCAACGCTCCCCCGCGCGGCATCATCGGCATGGCGGGCATCATCGGCATGCCAGCATTGCCGGGCATCGCCGGCATCATTGGCATGGCCGGCATGGCCGGCATGGGCGGTGCGCCCGGGGGGACGGAAAAATTCGTTGGCCCGATGTTTGGCGGGGCTTGGGGCGGCGGTGGAACGGGCATGCCGGACATTCCCGGAATGCCCCCGGGCGGCCCCGCTGGAGCCATCCCCGGCACCGGGCCCCCGGCATTTTCCCCCGCCGGTGGGATCCGCATAAAACAATGGGTTTGCGGCATGATCAGGGTGAGCCCGCCAGACTGGCGGTCCACGATATCGATCGGGCTTGGCGAATTCGTAAGGGTTACCTCGATGCGCAACCAGTTGGTGTCCACCGTATAGAGCAACGGGAACGGCGCTCCGCCCCGCGCCGTGACGGCCTGGATGCACCCCTCAAAGGCCGAAGCCTGGGCGGCGCACCGCACGGCCGCCATCGTCAGCCCCGCCACCAACCAGGAATAACTTTGTATCCTAATGGAAAAGAAAAACGTACGCATAAATCAACCCCGCCTTCTGAGACGGCTGGGAAAAGAGTTCATCCGCATTTTACTACGGCTGTCGTTCGGCCTGGCTCAAACCCGCTGGTCAAGTCGAAAAAATTCTGATCCCATGTTTCGTGCCCTAAACTTGCGGGAATTATCCACCGTGACCGGGGCGGGTGTCAATGCCATTTAACCGTCGGGCTGCGGCCATTCGCTGCCGGGGTTGGTCTCGGGGAGCGCACGCGCCCTCGCGTGCGGCGGTTGACGCCTCGTCAACCGCGCCCACGCGCGCCTTCGCGCGTGGACCCCGCCTGGCCGGGAACCCGCGATTTTGGGATTAGCCCGGCCAATCGTCGTTACGGTTTTCCAAACCCGCGTGCCATGGCCTTCCAAAAACGGATTCGAACGTGGATGCCCCCACGCCAGCCACTGGCATCCTCCTCTTCAGCGATAATATTCCACTGAATACAGCGAGGAACCATTGTTTTCTTATGCAGGCGCCATTCCCAGCGGCGGCCTGGCTCCGTTGCCCGTCAAAAACCGCAAAACCCCTTTGTTTTTCGTTAAAGCTCCGGTTCTTTCGCGGTTGGCGCAAGCGCAACTCATTGCCTGTCGGCATGTTGCGTGAAATTCTAACTTCCAGCTTCTAAATTCTATCTTCCCGGCCTTTCCCATTGTAAGCCGCTAACGCATTTTTGAAAATAAATGCCGGAAAAGTGCGCAATGCGTTAGCCGCTAACAACCCGCTTTTCCCGAACCCTGCTACCCTTGGTTCTGATGCAGGGCCGCCACCATCAAGCCCGGAGGGCGAAAGCGAATAGCCCAGTGATTGATTACTGGGTTCGCGTGTCTCTTTGTCCAAAGTCCCGCCCGGGACGAAAGAACTCCTGCCAGCCTGGCCGCAGTCGCGCCGCGACCAAAGTAGCGGACAAGCCATCCCCAGCTGCCACTTTTCCACCGCTTTACTTTTAAGAAACTCATTATGCAAGTGCCTGATTTTACAACATGTTACGTTCGTAGCCAAAGCGCCCAAGATGCCGGTCGCGTCGCCACTGGCTTCCCTCTCCCCTCAACGGGGAGAGGGATTGAGGGTGAGGGGTGGTCATATCCAGAGCCGCCTCCCGTCCGTTTCTTCCT
>Ga0302275_10001751_pt1 | contig 23209 bp, 19 predicted proteins | sample III_Bog_N2_2_FD_200229 | JGI IMG/M metagenome (GOLD analysis project Ga0302275, IMG submission 200229) | Peat permafrost microbial communities from Stordalen Mire near Abisko, Sweden - III_Bog_N2_2 | ecosystem: Environmental > Terrestrial > Soil > Wetlands > Peat | place: Sweden: Abisko... | reverse complement strand
CCTGTTATCTGCCAGCTGAGGATTTCGTCGGCCTGACGCGCGCTGCCGTGGCCCGAGGATCGTTGTTCTCGATTCTAGAGGGCGCCTACGGCATCCAAATCGCCTACGCCGACGAGGAAATGGACGCAACCGCTGCCGCGCCCGCCATCGCAAATCTCCTGCAAGTGGAGCACGGCGAACCGCTGCTGAGAATCCGCCAACTGATTTTTTCCTCTGCTGGAAAAGCCTCGATCTACGTGCTCGGCCTCTATCGCTCAGATCGGCACACCTTGCTGGTTCGACGATTTCGATAGCGCTGCCGAAGTCCACCTGCAAGCAAGCAGCGCGGCAGGTGCATTCTCTCCTTGCCATCCCTTGGGAAAAAAGCCCAATTTCATTTAACGCACCGGCGCACTGGCCACGCCAATGCTTTTGTCGGCAGCGCCGTAGTAAAACAGCCAGCGCTTGCCATCCCGAACCATCCCCTCCACAAAAACAACATTCGGGACCTGCCCCACTTTCTCCCATTCCTTTTCGGGCGAAAAAATCCGATCCTCTGAACGCGCCAGAACTTTGGTCGGGTCTTCCTTGTCAAAAAGTACCCAGCCGGTCGAGTACACCAGCTTGTCATCTGCGCCGTTGTAGATCAGAAAAATCCCCTGCTCTGTGATGACCGGCGGAGGTCCCGGCTCGACTACTTGCGAGTCAAAAGAACCCGCACGGCTTGCCATTACCGGATGGTCGAGCGCCTCGGTCCAATGCAGCGCATCGTCGGAATACGCCACTCCCATCTGAGTGTCCTTACCTTTCGCGTCGCCCAGATAGTACATCCAGTACCTGCCATTTATTTTCCGCGGAACAATCGCGCCTGACTTGGTCCACTTCACATTCCATTTCCCTTTGAAACTTGGAATGATGACGCCGCGCCGATCCCAATGAATCAGATCTTTCGACGTGGCCAGGCAAAGTTGTGCATCTCTCTTTTCGACCACTCCTTCCCCATTGTTATAACCGGTGTAAGTCAAGTAATACGTGCCATCGATTTGCTGAAGCCTCGGATCCTCCACGCCACCACCCTTTTCGTACGCACTCTCCGCCACCATTACGGGCTCGCGACGGCGAGTGAAATGAATGCCATCGTCACTGGTGGCGTACCCGAGGGATGACTTGCCAGCTTGATCTTGCGCTCGATAGAGCATTACAAATTTCCCGTCCTTCTTAATAACCGCTGGATTAAAAGTTCCCGCGGATTCAAACGAATCGCCTTGCGGGGACAAGATCGGTTCCTCGACTAGCCGGGTCCACTTACCAAACGGAGGAGCGAAGGAAATGGCAGCGAGCGCCGCTACCGCTGCCAGAGCGATTCCGGCTACACTCGCCCTGCGCCCCTTGCATCGTGCGGGAAAGCGAACTTTGATCATTACAAGCTTCCTTCCTTGCCTGCTACATTTGCTTGAGTCGATTTTCACACATTGCCTCTGGCGCGTGCTAACCATTAACCGCTCCGTCCAGGTTGCCACCATCCTGCCTCGCCTCAAGTACCTCAAGCTGGCCTTTTAAGTTGCGAAAGCTTCCGTGTTCTATGGACCCATCTATAGTTTGCCGCGCCCTGAGCCTGTAGCCTTCCGCCTGCTAAAATCACAGTTCTTTTATCGAGTTCGTCCATCCGCAGAAGCTGCGGCTCTGGATCTGCCACGTCCGATGAATCATGTGCGTTCTTGCTCGAACCCGCCCAACCCGAATCGACCCCTCAGCAGGAGATCATTCCCATGCAGCGTAGAGATTTTCTTAGAAGTACGGCCGCGGCTGCCGTAGTCGCAGAACTTGGATTGGGTAAAGCGCCGGCGAAGGTTTCCGCACACAACTGGGGAAACTACGATTTCGGCTCCGGCCCTCCCGTGACCGATCGCCTCAATCAAGGTCCATTCCCGCAATACCCTCCCAACGCTGTCATCCCCTCTGACGATGTGGTCATGACCACGACCCCTTCGCGCGACGTCGTCCCGAACTATGGCAAGGGACTGGTCACCTATATCACGGCAGACAGTGGCACCACGGAAATCAAGTCCGACAACATTCCGCTCGCGATCGAAGAGCTGGTTCGATTTCCCTTGGGCCAGCAGCTTTATATCCGTCCGACCTGGAGAGAGATGCAGCCTGGGCCAGGACGCCTGGAGATGCCCGATTACGTGAAGCTCGTTCTTGCATTAGCGAAGAGCAACAATAAGCGGGTCGGATTGCGAGTGCAGATGAGCGCTCCAGACTATACCCACGAAGCCGCTTTACCCGACTTTGTCCTCGACAAAGTCCCGAAAGTCGACTTGGTCGCGAGCGATCAGGAGAGCAGCGCTGAGGGAAAGAGATTCCTGCAGAATCCCCACTCGCGTTACCAGCCGCGATTTGACCACCCTTTTTTTCAACAGTCATTTCAAGAGCTGGTAGGCCTGCTGGCGGCCGAATTTGATGGCAACCCTATCATCGAATTTGTCGATACTTTCATGTACGGTTTTTGGGGTGAAGGCCATACATGGCCATTCGCCAACAATCCTTTTCCGGATTACCCGACAGCCGAACGCACCTGGACCCATATGCTCGAAGTTCAACTCGAGCACTTTTCGAAGACTCCTTTACTCACCAATACGCAGCCAGACTATAGCCGGGTTGGCAACGCAGAATTGCTCGACCGAACGGTCCGCAGCAACAATTGGATCCGCAGCGACACCATCTTTATTGAGAACGAGCAGATTGAAGCTCTCAGCAATCGTCCACCCTGGACCGCAGCCTTGCTCGAGCAGGGGCTTCCCGGCAAACCTCCCGATCCAAGCGCCGCGGAGGAAGGAATATCTCCGGCTGAAAACATGATGGCTCATGTGATCGACGTCGGCGCGAATTACTGGTCGCTCTGGAACTTTCACCAGATCAGCGCCCAGAATTTAATGAGCTACTACCAGGCTTATCCGGCAGCCTTCGACCAGATCAATCGCCGCATCGGCTACCGGGTGCGGCCGTCTTTCATTTGGAGCTACAAGGACGCCCGTCTCCTGGGTCTCATTGTCGGCTTCGCCAATGACGGAATCGCCGGTGTACCCGGCGTATTGCGAGTCACGGTGGAGAGCCCTGACGGAAAGGTCCTCAAGAGCGGTTGTCTGGATGCCGGTTATCCCCTACCGGGCAAGATCCGGCAGGCACAGTTCGTTCTTCCCAACGTCGCCGAGTGGAAAGGCTTGAAACTTAGAGCTGAAATTGAGGTAAAAGGAATGCGCTACCCCGTGCGCTGGGCTTGTCACCAGAAGCTGAATGACGATGGTTCGCTAACGCTACGTCCCAACCTTCGTCAGGGAACTTAGAGACCGTCTAAACGACGCACAATAAGAAATAGACATAAGGTCCTCCCAACCTCAGAATAGGAATGAGCGGTCAAAACGTCCCTCATTCCGTGATTTTTGGCCAAGAGAATCACGCCGGAAGACATTTGGCCAGTTTCCTCTCTCGCTCTTTTGAAATTTGAAACAAATCGAAAATTTGCAACAATGCGTCCACAATCCGACCATTCGGCCCTAAGTCCTTATTCCAGAAGACTTTGGCATAAGTCCTTTCGAATCAAAGACCAACTTAAGAAATTCCCGCTAAGCTCATGATTCCAGTAGACCCAGGGGGGAGGGGGTGGGGGTATCGGATGGTTATTATCCGTATAGTAAACCGATCAAACCGACCAAACCATGCCCGGGTTCGCCCATCTTCGCCCGGAGCCCAAACCTGAGAAATCACTTCCCCTTAACCGCGCCTCCCCCTAAACTAAAAACAAGTTGGTCCGAGGCTTTCCCAGTCCTCGTCCCGTGGGGGTTCCGTGCGCGTTCTCGTCACAGCTGACACGTTCAGCGGAGTCTGGACCTACTCGCGCGAACTCGTCACCGGACTTGTCACCCACGGCTCCCAAGTCATCCTCGTCAGCTTCGGAGAAATTCCACTTCCCCACCAGACCGCATGGATGGATGGTCTTCACGGCCTCGAATACCACCCCACCGCTTTTCGTCTCGACTGGATGCAAGAGGGCGAACAGGATTTTCAAGCCGCTCAAGATTATCTATGCGAGATTGTTCGCGACTCGCGTCCCGATTTTCTCCACCTCAATCAACTCAGCTTCGGAGCCTTGCCCGTCCCCACTCCTCGCCTTGTGGTCGCCCACGGCGATGTGATTACCTGGTGGCTCAGCATCCACGGACACGAGCCTGCCGAATCGCCCTGGCTGAAGTGGTATCGCGAAACCATGGTGGAAGGCTTGAAGCGCGCCGAGGCCGTGGTCACCACCTCCCGTTGGATGGGCGACATGTTGCGCGAAGCCTATGGCGACGATTTCGAGGCCTACGTTGTCGCTCCCGGACGCAATCCCATCTACTTCAATCCCTTCGTCACAAAAGAAGAGTCGGTCCTCGCCATCGGTCGCCTCTGGGACACCGGAAAACAAGTCGCTCTCCTCACGCAACACACCCACGGATTACCCGTCTGCATTGTCGGCGCCGATAATCCGATTCCCGCGCCCTCCTTGCCGATCCGCGCCGATATCCGCGTCTCCACTGGCAACCAGGAGATTTCCGTGAAGGGCGCTCAAACCGAATCGCAACTCCGCTCCCTCTACAGCAAGTCCACCATCTTCGCCGCGACTGCGCGCTACGACCCTACAGGACTCGCATCCGTCGAAGCCGCATTCTCCCGCTGCGCTCTCGTCGCCAACGATACCGAGCTTTACCGCGAAATGTGGGGAGACGCTGCCCTGTACTTCGAGCGCAACGACGCCGACAGTCTCGGAGAAGTCCTCGCTCAGCTCGACGGAGACCGCGAACTCGCTCGCCTCTACGGGACCCGCGCCTATAATCGCGCCCGCGAACGTTTCACCGCCCGCCGCATGGTGGACGACTACCTCCGCCTTTACCGCCGCCTCCGTCCCTCAAAAATCGCTGTCGCGTAAAAGGCGAATTTGTATGCAAGATTTCGGACCGAGTGTGCAATTTTCTGGCCTTCCCGCAGCTCGCTTCACGATTTCATCTCTCGTTCATATTGCAGTCACGCTGCAGAAACATCTTCCGCCTACTGTTCTCCCATCTTCTCGCCACGTGGCAGGTGTGTGCCCTGCGCCGGGCAATTCGAAGACAACGGAGAGAACTCAGCATGTTCGAACAGAAATCACCCTTCGCCAAACTTCGGCGGGTAATGTCATCGCTACTGACGATGTCCATAGCCCTGGGACCGACGGTCGTTCCCGCTTTCGCATCTTCTGCCAAACCCACCACAAAACAAACGGCGAAAGCTGCCACTGCCACGCCGATTCAATACCTCGTCGTGATCTTTCAAGAGAACGTTTCTTTCGACCACTACTTCGGCACCTATCCCAACGCCACCAATCCCAAGTTTGAAAATAAGTTCAAGGCCAACGCCAACACCCCTGCCGTTAATGGACTGACCAACGCACTGCTCACCCACAATCCGAACTTGAATCCCGCCAATAATGGCGGCGCCGTCAACCCCTTCCGCATTGATGTCACCCAGGCTGCTACATCGGATCAGGATCACAACTACCTTGCCGAACAACAGGCCTTCGACGCAGGCCTCATGGACCTCTTCCCCTTGTCCACCGGCGTGGGTGGAACCGCAGGCAGCCAAGTCATGGGTTACTTCGACGGCAATACCGTGACCGGACTCTGGAATTACGCCCAGCATTTCGCCATGAGCGATAACTCCTTCGGCACCACCTTCGGCCCCTCGACTCCTGGCGTCATCAATCTGATCTCTGGTCAGACCAACGGAGCTACCGCCACCCTCGGCACTTTCGAAGTGAATGGTGGACCTGACGGATCTTTGACCGTAGTCAACGACGCCGATCCACAGGGTGACGTCTGTTCCAACCCAAGCCGTGATCAGGTCACCATGGGTGTCCAGACAATCGGCGATCTCCTGGAAGCGGCGAATGTGACTTGGGGCGGTTTCATGGGCGGTTTCGACCTCACGGCCATCAATCCGAACGGGACCACCGGCTGCCTCCGCAGCACGAAGTCGAATATCACCGGCGTGACCGAGCAGGATTACATTCCGCACCACTCGTTTTTCAACTATTACGCTTCCACCGCTAATTACGCCCACACCCGGCCCGCCTCGGTTGCTGAAATTGGCAATGACGGCCCCGCCAATCACCAGTACGATCTGAACGATTTCTTTGCCGCCGTTACCAACGGCAATCAACCCGCCGTCAGCTTCCTCAAGGCACAAGGCTATCAGGATGGCCACGCCGGCTACTCCGATCCGATCGACGAACAGCACTTCCTCGTCAACACAATCAACTTCCTGGAAAACCCCGCCAACAATCCAAATTGGGCCAGCACCGCCGTTGTCATCATGTATGACGACTCTGACGGATGGTATGACCATCAGATGGGACCGATCGTTAACACCTCGACTGGCCCACAAGATGCTCTCACCGCGCCTGGCGCTTGTGGCACCGCCGCAACCTCGCTTCCTGGCGTCAATGCAACCGCCAACCCGCATGCTCTTGGCCGTTGCGGCTACGGTCCCAGACTGCCGCTCCTCATCGTTTCACCGTGGGCGCGTCCGGATTTCGTCGACCATTCTGTGACCGACCAAACCTCTATCATCCACTTCATTGAAGACAACTGGCTCGCCGGACAACGCCTGCCTGCCGGTTCCTTCGATGCCCTCTCCGGTTCGCTCTACCAGATGTTCAACTTCACAAAAGCTGCAACTCCTGGAACTCTGTGCTTGGACCCGCTTTCTGGGGAGGCACAAAACCCGCACCTCTGCGGCCTCTAATAGTCGGCCTCGATATATTTGAAGAGGCACGATTCCAGTTGCTCAGCGGGCTTGCGAAAGATCGATCGCCAGCCCGCTTTTCTTATTTGCACGGTCCTCTCTTCGTACGTGCAACAGCAGGGGCTCTCTTCTAGCTTCGGCTGGTCGCTTAACACTCCCGCAACCAGCCCCATGCTATACTTTTTAAGCAGCTTTCCTGTCAGTTTCAGCCATTAGCATCAGCCGACGGAGGATCGTATCGACAAACGTTTTATCCGCATGAATGAGCGTATCCGGGCGCGGGAAGTTCGCGTCATCGGGGACGAAGGCGAACAGATCGGCGTCATGCCTCCCTTCGAAGCGCTCAAGATGGCCCGCGAACGGAACCTGGATCTGGTCGAAATTTCCCCAACCGCGCAACCGCCGGTTTGCCGCATCATGGACTACGGGAAATTCCTGTACCAGAACGAGAAGCGCGAACGCGAGGCCAAGAAGAAGCAAAAGACCATCACCGTCAAAGAAGTGAAGTTTCGTATTAACGTCGACGATCACGACTACGAAACCAAGAAAAATCACGTCCTCCGCTTCCTCGATGAAGGAGATAAGGTCAAAGCGACCATCTTCTTTCGAGGACGCGAAATGACCCGGCAAAGTCTGGGCCGGCAAATTTTGGAACGTCTGATCAAAGATATCGATCAGAGAGGTTTGGTGGAATTTCGGCCACGCCAGGAAGGCAACACCCTGCATTTGATTCTGGCGCCGAACAAGAAAGAAGGCGGACCCAAAGAGAAGCCGCACGCTCCTCCCAAACCCGCACCACCTCCCGCCCCGCGGGGCGGAGCACAAACCGCGTAAACAGAGGTTGTCAGTCATCGTTGGTGAGTCATCAGTAAGACCCTTGCCGCGTTCACTCCCATCGCATAGGTCTGATGCTCTAACTGAGAACTGAGAACCGGGAACTGAGAACCGACTTTTATGCCTAAACTAAAAACACACAAAGGCGCTGCCAAGCGCTTCAAGAAAACGGGTACGGGGAAGATCGTTCGTCACAAGGCAGGATTGCGGCACATCCTGTCGTCCAAAGCGAAGAAGCGCAAGAAGCAACTGGGCCAACCGACTTTGGTAAGTGACGGAGATTACAAAAAAGCCGCACGAATGATCCCGTATATGTGATGTAGTAAAGCGACGGGCGTCCGCGCCCGTCCTTAACCGAGTAAGCAATAAAGTCTGCAGAGCAAGTTGCCCTGCAGCGGCGTGTGAAGAGGCCGGGCTTTAGAAATCCCGCTTCCCTCCGGGAAACGTGGTAGAAGCCTCCTTACCTCCAGCCGCCAGCTGTAACAGACGTACTCAAAAGGAGAACAGCTATGCCTCGTGTAAAACGCGGAACCAAACGCCGCGCCAAGCGCAAAAAGATTCTTGAACGCGCCAGTGGATACTTCCTAACTAAATCCAAACTTTACCGCTCGGCGAAAGAAGCCGTCGATCGCGCCCTGAAGTTCGCCTACTCCGGACGCAAACAGAAAAAGCGCCAGTACCGTTCCATCTGGATCGTGCGCATCGGCGCCGCCGCCCGCCTGAACGGCCTGAACTATAACCAGTTCATCAGCGGACTGAAAAAAGCCGGCGTGGAACTCGACCGCAAAATCCTCGCAGATCTCGCCGTAAAAGACGCTGCTGGATTTGCGAGCTTGGCCGAGCAGGCGAAGAAGGCGAACGCCGCCGCAGTAACCGCGACCGCATAGCCATCAGCTGTCAGCCATCAGCTTTCAGCCGTAACTTAAGTTGTCATCCTGAGCGGAGCAAAGCGATTCGCAAAACGAATCGCTTTGCGGAGTCGAAGGACCCCTATCATCAGCACGGATTTTTGGAGCGCGTAGGGGTCCCTCGCCGCGCTAGGAATGACAATTGCTTAAGCGTTCTTGAGAAGAATGCCCTACTCTGTCCCCAAACTAGCTGACTTCTCGCCCGCTGCGCTCGCCAGCGCCACCGGCGAACTCTTGTCTGCGCTCGAGCAAGAGTCCACGGCGGTTGCCTCCGAGAACGACTGGAAAACTTTCCGCGATCGGTGGATGGCGCGCAAGAACGGCATTCTCACCGAAGTTAACGACCTGTGGTTGAAGCCTGCGCCAAGAGAAGCCAAGCGCGACGTCGGACAGCGTGTCAACGATCTCAAGACGAAAGTTGAACAAGCCGTCGAAGCGGCGCTCACCCGGATTCAGAGCGGCGCATCTTCCGGCAAACTCGCCGCCGAACGCCTCGACATCACCCTCCCCGGCATTCGCCGTCCCCTCGGCGCCGAACATCCTGTCATCAAGACGATGAACGAAATCGTCCGCGTCTTTCGTAATCTCGGCTACTCCGTGGAGGAAGGCCCCGAGATTGAAAGCGACTATTACAACTTCGAGGCCCTCAATTTTCCGCCGAACCACCCCGCCCGCGACACCCAAGACACACTCGTCATTGCCGGACAGGAATCGAAGCCGCAACGTGACCGCCTGCTCCTCCGCACCCACACTTCTCCCGTGCAGATTCGCACGATGCAGAAGATGAAGCCTCCCGTGCGCGTCGTTTGTCCCGGAAAAGTTCATCGCAACGATGCACCCGACGCGACCCACTCTCCCATCTTTCATCAGGTCGAGGGCTTGGCCGTCGATAGCAACATCACCTTCTGCGACCTGAAGGGTACGCTCGATCACGCCATGAAAGCGCTCTTCGGATCGAGCGTGAAAACGCGTTTTTATCCTTCATTCTTTCCTTTCACCGAGCCCAGCGCCGACGTGCAGATCAGCTGCATTTTCTGCGACGGCAAGGGCGTGCGCGACGGCGGCCCGTGCCGCAATTGCAAAGCCAGCGGATGGATCGAACTCCTCGGCTGCGGCATGGTCGACCCGAATGTTTACAGCTTCGTCGATTACGACGCCACCAAAGTTTCCGGATTCGCGTTCGGCATGGGCGTAGAACGAATCGCAATTCTAAAATACGGAGTCGATGACATTCAGCTGTTCTTCCAGGGCGACGTTCGCTTCTTGGAGCAGTTTGCTTAAGAACGCTTTTGGCTATTGGCTCTTAGCTTTTAGCGAAAAACCAAATGTACCCACTATGTGCAAAAGCTAATAGCCAAGAGCCAAGAGCTAACAGCTAAGAGCTTCTTACATGAAAATTTCTCCAGCATGGCTACGCGATTTCGTTGATCTTCCCATCGACTACCCTCGCCTCGCCGACGAACTCACCCTCGCCGGAGTCGCGGTCGAAGGCATCTCCGGCAATGGCGAAAACACGGTCTTTGAAATGGAGATCACCACCAATCGTCCTGATGCAATGAATCACTATGGCGTCGCTCGCGAAGCCTCGGCGCTCTACGATCTGCCGCTGCGTCCGATTGACCCGAAACTGCCCGCCCCGCAAGGCAAGTCCGATGTGACGATCGATATCGAGGAGCCCGATCTCTGTTCCCGCTTCACCGCCCGCGAAATTCGCGGCGCGACCATCCAAGCCTCGCCTGCGCCCGTCGCCCATCGCCTCCACTTGCTCGACCAGCGCCCCATCAGCAACGCCGTCGACGCCACCAATTACGTTCTCTGGGAGAGCGGCAAGCCCACCCACGTCTTCGATCTCGATCTGCTCGAGGGCCGGCGCCTCGTCATCCGCAGAGCTCGCGCCGGAGAAACTCTCAAGACGCTCGACGGCATCGACCGCAAACTCTCGACCGAAGACCTCGTCGTTGCCGACGCGAAAAAGCCAGTCGGCCTCGCCGGAGTCATGGGCGGCTTCGACACCATGATCACCGAAAGCACGAAAAATATTCTGATCGAATCCGCTTGGTTCGACCCCGTCGCCGTGCGCCGCATGTCGAAGCGCCACGGCCTGCATACCGACGCCTCTCACCGTTTCGAGCGCGGAGCCGATTTCGAATCCACCGTCCCGTCCGCGAATCGTGTAGCCGAACTCGTCCTTGCATCCGGAGGCGGCACCCTCATCGGCGACTCCATCGACGTGATCGCGCGCCAACTTGATCTTGCTCCCGTGGAACTCAATCTCCGCGAAGTGCATCGTATCCTCGGTGAAAAAATCAGCGCCCTCGAGATCAACCGCATTCTCACGCGTCTCGGATTCACCGTGCTGCCCGGGAACGAAGATCGCTACCTTGTCCACATCCCCAGCTGGCGTCTCGACATCGAACGCGAAATCGACATCATCGAAGAACTCGCCCGCCTGCACGGGTACGACAAATTTCCCAACACCCTTCCCTCCTTCAGTGGAGGCGTTCGTGAATTGCCCGACGCCGAAAAAGACGCGAAACTTCGCGCCGCCCTTCTCGCGCTCGGCTACAACGAAACCATTTCACTCACCTTCATTTCCAAGGATGATGCCCGCCGCTTTTCGCCCGCCCCCGAACTCGACCTCGCCAATCCCTTGAGCGACGAGGCTTCTGCCATGCGGACATCGATGGTTCCCAGCATGTTGAACATGCTCGCCTACAACCTGAATCGCGGCAGCGACAACGTTCGCCTCTTCGAATCCGGAAATGTTTATGAAGCCTCGGACGCGAATGCCCTCGAACTCAAGCGCATCTCCATGGGCGCGACCGGAAGCGTGGATGGAAACACAGTCCATGGATTGGTGCCGGGCGCGGCCGCCCGCCCGCTATCTTTCTTCGATCTGAAGGGCGACGTGGAAACTCTGCTCGCCCCTTTCAGCCAGTGGACCTTCTATTACGATACCCAGACCGCCGACTATTATCATCCCGGCCGCTCTGCTCGCGCCCTGCTGGATGGCGCCACCGTAGCCCAGTTCGGACAGATTAATCCCGATCTGGCGTCCGCTCGCAAGTTGCGCCAGGATGTCTTCATCGCCGAAATTTATCTCGACCGCCTCTATCAGCATGACCTACGCGAAGTCCGCTACGAAGCCCTGCCCCGGTTCCCCGCCGTCGAGCGCGATTTCTCCTTCGTATTCGCGGACGAAGTGGAATTCGAAAGAATTCACGCCACGATCGACAAGCTAGCCATTGCCGAATTGCGCACTTTCGTTCCCGTAGAAATCTTCCGCGGAGAAAAAGTAGGCACCGGCAAATACTCAATCCTGATGCGCGCCACCTTTCAGTCAAGCGACCGCACCCTGCGCGACGACCAAGTATCGCAATGGGCAGGAGAGATCACAAAAGCGCTGGAAACGCTCGGCGGAGTGCAGCGGGCATAGGGCTGCTCAAGTTCTCGATCCCGTTTCTGGATAATTAACGTTGTGACCATCAACCATCACGGAGCGAGAAATAAGCATGAAAATCTTCGAGCCCTTCTTTTCTCGTAACCCCGCGCCAAAGTAATTGCCCCAGCGTTAGCGACTCATAGGTGCTCACCGGTTACACCGAAATAAAAAAGGGCATCCCAAAATTCAGGATGCCCTTTCACTTCTCTTATCTGAAGCTCGCCGCTACGCTCCCGGTGGCTTCTCTTGCTTTTTCTTGTCCTCTTCCTTTTTCTGCGGCGGCGCTGGTTTCGGCTGCTGTCGCGGAGGCGGCGGCGCCGGCTTGGACACTGCCGGAGGAGGCGTACGTTGCGGTTGCCGCTCGGCCGGAGGTGGCGTTGCCGGACGCTCAGCGGGAGGATTCGGGCGCGTAGCCTCGGGACGGTTATTCGGTTGGGTCGCAGGCTGACGCTCATTTCGCGCCGGCGGTTCGGCCGGACGATTCTCTGGACGTGCCTCCGGAGCCCGCTCTGGCTGCGCCGGACGATTGTTTTGCGGCGGCGGCGTAGCCAGTCGATTGTTGTTGACCGGCGGTGCAGGCCGGTTCGGTTGTTGACGATTGTCTTCCGGACGATCGTTCTGTTGCGGTGGCGGCGTAGGACGATTCGGCTGCGTAGTCGCCGGACGATTCATTGGCTCCTGATTCGCCGGACGTTGACTCGGATTCGCCGGATTCGCATTCGCCGGATTCGGACGCGCCTGACCCGCATTCGGCTGACCCGCATTCGGCTGGTTCGGTCTCGGCTGATTCGCTTGCTGCTGGTTACCCGGACGATTCCCCGGTTGATTCGCCGCCGGTTGTCCCGGACGTCCCGCAATCGCCGGATTCGGATGTCCGACCGTGGCCGTCGCCGGCTTGCCCGGTGGCGCTTGCTTCACCATCGGACGCGCCGCCGCAGTCGCCGCGGGACGCATGCTCTGCATCTCACTCCGCGCAATCGGCTGTCCCGGATGCGCGGCCAAGGCCTGCTGCTGTCTGGCGAACGGAACCGGCGGCGGGGGCGGCGTCTTCTTCGCAACCACCTGCCGGTTCATTACCGCCGCTGGCGGCGCTGACACGTGCCCTGCGCTCGAAGCCTTCGCCCCCAGCACGCTCTCCCGGGTCGGAACCACTGCAACTCTCGCGCTCACCGACGCGCTCGCAATCTGCTGCGGACTCACCGATACCGCTACGTGTGCCACCGGTTGCGCTCCCGCAAAAGCGCGTTGCGGAACCACCATGACCGCACCCTGCACACTTCGGTTCGCGTAGGTGATGTTCGTTATATTTGTAGTTTTATTGATGATGGTCGTGTTGTAAACATTCGTGACCGTCGTGACGTTCACGGTCGTGTTGCTGACGTTTACCTGGTTCATGTAACCGCGGCTTACCTGATACGGCGGCACATAAACTTCCCGCGGACCGAGCGGAAACCAGCCCACATTTCCGCCAAAGCCCCCCGGCCCTCCGCCAATGAATACCACCAGCGCGGGAGCGTACACAGCCCGAACCGCAACCGGACCCGCGATCCATCCCCAGCGGCCGCCAATTGTTACCCAGCGGCCGTAGTGGAACGGCGCATATCCCCAGTTCGAGTCATCCACCCACGTATATCCCCACGGAGCGATCCAGTCCCAATGCCCCGTGTGATACGGCGCCCATCCCGCCTCAATATGCGGATACCAAACGTGCCCGTAGTTCGCATCGTCGCGCCAGTCGCCGTTATCGTCCAGATCTTCGTAGCCGACGACATCCTGCGAAAGATATTGCCGTGAGCGCGAGTTGTCGAAACGATGGTCGCGATCATAGGCCCACGTGTCGAATGGATCCGGATCCCCAATATCTTCCACATCGGCATCCAGCGAATCGGTACCGTCGAACGTCCCGACTTGCCCGCTGTGCAACGTGTAAGTCTGTCCGTTGCCAGTCGCCTGCCCCGCGCCCTCGCGCAGGCTGACCACCGTGTAGGTTCCGTCATCGCTGGCTTGCACGCGATAACTACCCGGCTGCGACACCGTGAATGCAAGATTCGGAGTATCCACTTCAAAATCGTCATCTTCATCCAGGCGGCGCACCCGAAGATTGATCGCGCCCGACGTCAACTGGATCTGTACAGTGTGGTCATCCAAATTCAGAAAAGAGAAACCGGTATTCTGGCTCAGCCGGATGGTCGCCGAACCAAGTTGCAGTTCAGCGCGCGAGTTTTGATCGGACCAGAGTTTATCCCCCGTCGTCATCGGACGATTCGGAACTGCCCCCACCCAATCATCTTCACCAGCCGGCTGAATTGAAACCGAGCCTTCCATGTAGCCGAGCCGAGCCACGCGCGTCGGAGGATCGTCCTGATCATCCTGATCCTGCGCCCTAGCGCGAATCGGCAAAATCGCTGTCGCGAGCGCCAAAGCGAGCAGGGCGCTCCACCAACCAAAATTCCTACGTTTACTTGTCATGTGTGATTTGTCTCCAACCCTCTGTTCGGAATCCAGCGGATTCGCGAGCGTTCGTCCAACTTCGATAACGTTCGATGCGGCAAGTTCCTTATTCGTTAATAGGATTTCTGGCCATCAAGGTAAACCAAGCCAGCGCCTGCACCAGGAAAAGGCAATTAGACGAGTGGTGCCCGTGCAACCATGCGACTCAAGCATATCAGTTTGGACGGCAACTTACGTGGCGCTCCCGGCACATCGACAAACCTGTGACGCCACTTGCAGGCTCACGTCGAATTAAACCCGCGACCAATCGCGAAGTTTCGAGGCGTTCGCAAAATTGCAGTAGCCCAAAATTCCGATCGGCTCAGGAAACGTAGCCGCGCGCCGAACCCATCGCTGTGTCTGCACAAACTATTTCCGCAACGACCACTTCCATCCTTCCTGCGCACCAATGGACCCATCGCTGCCTCGGCATCGCTTGTGCTAGCCTTACTCTCCATGACTTACGTTTCGGCGCATCCCAAGCACTTTCTCTCGGACAAGGTGGAGCATTTTACCGAGTCTGTGATTCGCGAGATGACCCGGCAGGCCATGCAACACAACGCCGTCAATCTGGCGCAGGGCTTTCCCGATTTCGCCGCTCCCGCCGAGATCAAGCGCGCCGCTCAGGAAGCCATCGCCGCCGACATCAACCAGTACGCCATCACCTGGGGTGCAAAAAGCCTCCGGGGCGCGATCTCCCGCCAGATGCGCGACTCTCAGGGCATCGAGGTCGACCCCGAAAAAGAAGTTGTCGTCTGCTGCGGTTCCACCGAGGCCATGATCGCTACCCTCCTGGCCATTTGCAACAAGGGCGACGAAGTCGTGGTCTTCGAACCCTTCTACGAAAACTATGGGCCCGACTCCATCCTTAGCGGAGCCAAGCCCCGCTTCGTCAGTCTGCGTCCTCCCCAATCCGCCGGAGGCGAATGGACCTTCGATGAACAGGAATTGCGCGAAGCCTTTCAACACAAGCCCGGGCTGCACAAAAGTGGCGAGCACTGCACCAAGGCGATCATCGTCAATACGCCCAACAACCCGACTGGCAAGGTGTTTAGCCGTAAAGAACTTGAACTGATTCGCGACCTTTGCGTCGAGTACAACGTGCTCGCCATCACCGACGAAATTTACGAACACATTCTGTACGATGGATCCAAACACATTTCTCTCGCCTCCCTCGACGGCATGCGCGATCGCACAATCACCATCAACGGCCTCTCCAAAAGCTACAGCGTTACCGGATGGCGCGTCGGCTGGGCCGTTGCGCCTCCCGCGATCACCAATGCCATCCGCAAGGTACATGACTTCTTGACCGTCGGTGCGCCCGCTCCCTTGCAGGAGGCAGGAGCCGCCGCCTTGAGCCTTCCCGCCACCTACTACCGCGATCTCGCCGACCGCTACCGCACTCGCCGGGATCATTTGATTCCCGCGCTCGAAAAAGCGGGATTCCTCTGCTACCGTCCGCGCGGAGCCTATTACGTCATGACCGACATCAGTGCCTTCGGATTCGCTAGCGATGTCGAGTTCGCCACCCACCTCGTCCGCGATGTCGGAATCGCCTGCGTCCCCGGTTCCAGTTTTTACAATCATCCAAAAGATGGATCCCAACAGGTACGTTTCGCCTTCTGCAAGAAACCTGAAACACTGGACGAGGCGGCACTGCGTTTGGAGAAATTGCGCGCGCGTTGATAGGCCCCGCCTACGGGTCTACAGAACGGCACCTGTGGCTCCAGAACGAACGGTCCCTTCCACAGCAATCTGCGCTATACTTCGCCTCAACGCTGCATTACTTTCTGAAAGTGAGTGGTCGCCATGTCCATTAAAGCCGTGGAAGAGTTATCTGCCGAGGTTCCTGCCGAAGATTTTCAGGCGCTGGAAGAGAAAGTTTATCGCACCATAGAGTTGTACAAGGCCGCGAAAGATGCCCGCGCCACGGCCGAGCGCGATGTCCTGCGCCTGCGCGAACAACTCGAGGAGCGTGAAGAGGAAAATGAAACCATGCGCCGCGAACTCGTGCAGTTGCGCAAAGATCGCGAAGATATCCGCACCCGTGTGGAAAAAATGCTGAGCCAGATGGACAGCGTCACCCACGAACAGGTGGCCAGCTGAATCGCGACGGCACAGCCCCGGACGCCACCATCGGCCCCACCGCCGAAGGTGATTTCCAGTCTGTCCTGTCTGCGATTCGAAATGACGCCACCGAGGTCGGCTCGCCGATCAACCATTCCGCCGGCAACGATCTCGTGCCCGACGCGCCTAGGAGTGACATGGCAACTGCAAGTTCGGTACCTCCAACCAATAATGCAACCACCCCAACCGTCGTCAACGGCAGCGTCCGCGTCGAAATCTTCGATCAGGTCTACAACTTGCGCGGCTCAGACCCCGCATACATCGTGAAACTTGCCGAATATGTGGACGGAAAAATGCGCGCCGTCTCCGAACAAACCGCTACTGTCGACTCGGTGCGCCTCGCCGTGCTCGCGGCCCTGAATATTGCGGACGAGTATCATCTTCTGAAACGCCGCCTCGAACAGCCTTCTCCCGAAGAGCAGCGCCGCGCCAGCAAACTCGCCAGCGCCCTCGACGAAGTCCTGCAAGACGGACGCCGCACCGGCTGATCCGAACGTTCGGCAATCGGGAAGGTCACGAGTTCCACTCGTGCCGTTACTCCTTCCAAATGGGTCGCGCCTCAGCGCTTGAAGAGTATTTTGCGCATCCACACTTTTCTTCGGCCGCTCATATTCTCAATAGCTGAAACGTGAATCGTAACTTCTCCTTCATATTTCTCGCACTTTGGTCACGCGTCCTCTAGCAACCTTCCTGCCAACTATTTTCCATTTTCCCCTTGCGAATCTTCCCGGAGTTTCCTAGCATCCAAGTTGAAAGTCGACCTGCGGAGTTGGTGATGGTGGCAACCGATTTTTGAACCAATGCCGAATGAACGGGGACTCGACTCGCAAAAAGATCCTGTGTGCTACGTTCCGCCATGCGGAAAAGCCTAATGGGTCGCGGCGGGTTCCCACCGTCTGAGACGGGTTCATTCTCGGCCCACCACACGGCGCAGCGGGTCGGCTTGCGTTTTTAACTTCTGGCTTTTAGCTCTTAGCCATTGGCAAAACCTGGTTCTCCCAAAATCTTGGAAGAGTTTCCGCTCCACATTTCCTAGCTCAGTCTCCTGTCGCGAACATTGGATCCAACGGACGCTCGGGGCTTCCTGCTAGACTCTCTTTTGTACTCACCCCACATCCGGAGCATCTAAACTAACGTGTTCCCCCGACTTTTTCATATTGGCAATTTCTATCTGCCGACTTATGGCGTGCTCGTCGCCACGGGCGTTCTCATCGGCCTTTGGATCAGCGTCCGTAACTCCGAAAAACAGGGTATCAACGGAGACGACGCCTGGAATCTCGGCATCCTCGTCGTTCTCGCCGGAATCATTGGCGCGAAAATTCTCTACATCATCAACGACTGGAGCACCTACTCCAACAACTGGCGCGAAATCTTCAGCCTGAACACCCTGCAAGCCGGAGGCGTATTTTCCGGCGGCCTGGTCGCCGGCCTGCTCACTGCCGCCTGGTACATCCGTCGTCATCACATGCCGACCTTGCGTACCGTCGACGGCTTCGCTCCCGGCCTCGCTTTCGGCCACGTCCTCGGACGCTTTGGCTGCTTCTCCGCCGGTTGCTGTTATGGCAAGCCCACCAATCATTTCTGGGGAGTCACTTTCACCAATCAGTTGGCGCACGACGTCAGCGGAACTCCACTGGGTGTCCGTATCGAGCCCACTCAGCTCATCGAAGCCGCTGCCGAGTTCTTCAACTTCCTGCTCCTTACCTGGCTCCTCGGACGCAAGAAATTCGATGGCCAGGTGTGGGCCAGTTTCATGATCCTCTACGGAATCGAACGCTATTTCATCGAGTTCCTGCGCGACGATCCCGGACGCGGCGAAGTCTTCGGCGGTATCATGACCGGAACGCAACTGATTTCGATTCTGCTCGTCATTGGAGGCGGCCTGATCTGGTGGTTCAACAGCACCAAACCGGCAACAATTCTCGCACCACAGAAATCCGGTTCCCGACCGTAAGCTGAAGTTTGCGGAGCGGAAACTTGTGGAACGCCATTCGCCTCGCGCGCCCACCATTTCTGCTGAGTCCACGCCACGCGTGTATCGTTAGACTTAGTCTTTAATCTTCACGTCAGTCTTTGCGTTTTTAGCCTCTGTACTGCCTCTCGCAAAGCGCTGATTATCAATCTGATTACGAAATGCCTGACTTCCCCATCACGCTCACTACCCCTCCCGAAGCGGCCGGACAACGCCTCGACCAATACTTGGCCCTCCAGCTCTCCGAACTCAATCAGACAGAAGTCAGCCGCGCCCGCGTCCAGCAACTCATCGAGCGTGGAGAAGTTCTGGTCAACGGCGCGCATGCCAAGGCCTCGCTCCGTCTGAAAGGCGATAGCGAAGAACAAATCACCGTCACCGGACCGCCCCACGCGCTTCCCCTGCGCGCCATCGCCGAAGAAATCGCCCTCGACATCGTTTTCGAAGACGACGATCTCGCCATCGTCAACAAGCCCGCCGGCATGATGGTCCACGCCGGAGCCGGAGCCACCGACGATGCCCGCAATCGCGGCACTCTCGTCAACGCCTTGCTCCACCACTTCAAGAAACTATCCGCCGTCGGAGGCGACCTCCGCCCAGGCATTGTCCACCGCCTCGATCGCGCCACCAGCGGACTGATGGTCGTCGCCAAGAATGACGAAAGCCACCAACGCCTTGCTAAACAGTTCAGCAGTCGCGAAGTCCACAAAACCTATCTCGCGTTGGTGCACGGCTGGCCCAAGCAGGATCGCGGCACCATCCAGAGCGCCATCAGCCGCCACTCCCAGCGCCGCACCCGCATGACGACCAAAGGTTTTGGCGGACGCGATGCGGTCACCCATTACACAGTCTTACGAAAACTCGACGCGCCCTATGGCAAGTTTGCGCTCGTCGAAGTGAAGATCGAAACCGGACGCACCCACCAGATCCGCGTCCACATGTCCTCCATCGGCCATCCCGTCGTGGGCGATGCCCTTTACGGAGCTCCCGGAGAATTGAAGTCTCAATCGAACAAACGTCGCGATCCCGGCATGCCCGCAACGCTCGCTCTCGCTCGAAATTTCCTGCATTCCGCCACCCTCGAATTCATCCATCCCCGCACGAAAGAGCCCTTGAAGTTTTCCCGCCCGTTACCGAAGGAACTGGAGAATTTGCTCGAAAGCCTCGAAAATGACAAAGAGGCTGCGAAAAATCTCTGATTCAGTGTTCATGGGAAGGACTCGAGTTCCACTGAGCGCCGATGAAGTCTGACTCCAGGGCTTCTCGCGCCACTACCACCGAGTCCCTGACCGAAGCCGATCATTCCTCGGACTAGGAATCTTGATGCGGACTATAATGACGAGATCAACCCCATGAAACTGCGCATTCTCCTGTTTCCGTTGGCTCTATTTTGTCTGGCCAGTTCGCTCCTCAGTCAGACCGCTCCGCCAGTGTCCGCCGCACCCGCACCGCAGAGTACTCCTGCGACGTCAGGTGCTCCAGTCAGCAGCACGACTCCAAACGCGGTGCCCCCAGCCTCTACCGGCCCGTCATCCCCCACAGCCGCAACTCCACCAGCCGGACAAGCCCCGCCCGCTTCCCCCGATAGCGCCAACTCCGACGAGGCCGTCACCACCCTGAGGACGACGGTCAACGAAGTTCGCCTCGTCTTCACCGTCACCGACCGCCATGGCCACTACATTAAGGATCTGAAGAAGACGGACTTTCGCGTCATCGACGATCAGAAGCCCGCCGAGATTCGCAGCTTCTACGCCGAAACCGATCTCCCTCTGCAAGTCGGCCTGCTGGTCGACGCCAGCAACTCCGTTCGCGACCGCTTCAAGTTTGAGCAGGATGCGGCCATTGAGTTCCTCAACTCCATCATTCGACCGCGCTACGACAAGGCTTTCGTAGTTGGCTTTGACGCCACGCCCGAAGTCACGCAGGATTTTACCGACAGCACCGAGAATCTTTCAGCCGGAGTTCGTATGTTGCGAGCCGGTGGCGGCACCGCCATGTACGACGCGCTTTATTTCGCCTGCCGCGACAAACTCCTCAAGCAGGAACAGACTGGCCCCGTGCGCCGCGCCATAATTCTTCTCAGCGACGGCGAAGATAATCTCAGCCACGTCACGCGCGAAGAAGCCATCGAAATGGCGGAGCGCGCCGAAGTCATCGTCTACACCATCAGTACCAACATCAGCGGCATGAAAGGTAAGGGGGACAAGGTTTTGGAGCGCATCGCCGAAGCTACCGGAGGCCGCGCCTTCTTTCCCTTCCAGATGCGTGAGATGTCGGACGCATTTCAATCCATTCAAGAAGAGTTGCGCAGCCAATACGCCGTCGCCTACAAGCCAGCAAATTTTGTTGCCGATGGCAGCTTCCGCACCATCGAAATCCTGGCGCAGGATCGCGGCCTCAAAGTTCGAACCCGCAAGGGATACTACGCTCCAAAGCAATAGAACCGGTCACAGGTCTTGATCTCAGGTGTCGGTCTCAGGTTTCAATTATCAGGCAGCCTCTTTCACAATCAACATTTATGCCTGGATACTCAGGAACTCCGCTCCCCAAAAAAGCTCGGTATCAAAGACGGCTTTCGCGTCGCCCTCTTGCATCTGCCCGACGACGTGAAGTCCGAACTTCGCGCCGAACTCGCAAAATGCCGTACGCAAAAAGTCGCCGATGCTGACAAGAATCTCGATTTCGTTTTCCTCTTCGCGAAATCCCGCGCGGCCTTGGAACACGAATTCCTGCCCGCCGCCGAAGCGCTCGCTCCCGCTGGCATGCTCTGGGTCTCCTGGCCCAAGAAAAGCTCAGGCGTCCCCACCGACCTCACCGAAGATGTGATTCGCCAAACTGGCCTCTCCGCCGGATTGGTCGACGTGAAAGTCTGCGCCGTCACCGAGACCTGGTCCGGATTGAAATTTGTAATCCCCCTCAAGAATCGGCCCAAAGGCGAAACTCTAGCCACGTAGCGAACGGCCTCCAATCCTCATGATTGTCATCCCGAGCAAAGCCAGGGATCTGTAGTTTGCCGCTTAAGCCTTTATGGGCTCCAGTCCCACCCTTCCCCATGACAAATCATTACAACCTGCCCCGCAACTTGAACCCAACCCGGGGGTTTGCATTCCGTAGATGCACTCGCCGGACCACGAATCCGGCGCATTGAAACGATCGCGGATCGAAAGATCGAAAGGAAGACAGTCTATGAAACGCACAGTTGCTGGGATTTTATTGCTCATCTCACTCGGCGCAAGCACCATGTTTGCCGACGACGCGTGGCGCGATCGACGTGACATCCGCCGCGATGATGCCCGAATCGCCCATGACCGCCGCGAACTGCGCCGCGATCTCTACGACGGCAACTACGGAGCCGCTCGCCATGAACGCCGAGAATTGCGTCATGAATATCGCGACGTCAGCCGCGATCGGCGTGATCTCTATTGGGATCGCCGTTAGCCGTCGCCTGGGCGGGCGCGGTCTCACTAACGGGATAGCGCCGCGCCCTCCCATCCATACGACGTTCGTAACTTGCAGGCGCCCCGCCAGCCGGGTTTTTATGGTGTGAAGGTTTTCCTTCGTGAACCTTCGTGCCCTAAGTGTTTAACGCTTTTTACATGGAACGGTGAACGGTGACCATGCAAATCAAGCCCCGGCTGGCGGCAGCGGTAATGGTGGCACTCATGCTTTGTTGGTCAAGCTACGCGCAAACACCCGCGACCCGCGCCGAGCGCGAACTGTTCGCTTCGGTGAATGAGGCGCGCCGAATGCAGGGGCTCGCTCCCCTGCAATGGAATGAGTCCCTCGCCTCAGCGGCCCGCCGGCACGCCGAAATCATGGCCGATCACGGCACCGCCCAGCACGGATTCGACGGTGAGCCCAGCTTATCCGCACGCGTGAAGCAGGCAGGTGTTCGTTTCACTTGGCTCTCCGAAAATGTCACCCAGGGACCAACCCCCATTTTCATCCACACCCAATTCATGCATTCACCGCCCCATCGCGCCAACATTCTCGATCGCGATATGGATTCCGTGGGCATCGGCGTAGTCGATCAGAGCGGACAGTTGTTCGCCGTCGAAGATTTTTCCCAAGTCCGATAAGAGAAGAATCGCCCTCGATTCATCCCTCTCTTGTCATCCCGAGCAGCAAGAGGGATCTGCATTTCGCGACAAACCACCGCGTACTCGCGCCGCTATCGGCACTCCGCCCGGATTTCCAAAGCTACCCCAAAATGTGATCAAATGGTTGGGCTTTTCAGGAGTTTCCGTGGCCTCTGCCCAATCAGTCGCCCAAGAAACTTGCTCCGAACCGCTGCGTGTCATCGACATCAGCCCCGTCGCCGGACCTCTGCGCTTCGTCGGCCTTGGCCGCTATGTGCTGCTGGTTATCAGCATTCAGGAGGTCCTCGCTTGCGTGGAGATCCTGGTTACGGATTGGAAACAGCCGGCGATCCTGCTAGCCGCGCTCGTTGGGCTATTGATTTTCGGCTATTGTGCTTGGGTCGGTTGGAAGAGTATCGGGGTTCTGAATTCCGTTCTCTACAGCAAAACGCTCTGGGCATATTTACTAATATGTTCGGTCGGCGGGTTTCTCTTTATCACTCAGGCGTCGGTCGTGTTCGTGGAACGCGGTTCGATTTTCGATGACCGGGCTAAGTTT
>Ga0302275_10001750_pt1 | contig 23215 bp, 23 predicted proteins | sample III_Bog_N2_2_FD_200229 | JGI IMG/M metagenome (GOLD analysis project Ga0302275, IMG submission 200229) | Peat permafrost microbial communities from Stordalen Mire near Abisko, Sweden - III_Bog_N2_2 | ecosystem: Environmental > Terrestrial > Soil > Wetlands > Peat | place: Sweden: Abisko... | reverse complement strand
GTTCACCACCGCTGACTGCACTCCGTCTGACTGCGAAGAGGGCATGCAACCAAACGGCTTCAGCGCCAGCACCATGTGGCAAAGATGATGAACGGTGTAGTACACGTTCTTCCCTACTTCGAGATGCCCTTCTCCGCCGCGCGCAAACTGGTTGTAGAAGGGATGTGCCATCTCCGCCAACTCTCTCTGCGGCACCAGGTGGTGAGTGATGCCACCCAGATTCTTGATAGTCCGGTGGTACAGCCCATTCCACATCCATTCACCGGCGCCTATCCCCATGAGCTTCTTGCGCAATCCCAGATCGTTGGCCAAGTGTTTCTTCAATTCCCACCACTTCGGATTCCGGTACGGACGGTTGACTGGCCATTTCGCCTTCGCATGCGCCTTCGCCTGATACATTAAGTATGCGACCCAAGTCGCAATCGGCTCGACCAATACCTGTGCGCCCTCCCGCTCCAGAAAGTCAAACATGTGGAAATTGCCATCGCCCTCGGTAATCTGCGCCCAGAATTCTCCGGTGATTTTCACCACGGGTTTCACCTTGGTTCGATCCACTTCAATCTTGTCCATCTTTTCGCGCGCTGTGGCAAGAGCGCTGAGATAATCCTGCCCGCGTAGGTGTTCGTTCATTTTGCCGAATACATTAAATGTGTTGCGTAGAATCTTGTTGCTCTTGAACTTAGGTTTAGCCCAGTCCGGAGCGCGCTCTTCGATTTCAAACGACTTCCGATTTCTAAGATCTTCACAGAGACCATCCACTGTCTCGCGAAACACTCTTTCCGTCTCGCCTTTGTTTACTTCGAAGGGACGAATCTGATAAATCAGATCGTTAAAGACGTCCCCCAGGTGCATGGCGTTCAACATGCCGAATCCGAAATCGATGGTGAACTTCAGTCCCGGTTCGCCCGATGCCGCCTTGATCCCATCACTATCTTTGAATAGCAAGACGCGGAAGCCGTCAAAGCCGGCATTCTTCAGTGCGAATCGATACTCAGCTTCGTACATCCCGAAGCGACAGGGTCCGCACGAACCAGCGGTAAAGAAGACATAGTTATCCAGAATGTCTTTGCGAGGAACGCCTTCCTTCTCAAGGAATTGCAAGTACTGTACGAGATTTCCCACGGTAAAGTAGGTGGGGTTGCACTGTCCGTTATTGCCGAATTCTTTGCCGGTCTGGAAGGCAGGGACGTCGGGCACAGGCAATTTTTCGCAGCGATAACCGCATCCTTGGAAGACCGCCCGAATCAGGTCTTCGTGCTTCCACGTGAAACCGCCAAATAGAATCGTTACCTGACTACGCTCTTCAGCCGTAAACGCGCGTTCCACCGGACGGTGGAAGTGTGTGGGCCGATCCAGTCCGGCAATCTTGCGCAGACGCATGCGTTCTGCTTGCAGACGCTGTTGGATCTCAACGTCATTCTCAATCTGGACAAATTTCGTCGCCATACACGTCTCCTAACTTAGTGTTGGAATTCAGACAAACAAATTACCTCCCCGGGGGCTTTTCCATTTATGCCACAACAGACGGACACCGATGATGCGGAAATACGCACAGCAAGGATTCAAAAATTTTGTAGATTTTGAACGGGTCTGGAGTTTTCGGCCATACGGTTTCCACTGTAGTTCTATTCGTTGATGCAATCAATGCGATCGATGCGTCGCATCGTTGTCCATTGAAGAGGCGAAAGCTCCAAGTTAGCAGAAAAGGCTTGAGACTGCATTTCGTTCGGGCAGCCCCTTTTGGGACCGACTCGGCCATCGATGAAGTCGCGAACCGCCCGACCGCACAAGAGCAATCGAGCAACATGAAGGCCTTCCGCCAGCCCACAATCGATGAATGTTTTCAGAAACGAGCAATTTTGAACAGACATCGAGAAATCGCGGCTGTACCGTCGCTTGAACCACACGATGTCAAGGAACAGGCGCAGCCCTTCCCCAAGCATTTCGCCGTTCCTCCGGTGGTGGCGCAGGCGACCCCCCAAAGCTGCGCCACCGCTCTTCGCGAAAGAGGTATTTGTATGATCAACTACGAACGTTTTCCAGATCTCCCGCCCGATACGGAGCAGCAACGTGACGAAGCCGGGCCGCCTGAACGGCGCGCTAGCAGCAGGCCCAAGGCCACGTTCCAGTGGCCGCCCGACTGCCTGTGGCCCTTCATCGACGGCGCTTGGGAGCAGGAGTCTTAATCCGAGGACAATCGTTCGCGGGACTCTCGCACCCCCCGCCGCGGCGTGCGCAAAAATCCCTAAGGCCAAAGAAAGGCCAAAGAGATGATAGTTGTCGATCGGCTTCCCCGCCTTTTTCGTCCCACCGCCCACTTCCGGACAAAGCCCGAGACTCTTGGCGTTGTAGGAGTGAAGCTCTGCCACTGGCTTGATCGTCTATCTCCGATCAATCCTTACTCGTCTCTCTTGGTGAATAAGCTCGACGCCAACTGAGGGCGATCGGAACAGTGTCCGTGCGAAGATAGACTCTCCGACTTTCGGAGCCGCTCGGAGCCAATGCCAACGTCCACTCTTCGCAGAATATTCAAAGCATTTCATTATCGAGATTTTCGCCTGATGTGGTTTGGCGCCTGCACCTCCAGCATTGGTACCTGGATGCAGATCGTCGCCCAGGGCTGGCTCATCTATCGGCTCAGCCATTCCGCTTTCCTGCTCGCGCTCGACCAATTTCTCGGCGGCATTCCAATCTTCCTTTTCTCCCTGATCGGGGGCGTGATGGCCGACCGCACCGAGCGGAGAAAGATCCTTTTGGCCTCGCAGTATGTGCAGATGGCGAGTGCGGGCGTTCTAACCCTGCTCGTGGCCTACGGATGGGTACATGTGTGGCACATCCTTTGCCTGTCGTTCGTTTCGGGACTGGCACAGGCGTTCGGTGGACCGGCATACCAGGCGCTGATCCCCACGCTGGTCGATCGCGAGGACATGCCGAATGCCATCGCGCTCAATTCGATCCAGTTCAACATGGCCGTCACCATTGGACCCGCGCTGGCGGGGCAGGCTTTGGCGAAGTTGGGTGAGAAATGGTGTTTTGGCCTGAACGCGATTTCGTTCCTGGCGCCCATTATCTCGCTGTCGATGATCGCCTCGCGATTCCTGCCGGATAAACCCACGGAGTCGATGCTCCACAGTTTGAAGGAGGGACTCAAGTTCGTTCGCCGGCAAGAGTCGATGCAGGCGCTCACCTTGCTTGCATTCTGCATGACTGCCCTGAGTATGCCGATGCGTACCTATATCCCCGTTTTTGTGAAAGATATCTTTCATCGCGGTCCGGAAACTTACGGCAACCTGCTTTCATTGATGGGACTAGGATCGATCTGCGGTTCCCTGGCCGTCGCCGGAAGAGGCAATGTTCGCAACAAAGGACGCTTCGCCCTGATCATGCTTCTCTGCCTGGGGGCGGGAATTTCAGGCTTCTCTTTTTCCAAATCTCTCCCGCTGAGCTATATGATGCTACTGCTCGTGGGAGCTTCGATGATGGCCGTCTTCGCGACGGTGACCTCGCTCGTGCAATTGATCACTACCAATGAAATGCGTGGCCGCGTGATGAGCGTATATAACTGCGCATTTCGCGGAGGCATGCCCATGGGAAATCTGCTGTCTGGATGGCTCGTCCCTATATTCTCGGCACCCGTCGTTTTGGGCGCGAACGGGGTCCTGCTGGTTTTCTTGGGTCTCTACTTTCTGGTGGTGCAACGCCGCGTGGCTGCCCTTTGATCGGCCCTTTGATCGGCGCTTCGACCAGATCGACTGGCTGCGTGTGCGGAAGTGCGTCGGAATCCTTGCGTTTCGAACGTGTGCAATTTCGAACCCGCCTTAAAAAGGGCGTTCGCTGAGATCCCCTGTTGTGCGCTACGCGGCGCCGAGCGGTCTCCCGGATTGCTTGTTCGCATCGTGGCGCCGTTGCATGGGCCGCGCCATTTTTCTTTGTGGCTGTACGGATGCCGGCTGCACCAATGCCGCAACCGCATTTGCCTCCCCGCCCGCCTCTGCTCCAAGGGAAAGCGCGCAAACGTCCCAGTCGCCTTCCACCCAAGTATGGTTCTTGTCGATGGTGATTCTGTGCGCGCGACCAAGATCTGAAATCTGTAAGTTCTTGAGTTGGCTCTCAAGCCCCTCCGCTATGGACATGCCTCCGGTCATCAGCGCAATCTTTCGCAACATCCGCTTACGCTGCTCTCCGCATCCGGGTGGCGCTACAGCAGCTAACTGAAGGGGACCACGCAGCTTAGCCACGACCAGCGAAGCCAGCGCCTCGCCGTCGACGTCCCCGATGATGACCAGAGGTTGGCCCATCTTCATAATCTGCGCAAGTATGGGCAGCAGGTCTTTCCGTGAGCTGATCTTCCCCTCGCACACCAGGACACAGGCGTCCTCAAAGGCAACTTCCATGCGCTCGGGATCCGTGATGAAGTACGGTGAAAGATAACCACAGTCGAAGCGTAGACCCGCCACGTAACCTTCGTCGTCTGAGATATGCCGAATTGTCGTTCGTTCGCGCCGAGAGCCAATCGCTTCTCCGGCTAGTGTGAAGTTGTCCACAATCACATGGTTCGCAGCCATCGTAATCTTCTTCCATCTCTTAGCTGGGGTTGATGCGCCACGAGTATGCTCCATTTCGAACCGGCATGTTGATCAGTTTTGTACATGTTCGGGAAAAAACACCCCGCCGAGATGACGGCAGTTGTCGGAAGTGATCCTTTCTGCTCAGTATTACGAGGGGGATTGAGCGACGCTAGAGACGGATCACCGAGGAGAAAATGGCAAAAACAGCAGTGGGGTTATTTGAGAGTCCAGGTTCCGTTGACAGTGTTGTTCTCGAACTTGAGGCTAGTGGTTTTCCGCGAACCGACGTACGTGTCTTGGGCGAGCCCAGAGATATGGCGGGCAGTGGCGTTCTGAGCACTCCGCACACCGACTTTGAAGTGGATTTGATTCGAGATCTGAAGTCATTTGGCGCTCTTGAAGCCGATGCAGAAGCCTATGTCCGCGGTGTACGGCGGGGTGGAGTCATGGTTTTTGCAACTGGTTCCCCCGCAATGGCCGACAACGCCGCCGTCATTATGAATCGACACTATGCGGTCGAAATCGAAGAACTCAGTTCTCCGGTGGCGTACCTTCCATCGGCTGAGGAAAATGAAACCGTTCCTGGCCGCGAAGGCTCTTCGCAGGCGGGCAGAGTCCGCGCCTCGGGCTCGGGCGCTCGCTTGTTCGTCTGGTAATCGACCCAGAACGTCTGCGTTGCTCCGAAGCCCGGCACCCGCTGAGCAATAGCGAACAGTATCCACGGGCGCTCACTGTCATAGTTTCGGTGGGACTTATCTAACGTTCCACGTTCGTTCCAACGTTCCACGTTCGTTCTAACGTTCCACAGAGCGGCGGCAAAATGCCGGGAGAATACCAAAATGTCAACTGAAAATTCAGTAGTTGCAATCTATGCCCAACATAGCGACGCGGACCTGGCGATCCAGGAACTGCAGCGCGGCGGGGTCGACATGCATAAACTGTCGATCGTTGGAAAGGGCTATCACACGGACGAACAGGTGGTTGGTTATTACAACACCGGTGATCGCATGAAGTATTGGGGCAAAGTCGGCGCTTTCTGGGGAGGTTTTTGGGGACTTCTATTCGGGTCTGCGTTTTTCATGATTCCGGGCCTCGGACCGATCTTAGCCGCGGGGCCGATCGTGGCCTGGATCGTGGCCGGACTCGAGGGTGCGGTAGAGGTCGGAGCCCTGGGCGCTCTGGGAGCCGGCTTATACAGCATCGGCATTCCCAAAGATAGCATCGTGAAATACGAAACCGCCCTTAAGACGGATCAGTTCCTCGTGATCGCGCATGGAAGTGCGGCAGAAGTGGCGACCGCCAAGAAAATTATCGACAGCACGCATCCCCTGTACTGCACGTTGCACACGTCAGTCGCTGTCGCGGCCTAAAGGCAGATCTTACCGCGCAATCCTTGCGAGAGCACATCAACTCTCATCCGGCGGCAAAATTCTGACACTCTCACCAGTTCAGTGTTTTGCCCGCCGCCGGTTAACACCGCCAGCGAAGCTACAGGAGCGGCAATGCGCGAGAGAAACAACGACCACCAGGACGAACTGGGGCCAGACTCAGCCGGACAGTCCGGAGACCTTCAGGGATTATCGGACGTAGCCGACGCGGACTCTGAAAGCGTGACGGAACTCATCGAACAGGGAAACGCATTTGAAGCCGAAGTCGTCGATGGCGTGGAGAACGCCAAAGATTCGAATGTGTCCGAAGTCACGACGCGCGAGGTGCCGGAGGATGACGTCCCCCCAGAGTATCGAAACGTCAGCTAAAACGCCTTGAAACTGGAATCGCGCGCCGAATGCAATCGCCGTAACCACTTCAGCGAAGGAGAACGCCATGCCACAAAGTCCACACAATCAACTCGCCGAAATGCATAACTTTGCCGCTCACGCCCATGCCGCGGCAGCGGTGGCGCACGGTAAAGCGGATCATCTGTCGGCACACGACTTAAGCAAACAGGCGCACGAGCATTCCATGAACGTCCACAAACTCGCGGAAGAGCTGGCCACCAAAGAAGCATCCGCTGGCAAAACCTAGATGGACAAAGCTCGACGCAGTTCGTTGGTCGTTGAACTTAGCTGAAATACGTGTGTCGGGCAGAAAGCGCCGTGACCTCGTGACCAATCAGGATTCCAACTCCAACTCCAACTCCAACTCCAAAGACACTTCGGCAATTTACCTGGTTGGAGCGGGCATCGCCTCCCTCGCAGCCGCGGCCTTCCTGATCCGAGACGGAGACGTCCCGGGCAAAAACATCACAATTCTTGAGGCCTCGGCGAACATTGGTGGAAGTCTGGACGCGGCCGGCAACTCCAAAGATGGTTACTCCATGCGCGGCGGTCGAATGCTGGAGAGCCAGTATCTTTGCACCTACGAACTCTTTTCTTCGATCCCGACCCTTGATGGCAGCAAAACGGTTACGCAGGAAATCTTTGACTGGAACGAGACCATAAAAACCTCGTCCAAGTCTCGCCTCTTTCGGGATGGACACAGGGTCGACTCTCCCGCGTTTGGCCTAAGCGAGAAGCACATCCTCACCATCGAACGCCTGGAACGGCCAACTAGCCAATCCTGCTATACAACGACGAATTCGAGGTCTGCTGCTGACGTAGCGCGCTGGGTGCGAAGTCGGCAGAGAACAGGTCGGGAGAGACAAGTATGATCGTTTAGCCGATGGGAGGCGATCCGAAGACGCTACGATCACTCCATCCGGATCTCGATAATCGCGCCGCTAACAAAGAGCAACTTACTCCCCCGACTTATTCCCACCGCTGCAGGCCGGCTACTTGCTTTCGAATCGACGCCACTCTTTCGTCAATCATATCCGCATCTGGACTGAGATCGAGAGCGAGGCCGGGAGAAATTGACTTCAGCTTTTGAGCGCAGTGTTCCAGTTGGTTTGCATCCCGATTCAGTGCTTCGATGACAGACTTCAACGATGTTTTCATAAACGCACAACTTTCTTCATGAATGAAGATTGATTTACAGGGCGATCGCCGCTTTCCCTTACTTTGCTGCCTCAGTCAGCGGCATGTTTACCAGATGCTCACTCAGGAACCATGTCTGAAGCTCGTTGGTTCGGAGTACCTGGCTGACAAGAAGATCGTTTCGGCTTGAAATACGAGCGATGATTTATTTCAATCGCGATGATCGCTCAACCGGGAGAAAGATTGCTGGTCTGAATTGCTCACTTCAGATTGTTCCGCTGGTCTAAATTTTCTTGAGCCAGGGCTGGCGCATGCGAACCCGGCCGTCATCGTCCCATTTGACGACTGCATCCTCATCGTTTGATCGCTCAACCGTACCAAGTTCCCCGGTGGGCTTCCCGAAATTGCCCAGCTCTTCGACGCGGTCCCCAGGATTGAATTCTTCGTTCGTTGCTGGAGGCTCAACCAGTCGGGGCTTCCGGGCCCGGTCGGAATCAGCCGTAGCCCCGCGGTGCGCCAGCGGCGGTTGACGGGCTTTGTTTAGCTTGGGTATTATCCTTTTCTTAATAGCTTTCATAGGGGCCCATTCTTTCCAAAAGACCTGTTACTGGTCAGCTCAGCATTTTCGTTGACTACATTCGCGACGGGATGAGCATGATTACACACTCTCTACGCAGCAGAAGTGCTGTCGGGAACCACGGCAAACAAACCGTTCCGACTGGCAGACCGCTTTCAGATGGAGTAGGACAACTAAAGTACGAGGCGATGCAAGCCCGCTGACTCCATCAAGTCCTCACTAGGCCACCTCTTTTCGTTCAGCGCTTGGCGGCAGTTCTACCAATTCTTCAAACAAAGAACGGTAATGAATCATCGCCGTACGCAATTCCTCCGTCGTCGCTTCATCCTTCCCGACCCGCAGGGCAATCTCGTGCGCTGACCGATAATTTTCCACCACTCGCGGATGGTCGACAGAAATGTCCGCCGCACGCTGATCAAAATCCGACACTGGATAGCCGCGGGCTTTCATTACCGAGGACAGCAGGTCATCCGCTTCCGCAACCGCTCCCTTCGGCGAATCGACAAAGCGAGACTGCAGGGATGTCCACTGTTTCGAAAAACGCTCGTGTTCGATTGGGTCCAGATCGCGAATATTGAGTTTCTCTACTCGCTTCTCACGATCCTCCAATTTTGCTTCTGCCTTTCTTCCGGTTCCGTGTACCAATACTGCGCGATCGTATTCGGGGCCAAATTTCTTTCTCAGCTCGGCGGTCGTCTTCTTGCGACTTAACAGATAGAGCGCAGCAAGCACTGCGACAATCGCGATCAGCACGACCGCGACGATTATCAGTTTAGGGTCCGTCCATTGCAGATTCATCGAAACCTCCATGTATGCGAGCCAGAAGAACTTGACTTCGTCTGGCAAGCTTTGTTTCCGAAGCGAGTCCTTTGAGTAGTGAGTATGGGCCTCGGAGTTTCGAAAGACTGGTCAGAATTGATCGGTTTGTGAGTCTCGGAGCCGCGCCTTCGCCTTTTTCCAACCTGAGCGATTCTGCACAGCATTGCTTCCGCGAGGATGTAATTCTGAGGTTACCTTTAAAGAGTTATTCGCTAAGCTAAGGAGGTTTCATGTCGTTTGGGCTTTACTCGATTGGGTTTGCCATCTTGATCGGCGGGTTGATTTACGCCGCTCATCTGCTGCACGTGCCTGCACACTGGATTGTCGTGGGAGCGGTTGTGCTCATCGGCGTCGGGATTCTTTCAGGCGTGAAGGCCACTCGCCAGAAGGATTCCGGGGAGTAACCGCTGGCACCAAGATGCCGGCGAAACCTGTCTTACCATCGACGAACGAACTAATGCGGGAGTTAGTCGTGAAGAACGATATTAAGCAGCGAGCTGTGGACTTGCAGTCCTTCATCACCGTAGTCGACGAAACCCAGCTTTCTGAACCGGTTCATGAAAAAACTGACGCGGGAGCGCGTGGTGCCGATCATGGCGGCGAGCGTCTCCTGGCTGATTTTGGGGATTACCATCTCCGGGACGCCGTCCTTGCCGAAATGTGCCAGCAGAAGCAGAATCCGCGCGAGTCTTTTTTCGCTGGAATTGAAGAGCTGGTCAACTAAATCCTCTTCATACCGGATGTTCCGTGCCAGCAGATACGCCACGAACATGTCGGAAAACTCTTTTTCCCGGTGGAGCGCCTCTACCATGGCTTTCTTATCGATGCGGAGCAGTTCGCAATCCGTCATCGTAGTTGCGGAACCCATCCGGAACGCCTGCCCAGCCATACTGCCTTCACCGAAAAAGTCCCCTTGGTTCAATATCCCCAAGGTCGCTTCCTTGCCGATCTTGGACACCACCGACAACCGAACCCTCCCTTTTTGGATGTAAAAAATTGCATCAGCCGCATCTCCCTGCGTGAACACGGTGTGCTTTTTGGGAAAAGCTACTCCTTTCTTGCCCGCGCCGATCGTGGCAAGAAAACTCTTCGGGTTCAAGTCACGTCCTTTCTTCACGAGTGCGAGTGGGGATGTCATAAGCGGGCCTCTCTCCGAGCCGAAACTACACTCCCTTGAATTGTGACACACTGAATTTGGGAAAAATGGTCACTTTTGCTCACAATGAACGCTACCGTACGCTCCACAATCCGGGATTCGCCAGCTAGCTTCGCGTCTCCGCAACAGCAAACCCTGCCGTCTCCAACAATTTCGAAAGTGAGCAATATGGAACATCTTCCCCAACTGAACGGTCGCATGATGCAGCGTGTGAAAGCTAAAGACCTCACCGCAAAACAACTCTTAGCCGTGTCCTGCCCTACTTGTGGGGCAGCGGTGGGAGAAGTGTGCGAGTTGAACACAGGCGCGCCTCGCACGGAGCCTCACCGAGATCGAAAACTTTCGGCAGCGGACTCTGCAGAGAAACTGGTCCCCCAGCCGTTTGAACCTAGTTAGCCGGGCGCTCGCCTACGTGAGAGTCAAGACTTGATGGCTTGTCTCATTTTATACGCAAAGTCGTTATCAGTCTGTTGCGGAATCGTCGCTTTCGGTAAGAGGCAGATTCCGGTTGCTGGGTCGACACCTATAAGGACTGCGACACCTTACTTCGACGCTAGCATTCCACAGAGCTAACATTCCACAGAGAAGGACCGCTGTCTGTGCACTAACGCCCAGTTATGGGACACCCACATTGTGAGCGCGACTATCTTGAGATGACACAAGGCCTGCGAAGCAGAAAGCTGGCGCGAATCCAAGAACTGGACTCGCGCCACCACAGGTGAGCTGGTTTGTCCGCGGGCGACCCGCCGGACAAACGAACTACATTGTGAAGCTAAGCGCCAGGTTCACGCCAGGGAACGACGAGTTACATAGGTAGTACACGCCATCAATTTCGATCACATAAACATTTTGCGTATACAACCAGTTGCTCGGCCACGCTTGCTCAAAGCCGAACCAGTAGCCGCCATATTGAAACCGGTGATTGCGATAATCGTTTTCGCTAACGCGGAAACTATGTTCCCGTCCGAAATTGGCCTTGAAGCGATCGTCGGGGATGCGCCCGCCACCCTTATTGCCGGCACTCTGATGTTGCTGAACGTTGTTCTCTGCCGGTTTGCCACCCTTAGCATCCTGGCGGGCGTTTTGCTCCGGCTTCCCACTCTTGTCGTCTTGCCGCGCATTGTTTGCCTCCGGCTTCGCGGATTTTTCCGGTTGCGCTTTCTTTTCTTCCTGCGCAGGTTTGGCTTTTTGTTCATCTTGATCGTGCTGCTCCTGCGCGAACGCCGGAGCCACTGCGACGAGCGTCAAAGAGACTAGTGCTGCAGTCATAAGTCCTGCTAACTTCATGCGTATTACCTCCGTTTTTAATTCCTGTCTATGGTCGCGAGTTGCAGTTACTGCAAGCTACCAGTGGTCGCATTCACCGGGCTGCCAATGGCTGCGCCCGATACCAGAAGCTCAACCCTGCGGTTCTGTTGACGTCCAGACGAGCTCTCGTTTGAAGCGACAGGCAAGGTGTTACCAAAACCTCTGGACGAAACGGAGTTGGTTGCCACGCCTTCTTGCACCAGATAATCGCGCACCGAACTGGCTCGGTTCTCGGACAGCGTCTGATTCATCGCGTCGCCGCCAACATTGTCGGTATAGCCGCCAACTTCTATGTTGAGTCCGGGGTAAGCAAGCAGAATGCCAGCCACTTTCGCCAGTTTCTCCCGCGCACCCGGCTTTAATGAGTATTTTCCCGTGTCGAATAAAACATCGGACATACTCACGATCAGACCCCGCGCACTGTCGCGAGTTTGAAGAATTGAGTTCAATTGCTCCGACAATTTTGTTCGCATCGCCGCTTTATCGGTTTCCGCCTGCTGCGCCGAGGCCTGAGCCGCCAGCGCCGCCAAGCGAGATTGTTCCGCGTCGGCCTGCGCGGCCGAGAGCGCAGTCGCGGACGCCGCCTGATTGTTCGCCATGTCCGATTGCGCCTGCGCAGTCGCTGACTGAGCGCTTGCCGCATCAGCTCGAGCTTTGGCCGCGTCGGATTCGGCCTGGTCTCTCGCTGCCTGAGCATGCGCCGCATCCGATTGGGCTCGATCTTTCTGCTGCATCGCACTATCAGCTTGCGCCTGCGATTTTGCCTGGGCGTCGGTCGAGGCTTGCCGTTCGTTGGCCAGCCGGATCTCGTCCAGTCTCTTGACTGCGATTTCGCGCGCATCTTCGGCCGTCTGCACGGCATCTCGCGAAACTGAAATCAGTGGTTTATTTTCGATGTGTTTTCTGGTGGCATATTCGTCCGCACTGTTCATCAACTGCACCGCGTGTTGATAGCTGTCGTGGGCATATTGCTCGGCCCCCTCAGACTGCGCGATGCGCAACGCGTTGCGCGCTTCGAAGAATTCAAGCGGCAACCTGGCATTTAGAACAACCGGGTCGAACCGGTAACCGGTTGGAATGTAGCCTCCGCGCTCCATCAGTTCATACTTTGCATTGACTTCCTCGCTGGTGCCCTTGGTGTTCCTGAGGACTACATTCTCCAGCACAACCACATTGCTCGGTTGCCGAACCGCGTAATAAGGTTCCGCGGTCACAATCATGGCAAACGCCTGCAGGTCGGTGGTTACGTTGAGTTTGCTCCGCTCGTTGTCGCCGACTAGCACTTCGCCAAGGTTTACCGCACGGCCCTCCGGAGAAATCGCCCACAAAACGTAGGTTAGGTACTCGTTGCCAAAGGTCTTCGGCGTTTGCAGGTTGCCAAATTCCGCTTCGATCTCGATGGAGCCCTTCTTGCTGTTGACCTTGGCTTCGCCAGACGCCGAGGGCATCAGGCTGGTCCCCGAGAAGTCGAGCTTCGAGCTTCCGCTGCGATACCGATAGTTGACCGCTTGCACGGTGCGACTGACTACGATCACGCGGAATGTGGGCGTCGAATTCATGGGTTCGACTCCAACCGCTATTTGAGAATTGCTTTGCGCCACAACTGGCAAACTCAGGGCGACGATCGCAGCTAACAACAATTTCTTCTTCACAAGTGTCTCCTTGCAGCAGATATTTGCTGCGGTGTTTCCCGTATCCTTAATTTGTGAACGTATTCCGAATTCCGGCTGGCTTCCTTAAGCGAATTCTTCAGGTGCCAACGTGGATCCGGGAAAGCGAATTAAAAAGGCCAAAAACGTTGCACAGCCATAGAACCACGGCAATCACCACAACGCCGTTCAAGATTGATTTGATTTGTCCCTGCATGGGAATAAAGCGATTGACCAGCCACAACAGAACACCGACCACGATAAGGACTTCCAGTAATTGGACCAGAGGCATAATCTTTGGACTCTTCCTTTTTCACGTTCTTTTTTCTGAAGCAACCTATGTCGTTACTCGTTGGGAGTCGTTGCCCTTGATTTAAGCCCGCCACGCCATTCAGGGTCGAATCGTGTTTCGCCGCAACCAGCCCCACCCCAGCTACGAATGGAGAGCGCCGATTGGCTGGATGTGGCCGTTTGCCGTGAGCTACGAGAATTCGTCCAGCTGCCGCCGAGGAATCGAAGCTACGAATTGGCGTTCGCGGCTTCGTCTGCACATTCAGCAGAAATAAAGAATGACAGCGATCGGTTTTCGCGTCTGAGCAAGATAGCTCACATCTGTAGATTGAACTGAGATTGTCACCAGACCGTTCGTTTCGACTACGGTGACCGCACCGGTGCTGCCACGGCCAGGAAGCGCCGATTCGAGCGGATCCATCAATTGTGGCTGCTCAATCCTCCACGCGTTGCCGCCGTTCGCAACTTCCATTGGCGTCCAGCCACTCCAGCAGCGAGCGCACGCTGGCCCGCGCCAGCGCGATCGCGCAGTCCGCCGCGCCGTAGTAGATGTTGAGGGTGTCGCCATCGGCCTCCATCGTGTATCCGCACGGGAACACAACATCGTCAACGTCTCCGTGGCGTTCGTACTCCGCCTCCGGTCCAAAAATCCACGAATCGCCCCGTAACAGACACTTTGCCGGATTCTCCAGTTCAAACAAGCCCAGGCCCAAGCGATACAGGCAGCCGGAAGGCGTGTGTCGCACGCCGTGATAGAACACAAGCCACCCTCTCGACGTTTCAATGGGAGGCGGCGATAGGCCAATCTTATTGGCGTCCCACCATGCCCCGCGCCGAGCTTCCAGCATCAGCCGGTGACGTCCCCAATAGCGCAGGTCGGGAGAATACGAGATCCACATGTGCGCTCCGAGCGCCGTCATCGGGCGATGGATCAGCGCCCAGCAGCCGTCGATTCTTCGAGGCAGGAGTGCTGAATCTTTGTCGTCGGGAGGCATGATCACGCCATATCTTTCGAACGATCGAAAGTCCTTCGTCAACGCCAGCGAAACTCCAGGGCCACCGCGAGAATAAGACGTATAGGTCACGACGTATTGCTGCAGTTCGGGCACGAACGTGATTCGCGGGTCCTCGATACCCCAAATCTCTTCTGGAAAACGCTGCGGATCCGGCATCAGCGTCGGTTCGCGATCGATCTCCCATCCATCGACGCCGTTCTTCGAACGCGCCGCGCAGAGATGCGACAGCCCGCGGCGGTCTTCTACGCGACAGAGCAGCAACGTCGTGCCATCCGGCAATAGAGTTGCTCCGGCATTGAACACACTATTGATGGAGTAAGGCCAATCCTTGCGCGTCAGGATTGGGTTGCCCGGATGGCGCAGCAGCAACGGCGGGTAATGCGTGCTTTCAACATCGATCAGAGTCGTTCCAGGAGTTGTCATGAATGATCTTTCAGCCTTTCAGGTGCCAGCGTTTCAGAGAGCGATTCGGAGTCGACCACCGCGCCCATTTCCAGCAGCGCCATTAGAAACGACAGCGTCGATTCCGCTCCCTCGTTCTGGTTGGCGCGTTCGGGATGCAAGCCATCCCGGCAGCCGCCTGTAACCGAGTCGTAGAGCGGGACTTGCAAATCGTTGTCGCCAAGAAACCAGTTAAAAACCGACCACGCTTCGTTGCGCCACCGCTTCTCGCCGGTGACCCTGTACGCTTCGAGACACGCAGATACCGCGCCGGCAGCCTCAATCGGCTGTTGATCGAAACGCGCCTTGTCTCCACCCTGGCGATAGAAGCCTTGCGACCCGATCGGGACAAAATGACGGTTGGTCTCGCAGTGCTGCGTTTTCATCAGCCAACTCAAAGCTTCGAGACCGGCGGAAATCATGCGGTCATCCGCGCAGGCAGACCCCACGACCAGCAGGGCTTGTGGCAGCCGGGCATTAGCGTATGCGACAACATTCTCGAACCAGTTCCACTCCGGACGCCGGATCGACTCATACATTTCGAGCAATCGCCGGCTGAGAACGGACCTCAACTTTTGGGCATCGCGGTCCCCAGGATAGGAATTGAGATATTCCTGCAGTCCCAAAAGCGTGTAAGCTGAGGCGCGCGGACTGTAGATCTCGATTGCGACTGGAACCGCGAACTCAAACAGGCGTCCGGCAGCGCTTCTCAACCCCTCGTTCTTCGATCGCCCGAGAACCGTTCCCAAGCTCCACAACGCGCGGCCGTGGCAGTCTTCCGAGCCCACCGGTTCATTCCAGCGGCGATCGTAGCCGAGAAAGTTCCGAAACCTGCCACTGGCGGGATCGAACGCATGTTCGAGGAACGCCAGATAGCGGCCGGCGAAATCCGCAATTGATAGATTCCTCTTCTCTTGTCCGGCTTGATGATTCGCCTCCCTTTGAGGTTCAGCTGTAGCTGGTTTTTCCAGCATTACCGAAAAGATAAGCGCACGGGCGTTGTCGTCGGTAGTATGACCCTCGCCGCGATTGGGGATGGTGAAGATCGCATGCTGCAGGATGCCCGTGTCGTCGGTCAGGGCGTTGACATGATCCAGTTTTAATTCCGGCAGTTGGTTCAGCAAGGCGGGGGTGGCGCGAGCCGAAAACTGCACGCGAGGATTCTCCGTGCGATCGCTGCGCACGCGAACGAAGCTCTCCATGTAACCCTGCGCCACTCGCTTCCACACCATGTCACGTCCAAAAAGATAGGCGCGTTTTCGCATAGCATGGCGGATCGCGGGAGTGTCCAAAAGCTCGATGGTCCTGTTTGCGATCGCCTCGGGATTCTGAAACGGCACCAGCGCTCCGCGGCGGTCGTCTAACAGCTCAATGGCGTGCCAATAGGGAGTCGAAATGATCGCTTTACCCGCACCGAGCGCGTAGGCAAGCGTTCCCGAAACCACTTGCTCCTCAAACCGATACGGAGTGATGTAAATGTCGGCCGCGCCGATAAACTCGGCCATTGCTTCAGGACTGACAAAACGGTCGTGGAACATCACCTGCTTTTCCACGCCCACTTCTTTTGCCAGGGCTTGCAGACTGGCCCGGTAGTTGTCTCCCTCGCGTCGTAGAATGTGCGGGTGAGTCGCACCGGCCACAATATACATCACGTTCTCGTGTCGGGACAGAATCTGCGGCAGAGCGCGAATCACGTTTTCAATACCTTTGTTCGGCGAAAGCAGGCCGAACGTCAGCAGCACCGCTTTTCCCTCCACTCCAAAACGATCTTTGTAGAAATTTGGATCGAGGAAAGGAAAGTCCGGCACGCCGTGCGGCACCATGTCGATCTTGCTGCCCGGTACCTTGAATATTTCCTGCAGGAACTGCGACGACAGTTGGCTCATCACGATCAGCCGGTCGGAGAGTTCCGCGATTTCTTCCATCGCCCTGAGTTGATCCGGATTCGGTTCGCGCAGAACCGTATGCAGCGTCGTCACAACCGGCATCTTCAGGTCGCGCAGTAAATGCAGAATGTGGCTTCCGGCCGGACCGCCGTAGATCCCGTATTCGTGCTGCAGGCACACCATGTCGATGTTATTGAAGTTCAGAAACTGAGCCGCACTGCGATACGATTGAATCTCGTCCTGCGCCAAAGTCCATCGCACCCGCTCCGGATAGTCATATTCCTGGCCCGCATCGTTGACCGGTAGTGCCATCAATCGAACGGAGCCATATTCCGACGCGAGGGCCGCGCATAAGTCGGTGGTAAACGTCGCAATTCCACATTGACGCGGAAGATAATTTCCGATGACCGCGATCCGGCTGGGCAGTGACGCCTTTGCTTGCCAGCTTGGACGCGTCTCCGAAACGGTGCGCTCTGGCGAGAGCGAAAGCGCGGCCTCCAACGGTCCATTCGGAAATACGGTGATGGGTAGCGCCACTCGCGGCTCTCACTTCCTGGGTAACAGTTTCGACGCGCGCCCCTTGCAACATGGGTCCGGCCCGGAGTCGAGGCTGGACGCTTTCGTCCAAACGTTAAGGTACTTGGGTCGTCGCTAAGTATGGAACGAAGCGCACAAGAGTACTGGTCAAAATTGACCAGCAAGATAGAGCACCGTAAAGATCTCAGGTTTTTCGCGGCGAGTAGTACAGACAAAAGAGTTGCAGAAAATAAGGTGGCGCAGTCCCTAAATTACCGCGCCACCACCGGAGCCCAACAAGATCGAAGAAGAAGGACCCTTAGCTCCTTCACAGACTGTTCACCCTCGTTGGCAATACCCTACAGCTATTTACATCCGCATGTATGTTCAGAATTGCACACTATCCGGAATTTATTGGAGCTCCTTCGCTTCCCTCTTTAACTTCAAATTCAAATGAAGGGACTCGACGATTCGGCCTGCTCCAGTCGTATCGCGCAAAAGTGAGCAAAATAGATCAGATTTCTGGTTATAGATTGGGCGATCATGCCGCTTGAGTCGAGTAGTTCTTCTCGCTCTTTCAGGTTCTCTGAACTAAGTCAGCCCATCTGAAATCATTCCTTCTTAGTTCGATGGATAAGTTCGGCGGATCGCTTCCGCATTTACGATCGCTGGATCTTCCCAAGGAGTCATTTGTGAAAAAACTATTCTCTCTGTTACTGATGAGTCTGATTGGCTTGGTTGGAACCTTCGCGTGGGCCGGTTCGTCTCGAGACGACACCATCGATCGCCTGCAATCCTCCGTCGACGTGCTCCACAGCATCATGGCAACCCCCGACAAAGGTATTCCTGAAGAAGTGTTGAACGGCGCGAAGTGCATGGTCGTAGTACCGAACCTGGTCAAAGGTGGTTTCGTCTTTGGCGCCAAGCACGGCCGCGGCGTCGCAACCTGCCGCACCGCCACGGGCTGGAGCGCTCCCGCATTTGTGACGATCGGCGGCGGCAGTTGGGGACTGCAGATCGGGGTCGAGGATGTGGATCTGATCATGCTCGTTATGAACGATCGCGGATTGCAACATCTGCTCTCCAGCAAGTTCGAACTTAATGGCGACGGATCTGTTGCCGCCGGTCCGGTAGGCCGTCAAGCCACCGCCGGAACCGATTGGAAGCTCAACACGGAAGTCTTAAGCTACTCGCGCTCCAAAGGCGTATTTGCCGGTCTGACGCTGGAAGGTGCCGTAGTCGAGCAGGACAACGACTCGACGCGTGCGATTTACGGCGAACATATGAAGTTCCACGACATACTTTCGGGTAGGGTGCCAACTCCCGCAAGCGCAGCGGCCTTCTTGCAGGCGGTTGCCGATGCGGGCCATCAGGCTCATATCGCGGAAGCCAAGTAAGGCTCGATCAGTCCATAACGTTGAAAAGCAAGGGCATGATGTACGTCTGCTGACCGAAAATGCGCAAGCGATCGGTCAGCTTTTCTTGCTTCTTAGCAGGCTGCGGAAAAAACTCTGCACCGCGCGATGTGGGAAGGGTGCGAGCTGCATCGGCTGCGGAAAAACTACCATTCGTGCCGGTTTAGGGAAGGGCACGAGTTCCACTCGTGCCGTAAAATCCCACGGATTCAGCGGCGGCTTCCAGCCACTGGGGGAATTCTGCAATCGGAAAACCCTTTTCCGCAACCTCTTTCTCTAATAACTGCTGGGTTCCCCCGTGGAGGCAAACCGCAGTCCAGCAATCTCGGCTCCGGAAGCTAGCAAGTCGCGAATCCGCCCCGTATTTGGACCGGCCTGCTCTTCGGCAGACAAGAAGCAGCGCACCGCCTGCTCCAGGGTCGCCCCCTGCGGCAGACGAAAAATCCACGGGATGTTGGTCGAGGTTAGCGCGCGATCGGCCGAGAGCGCCAGCACCGGCAAGAATGACTTTACCGCCAGTTGCTCAGCCAGATGGCTCGAATCGCGGTCCAGCGCAATCACACCGAGCACATTTTGGTCGAAAATCGCACTTACCAGCCCCGTTGATGCCTTGCCCCACGAGACATCCGAAGGAACCGCGATCAACTGGAAACGCAGTCCTGTCGTCGTCTTGGAAGCCGTCTTCGAAGCCTCCGTCAAAACTGCCTGCACCTCGGCTGACGCGATGGCCTCCTCCGCATTTGGACCAAACACCGCGATCCTCGCCTCATTCGGGCTTACATCCCCTACAGAGGGGCCGGAGTACGAGACGCCGTCCTCACCGACGCGAGCATAAGGCATACTCACTCCTTTCGCTGCAGAGGTGCTCGCCACCGTCGCCGCGGCCGGAACAAACGGCGCGGACTCTAAGTGCGCAGGTAATGGATCCATGGAAGCCGAACGATATTCGATGGCTCCGTTATGCACCCGCGCCAGATACATGGGCGCAATGTTTTTGCTATTCGTGTCGAAGACCATGTGTCCGGTCACGCCGTCATATTCATAGACTTGTGCCAGCGCGTCCATGATGCGAGCTTTGTTCAGGCCCGCTTCGCAGATGGAACTGAGCAGCACGCTCATCGCGTCGTAGGCCAGAGAGGCAAATTGTTCAGGCTTCTCTCGGTACTTCAGCGCATAGTCACCCTTGAATTTCTGCCAGCGCGCGTCCGTGCGCGACGCGTCATAGGGAAAGACCGCCTCAAACCCCTCGGCCACGTCTCCGGCTTGCGCGATCAAGTCGTCGCCAATGGTGCGGTAGCTTCCAAAAACTTTTTGCTTCATTCCCAGTTCATGCATCTGCTTCAGGATCATTGCCGTCTGGGCCTGATCGGTCCACAGCACGATGCCATCTACGCGCGAGTCCTCAATCGCCCGCAGTTCGCGCCGAAAATCGGTAGTCTCGGCCGGAAACCGCTGCTCCAGGGCCAATGGATGCCCCAACCGCTGCGATGCATCTTTAAACTTAGGTGAGCCGAAACGACCGTAACGGTTGTTGACCCGCAGCAAGGCCACTCGCTTTAGCTTCAGTTCGTCATAGATGTGTCGCGCCAGCGTATTCGCCTGCACACGATCGTCCTGCAGGTCGGTGAAATACCACGGAATGTAAGTCTCGGGAATCGTCGGATCGGTTGAAGCTGAATTGACGATCGGTATCTCCGCGCGCAGCGCCAACCGTAGCAAAATATGAGTTGACTCCGAACTGATCGAGCCGAAGATCGCCCAGTCCTGATCGTCGTACACCATCTTCACCGCCTGGTTTGACGCCGCTCCCCAGATTTCCTGCGAGGTGGGCCGCTCATCGCCGTACACTGCCTTCGCTTGCCAGTTATCGTAGTCGTTGCGAGGCAGCAGTTTGAAAGGCTTGCCGCAATATCCGCCCCGCGCATTCGCATCGTCTACAGCGAGCTGCGCACCGTTCAGCATCCTTTGGCCAAAAATCTGTTCTGGATTCTTGTCGATTGGCCCCAGAAATCCGATCCGAATTTCCGTCAGATCCTTCAGGTCGGGATCAGGAATATCCCGCGCCGCTCCCGAGTAAATATTGGTCTCGATATAGTGGCGATAATAGGGCTCGGCGAACTTCGAGTAGGGCTGCAGGTCCTTCGGTTCGCTGGCATAAGGCTCTACTGTGCGCTGAGCACGCGGCTTTGGTCGATGCGTACCGCATGAACAAGCATCGACGGCTCGTATCGAATCAAGTCCACCTTGTCCAAAAGCTAAAGAGACCACGAGCGAACTGAGCGTGGCGGTGAACAGCCCTTTGGCCAACCTTCCGCGCTGACCGGCAATGCGCGTATTCATAAGCCGACCTTTCTATCTTGTTTTCCTTGCCAGCCGTTTTTGCTCACGCACTGCTACCGGTCGACTTTCTTGAACATGGCAATCGCTTCGATCTCAATTAATAATTCCGGACGGCATAATATCGCCTGGATCCCCGTCGACGCAGGCACCGGATCGAGCTCTTGTTTGTCGTAGAACGCGGTGCGCTCCTCATTGAATTCGGCATAGTCCCGTTCAATGTCCCGCAGGTAGCAACTGGTGCGCACAATGTCGTGCCATGTCGCCCCCTCGGCCTCGAGCAATCCTGTGATGTTCTGAAATGTCCGCTGGCATTGTGCGCGGAAGTCGCCAATGTGGACACTCACTCCATTTTCATCGATGCTCGCAGTCCCCGAGATTAGCAGAACGACAATTTTGCCAATGTCGATGCGCATTCCCCGGGAAAAAGTGCTGGGCTTTGCGTAGTCATACGCTTCGTTCAAAACGTTAAGGTTGGTAATCGCGCGCTTTTCAATCGGTGCGATCGAGGTGGACACTTCCTGCACTAACTCCTGTAAGTTCATAACTCCCCTTTCAATGCTCTATTTCTGCCGGATTCCGTGACTCAATCCCTTCGCGGTCGCCACCCACACATCGTCGCCCTGAAAATCGATCCCGAGGATGTAGTTGTGTGCGGGAGCCGTTTTCACCGCCACCGGAGTTACCTTCCCACTCGCGTCGCGCACATACATTTCCGGCGTTCCTGTCTCTAGCGCAGGACGGTACACTGCCCAATTCACGCCATCGTAGTAAGCAAGTCCCTTGTCGGTGCAGAACCACGCGCGAGTACCATCCACTCCTTTGACCTGGTTCGTAAAGTTAGACGGCAGTCCACTGTCCTTAGTCAGGAAGTTATGCCAGCTTCGTCCGTCATAACGGCTGTCTCCAAAATACGTCGCGACCCATAACGTGTCATCCACATAACTCACCGAGGTCGTGATCTTATGGATCAAACCCTGGTCCTTGAATAACACTAACTCGTTCTCGCCGTCCGGATCCGTATAGTCTTTCCAGCGCCCCGTCGCGACCGTATATTCCAGCACGCCGCTTCCCCACACCGCGTAATACACCTTGTCGGCGGCCGCGCTCACGGCATAAGTCCAGATCTCCGCCATCGGAGTATTGCGTTCGTTGTAGAGCGACCATTCTCCGGTGCGCGTGTTCAGCCGGCTCGCCCCCGCCGCGGTTGCCGTCCACACGAAGTCGCCCTGCACTCCGACGCCGTACACCACGTCATTCGAAAGTCCCGAGTTGAGTTGTGTGTAGGTATCGATCCGGCCGGCGGAGATGTGGCTCAACCCCGCCATCGTTCCCACCCAAAGATCGCCCGTACTCTTATCGATCGCCAGCGAGAGCACTGCCCGATGCGCCAAGCCATCCTTCGGAGTGAATACCTTCCACTTACCACCTTCTAAGAGAGCCAAGCCGTTCTCAGTGCCTGCCCACAACCGATCGCCATCCACCAGAACAACGAAAACGTGGTTGTCGGGCAGTCCGTTCGCCGTTGTGTAGTTTTCCCAGCGAAACTGCGGCAGGGACAATGATGACAAGGTCGATGCCGGCGTCTCTATCTTCGCCCTGGACCCGGAAGCGGCAGGCTTCCCTACCCCGGACTTCACTGCGCCAGCCAGCGGCAATGTCACTAAGAGAATTAGGCTCAACAGGCGCAGCTTCATAGCGTCCTCAGATATTCGATCAGGTCGTTCAGTTCATCCTTAGTCAAATCGTTGGTCGAGCCATGCTGGTCGTGGGGATTAAAAACGGTCCATATCTCTTCCAACGAGCGCGCTGATTCGTCATGCAAATAGGGCGCAGTTAGAGCGATGTTCACAAGTTGCGGAGTATCAAAGATCGGCGAGCGGTCCGTCCACTTGCCCGTGCCGACGTCGAACTTCTTCTGGCTGGTGTACTTTGGGCCACTATGGCAATAAGCACATTGGTTAGTCTCTGGGATCTCTTTGCCAAATTTGTTCACGGTGCGGAAGAAGATGGCCTTACCCCGTTCCTGCACCTCGGTTAGTTGTCCATCGCGGGGACGGAAACGATTCGGTCGTGTCGGCAAGCTGTAGATATAGTCGACTAAGTCGGCCAACTCCGGTGGCGTGTAACTCTGCGAACGGTAAAAGTACATTTCGGTGCGCGGGCCGCACTCCTGCGCCATGCTCGGATTCCCTCCGTTCCACTTGAACGGCTCCGTGCCGGCCAGGTCCTCGATCAGCCGGTTGTCCACGATATCTTTGCCAAAACCGTCCGGTTCCAGATCCCACGCCAGTCCGTCAAACGTCGCATCAATGTGGCAG
>Ga0302275_10001744_pt1 | contig 23241 bp, 21 predicted proteins | sample III_Bog_N2_2_FD_200229 | JGI IMG/M metagenome (GOLD analysis project Ga0302275, IMG submission 200229) | Peat permafrost microbial communities from Stordalen Mire near Abisko, Sweden - III_Bog_N2_2 | ecosystem: Environmental > Terrestrial > Soil > Wetlands > Peat | place: Sweden: Abisko... | reverse complement strand
CAAGCCACCTTCAAATTGATCCGCTGGTTGCGGACCCACTGGCATCAACCAACCTCCCTGGCGCAAGCCCTGCATCAACTACGAGGCTTTTACGCCAAACTTTGAAGCCGATAAACCAACACCAATGGTAAATCAAGGTAAATCAAGGTGGAAAAAATGGGCAGGACCCGGTTTCCGTGGCTGCTCAAAGTCTGCGTTCCAAACCATGAACCTAAACGCTCCCTTTCATCGGTAGCTCGTTTCCTAGCGACACAAACTGCGGTTTTATGCGCTTTTTAAGCTGCTTGCAGATTTTTGTCTCACACCCGTTGCCGGCGTGCCGGCGTGCCGGCGTTTCCCGTCTTTACGTGGCCGTGATTTTGTCTAATATCAATGTTGATGACCCTGGAAATGATCCCGCTCTTCCGCCTGCTGAACCGCGATGAATTGCAGGCGTTGCGTGTCATTACCCAGGAACGCCAGTTCGCCGCCAACCAGGAGATTTTCCAGGAGGGCGCGCCGGGCGACGGCGTGTATTTCGTGCGTTCCGGCGGGGTGGAAATTTCGTCCGGGAAATCCAAGCGGGTGTTTTCGCGGCTCGGCCCGGGCGATTTTTTCGGGGAAATGGCGGTCATTGAGCATCGGCCGCGTTCCGCCACGGCCACGGCGACGGTGGACACGGAGGTCTTCTTTCTGCCCCGCGGTGAAATGCTCACCTTCATTGGCCGGTCGCCCGCCCTGGCCTTTGCCATGCTCCAGCAGATCAGCAACCGGCTCCGCGAGTTCAACCATTTGTATGTGCGGGAAATGGTGCAGACCGAAAGCCTGGCCCTGATCGGACGCTTCGCGCAGGGCATCGTGCATGACCTGAAAAACCCGCTGAGCATCATCAGCCTGTCCTCCGAAATGCTGGATATGCCGGGCCTCAATCCGGAAATCCGCGCCAAGGCCAGAAAGCGCATCACCAAACAGGTCGAGCGCGTCAATGACATGGTGAGCGACATCCTCATCTACACCCAGAGCGAGCGGCGGGACTCGGAATATTCACCGGGCGACTACGCGGCCTTCGTGCGGGAATTGATCGTGGATTTGCGCGCCGAGGCGGAGCTGAAGGAGGCCCGGATTGAACTCGAGAACCTGCCGGAGTCCGTGCGGGTGCGGTTTGATCCGCGGCGGCTGCGGCGCATTTTCTTCAACCTCGTCCACAACGCCACCGACGCCATGCAGAATGCCGGCATCATTTTCGTGGGGTTCGAACTGAAGCCGGGGGAGATTGTGACGGAAATCGAGGACACCGGTCCGGGCATTGCCCGGGAGGTGGCGGACAAGCTGTTCCAGCCGTTCGCGACGCATGGCAAGGCCCACGGCACGGGCCTGGGGCTCTCCATCTGCAAAAAAATCGCCGAGGATCACGGCGGCCGGATTTCCGCGCGGAGCGAGCCGGGCCGCGGGGCCATTTTCTCCTTCACCCTGCCCCTGCTGAAATGAAATATCCGGGCCGGCCCGGCTCCATGGTTGCATCGGCCGGCCGGGACGGCCAAACTGCCGCCGGTGCCATGATTGATTCAGCGCCACAATTTACCTCTTAAATGAACCGCATCAAACTCCTGTCCGAACAGGTGGCCAACCAGATCGCCGCCGGCGAAGTGGTGGAGCGCCCGGCCAGCGTCGTCAAGGAGCTCGTGGAAAACTCGCTCGACGCGGAGGCCCGGAAGATCACCGTGGAAATCGGGGCGGGCGGGCGCAGCCTGATCCGCGTCACCGACGACGGCCTGGGCATGAGCCGCGATGACGCGCTGCTCTCGCTGGAGCGCCACGCCACGAGCAAGATTCAGCGCGCGGAGGATCTGGCCTCCATCGCCACCATGGGGTTTCGCGGGGAGGCCCTGCCGAGCATTGCCAGCGTGAGCCGCTTCACCCTCACCACGCGCGAGCGCGACGAGGCCTCGCCGGAAGGCTCACAAATTGTGGTGAATGGCGGCACCATTGCCGAGGTGAAAGCCGCCGGCAGCGCGCCCGGCACGAGCATTGAAGTGCGCCAGTTGTTCTACAACCTGCCCGCGCGCCGCAAGTTCCTCCGCGCGGAGGAAACCGAGGCCGCGCACATCCAGCATTATCTCACCCTGGCGGCGCTGGCATTTCCGGAGGTGGCCTTCACCTTCATCAAGGACGCGCGGCCCGTCTGGCAATTGCCGCCCCAGAAATCCGGCGCGACGCTGCCCAGCCGCATTGACGCCCTCCGCGAACGGTTGCGCGCCCTGCTGGGCGATGAAAAACTCGTGCCGGTGAATTTCTCGGTGGCGGTCGAGGAACCGGAGGAGCCGCCCCGGGAAATGGAGATCACAGATGTGTTCGAGACCGCCCTGCCGGAAAAACCCGCCGGCGCGCCCCCGAAATCGGAGTTGCGCATCTGGGGGCTGATTGGTTCGCCCGGCGTTTCCCGCGCCACGCGGGATGGGCAGTTCACCTACGTCAACCGCCGGCCGGTGGAGAACCGCGGCCTGAATTACGCGCTCGTGGAAGGCTACCACAATTCGCTGATGCGGGGGCGTTATCCCGTGTGCTGCCTGTTTCTGGAGCTGAACCCGGCCACGGTGGACGTGAATATTCATCCGGCCAAGCGCGAGGTGAAATTCCATCGCGAATTTGAGATACGCCGATACACCGCGCAGGCGGTGCGCGAGGCCTTGCTGGAATTTCACGCCGAACCCGCCCGGATCAACGCCGCCGGCCAGCGGCCAGTCCTGGCGCAGCCGGAGATGCTGCCGGCCAGCTCCCCGGCCCCGGCCCCGGCCCCGGCCCCGGCCCCGGCCCCGGCTATCGACCCGCCGCCGATGTCCACCCCGGCCCTGCCAAGTTTTCCCGAAGCCTTGCAGCCAGCCACGCCGCCGCCCGCAGCCCCGGCCCGGCAGGCCGCCCTGCCCATTGGCTTTGCGCCGCAACGCAGCGAGGCCGCCGCCGCCATGTCCTCCACGCCCCCGGCGGCGGAAGCCCGGATGCCAGCCAGTCAGTCGGCGGCCATGCCCCCGCCGTCCGCCGCCGGGCCAGCGAACCCGGACCGCAACCCGGGATTCCGTCCGTTGCCGGGCGCGGCGGTGCCGCTGCTGGACGTGCCGCTGCGCATGGTCGGGGTCATTGGCCGGCTGTATGTGGTGCTGGAATCGGACCGCGGATTGGTGCTGCTGGACCAGCACGCCGCGCACGAGCGGATTTTGTTCGAGCAGATGATGACCCGGATCGAGGCCAACGCCGCCGCGCCGTCGCAGAAGTTGCTGCTGCCCGAAACGGTGGAGCTGCCGCCGCGCGACGCGCAATTCCTGCGCGAGCAACTGCCCGCACTCACGCGGCTGGGCGTGGGCTTGAGCGAGTTTGGCGAGCGGACGTTCCTGCTCGATGCGCTGCCGCCCTTCGTGAAAGCGCCCGAAGCGCGGCGGTTTGTCTTTGATCTGGTGGATGAACTCCGCGCCGCCGGGCGCGAGGTGAACCTGGCCCGGCTGGGCGAGCACACCGTGGCCAAAACCGTCTGCCGCCACGCCGTGAAGGCCAACGACCCCCTCAGCGGCGCGGAACTGGAGAATCTGGTGGAGGACCTGCGCCGTTGCGCCATGCCCTACACCTGCCCGCACGGCCGGCCCACCCTGATCGAAATGAATTTCCGTGAGCTGGAAAAGAAGTTCGGCCGGGTGCAGTAGCGGGGCCGCCCTCGGCTAATAATGGATTAATGGATTAATGGATTGGTGGATTGGTGGATTGGTGGATTGGTGGATGGATGGGGGGATGGGGGGATGGGGGGATGGGGGGATGGGTGGACCGAGTCGCGCTGCGACTGGGTTTGCCTGCGGAGCAGGCACTTTGTGGCGCGGCTTCGCCCAAGGCTTGCGAGTGATTTCGTTCTTTGGGTGGCGCAAGGAATGTTGGCCGGCACTCAGCCGGAACGGTTCAGTAAAAAATTTTCAACCACAGATGGACACGGATAAACACGGATGAACGCCGTGCGCGTCACTCGGTGTGTGTACGCCTGCAACCCGCGGGCGCAACCTTTTCCATGGCCTCGCCTTCGCGACCCGCTTCAATTTTCGTTTGTTTCGTGGTTAATCAAGGAATGAGCAGGCAACTGGCCCCGGAACGGAGCGAGCGGGTCAAATCCGAGTTGCCCAACCCGGTGACACTGCCATCCGTCAACCCCACATTGCCATACCATTTATGGCGGCCCGGAAACCAGAGCACGGCCTGGTTGGAGGGAACTTCCAGCCGTCCAGCAGGCACCCGGGCTCCGCCAATCGACAGATTGGCGTCCCCCGCCAGCAGGGAATGGTTCGACCCCGGACTGTCCGCATTGACAAAATAACTGACATTGGTGCCGGCCAGGCGGAAACCCGCCGCCGACCGACTGGCCTTGTCGGCCGGGCAAACCAAAATCTTTGGCGACTTGAATTCGTTGGAAAGCACTTGAAACACCCCGGCGGCATCCCCCCGCAGCGCCAATTCCATCGCCCCGCCATTCGTGACTGAAACGGCCATCGGAAATTGGCCGCGATGATCTGCTTCCCAGGCCTGAAAAGCCTGTCCCGTTTGTTTGAGCTGGCTGACGCAACCCAGAGCGGTCCGCAGGCGGGGAGCGCTCACCGACGCGAGCAGCGTGATCACCAGGATAAACAGCGAGAAAACCACCACCAAAGCCTCCAACATGGTCAGGCCGTGATCTTTGGGATTGGAGTACACCACTCGCATGCACTCCCCTAAGCATAAGTAATGCCAGTGCATTATCCTTGAATTTCGCCCCAACCTTCCGCACAAAATGCGTGATTTTCACGCTGAAGCGTGAAATTTTGACGCCAAACGGAACTTGCCCGCCTGCGCCGTATCCATGCAGTAAAGGATCTATTCAACCACAGATGGACACAGATAAACACAGATGAAGAAATGTCGGAACGGCGATCCCGCCCGATCTTCCGCCGTTCACTAAACGGTGCGCTTGACGAGCAGCCTAAAAGCCACGTTTTTATCTGTGTTCATTTGTGTCCATCCGTGGTTGAAGTTCTTTTTTACGGAACCGTTACAGCTCAGATCGACCCTGGTCGGAACCGTCCCAGCACGCATCCCAAAATAACACTTTTCAACGCCCCCTCCCCGATGTATCACATGGCACCAGACCATTTAATCACACTGAACGTGTATCCATCCGGCACCAACCTGTTTTCCCGCTGGCTTAACCGGGGCCTCGCCCTGCTTTACCCGGAAGTCTGCCAGCTTTGCCAGGCGGAACCGGCCACCCCGCGCGAAGGTTTTGTCGGCTCCCAATGCTGGTCGCAGGTGCGCTTTATCCGGCCGCCCTTCTGCGACCGCTGCGGCCTGCCGTTTTCCGGCGAGATCACCACTTCCTTTGTCTGCACCAACTGCAATGAGCTGGAATTTTTCTTCACCTCCGCGCGCTCGGCGGTCGTGGCCAAAACCGTCGTGCTGGAAGCCATCCACCGGTTCAAGTATTCCCGGGCGCTCTGGTTCGAACCTTTTTTGGCCGACCTGCTCATCCGTGAAGCCGCTCCCGGGTTAAGCCAGCAGCCTTGGGACGGCCTCCTGCCCGTGCCCCTGCATCCCCTCAAGGAACGGGAACGCGAATTCAACCAGTCCGCCCTGCTCGCCCGGCGCTTGAGCCGGGCCACCCGGATTCCCTGCCTCGAAAAAATCCTGCACCGCGAACGTGACACCGCCACCCAGACCCATCTCAACCGCCACCAGCGCGCCGCCAACATGCACAGCGCCTTCGCCGTGCGTCCCGGCACCTCCCTGGCCGGACGTCGGCTGGTGCTGGTGGACGACGTGTTCACCACCGGGGCCACCACCAACGCCTGCGCCCGGGCATTGCGCGCCGCCGGGGCCGCCGAGGTCTGCGTTTGGACGGTTGCGCGCGGACTGTAAATTGGTTATTATCGCCACAATGGATACCACTTCGTTCTCGAAGAAAACTATTGGCGGTGTTGTGCAGATTGAGCCGGCGTTAACGCCTCCGCCAATCCAGAACGCCCCGCCGGCCTTTCCGGTCAAGGCCAAGCAGATTTCCACCAAGCCCCGCACCAAAAAACGCGACATCCCCGAGGGGTTGTGGACCAAATGCCCGACCTGCGGCACCATGCTGTTCGACAAGGAGCTGGACGAAAACCTCAAGGTTTGCTCCAAGTGCCAGCACCATTTCCCCATTGGCTCCCGGGAACGCGTTCACTCCCTCGTGGAGACCTGCACCTTTGAGGAAATGGATGCCGAAATGAACAGCGTGGACGTGCTCAAGTTTGCCGGCTACCGGGGCAAGCTCGATCGCGACCGCAAGAACACCATGCTGCGGGACGCCGTGGTCACCGGCGTCTGCAAGATGGGCACCCACCGCGTCGCGCTGGGCGTGATGGACTTTGGCTTCATGGGCGGCTCCATGGGCTCGGTGGTCGGCGAAAAACTGACCCGCCTGATTGAGCGCGCCACGGAAGGCGGCTGGCCGGTGATCATCATCTCCACCAGCGGCGGCGCGCGCATGCAGGAAGGCATGTTCAGCCTCATGCAAATGGCCAAAACCTCGGCCGCCCTGGCCTACCACGCCCAGCATCGCCTGCCCTACCTCAGCGTCCTCACCAACAACAGCTATGGCGGCGTCATGGCCAGCTATGCCGCCCTGGGTGATTTGATCCTGGCCGAACCCGCCGCGATGATTGGATTTGCCGGCCCGCGCGTCATCAAGGACACCACCCACGCCGACCTGCCGCCCGGTTTCCAAACCGCCGAATTCCTCGTCGAACACGGACTGATTGATGCCACCGTCCCCCGCAAGGAAATGAAGGACCAACTGATCCGGTATCTGGATTATTTCGCCAGCGGGAAAAAAGGCTGAGTTTCGCAAAATGATTTATAACCACCGACGGACACGGACATAACCCATTATCCACGATATTATCGGTTTATCTGTGTCCATCTGTGGTTAGGCAATTGCGGTTTTCCTTCGTTTCGTTCCTTTGTTGTTCAACTCCGCATCAGGACCCGGGATGCAGCTCGGGCGGTTTGGCCTGGCCCCGCGCATCACATTCCCGGGCGAGCAGGAAATCCTTGTTGGTCAGGCCGCCCGCGTCGTGCGTGGTGAACGCGAGCGTCACTTGGTTCCAGCGCACGTCCAGATCCGGATGATGTTGGGCCTGCTCCGCCAGCGCGGCCACGGCATTGACGAACTTCATCGCTTCCAGAAAATCCTTGAATTCGTAGGTGCGCGTGATGACTTGTTCCCGGCGCTGCCATTGGGGCACGCCAGCCAGGGCCGTACTGATTTGCGCCTCCTCCAGTTTGACCAGGCCGGCACCAAACAATTTCAGGTCCGCCACGGGGACGGCGGCGGCCTCGCGCATCAGGCCGAGGCTGGTCACCAGCGACCACAGCCACGCAGCCACACACAAGAGCACGCTGGCCCAGGCCATGCGATTCCAGCCCAGGTTGGGCGGCGGGGGGGCGTCGCTGTCCATCAGCCCGTAATACTGGTGCAAATTATTGAGCATCCACGCGCAAAAAAACACAAACCCCGCCATGAACACGAGCAACTGTCCCGCCCCCACCAGCCAGCGACCCGCCGCCAGGGAACCCAGCCCGGGCGTCGCGAGCAGGTTCAGCATCGCCACGTTGCGGGCCTTGGCATGGCTAATTTTTTTGGACCCCGAAGATGGTTTCATACGCATACAGGGTCGCCCCCACCGCAATCGGAGCGGTAAACAGGAAGCCAATGCAACAGGCCAAAAAACCCAGGCTGCTGATCAGGCCGGTCACAATGGTCAACCCCAAGAGCATCCACCAGTGCTTCATGACCATCCGCCAACTCGTCTTCATCGCCTCGTCAAAAGTCATTTGCCGGTCAATGATCAGCGGCAGGGTGAACATCCAGCTCACGGAAAAAAACGTTGCTGGCACCAGGCAGATGCAAAGCACCGGCAGACCGCTGGCCAAGGCCGGTATGAACTGCGGCAGCAGCCCCTGCAAGGCCGTGGGATCGTTTTGCAGATGCTGCATCTGTTCCAGCAGTGGCGCGACCCTGGCGTGGATGACATACATAAACGGTAACAGGCACCCGCGCACCACCAACGACACCACCAGCGAGCCCAGGAACAGTTGCAAAAAGGCCCGCTGAAAGCCGGCAAACACTTCGCCAATGCCCGTAGGCTCGCCCCGGATGGTCTTTAGATAGACCAACAGCAGGCCGCCCGACAAGGGACCCACCACCAGCGAAAACACCGAGCCCGAAGCATAATCGAAAAGCACATTGACCACGTCCGGGGCCGACCGCAGCACGCTTTTCAAGGGCACGCTCACCATGCCCAGGACGCCGCCGCAGGCCATCTGCACTAGAATCAAGATCACAAACGAACCGAAAATGATTCCAAAATGGTCTTTCAGCAACCCCCAGCCGCGCGTCACACAGTCGCCAATATCCAGTTCGTAGTCCCGTTCCGCAAAATCCGCCGCTTGGGCCGGGGGCGCACCGGTCGTGGTCGCACTCGCGGGTAGCGCCCCGGCCAGTTCGGGTAACTGCCCCAGGGGACGGAATTCCAGCTCGCCCTCCGCCCGGACGCGGGACTCCGCATTGAGCCGGCCTTCGGCAATCCACTGCCGCACCTCCGCTTCGCTCACCGGGCCGTATTCCTTGTTGTCGCCTCCAACGATGATATAATTGGCCATAATGGTCTTAAGTTTTGTCTGACTTCTAGTTTATCGTCCTCCCAAAGGCAAGCCCCATCGGATTGAGCTTTTTGGTTTTAGCATAACCGGAGACCTTGGACACAGGCTGTCCAAGGTGTGTTTTTATCAAAAAAAAAGTTCACCCCGGCGAATCCATGCAAAACATGGATAAATAAACCTCGTTTTATGGGCTTTTTTGCGGGTTTTAAGCATTGGTCTGGCACCCCGGAGCCACCCTGGGCCTCCTGATCCTATGTGCCGTTGGAGGGACAACTAAAGAATCTCGTTTCACACCCGCCGCGAAACGCCTAAAGTCATTGCTTTTTTTTCAGCATATTGCCAGTTTGAAGCCATGGAACGCGGACTGAAATACCCTCTGGCCCAAGTCGTGGCTTATGGCCCCAATTCCCAGGTCGCCAGCAAACTGGTGGCTTCGATCTTTCCCCGGCCCGGTCCGCCGTCGGCCCTCCGGCGCTGGACGAGCGAAGGACAGGACATCCGCCAGAATCCGGCCATCATGGCGGAGGTGAATGATTTCATTGCGAGCCATCATCCGGCTCAAACCGTGCATCACAATTTCATCTTTGGCTGTCCCCATGAGGAAGGCGTGGACTATCCCGAGGGCGAGGAATGCCCGCGCTGCCCGTTCTGGATGAATCTCGACCGTTTGACCTTGGAGCCCAAATCCCTGGTCCGGCCCCTGACAGTGGAACAAATCCTGGCCGGGCTTTCCCACCAGCGCCCCGAACCGCCCTTGCGCCTGCTGGCGGCGGTGGATCTCCACCGGGAAAAACTGGTCGGGCCGTTTGTCCAAGCCGTGGAACACACCTTGGAACATCCCAACGACGCGGAGAATGCCGAGGCGCAATTGTTTTGCTATGCCCTTGGCTTCCTCGGCAAATGGCGCGCGCCGCAGGCCTTCCCGCTGGTGCATCGCTGGCTGTCGCTGCCCGAGGAGGATGCGCTGGTCCTGACCGGTGATTTGCCACTGTTTTGGGGGGCGCGTCTGCTGGCCAGAACCGGCGGCCAGGAAATCGCCGCCATCAAGCAATTGATCATCAACTCCAAGGCCAGTGAGTCCGGCCGGTGCGAGGGCATTGAAGCCCTGGCCCTGCTGGTCGCGCAAAGTGAATACGCGCAGGCGGAAGCCGAGGATTACTTCGGCTGGCTGATGCGCGAGGGATTGAGCCCCGATGATTCCGAGGCTTGGGAAGTGCTGATCGAAGCCTGCATCAAGATCGAGGCGGTCACGCTGTTTAACGATTTGCGCCAGCGCGGGGAGGACCTCATGGATCCTTTTCTGCTGTCGGAAATGAAGCAGGTGGCGTCCGAGCCGCGCGGCGCACGGCTGGCGCGCTATCGCGAGGAGGCGGGTCCCTTTGAAGATCTGGCGGTGGAATCGCGCTGGGCTTTCTTTCACGAAGATTGGGAGGCGGATGACGATGCCTTCGCCTTGGACGCCGGCGACGACACGTTCCCGCCGCCGTTCGACGAACCTTACGTGCCGCCGCAGCCCTATATCGCGCCGCCCAAAGTGGGTCGCAACGATCCGTGTCCCTGCGGCAGCGGGAAGAAATACAAAAAGTGTTGCGGGGCCTGATGTCATCCGTAAAGACCAACCCGGTGCGGGCGCTGCCCACCGCTGGCAGGAGCGACGCCTCGCCACCCAGGGCGGCAACGCCCCTGTCGCCAGGCGCATTTGGCCATTCACCGGCGACCCTCGCATACTGGAGTGATCTGGTGCGCCAGGCGCTACCCGGCACGCCCACGCCCTTTTACATTTTTTCCCCCCAACCGGTTGCCGAACGCATCGCTGAACTGGATCAAGCCCTCACGGGCGCCGGCTTCCGGCCGGCAGGGGCGGTGCCGTCGCCGGATCCCCGTCCCGAAAAAATCCGCTGCCGCCATTGGCTGTCCTGCAAAACCCAGCCCGTCGCCGCGCTGCTCCGCTGGTGGCGCGAATCAGGTCGCGACATCGAAGTGGTCAGTGAATTCGAATTGCGCGCCGCGCTGGCCGAAGGCTACGCGCCAGCCGCCATCCTCGTCAACGGCCCCGCCAAACACACCTGGCTGCCCCGCGTGGCGGAAGTGGCGGACCTGCGCGAGCTTTCGCTTAATTTCGATTCCCCCGCCGAATTGGCCGCCCTGCTGCCCCTCGCCCGGCAACTGGACTGGCGCTGCGGTGTGCGCCTCAACACCGCCGAGGAATTTGATCCGGAAACCCCCCGCTTTCCCACGCAGTTCGGCTTCACTGCGGATGAGGCCGTGACCGCGCTCCAGAAACTGCGGCGCGCCCGCGCCCGGGTGGAAACCATCAGCCTGCACCTGCGCACCAATGTGACGTCCGCGCAAATCTATCAGCGCGCGCTGGCGGAAGTGGCGGAAGTCTGCCGCGCCGCGAACTTTTCCCCGCAGTATCTGGATATTGGCGGCGGTTTGCCCGTCCGCCAGGTGTTGACCCGCGGCGGCAAGGTTTTCGACGGCGAATTCGGGTTGCGCGCGTTCGCCGAAATGCTCCGCCAAGCCGCCAAGGCCTTCCCCGATTTGCGCGAAATCTGGCTGGAAAACGGCCGTTTCGTCAGCGCCAGCAGCGGCGTGCTGGTTGTGAAAATCCTCGATGTAAAAGAACGGCGCGGCCTGCGCCAGCTCATCTGCGACGGCGGCCGCACGTTGCATGCGCTCACTTCCCTGTGGGAGCAGCATCAATTACTGTCCGTGCCCGCCCGCACGGGCGCGCCGGTGCTCACCGCCGTGCATGGCCCCACCTGCATGGCCTTTGATCAACTGGCGCGCATCCCCCTGCCACGCACGCTTCGCGCCGGCGATCATCTCGTCTGGCTGGAGGCCGGGGCGTATCACATTTCCTGGGAGACCCGGTTTTCGCACGGCCATGCCGGGGTTTTATGGCATGGCCAGGACGGCCTGCGCCGGGTGCGCGCGCGCCAGAGTTTTGAGGAGTTTTGGGGCCTGTGGTGCCAATAATGAAATCGCACCCGCCACCTTGACGCCCGGAATCAATCGGTATGCGCAGCCCGCCCGTCTGGCTCGATCACTCCCTCAGGTTTCCCCCGCCGGACCAGGCGGATGCGGAAGGCCTGGTCGCTTTGGGCGGCGACCTGGCCCCGGAGCGTTTGCTCGCGGCCTACCGGCAGGGGCTGTTCCCGTGGACCGTCCATCCCCTCACGTGGTGGTCGCCGGACCCGCGCGCCATCATCGAGCTGGATCAATTTCACATCCCGAAAAGCCTGGCCAAGTTTCTCCGCCGCCAGCCCTTTGAAATCACCCTGGACCGCGCCTTCCCCGCGGTCATGCAGGGTTGCGCCGCGCCGGGTCCCGGGCGCAAGACCACCTGGATTTCCCCGGAATTCATTGCCGCCTACACCCGCCTGCACCAACTCGGCCACGCGCACAGCGTTGAATGCTGGCGCGGGGGCGAGCTGGCGGGTGGCATCTATGGCGTGGGCCTCGGCGGATTTTTTGCCGGCGAATCCATGTTCCACCGGGCCGACCATGCCTCGAAAGCCGCGCTCTGCCATCTTGTGGCCCATCTGCGCGCGCGGCAATTCACCCTGTTCGACCTCCAGATGACCACCCCCATCACGCGCGCTTTTGGTGCGCGGGAGATTCCCCGCCGCGAATACCTGGCCCGCCTGGCCCGGGCCGTCGCCCAGCCCGGCGGGTTTTGACGGCAGTTTGTCCAGAAATCCGAAGTTGGGATGAAAGATTTGAGAAAAGCCCTGATCGGAAACGGGTTGGGAATACGACGCCGGGAAAAATTTGTGCCCGCCGGTGGCAGGTGCGGCGTACACGGAGTGACGCGCCCTACTGCGCTGGGCGCGCAGCAGGCTCGTTCGATTTCATTGCCTTTTTCGGAGTCCGGGTTCATGGCAGCGGGAATTTTTTCAGGCGGGTCAATTGCGCGAGGCTGTGCCACACGAATCGGGGGTTGTTGCGGAGGTAGCGCCGGGCCAGCCGGCGCGGCTCGCAGCAGAGCCGGTAAAACCATTCCAAGCCGCTGCGCTGCATCCAGCGCGGGGCCTGGGGCACGAGGCCGCTGTGGAAATCAAAGGCCGCGCCGACGCCCACCATCAGCGTGACGTCCAGTTGCGGCAGATATTCCGCCATGAATTTCTCCTGTTTGGGCGTGCTGAGGCCCACCCAGAGGATGTCCGGTTGGGCGGCGGCGATCCGCTGCTGCAACGTCCGCAACTCCTCCGCCTGGAGCGCACGGAAGGGCGGGGTGTGGGTGCCGACGACCTGAAGTTTGGGAAAACGGGCCTGGAGTTTCTGCGCCAGCAGCTCAGCCACGCCGTCGGCCCCGCCATAAAAGAAATGCCGGGCACCGCTGGTTTGGCTCCAGGCGCAGACCTCCAGCATCAGGTCCGGACCATAGACGCGGCGCATTTCGCGGTGCCCGCCCAGCCGGCCGGCCCAGACCATGGGCATGCCGTCGGGGGTGCATAGAAAGGCGCCGTTCAAGATGGTTTTGAACGCCGGGTCATCCTGGGCCTCCATGACGCCATGCACGCCGGTGACGCAAATATAACCTTTGCGCCGGTCGCGCACGGCTTCCGCGATGGCCGTCAGTGCGGCGGGCAGATTCAGCACGCTGATGCCCACGCCAAGAACATTGACACGCTTCTTCATTTACGAGTTACGGTCTGCCGATTACGATTTCAAAATTCACGCGGCGCGTAAACCGCAAAGCGTCAGCGACACATGAAACTGGTTGTTTTTGCCCACACGCCGCCCCCGCATCACGGTCAGAGTTACATGGTGCAACTCATGCTGGAGGGGTTGGGTGGCGACGCGCGCCGGCGCCCAGCCGGAGCCCCGGTGCCGGCGGTGGAATGCTACCATGTCAACGCACGGTTTTCGCGGAGTCTGGAGGACGTGGGCACATTTCAAGGCACCAAGCTCCTGCTCATCGTCTGGTTTAGCCTGCAAGCGATCTGGCTGCGGTTCCGGTACGAGGTGCCCAATCTCTATTACGTCCCGGCGCCGGGCAAGCGGGTGGCGCTCTACCGCGACTGGCTGGTAATGTTTCTCTGCCGGCCGTTTTTCAAACATGTCATTCTGCACTGGCACGCGGCCGGCCTGGCCAAATGGCTGGAAACCGCGGCCGACATCAACGCCCGGGCCCTGACCTACCGCGTGTTCCGGCCGGTGGACTTGAGCCTCGTGCTGTCGCGCTACAATTACGCCGACGCGGAGAAACTCCGGTCCCGGAAGATCCGCGTGGTACACAACGGCGTGGCGGATCCGTGCCCGGATTTTGCCACCCATCTTTTGCCCGGCCGGCTGGATGCCTTTGGCTTGCGCAAACAGGTCTTTGCGGGAGCAACGCCGCCCGCCCCCGTCACGGTCAAGGTGTTGTTTCTGGCGCATTGCACGCGGGAAAAAGGGTTGTTTGCGGCCGCCGACAGCGTGATCCAGGTCAATCGCGAACTGGCTGCGCGCCGGCTGCCCCTGAAGTTGGAACTGGTCGCCGCCGGCAATTTTGTGGAGCCGGAGGAAAAAGCGGAGTTTCTGCGCCGGAAGGAAGACGCCGAGTTTGCCGTCGCGGTCACGCACGCGGGCTTTGTGAGCGGCGCAGAAAAGATCCGCCTGCTTCGCGAAGCGGACCTGTTCCTGTTTCCCACCCAATATTTGGGGGAAAACCAGCCGGTGAATCTGATTGAAGCCATGGCGTTTGGCCTGCCGGTGGTGACCACGCGCTGGCGGTCGCTGCCGGAAATGTTCCCGGCCAACTATCCGGGGCTGGTTTGCGGCCAGGACCCGGTGGAAATTGCCGCCGCCATCCTGCGGGTGCTGGTGGAGGAAAACGGCGAAACCTTGCGCCGGCATTTCTGCGAACGCTTCACCCTGGAACGGCATCTGGCCGACCTGGCCGCCGCCCTGCTGAGTGTGGAAGAATAGCCTCATGGTCACCTCCGGGACGGCCAAGCCAGGCTCGCCCAGCCCACCAGAAAGCTCACGCCGCCGACCGGGGTGATGGCTCCCAGCCAGCGGAGGTTGGTGAGGGCCAGCACATAGAGGGAGCCGGAAAAGAGGGCGATGCCGGCCAGAAAACCCCACCAGGCAACCGGGTGGAAGGGCTTGCGCTCCGCGAGAATGAACAGCATCACGGCGTGGATGAACTGGTAGAACACGGCGGTTTCCCAGATTGCCGCCGTGCCGTTTTGAGCCAGAATATCCTTCAAGGCGTGCGCGCCAAAAGCCCCGAGCAACACGGTGCCAAAGCCGATGGCCGCCGAAATCCGGGTGGGTGAGGGTTTCATTTTCCAGCGGGTTGGGAGCGTTTCCGTTTAAATTTGGCCAGCGCGAATTCGCTCATTTCCCGGGCCGCCGGGATTTTGGCGGCGAGGGCAACGCCCCAGTAGAGGGTCCCCGCGAGGCCGGCGGGCACAAACACGGCCCCGAGCTTGAGCGCCAGGCTGGCGTGGCCCAGTTCCCGGTCCCACAGGCGCCAGCCGCCCCAGGCCAGTCCGCCCGCGAGCAAGGCGGTGGCGGCCAGCAGGGGCAGGGTTTGGAGCAGCGACCGCAGTTCGAGCCGGGACAGTTTTTTGCGCAGGGCAAACAGCAGCAGCCCGGCATTCAGGGTGGAAGTCAGGGTGTTGGCCAGGCCCGGCCCGCGTTCCTGCAGCACGTAAATCAGCACGCTGCCTCCCAGGAAATTGATGACCAGGCAGACGAGGCTGATTTTCATGGGCGTCCTGGTGTCGCCCAAGGCATAAAAGGCGCGGGCCAGAATGTTGACGGCGGAAAACATCACCAGACCAGGCGCGAGATACGCCAGGGCGCCGGCCACCCGCAGGGTGGAACTCGCGGAAAATTCCCCGCGCTCGAACAGCAGCCGCACAATGGGCACCGCCAACACGGTCAGCAGCACGCTGGCAATGGCGTTGATAAAAATCAGCGAACCCAATCCCTGCCGCAGGGTGGACCGGAATTCCGGGTAGTTCTTCTCCGCCGCCAAGCCGGCGAGCGTGGGCAGCAGATAGGTGGCCAGGGAGATGCCAAACATGCCCTGGGGTAGTTCCATGAGCCGCACCGCGCCGTTGAACGAGGCCAAAATGCCGGTGCCGACATGCACCGCCACCATTTGCACGAGGGCCACATTGATCTGGAAGGCGGCCACGCCCACGGTGCCGGGAATCATCTGGCGCACGACGCGGCGCACGGTGGGGTTGCCCCACGGCGACACCCAGTGGTAGCGGAAGCCGTCGCGCCAGAGGGTGGGCATTTGAAAGGCGGCCTGGGCCACGCCGGCGGCGAGCACGCCGTAGGCCAGCGCGAAGATTTGCACCGGCAATTGCTGGTCCCGGGGCAGCCCGCGCCCGAAGCGCGGGGCGAGCCAGAGGACGGACGCAATCATGACCACGTTCAACATGGCGGCGCCCATGGCGGGAATGAAGAAGTGGCCGCGCGCGTTGAGCATGCCCATCATGGCGGCCGCGAGGCAGACCAGCAGCATGTAGGGAAACATCACGCGCAGCAGTTCCAGGATGAGGGTGGTCTTTTCGCTGAACCCATGCACGGCCAGGGCCAGCGAAAGGCCGGCCATGACCAGGGCGATGATCACGCTCGCCGAAATAATCAGCCCGGAAATGACCGCGTTGGCGGCGCGCCACATTTCCGCCTCGCCATCGAGCTTTTCCTTTTCCTTGAAGACCGGAATGAACGCCGCCGTGAGCGCGCCCTCGCCCAGCAGGCGGCGGAAGAGGTTGGGAATGGTGAACGCAAACTGAAAGGCGTCGTTGACCCAGCCGGTGCCCATGAAACTGTAATACACCATCTCCCGCACCATGCCCAGCACGCGGCTGGACATGGTCGCGATGGCCATCGCACCCGAGGCTTTTAACATTTTTGACACGCGCGGGGATTTTCCAGCAAACCGGTCACGGCGCAAAGCGAAATAACCGGCAACTTGTCACCGGGCGGCGGTCGAGGATGGGGTTTCGGCAATCCCTGGAGCGGGTTCGTAACCGTAACGTCACGATGGCGTCGTCTGTCTGTCACTTGCAGTTTCTAACATCCGCCGATGCAAATTCTTGATGCGGAAGGCCAACTTGGCACGCCCCTTTTTCGACGCCGGCTGAGCCGTCTGGCGGCGGTGACGGCCGCCCTGGCATTCGGTCCGGCCAGCCATGGCTTGGCCGGGACGACCAACAGCGCGGCCGGTTCCGGCCCCGGCCAGGATCCGGTTTTGAATTTGATGCTGGAAAAGGGCATGATCACGGAGGATGAGGCGGACAAGGTCCAGGCCCAGGTGGATGCCCGGCGGACCAACCTGGCGGCGGAATACCTGCCGGACAGTTCCAAATGGAAGATCAGCTCCAGCATCAAGGACGTCGAGCTGTATGGCGATTTGCGGACGCGCTATGAAGACCGGACCGCTTATTCACCCAGCGGGCGGATCGAGTTGAACCGGTTTCGCTATGCCGCGCGCGTGGGGTTGCGCGGGGATGCGTTGGATGATTTTTATTACGGGTTGCGGGTGGAGACCTCCTCCAACCCGCGCTCAAGCTGGGTGACCATGGGTTCCTCCTCGCCCGACCCGTATGGCAAATCCGCCGCCGGCATCAGCATCGGACAAATCTATATGGGGTGGAAGCCGGCGGACTGGGTCGACTTGACCGTGGGCAAGATGCCCAATCCCTTCTTCACCAGCTCCATGGTTTGGAGCAGTTCCATCAATCCCGAGGGCCTGGCGGAACATTTGAATTATACGGTTGGCGAAGCGGATTTCTTTGCCAACTTCGGGCAGTTTCTCTATCAGGATGAAAATCCCACGACCGCCAGCGCGGGCTTGTACGGCAGCGGGGTCAGTTCGGGTGATCTCTTGGGACAGACGGCCAACAACATCGTTCAAATCGCTTGGGAAGGCGGTTTTAATTATCACATCACGACCAACCTTTCCGTCAAAGCCGCCGCCACGCTCTACAAGTATTATGGGATGACCCCGAGTTCAGCCAATCAAGGGGTGGCTCCTTATTACGGCGATCCCTATGTTGGCGAAGGTGCTTATGCCGGGGTGGCTCCGTATGCCAACATCGGCAACAGCGGATATGGGTCCTCGCTGCTGCCCTTGCCCGGCAATCTCAGCGCGGGCTATCCCAACAATCAGGTGGGACTGGATCATTTGACGGTGCTGGAAATTCCGTTGGAGGTCACCTACCACTTCCAGCATCTGGATGCCCGGCTGTTTGGGGATTTTGCTTACAACCTGGAAGGGGCGGATCGCGCCCGGGCCGCCGAGCTGGGTTATTCGGCCTTTCTTGGTTATGTGCCCCAGCTTAACAACGGCGCGCCCACCGTGAAAGGGTTTTCGCCGCAAACCCAAGATGTCAAGGCCTACCAGTTCGGCCTGGCGGTCGCGAGCAAGGGTGCTTTGGGATTGGTGAACGGTTCGGTGGCCAAAAAAAACGCCTGGGAATTGCGGACCTACTGGCAGCACATCGAGCAGTATTCCCTGGATCCCAATCTGCTGGATTTGGACTTCATGTCGGGGGCCGAAAACCTGGAGGGCATTTATGGCGCGGCCGCCTATGGGTTGAGCGATAATTTCATCGCCACCATCCGGTATGGTTATGCCCAGCGCATCAATCATGTGATCGGGACCGGCGGCACCGGTTCGGATATTCCGCAAATCAACCCCATCAACTATTACCAGTTATTGCAAGTGGATCTGACGTTCAAATTTTGAATCCGGCCAACCAATGGCGGCATCTTGTTTCCAGATCGTAACGTGACGGAAACAGGAAAGACGCAGCCGGTGGAGAGCATGAGGAGTGAGTGATGTCAATCGAGCCCCATTTAACGTTGCTGGACCTGGTCCTGCTGCCTGCCGGCGAATGGCTGCCGGACGGCGGTTGCTGGACCGTCGCGCGGCTGGCCGAGGGCATTGGCTATTGTCTGCATGGCGGCCTGGCGGAGGATTTGCGGGCCGGCGAAGTGGTGGTCACCAGTCCCGGACCGGCCGCGCAGGTGACGTTGCGCGCGAGCCAGTTGGGCGAGCTGCGGCTGGAATATTTTCGCGTGATGCCGGAACTCCTCAATGGCCTGCTGACCACCGTGGAATCGCACCAGTTGGAGCGCATCGCCCGGCAAGCCGAACCCCGCGTGTTGCGCCATGCCGCCGGGTCGCCGGTGGCCCTCAAATTCGCCCGGCTGGCGGCCTTGCCCGCGCGCGACAGCCTGGTCATCCGCTCCGCATTTCTGCAGTTATGGGCCGCCTCCGTGGCGGAGGTTTTACGGTTGCCGACCGCGGACGGCGACTCCAAAAAAAATCTCGAAACCGCTTTCCACCGGTTTCTGGGCAAACTGTCCGAGCAGGAACTGGCCGCCACTACCCTGGCGGACATGGCGGCGCAATTGCACTGCAGCGAGCGGCATCTGAGCCGGCTGTTCCGCCTGGAATTCGGCATGTCACTCCGCGAGAAACAGACGGAATGGAGCCTCCAGCGCGCCTGCCAGATGCTCGCCGACCCGGACATCAAAATCAAAACCGTGGCCTACGACACAGGCTATCGGCATGTCGGCTTTTTCAACGTGGTTTTCAAAAAGCGTTTTGGCCTCACGCCCAAGGCTTGGCGACAGCAAAATCTTTCCGGCCGGAAAGACCGCCGGGCCAGCGATACGCCGCTCCTGCGGGGACGGCGGACGGGAGAATTAACCGCCCGCAACCCCGGGCCAACCGGGCCGGATTAGTTATTTACCGTGCCCCAACCCTGATTTAGCCATAGAACACATTCATATGATCCTGATGATTCATCCATTGCTGGCCGCCAACGCGGCGGTGTACGCCATTGAGAATGCCACCACCGAAGGCAAGGTCACGGTGTGCGTCCTGCTCGTCCTGTCCCTGTTTAGCTGGACCATCATCATCACCAAGTTCCGCCAGTTGATGATCGCGCGCGCGGCGGCCAGGAAATTCTTTGCCGCCTATGGCGCCACGCGCGACCCGCTGGACATCAAGAAGCGCAGTGAGGAATTTGAAGGCGCGCCCGCTTGGGAGCTTTACGACCGGGGCGCGGAGGAACTCCTCTACCATTTGAAGAATAATCCGGTGCAAGTCCAGCCGGTCGCGCTGGCCAGCGAGGGGGATGGCAACACCGACCATCTGGCGCGCGCCATCACCACCCGAATCAGCACGAGCTCCTTCGAAGCGGTCAAAGTGTGCTTGGAAGAAGCCGCTGCCAACCAGGCCATGGCCCTGGAAAAAGGCATGATCGTCCTGTCCACCGCCGTGGCGGGCGGTCCTTTCATCGGTCTGTTGGGCACCGTTTGGGGCGTCATGTCCACCTTCGCCGGCATCGCGGAGTCAAAACAGGCCAGCCTGACGGCCATGGCTCCCGGCGTGGCCGCGGCCCTGGTCGCCACGGTCACCGGCTTGCTGGTGGCCATTCCGGCCATGTTTGCCTATAACTTCATGGTGACCACCATCCGGCACGTCACGCAGGAGTTGGACGGCTTTGCCACGCGCTACGCCAACCAGTTGGAGCACATGTACGTGGACAACCGCGACATCGAGGAGAAGCTCGCCAGCGCCCTGAAGCGCCGCGATGCCGATCCCAAGTTCTAATGGCTGGCACGGACCGCAAAATCTCGTCCATGAAAAAGTGTTCGCATACTGCGCACGAATCGCTGACGGAGTTGAACATCACGCCGTTGCTGGACCTGGCGTTTGTGCTGCTGGTGATTTTCATCATCACCACCATCCCGCCCGTCAAGGACATGGACTTGAAGCTGCCCAATGCCTCCAAGCATGAAAAAGACCCGCCCCGCAAGGCGCATTACATTTCCGTGCAAGCCGATGGCCTGTTGTTTCTCGACCGGGAAGACCTGAAGATGGAGGATTTGCTGGGAAGAATCCTCAGCCTGCGCGATGCGGATCCGGACATTCATGTGATTGTGCGTGGCGACGCCAAGACCCATTACAAACAAATCCGTGCGGTGCTGGATCTATGCCAGCAGGCCAATCTGGCCAAGGTGGAACTGGCCACGGAAATTGCCAAATGAAGCCGGCCCGATTCATCCTGCATCTTTCACCCCTCATCTTTAACTAAGATGCTGCCCCAAACCCAAATCCGCAAAAAGAAGAACTCCTCGAAGGTCAATCTGATCATTTCGCTGGTCTTTCACAGCTTGTTGATCGGTGCGGGGCTCTATTTTGCCGCGCGCGAGGGATTGCTGGGCAAGGAGATAAAAAAGCTGGCCGTGGAAATGGTGAAGGAGGAGAAACCCAAGGAAAAACCCAAAGAACCCGACAAACCAAAAATAGTGGAGCCGCCCAAGGAACTGCCCAAGGAGGTGCCAAAAGTGGTGGAGGAAACCCGCCCGCCGCCCCCCACCGAGCAGCCCGTCGTGGCCCCGCCGCCATCGGACGTGGCGGATTTCAATTTCACAGATGGAGCCCACACCGTGAACACGGAGAAAGACCCGGTACTCTTGTACAAGGGACGCGTGGAATATGCCTTGCGCTCCAAATGGGACCGGCCAGAAAACATGGACGATGAAAAATACGAGGCCGAGGTGCAGGTGCAGGTGGACCAGGCGGGCGGTTTGAGCCACATGGTCTGGCTGAAAGGCAGCGGCAACGCAAAATGGGACCAGAGCGTCAAGGATGTCTTCAAGGTGGTGCAAAGCATGGACACCCGGCCGCCCACCAATTTCCCGCCCCAGGTGACCATTCGCTTTGATGTGGAAACGCTGCAAGATACCGAACCGGTGATGTGATGCCATGAGCCTGAAAAAATCAACCCGCCGCGGGCACGGCACGATGACGGAACTGAACATCACCCCGTTGCTGGACCTGGTGTTTGTGCTGCTGGTGATTTTCATCATCACCACGCCCCAGCTGGTCAACAACCTGGAAATGAACCTGCCCTCCGGCCAGCCGCCGCCGCCGAGCCAGGACAAGCCCAAGGTCACCCGCATTGAAGTGGCCGACAACGGCCAGATCACCCTTGACAAGGAAGTGGTCACCGTCGCCCAACTGCGGGAAAAGCTGGCCGAGTTGAAAGCCGGCAACCCGGACCTGCCCGTGGTGGTCAAAGGTTCGGACGACGTGGAATACCAGGGCATGGTTTACGTGCTGGACACCCTCCAACAGCTTGAGATCACCAAAGTCGGCCTGGCCACGCAGTAGTTTTTTTCTTAAAGTCGCCTGGATTTTTTCCGATACAGGACGATAGTTCCGTGGGTGATCAGCATCCTGCGGGAAACGATTGGCGGGAAACCATCTTGGGATTTGACTATGCGTGGAAAAATACTGGCGGTGGATGATCAGCCAGATCAGTTGCAGCTGGTTGATGAATTATTGAAAGAAGAAGGGTTTGTCGTGGGCACCGCAGCCGACGGTTGGGAAGCGCTGAACACGGTTCAACGCTTTCACCCCGACCTGATTCTGGTGGATGCCTCCATGCCCAAAATGAATGGCTTCACGCTCTGCGAGGCGCTGCGCAACAACGCCGCCACCGCGGCCATCCCCATCATCATGCTGACCGCCCTGCGCAGTCATTTCGGCCAGCTCAACGCCCTGGCGCACGGTGCCGATGCGTATTTGACCAAGCCGTTCAAGGTGGACGAGCTCGTGGCAAAAATCGCCGAGTTGCTGTCCCGGACGCGAGCCGAGTCGATTGCCCCACGAAACCCGCGAAGCACCCGAAAATAAAACCAAAGCCACCGGCGCGCAAGATTCGCGCTTCATTCGCGGATCCAAACCTGCTTTCATTGGGCATGGTTCCGTGCGTGCTGTTTGAGGATGAACACTTGCTGGCGGTCAACAAGCCCGCCGGCTGGAACACCCACGCCCCGTCGCCCCACGCCGGCGAGGGCATCTATGACTGGCTCAAAGCGCGCGAACCGCGTTGGGCTTCCCTCGCCATTCTGCACCGCCTGGATAAGGAAACCAGTGGCGTGATGGTTTTTGGCAAAACCCCGGCGGCCAATCGCTCCCTGACCGAACAGTTCGCCACGCGCCGGCTCCGAAAACAATACCTGCTGCTCACGGATCGGGCCGTTCCCCGCCAGCCTTTCACCGCGCAAAGCACCCTGCTTCGCGTGGGCGAGAAATACGCCAGCCACCCGGGCGGCGAACCGGCCGAAACGCGGTTTGTGCCGGTGTTGGACGCGAAATTTGCCATCCACTCCGCCGGTTTGAAAATGGTGTGCGCGGAGCCGTTGACCGGCCGCACCCACCAGATTCGCGTCCACGCGGCCGAAAACGGATTCCCCATTTTGGGCGACACCCTCTACGGCGGCACAGCGGCCGCCCGCGTTTTTCTTCATGCCAGTGAAATTGCCTTTGCACATCCGGTCACCCATGCGCCCATGGTCCTGGCGGCTCCGGTGAGTTTTGATGCCGAACCGCGTCTGGCTTTGCGCCAGGCCATGATTGAGCCCGGGGCTACGAACGCCTTCCGACTGATCCATGGTGCCAGCGACGGCTGGGCTGGCTGGTATCTGGACAAGCTGGGCGACTTTCTCCTTTCCCAGGCCGAAACGCCGCTGACCTCCGCCCAACAAACGGAACTGGCGCGTCTGTCAACCCGGCTG
>Ga0302275_10001742_pt1 | contig 23246 bp, 16 predicted proteins | sample III_Bog_N2_2_FD_200229 | JGI IMG/M metagenome (GOLD analysis project Ga0302275, IMG submission 200229) | Peat permafrost microbial communities from Stordalen Mire near Abisko, Sweden - III_Bog_N2_2 | ecosystem: Environmental > Terrestrial > Soil > Wetlands > Peat | place: Sweden: Abisko... | reverse complement strand
ATCAGTAGCAAAATTCCGAGGAATATCTTTGCCCCTCGCGTCAATCCCGGCAAATAACTCTCGATTCTACTCATCGCGCTCTCCAGAACTGAGATTTTTACTGTACCGTTCCCGAATCCTTCACCGGCCAGTAGACATAGGCCGCCTTGCCGGAGATGAGGCTGGTGCTGACGGGGCCGAAGTCGCGGCTGTCGCTGGAGATGTTCCGGTGGTCGCCCAACACGTACACATCACCCGCGGGAACCACTACGTCGGGCACGGTGCGCTCATCTTTATAGCTGCTGATGACGTAGGGTTCATTCAGCGCCTCACCGTTGACGAAGACCTGGCCTTTGTCAATATGGATCTCATCGCCGGGCAGGCCGATGACGCGTTTGATATAGCTCTTGGTGTGGTCGCCGGGATAGAGAAAGACCACCACGTCGCCGCGTTTCACCTTGTCCAGCCGATACACAAATTTGTTGACGAAGAGGCGGTCCTGGTCGGCCAGGCGCGGCATCATGCTGGTTCCCTGCACGCGCACCGGCTGGTAGAGAAACCTGATGATGAAGGTCGCGACGACGATGGAGATCACAATGTCGCGCAACCACTGCTTCATGATCTTGATCTGGCGGGGGGTGGCCACTCCGGGAGGCGTCGGGGCGGGCATGTTCTCTGGCGGCTGCGGCACAGCCGTGGTCGTCTCTGGGCTTTCACTCATGCTTCTATTCTCTCATTGGCGGCGGTATGCCCTAAGCGAGCGCTCCATAAGCCCCAAGCAGGACTGAACGCATTGGCGGAATACTGAGATCCCTCGCCTGCGGCTCAGGATGACGGTTTGGGCTGGACAGTCTGCCATGGCGCTGCCGGCGGCAATGCGCAGCACTCAGCGCCGGCGGCAATGCGCAGCGCTCAGCGCCAGCCCAGCGTCTTGCCGTCAATGCCCTGCGGCGACCAGGCCTGCACAATCGCCTGCGCGAGCTTCGCAATGGTGAGCTCTCCTTCGTTGTCCACCGTCCAGCTGTGGTCAGAATTTTCATAGGTGAAGATGGAGAGCAGCAGCGGGCCGCCCTTGCCCGCGACGATGGCAACGTCGGCACGCACGGCATCCAGCGAGCCGGTCTTGCTGGCGATGCCGCTGCCGTGTTCGGTGGTGTCGAGTTTGTCCAGGTAGCGCGGGATGGTGTCGCGGTAGAACTGCTTGCGCAGCATGTCAACCGCTACATTGCAGATAGCAATATCGCGGCTCACCGGCAACGCGCCTGCATCCAGCGATTCCAACTCCTCCGGCGGACCAAGTTTGCACTGCTCGATGCGCTGCATCAGCGTCGCCATCTCGCGCGCCGTGGTCTTGCCCAGGCCGAACTTTGGCTGATCCGCCGGCATGGGCCCGGTGGCGGGCTTGCCGATGCGTTTGTACAAATATGTGTGCTCCAGCCCCATCCACGCAATGCGCTTATTGATGTTGTCAATGCCGAGCCGGTCGATGGCGAGGTCAGTCGCCGTGTTGTCGCTCATCACGATCATCAGGGTGAGCACGTCCTTGAGCGTGAGCGTGAGCGGCGCATCCATCATCGCCAGAATGCCGGAGCCACCCACGCCGTAGCCCGGCGGCAGGGATATCTTCTCGTCCCAGCGGGCCGTGCCGGCGCGCACCTGCTCCATCGCCTCAAACAGAATCGCCAGTTTGATCACCGAGGCGGTCTGCACCTCTTCATCCGCGTGCAGGGCTACGGTCTGGTGCGTCGCCAGATTGACGGCGTAGAGCGCTACTTTGCCGTGGTGCGTGGCGGCGATCTCCGCCAGCCTGGCCTGCAGTGCGGCGTCCGTTGCATTCACCGTCTCAGCCTGCGCCAGGACGCAGCCGCAGAGCAGGATGCCTATCCCAGCTGCCCATCGTAATCCACTCATAACCCGCATCGTAATACCCGTTGCGCTAAGTTGCATCCACATAGAGCAGTCCCTCAAGGGTGCTTTGCCTATAAAATCTTTGCCTGTACCGGCGAACAGCAGATCCTTCGCCTGCGTTTGGGGAAAAGCGCCCCAAACTTCGCTCAGGATGACAGAGTATATGCAGTGAATTTCTGACTCACGACACTTAAGATATTCCTTATGCCTTTCCCACCGAACATAGCGGCCGCCCGCCGGGTACTGGAAGCAGCCGTCGCGGAGCGAGTCTTCCCCGGCGCGGCCTTCGGTGTCGTTGCAGACGCCGAAGAATACCTGGGCGCGGTGGGCCACTTCACCTATGCGCCCGGCTCTCCCGCGGTCATGCCGGAGACGGTCTACGATCTGGCCAGTGTAACGAAGGTGGCCGCCACCACGGCCGCTGCGATGATCCTCTATGATCGCGGCCTGCTGGCGCTGGATGCTCCGCTGGAATCCGTGCTGCCTGCGTTCAATCCGCAGCGCGACGCGGAGCGTTCGCGGGTGACGCTGCAGATGCTGCTGACGCACTCCAGCGGGCTGCCCGCGCACGAGTACCTCTACCGCACCTGCCGCAGCCGAGGCCAGGCGCTGGCCGCCTGCCTGACGATGCCGCTGGAGACCGCCCCCGGCACCGTCTACGCCTACTCCGATATCGGCTTCATTCTGCTGGGGCTGGCGCTGGAGAAGCTGGCGGGCGAGCCGCTGGACAGCTTCTGCCAGCGCGAGATTTTTGTGCCGCTGGGCATGGACAGCACCACCTTTGCCCCGGGCGAGGCCGTGCGCCCGCTCATCCCGCCCGCCGAAAACGACACCACCTACCGCCATCGCATCATCCAGGGCGAAGTGCATGACGAGAATGCATCGCTGCTGGGCCGTGCGCCGGGCCACGCCGGTCTCTTTTCCAACGCGCCCGATCTGCTGCGCTTTGCGCGCTGCCTGCTGGGGGGCGGCGGAGCGATCTTCAGCCCGGCTGCCATTGAGCTTTTTACCGCCCGCGTGGGGCAGCCGGCCGGTTCGTCGCGCGCGCTGGGGTGGGATACACCGTCCGCTCCGTCGTCCAGCGGCAGCCACTTTGGCCCGCATTCCGCGGGGCATCTGGGCTTTACCGGCACATCGCTGTGGCTGGATTTTGACCGCGGTCTGGCTGTAACGCTGCTCACCAACCGCACCTGGCAGGATGCGGGCGGCGTGACCCCGCAGGACGCTGTCCGAGCGCTGCGGCCCCGCTTCCACGACGCCCTGTTGGAGGCGCTGGCAGACGGGTGAAGGGGCGGCAAAAATCGCCCCTAGCCAGCCATCAGAAAGGGGACTAAACTGGTGGCACACAGTTTTACCCATTTTCTATGCAAGTGCTCACTTTGACTGACGCTCCCATGACATCACGCGACAAGCTGGAAACCCTCACGACCGAACTTGCGAACAACGCATCCGAGGGATTCGATACCAAATCCGCGCTCGAAATTGCGCGCATCATCAACCACGAAGACGGCAAGATCAACGTCGCCGTGAAGAAGGCGCTGCCCGAGATCGCTATTGTGATTGACACCGTTGCCCGCTCGCTGCGCGATGGCGGACGGCTGATCTACGTGGGCGCGGGCTCCAGTGGACGCATCGCATCGCTGGATGCATCGGAGTGTCCGGCAGCCTACTCTACCCTGCCGTCGCAGGTGCAGTACATCATGGCCGGCGGGCCGAAGGCGCTCGCCTCTGCCGTGGACGTGAATGAGGACTCCCCTGAGATTGGCCAGCGTGACATTGCCCGCCGCCGCCCCACCCGCAAAGACATTGTGATTGGCGTCTCCGCCAGCGGCCGCACACCCTACGTCGTGGCCGCGGTGGAGTATGCCCGCGCGCGCGGCGCCAAGACGGCGGCCGTGACCTGCAATCTGAACAGCGCACTGCAGGCCGTCTCTGACACCACCATTGTGGCCGAGGTTGGCCCTGAGGTTGTCTCCGGCTCAACCCGCATGAAGGCGGCGACCGCGCAGAAGCAGATACTGGGCATGATCACCACCGGCGCCATGACGCGCCTGGGTTATGTGTATGACAACCTGATGGTGAACGTGCACATGAAGAATGAGAAGCTGGTGGAGCGCGGCATCCGCGTGCTGATGAAGGCCTGCAACATCACCCGTGATGATGCGGTGCGCACCATCAAATCCTCCGGCAAGAGCATTCCGATTGCCCTGGTCATGCTGAAGGCAAACGTGGACAAGATGGAAGCTGTTCGCCGGCTGAAGAACTCTGACGGCAATGTGCGCCTGGCCATTGAGGATTCACGGCTGGAGCTGTAAATCCGGTCCCCTCAGCCCCTGAAATATCGCTCCGTCTGCAACGGCATTCCCTATGTCTCGTTGCGGACGGACTTTTTATTTGCGGCGCGATATGATGTATCCACCATCCATTTCATTTGCCGTTCGCGCGGCCCGGAGCACCTGCAGATGCATTCGCCCAACAGCCAGCCCCATGGCTCTCGATGGACAAAGCTTGCTCTGATCTACGCCTGCGCGATTGCTGCGCCGTTAGGGGCGGCGGCCCTGAGCGTACATGAATCGTTTCTGCGCGGCACTCCGCTGGCGCTGAACTTCGCCATCGTTGCGGCGCTGACGCTCTTCTTCGGCCTGGGACCCGGCGTGGTGGCCATCGTCTCCACCACCCTGGCGTTTTGCGGCTACATCCTCACCTCGGCTGCGCTGCTGGCGCCGTCATCGCTGGCGCGCATTGGCGTCATCCTGGCGGTTGGCGTGCTGATTGCGTGGATCTGTAACCGCCAGCGCACCATCGGGCTGCGGCTGCAGCAGGCGCTGACCACGCTGCATGAGCAGCAGGATGCCCTGTTGCGCAGCGAGAAGCTGGCCGCGGTGGGCAGGCTCTCGGCTACGGTTGCGCATGAGATCAACAATCCGCTGGAATCGGTTACGAACCTGATCTATCTTGCCAGTCAGGACGCGACGCTGTGCCCCGAGACGCGCGGCTACCTGGCCGATGCGGACCGCGAGCTGGCGCGGCTGGCCAACATCGCGCGGCACACCTTGACGTTTGCGCGCACCAGCACGCAGAGCGGACCGGCGGATGTGCGTGAGACCCTGCAAGGCATCCTGGCGATGTTTGAGTCGCGCTTCACATCACGCAACGGAAGCATCCGCGTGGAGATGCACTCGGAGCATCAGGTGCGGCTCCCGGCGGAAGAGCTGCGGCAGATTCTGACCAACCTGATCGGCAACGCATGCGATGCGCTGCCGGAGAAGAACGGCGCGGTGGAAGTGCGCGTGACCACGCGGCGCGAGATGACGCAGATCGCCATCTTCGACAATGGAATCGGCATTCCGAAAGAAAATGTGGACAAGATTTTCGAACCGTTTTTTACGACGAAGGCGGATGTGGGAACGGGCATCGGCCTGTGGGTGACGAAGGAGCTGGTGCATAAGCACGGCGGCAGCATCGGGCTGCGCAACGCGCCCTCGGATGAATGGAGCACCGAGTTCTGGGTGGAGCTCCCGACCGAAAAAGCTGCCGGATAAACTCACGGCGTGGTCTGCTTCTCCGCGATGATCACGTTCTCATGCTTAATCTCCAGCCGCAGGCGGTTGAAGAATGCCATGTACACGTTGGCGATCCAGACCAGCGCGAAACCGGCGATCCCATAGCCTCGCCAGCCCAGATAGAGCATCTGGAAATGCATCAGCCAGAGAAACAGCGCGGCCACGTAGTGGCTGAAGCAATACTCGCACGTGAAGAGATAGAAAAATTTGCGCACCAGACCGCGGCGGCACTCCTCGCTCTTGCGCTTGCAGAATTCGCGCGGCTCGCGGAAGACCTCTTCGTGCGTGACCGTCCACGAGATGCAGGCAACGGGCAGCGCCAGCAGAAGCAGGAACGCGAACTGGTGAAGGATTCCGAAGGGGAGCAGACGGGGTGCAAGCTCTGACATGAATTGCGCTCTCTGCTGGCTTAGATGATAGATTTGCGGGGGCGGGTGCCTGGCGAGGGTTTGAAAATGAGAGCGGATGTGGGCACGGCGCGCAGACTACCAGGGGCCGTCGCTTCGCGCGGGGATGACTCGGGGGAGCAAGGTGGGGATGGGAATGGCTGGAGCGGTTCGCGCTGCTGCGCGAATGGTCCGAATAGTCGGGGTTTATGTATGCTGTCCCCGAATTACCGTCCCCGAATTACCGGAATTACCGTCCCCGAATTACCTGGGGGCTGAAAGGTTCAGGCGGCATAGGCGGTGCGGAGACCATCTGGATTCTTCGACTGCGCTACGCTTCGCTCAGAATGACTCGTGTGAGCGAGTGGGAGATGGACGAGGCGGGGTTTATGTATGCTGTCCCCAGATTACCCTCAATTACCCTCAGATTACCCTCAGCACTTTGAATTCAAATAGGCTGACCAACCGGTATCACGAATGACGATCACTTCGCTCTTGAATCCAGTGGCATCTGCGCATGCCCGAACAGCGTTCACTACTACATTAATGTCGTCAACTCTATTGGTGGAATGATAAAAGCCGGTCGGTAAACGCGAATTCCCTTGCGTGCCCAGAACACAGCTAGTGAAATTGTGTTGGAGCAATTGCTGATGCAAGACCGCGTAATCGTCGGGCCACCTAGCACCATGAAGTTCAACTCGCGCAAAATAGTCTGCCATAATCGCCCCCCTGTGAAGTCCTTTACGAACAATGAAATAGTAAGTCCTGCTCCTAACCTGATTCTTAATCCGTGGCCCTTATGCGTACGATAGGCCTAATTCAGCTTAAACAATTTCGACTTGCTGAATAGCGGAGTCACTTTGGCTCTGGAAGTCTCACGGTCTTATAAGAGCATCATTCAGCAGCTTGATGTGACGTTTTAAGACGACAGCCGTGGCCCTCAACATCTTGTAATAGCCTCCAATCATATCAATGTAGGCCTGCTGCAAAGTAGGAAAGACAGATGCAGCCGGACCAGCATAGATTACAAACAAAATCCAAGCGCTGATTGATGAAAAAGCTTCCACCCACAGAGAGATATGGACTTCTGGAGGAGGGCTTAATCCTGGCAATACATGTGAAGCGCTCACGATAAGCGCTTCAGTTAGCGGCAATGATTCCGGCAGGACAACCATTCGGACAACTAATGCCCAAAAAAGTATCGTTACTGCCCCGAGCAGTAAAAGATTGCTGGTATATTGCAGCAGGACGAGGAGAGCTGCCCGTCCTTTGCCTCGCTTGCCTCTCGCCATAAGAGTGAGGCGAAGAATTATCCAGTAAAAGATCTGATCTACCTTGATGGATATTTGGATCTCAATTTTATTCTTGAATTCCCCAGCATTCAGCTTCCTTAGTGGCTCCTGTGCAGATTGAAGCGAAAACCTAATGCATCCCTCTATGAACGCGCTTTTTAGCCCCTCAACAGGACGAGCGTAAGCAAACGCTGCGTAGATTCTTATGATGAAGAGACCTCCTGCAAAGAGAACTCCGATCAAGAGCGCGAGTCTACTATCAGAATCCCCATACAACAGAAACCACCCTACGAATGCTGTTACACCCATTGTGGTCAGTGGCGCATTCTTACTTCGAGGGGGTGAAAGCCCCGGCTTCGTCTTGTTTTGGTTCAGCTGAGATTTCAGAGTGTCGTGAAAAATCAAGAGGAACAGCATGTCGATGGGAAACGTGATGACATAGAGTGGTAGAACAATCACCAGCTCCAACAATGAGAACCCGGAGATAGCGATTAACCAACCTATCTTCAGGATGGAGGGAAGAATTGTTTGGTTCCCTGGACTAAAGCCAATTGTAGTGAGTCCTTTTATCAACTCATGAACAAGCGCACCTTCAAATCCGCAAAAAACATCTCGACCCCAAATGAAACGAACAATAAAGTGCAGCCAGCACCATATTCCAGTCAATCGCCATGCGACTTGTTTAATTCCATTCCTTATTTGTTTGGACCGCGTTTGACCCTGGAGAGGTCTCCGCTGTTTCCTCTCTGTTGAAAGCTTTCCTTGTTCATTAGAACGTGGGGCATCCTGCGCAGGTGGCGTCTGCTCAGAGGAGTTCGCGGATTGAATAGCATCTTCGTCGGGCAAAGCTCACCCTCAAAGTAACAGTCAAAGCCGACAAGCAAATACATTTGGTGTTAATAATTTGCTAGACTACTCCACCATTGCAGCCTTTACCAGATTTTCTTTGCTAAAGCTAATAGCAGCGCCAGCAATTTGGGGCAGTCTATTGGGCCATGCTCCCTCTCAAAGAACAACGACAAGGGAAGACTCAAACGTAATGGCCAAAGCCAAGTCCAGAGGCTAAGGACGACGACAACGGCCTTACGAGGGCTGGCGGTCCTACAACGATAAAAGCGGCTGCGGGGGTCCTTCGCTGCGCTCAGGATGACGACGTAAAAGCAAGAGCAAGGGCAACGACAACGGCAGAAGCAGAAGCAACGGCAACGACAAAAGCAAAAGCAGATGCAGATTCTTCGCTACGCTCAGAATGACAAGCGATTGGGGGATTATTCCACCGTGACGCTCTTGGCGAGGTTGCGGGGCTGGTCTACGTCGCAGCCTCTTCTTACGGCGATGTGGTAGGCGAGGAGTTGGAGGGGAATGATCTCGAGGAGAGGGAGGAGAAGCTCTGGCGCGGCGGGGATGTGGATGACGTGGTCTACCAGTTGAGCGATTTCGGTGTCGCCTTCGGTGGCGATGGCGATTACCTTGCCGCTGCGGGCGGTTACTTCCTGGATGTTGCTTAATGTCTTCTCGTACTTGAGGACGCTGCTAGCGTCGTTGGGGTCTTTGGTGGCGATGACGACGTTGGGGAGGGTCTCGTCGATGAGGGCGTTGGGGCCGTGCTTCATCTCGCCGGCGGGATAGCCTTCAGCGTGGATGTAGCTGATCTCTTTCAGCTTCAATGCGCCCTCAAGCGCGATGGGATAGTGGATGCCGCGGCCCAGGAAGAGGAAGTCGCTGGCGTGCTGGAACTCTTTGGCGAGCTGGCAGCACTGGTCGTCGACCGCGCGCAGAACCTCTTCCACCTTGGCGGGCAGGCGCGAGAGTTCGGTGACGTAGTGGAGCGATTCCTGCGCACTGATGGTGCCGCGCACCTGGGCGAGGTAGAGGGCGAAGACGAAGAGCGCGGTGAGCTGCGCGGTGAAGGCCTTGGTGCTGGCAACGCCGATCTCCGGGCCGGCGTTGGTGGTGATGGTTCCCTGCGCGGCGCGGGAGATAGCGGCGCCGATCACATTGCAGATGGCGAGGGTCTTGCTTCCCTTCTGGATGAGCTCGCGCTGGGCGGCGAGCGTGTCTGCGGTTTCGCCGGATTGCGAGATGAGCAGGCCGATGGCGCGGGGGTCGGCGATGGGGTCGCGGTAACGGAATTCGCTGGCGTAATCGACATCGACCGGCAGGCGGGCGAGGCGCTCAATCATGAACTTGCCGGCGAGCCCGGCGTGCCACGAGGTGCCGCAGGCAGCGATGGTGATCTGCGAGGCAGCCTTGAATTCAGCCTCGGAGATATCGAGTTCGCCGAGGAATATCTTGCCGGTATCCAGCGAGACGCGGCCCAGCGTGGTGTCGCGGATGGCGCGCGGCTGCTCGTTAATCTCCTTCAGCATGAAGTGCTTGTAGCCGCCCTTCTCCGCCTGGATGGGATCCCAGAGGATGCGCTGGATTTTGCGCACGAGCGGCTTGCCGTCGAAGTCAGTCCAGGTGACGCCGGAGGGGGTGAGGATGGCGACGTCGCCGTCTTGCAGGAAGATGATGTCGCGGGTGTGGTGGAGGATGCCGGGGACGTCAGACGCGATGAAGTATTCGCCGTCGCCGATGCCGATGACGGCGGGCGGCCCCATGCGGGCGGCGACAATCTTGTTGGGCTCGTCTGCGGAGAGGACGCCGATGGCAAAGGCGCCGGTGAGACGCTTGACGGCGCGGCGGACGGCTTCTTCGAGTGGGAGCGCGCGGTGCGCGGAGACGGCAACAACGTCCTGATCTCCATCGGAGTCCAGGGTCACATTGGAGGGTGAAGCAGGTCCCTCCGCTACCCCTTCGCTGCGCTTAGGGTTCGGTCGGGATGACAGATTATTTTTTGCAGCGGCGAGTTCCAGCTCATCTTGTATGACGTGGGCGATGATCTCGGTGTCAGTTTCAGACTGGAATTTGTGGCCTTTGGCGATGAGAGCGGCTTTGAGCTGGAGATAATTTTCCACGATGCCGTTATGCACTACGACCAGGCGGCCGGTGCCGTCGCGGTGAGGATGCGCATTCTCTTCTGTCGGGCGGCCGTGCGTGGCCCAGCGGGTGTGGCCGATGCCGAAGGTGCCCTGAATGGGATGGGCCGCGATGACCTTCTCCAGGTTGGCAAGCTTGCCGGGAGCGCGGCGGAGTTCCAGGCCGGCGGAGGAGCCGGCGACAGCAATGCCGGCACTGTCGTAACCACGATACTCGAGGCGGCGAAGACCTTCAATAATGACGGGGACAACAGGCTTGGTGCCGATGTAACCAACGATTCCGCACATAGGGATATTGTAAGACAGCGGCTGAGCCGGAGTAGAACCCGGCCCATTCAGCGCGAGACGATCAGCACCGCGCTGGCCTTTGCGATACGGAGGGGCGCGTTGTGTCCGTAATAAATCACGGCGGATTCAGGTTTGGCATCCCATACCCCGGTGGCGGTGACGGCGGCGTGCGCGAAGGTGACGTCGCGGGCATCGGGCGCGGAGGCGGTGAGACGCAGCACGCTGCTCTGCGCCATGCCGGTGACGCGCACCATCAGATCGTTGGTCACATCCTTGTTGATGATGGCGACGATGGTCTTGCCGTCTGGACGGATGGCGGCAAAGGCGGTCGCATTGGCCGCCGTGGATTGCGTGGAGCCCACGGGCGTGAAGACGGGATTGAAATCCACATCCAGCAGGGTGGCTCCAGCGAACTGCTGGGCAAAGAGCATTCCGTAAAAGATGGGTTCGGCCACATAGCTGTTGCCGATGTGAGCGATGGGCGTGTAGAAGGGGCGCGGGTGCGGCTCATTGGGATTCTTCATGAGCAGCTCGCCGGGCAGGGTGCCGCCGAGCGAGTTGGCCACCATCTTACCGTCGCCGCCGTGCAGGTTCACGCCGGAGTAGCCGAGCGAGGCGAGGTGCAGCAGATAATCGGCTGACCAGAGCGAGGCGGCGAAGACATCGGAGACGCCGGGCTTGCCGCCGCGGTAGCAGGTGTTCCCTTCCGTAAGCCGGATGCCGCTGTGAGCCTGCGCGGCGGCGGTAGTCGCGATTGCGGCGATAGCATCCACCGTGTGATCGGTCCTGGAGCCGCCGAGGAGGAACGGAATCGTCATCTTCTCAGAACTGGGCGGGCCGCCGGCGTAGTGATGATGGGTGATGGCGACGACGCGCGGCGGATTCGGCGTCCTGGCATAGTTTTCGCCGAAGGCGGCAATCCACGCACCTCTGCTGGCGGTGTCCGGGCCGCCGAAGAGCGCGCCGGGAACGCGGGCGAGGACGGTGCGCGCCAGCGCGAGCCACTCAGCGAAGAAGGCATCGGGCGTCCAGGTATCCCCATCGCGAAGATGCTTGCCGAAGAGATCGGCTTCATTGCCGAGCTGAAAGTATTCAAGCTGTGGCCCCAGCGTCGCCGCCACGCAGGCAGCTTCGTCGGCGACCACTGCGGGGATGCCGGTGCCGAGATTCAGACCGTAGATGCAGGTCCAGCCGGTGGCATGCAGGAATTTTTTGAGCTGATCGATCGCGGCCGGGGTGATGGGATACGAGACATTGGCCTGCGGCTCGCCGGTGGTGTTGGGGCGTTCAGCGCGAACCGGCGCGGGAGTATCCGCAGTCGGCTTCCACCAGGAGAAATCGCTGGTGTTGCCGCCCAGACGAAGCACGCCATGGGGCGAGAGGGCTTTGAACTGCGCGATGAGCCCGTGGTTCGCCGGGCTGAAGAAATCAGGGTCAGAGAGCTGCTGCGACTCATAGCTGAGGCCGGTGAAGTTGACCGGAATGACGCGGCCGCGGGTGGCGGAGACGGTGAGATTCGCCTTCACCGTGGGCGCGCCGGGCGCTGCAGGCGCATTCAATTTCAGGTGGCCGGTGGCGGCGTTCAGGCGAGAAGACAGGATGAGGGCTGCGGCAGCGGCAAGAAATTCCCGGCGATTCTTCATGCAGCAAGGATATCGCGAAAAAACGATTTTCTACAGGGCCTGCGCCGCAGAAGAACACGGTTTGGGACGAGAGCAACAAAATGGGGCAGAGAGATTGCTCTCTCTGCCCCGCGGTTGCGCTGCACCAGCACTACTGGATGGTAATGCTGATGGAGGCGGACTGGTTGACGTTGGAACTGGTGCCCGTGGCAGTGGCGCTTGCATTCACCACTACGGTATCCGTTCCGGTGGGAGTGGAGAAACCGCCGTTGCCACCGCAACCGCTCAGGCCCAGCGCTGCCAGGGCCATCACCATGAGCAGGAGCAATCCACGCATGGAGGTGGACAGCTTGCGGCGGCGGATGAAGAGCAGAGCCGCCAGCGTAACGCCGGGGATCCAGAGGATGCGTGAGCTGGTCACACCGCCGTGCGCGGAGGGCGCAAGGGTGTAGATCTGCAGCGCAACCGTCTGCACGGCGTTGTTGCCGGTGAAGGTGACGGTGGACGGGGTGAAGACACAGCTGGCATAGGCCGGCAGACCGCTGCAGCTATAGGTTGCCGTACCGGTGTATCCGCCGGCAGGAGTAAAGGTAAGGTTCGCCGTGCCGGCCGTGCCGCGGGTAATCGTCAGGCTGGAAGGTGTGGCTGAAAGCGTGTAGGTCGGCGTCACGACAACCACGGAAAGAACCGCGGAGGTCGATGTGCCGTACACGGTATCGCCCGCGTAGGCGGCGGTAATGGAGGCCGTCTGCGCGGGGGTGAAGGTAATGCCGGTCAGCGTTGCCGTAGTGCCGGAGATGGTGACCGGAGAGCCGATCGCCGTGACGCCGTTATAGAACTGCACCGTGCCGGTGGGCGCGGGCAGGCCATTCGCTCCTGTCAGCGTAGCCACGAATGTTGCCGGAGCACCCACTCCAACCGTAGCAGTGGTGGGCGACGTCATGGCGACGGTGACGGTGGAGGAGTTCTTCAGCACCGGGACGGAGAGGGCGGCAGAGGTGATGGTGTTGTAGAGGGAGTCGCCGGAGTAGACAGCGGTAATGCTGGCCGTCTGCGCGGAGGTGAACGCGTAGCTGGCAAGCGTTGCCTTGCCCGTGCCATCTACGGTGACAGGAGAGCCGATGGCGGTAACGCCGTTGTAAAACTGCACGGTGCCGGTAGGAACTGCGTTGCCAGTGACCTTGGTGACGGTGGCGGTGAAGGCAGCGGTGGTGCCGACGTAGGTGCTGCCGGACGCAGGCAGCGTCTGGGTGACGGCGCTGATGGTGGGCGTCAACTTGCCAACGATGAAGCTGCTGGAGAGTGCAGAGGCGACGCCGTAGGTGGCGGCATCCGCGGCATCAGGCTGCCAGTAGGCGCGCAGGGTGTAGGTGCCGGGCGAGAGCACGGTGGTGGGGCCGACCTGAACCGGAGCTCCACCGGTGATGGTGGCGGTGTAGAAGGTGTAGCCCTTGGAGGTAACGTCTGTCGCGCTCTGCTTGGTAGTGGCGTTGAGATTGGGTGCGATGGGGCTGCCAGCGGTAATGAGGCTAACCGAACCAAAGGTGGTTGTCGTGGTGAGATAGGGATAGGTATTGCCCTGCGGATTGGTAAAGGCACCGGCACCGCTGCGGTTGTTGCTGCTGATGAGATTCAGATTGAGCAGGAAGTCGGAGACGTCGAGAGAGCCGATGCCAGTAACCTTGTCATACCCGGTGGCGACCAGATAGCCGTTGAGGTAGGGCTCGCTGTTGTTGCAGATGCTGGGCGTGGTGACGACGCAGGGGCTGACGCCGGAGCTGGCGACAGTAATGTCGTGATAGATGGAGCTGTAAGCGCCCTGCACGGCAATGCCGTAGAGCAGGCCGTTGAAGGCTCCCTGCTTGCCGGACTTTTGTACGATGAGCGCCATGATGCCGGCCATGCCGGGAGCAGCGGCGGAGGTTCCCTCTTCGGTGGCGAAGTGGCCGTTTTCGCAGTTGAGGTTGATGCACTGGAAGTAGCCGTCGTGACCGGAGGCGGTAAGAGCGATGTCTGGGACATCGCGGTAGGCGTCAGAGCCGGTGAAGCTGGTGGTCTGGTAGACGGGTTTCGCGGTATAGACGCTGACTCCGCCGTTACTGCCGGCGACCTGGTCGTAGGCGCCATCCTTGGGCTCGTCGAAGGTGCCTTCGGGGACGTAGCTCTTGAGGGTGGAGAAGGTGGTGCCGGAGTCAGTCCAGTAGGTGGTGGGGCTGACGAGGTCGTTGAGGCTGGTGCCGCCGACGCAGGTGACCCAGGTGCTGGAGCAGAGATAGTTGATGCCGAGGGTGGGCAAAGGCGTGGGCGCCTGGGCCGAGCCGGGGACGTAGGGCTTGCTGGTGTTGGGATTGTTGTCATCCCAGGCGTTGCCGCACTCTGCACCGGAGTCGCCGGAGGAGATGAGGACGGTGATGCCCTCAGAGGCAGCGGTCTGGAAGAGGTTGTTCCAACTGGTGACGACGGATTGACCCTGCACCTGTTCGCAACCGCCGTAGCTCATGGTCATGATGGGATCGAGCTGGGTGGTGACGTTGTAGGAGGCGGCGGTCATGAGGGCGTTGGAGTCGCCGGAGACGATGAGATCGACGAAGGCGCCGGGAGCGGTGCTCATAACGCGGTTGACATCGAGCGTCTGCTCACCCTGATTGCCGTTGACGCCGGGATCAGAGCCGAGCACGGGGATGATGGTGTTGGGCTGCGCGGCAACGTTGAGGCCCATGAGGGTCTGGAAGTCTGTAATGTCCTGCGCGAGGACGCGGGAGAGGCCGATGATGGCGACACGGACGCCGGTGCCGTCGTAGCCGGCGTTATAGGCGGGCTTGAGGTCATACTGCACGGCGAAGGTGGCGGGCGTCATCACGTGATGGTTGGTGCCGAGGATGGTGTCAACGGCATGGTCGTCAGAGACGAGCGGCTCCGTGGCGAGGCCGCTGATAGCGGCAATGCTGCCTGCAAAAGCTGCGGGGACGGAGGGTTCCGCTTTTACCGCGATACGCAGCTCAGCGCCGTTTTTGCCATGCACCTGGTAGCGGTGAAACTCTGTGCCGAAGGCGCGGGCGATTGTGGTGGAAGAGCCGTTAAAAGTAATGCGGGTGCGGTCCGGCGAGACGCTGGTGACCTGCAGGCCCTGCGCGGTGAGCCAGGCGGTGACGGCATCCACGGAAGACTGAGCGGGGCCGAACTGCTCACCAACCTGCTGGGGCGAGAGGAATTTGCGGTAGCTGGAGGAGGAAGCATCGTGCTGGCCGCTGAGGAGCGCATCGAACGCTGCCTGCCTGTCGGCAGGGCGGGCAAGGACCACGGTGAGGTTCGTCAGCTGGGTATCGGGGAGAAGGCCGAGGTCGCCCGCAGGCGAGACCCAGCGAGGAATATGTCCGGCGATAACCTGACGCTGCGCAGCGGAGCCCAGAGAATGCTGCGGTTGAACGGCACGTGCCGAAAACGAACTGGAAAAGAGGCACACGAATGCAGCAACACACACAGAGTGGAAGAAGGAGCGACGCATGGGGAAAGTCCTTTGAGATCATCGCCCACCCATAAACAGGGCAGGATAAATTTGGTGTTGAGTAGGCCTAGCCTAGAGGATAAAAGCCCCGCTTGCAAGTAAAAACTGAATTGAGGCTCAGAGGAGCGGGCAGCAGCGGCTGGAAAAGGAAAGGCCAGCGAATAAGCCGGAGGGATTACTTCAGATATGCTCTGCAAACAACTATCAAGGAAAGAGTTAGCTGGCGAGACGATTGCCGATGTACACAGCGGGGGTCATGAGCAGGATGGCAATAAAAAGGAACCAGTGATCGCGACCGGGGGAGACCCAAAGGGACCAGCAGGCGCAGGCGAGGATGACGTACATAATGGCATCGCCGACATGGTGGGCATTGCTGGGGGCAATGCGGGCGGAGAGAAAGCCGCCGAGAAGCGAAAAGACCACGCCAAAGGCCGCTGCAATGAAAATGTAGCCGACAGGAGCGGGATTGAGCGCGTTGTGGTGGGTGTAGCGGATGAACTTCATGGCAGGCGCGATGGCCACGGTGAAGCCGACGAGAAAAGCGAGGATGGAACGAAAGATCTTCATGAGAACGGGATTTCAGGCGATGCGCGGAACGGCTACAAGAGCAGTGTACAAGTTCAATCTTCTATTTTGTAGGTGAATTCCTCAATGACCGGATTCACCAGGACATCGTGGGCGATGCGTTCGATCTCGGCAGCGGCGGCGGCGGCATCCAGGGTTCCATCCAGCGTGAGCAGGAAGTACTTTCCCTGGCGGACATCGGCGACTCCACGATAGTGCATCCGGGCCAGTGCATCGCGAACGGTCTGGCCCTGCGCGTCCAGCACGGAGGTTTTCAGAGTGACGTAGACATGTGCCTTCATTGTGCTTGATTATAGATGGAGTGCGAAGTGTTCGCATCCCGGCTTCCCTACCCTGCCTGTAACAGAATGGCCAGACCATGATTCCGGAACAAAGGCTGAGAGACCGATCGACGGCCAGCGAAGATGCTGACTTTCATTTTGATACCCACCGTAGAAAGGCGTTATGACGAATTATCTGGAGCTGCCGACCGGCGATAAGACACCCGAGGTCGTAAATGTAGTCATCGAGATCCCGGGCGAGGGCATCAACAAGTACGAGTATGACAAGAAGCTGCATGTATTCCGGCTGGATCGCAACCTGTATTCGCCGGTGCACTACCCAGGTGACTATGGATTCATTCCGAGCACACTGAGCGAAGACGGCGACCCGCTGGATGTGCTGGTGCTGGTAGACGCGCCGAGTTTTCCGGGCTGCGTGATGGAGGTGCGTCCCATCGGCGTGCTGCACATGCTGGACCAGGGCGTGCCGGACGAAAAGATTCTGGCGGTGGGCAAGAACAATCCGCGCTATCACGATGTATGGAACTTCAGCGAAATCTATCCGCACATGCTGAAGGAGATTACGCACTTTTTCTCCATCTACAAGGATCTCGAGGGCAAGCGCGTGGAGATCAAGGGCTGGCACGATGCTTCGATGGCGCGGCAGGTAGTGATGGATTCCATCAAGCGCTACGAAGACAATAAGCTGGCGACGGCGCCGAAAAAATAAGCAGCGGAAGTCAATCAAAGAGGCGGGCTGCGTGGAGAGATTTTCCGCGCAGCCCGTTTTATTTGCGGGAAATAATGCGCGTCACGCATCAGCATTTTTTCCGCTGAGCTCAGGATGACAAAGCAATAAGGTCTGGGCTGCAATGAACGAGAAGGACGAGAAGCAGGTCCTTCGGCTGCGTTTGGGGCAATAAACGCCCCAAACGCAGCTCAGGATGACGAGCCATAAAGGTGCGCTCAGAATGACAAAGCAAAAAGTGAGCTCAGGATGACAGATCATCCTGGATTCAATTCTGGGTTACAACCGTTCTGACTTATGCAATTCAGGTTTCGGGGTTCGGCGGGGGAAGCGATGCCGGCAGGGAGAGACGAGCGAGGGCGTAGAGCGCAGCTCCGCCGGCGGCGACCAGGCAGGCAAAGAGGAAGGCAGAGATGCCGGCGAAGCGCTCTGCACGGGAGATATAGACCGCCCAGAGGATAAGCGCCGTGGGGCCGGCACCGACGGCGATGACTCCAGCTATGCCGCCGGGAACGCGGAACGGGCGCGCCATATGCGGCTCGCGTAAGCGCAGCACCAGCAGCGCAACAAATTCCAGAATCAGCGAGAGGCCGTAGAGCACCAGGTCCATGGTGATGAGGCGCTCAAAGGTGAACTGCAGCGCCAGCGCCCAGGCGGCGGCGCAGAAGATAATGCTGACCCACGGTGCCCCGTTGGCGAAGCGGCGGGTGAAGATGCGCGGCAGCAGACCATCTTCTGCCATGGCGAAAGGCAACCGCGTATACGACATGGACAGCGCGTTGAACATGCCGATGCCGGTGAGCACGCCGCCGAAGGCAACGGCAAGTGCGAGAGCGCGGCCACCGATCACTTGCGCTGCATCGGCCCATGCTCCGCTGGTGAAACGATCTGCCGGTATGCGATACAGCGCCACCGCCGCCAGCGGAAGAATGTACGTCACAGCTACCAGCACTGCAGCGGAGAGCATGGCGCGCGGATAGTTGCGCTGCGGGTCTTCCACCTCCTGCGCTACGGTGGAAGCGTTGTCCCAGCCCATGTAGTTCCAGAGCGCGAAGAGCAGAGCACCGGTGAAATCAGTGGCCGGAGCTCGCTGCAGGAGCAACCCGAAAGAATGCGTATGAATTCCCTGCCACACGCCGAGGACGGACATCAGGGCAAAGGGCGCGAGCAGAAGCGCGAAGAACCAAACCGAGCCGAAGCCGACGGAGTATGCGCCGCGCAGGTTCCAGATGGCGCAGACCAGGACGACGGCCAGCATCCAGAAGATGCTGCGGTGCCCGGCGGTGAGCGCGGGGCGGATGTGAGAGAGCGAATCCACAAAGATGCGCGGGTAGATGGCCATGTCAAAGACGCTGGCCGAAAGCGAGAGCCACGACTCCTGAAATCCCCAGAACGGGCCAAGCGCGCGGCGCACCCAGGCGTAGAAACCGCCTTCGCTGGGAATGGCAGAGGCGAGCTCGCCGATCATGAGCGAGGTGGGCAGGCTCCAGACGAGCGGCACCACCAGAAGAAGGAGCAGAGCGAGCGTGTACCCGGCCTTGCCGATGAGATCTTCCAGACCAAATGGGCCACCGGACACCATGAAATAGGTGGCAGCGATGAGCGGCATAAGAAGTAGCTTGCGGACGGGGCCGCGACGCCTAGGCATAGAGTGATGCTACATGCCGGCGGCGCGGAATGAGGAAAAGAGCGGGGATGAATCGTGCTGTGGAGGGTTTGCGGTTATACTGAAAAGTATCCGAGCTGGAGAGTTGGCCGAGTGGCTGAAGGCGGCGGTTTGCTAAACCGTTATAGGACCTTAAAGTTCTATCGGGGGTTCGAATCCCCCACTCTCCGCCAGTAACTTATAAGTTGTTGATAACAAGTAACTTATAGATCAACGAATCGCCCAGTTCCCCGCAGAACTGGGCGATTTTTTTTTGATCGGAGAGAGATTAGAGAATCTCTGATGGCGCTAAAATCCCTATAAAACCTGGCGATTCTCTCCGCTGTTGAGGCGATCAGTTTCTCCACGCATGCCGTGAAAAGCTCTATTGAGAGTTCGATGCTCCTCCGACGGGAGAGCTGGATTCGAACTCTCTATAGAACAAAAGTTCCACTGAGGTTCGCATGACTGCGCCCCCGCCAGACATTTTGGGTAAGGGCTGGTTCCCTGCTCTAGCGCATAGAAAGCCCCGCAAAATGCGGGGCTTTTGTGCGTCTGGAGGATGGGAAAGCGGACGGGAGAATTCTCTGTTGGCACAGCTAAAGGCACGTCAAGCCACGATTCTCTCCTGTATAGAGAATGCCACAACTGGCAATTCTGAAGGCTAAAGTAGACCCCTGCGAAGTGAAAGGGCTGCGCTCTTTCTTCGCTAGAATGGATATTAAGCAAAGGACGCCTAATGCTGCCTTCCTTCTACCAACAAATCGATGAACTAGTTGGCGAGGATGAGCCCAGCAACTCTCCACAATCCATAGATCACAACACCGATGAACTACCTTTCTCCGCGCTAGGCGGTCGCCGCTTTGAAGTACTCGGCTACCTGCTTGAAATCGACGGGGCAGATGAAACCCATACAGTAACCCTCATTCAGGCCTCTGGAGATAAGGGTCGCGATCTCCTAGTCCACAAAGACGGCACACTGATCAGGGTCATCCAGTGCAAGAATCTCCTAAAGAAGGTTGGGCGGCCAGACATTCTTCAGGAACTCGTCAAACTGCTACTTTTTAATGAAGTCGAGTCTTTCCTACCTGTAACGCCTGTGCTGTACGAACTCTGGGCCCCAAGAGGATTTACAGAACCGGCTGACACCTTGATCGCCGAATGGCCAAACAAGCTCGACGAGGCCGACGTCCTCAGCGCCTTCCAAAAAGTGACGTCCACGTATAAGACCTTAGAGCACTTTCGTTGGGAGACGGTCGGACCCAAGCTAATTGTGAAGCTCAAAAGCCAGTTTCAGTTGAAGCGCCAAGACGGAATTACGCTTAGCCAGCGCGTTCGTGGCAATATCTCCGTTTATCAACAATTTTTCCAAGCCATCATCGTTATGCCGCAAGCGGACGTCGAGTCTTATCTGGATCACAAGCTGTTGCCGAAGTTAGCACAGGTCATGCGGATGGCCGCTGACGAGGAAAACCCCAATCCCACGAGCCTGATCGACAACGAGATTGACGAAGCTGCTGGGTACATCAACAGCAGCCGCTTCCAGGCTGGGGAGTCGCTGTTAAAACGTCTTGAAGAACAGCACGGCCATGAGTTTAGTGACCGGCAGCGCTACAGAGTCAAAGCCAACCTAGGAGCAGCGGCATTCCGATTAGGACATACCACAGAGGCTGCCAACTTCTTCCTGGAAGCTGCAGCTCTTGAACCGGAAGATGAGCGTGCCAGTACTAACGAGGTATTTGCCCACTTTCTACTTGGCCATGACCGCAAAGCTTTTGAGCTGTCCAGTGAGCGCCGCAGTCGATACCCAGACTCTGGGAGATTGCTCGCTATCTGGATTGCAACCGCGCCAGCCAACACTACCATTGACGAACTTAAACAAGCAGTAGGCGAGCGGCTGCAGAACGATCCAGAAGTCAACGCCGCCCTCTGCCGTAAACTTCTGCTGGCAGGCCATATCGAAGCAGCACGCAACTGCGCTCTACGAGCTCAGGAAAACGCACCTGACTGGCCGCAGGGGTTTCTTCTGGGCGCGCACTGTTCCATGGCATTTGTTCTATTACCCCCGGCGGTTCAAGAAGGAACCACCCTCAAACGGTCGAAAATAATCGACGAAGGAATTATCTCGGCTAGTAAAGGTCGAGAACTCTCCGAATCCCATTTAGATCCGCAGGTGCAAGCTGAAGCACTCGCTGCTCGCTGCGAATTGTATCTATTTGCGGGCGACATCGAGGCTGCCAGCGCGGACGCCAAACAGGCATGTCGGCTGGCTCCGGCCGATATTGGCAACTTGCTAGCACTCGCCCAAACGCAATTAACCCAGAATAAAATCGAAGCTGGCATCACCACGCTGGAACAAGCTCTTGAGATCCAGAAACGTCCCGACGTATGCATGATGCTGAGCAGTGCTTTGCGCATACGTAATGCTCCCGGAGATCGCCAGCGATCTTTGGAGCTTCTGGATAAGCAAGATCTTGCAGCCTTGCCCGAACTAATGCGGCCACCAGTGGCTATCAGTGTAGTCCAAGTTCTCGGAGCCGATGGTGCGTGGGTTCGCGCGTCGGAGTACCTGCAGTCGGCCCGTGAGAGCCTTGACCTCGTCACATGGCAAGCCTTAAGCGCCCATGTGCTAAAGGGAGATGGTCATCCTCAAGACGCGGAAGGCAGGGTGAGCGAAGCGCTCGGCAATCTAGCACCGTCAACCCACCTCTTCACACGGGAATTTCTGGCACGCGTTCTAATGCAGATGGGCCGCCTGAACGATGCCCTTCCGCTCTACGAAGAGTTGTTCTCATACGATGTTCGGGCATTCGATCCAATGCAACTAATTGAATGTGCTGGCCGCCTAAATCGTGACCAAGTGGTTCTCGATACCTTCGACGAGCTCCATCGCCGCACGGCCGTCGATTGGCGCCTATTAGAAATTGAGGTTGATTATCTCCATAGATACCATGCGGCAAACGCCATTGACCGCCTGTCTGCGTTTCTCGATAAACACCCTGAACACAAGATGGCCCGCTTGGCTCGCTCCGCAATTGCTTGGGAGATGGGTCGGATGGATCTGATCGCGGGCCAGCTCAAGGACCTGCCAGATGTTAGCGAAATGCCACTTTCTTATATCCGCATGGCACTCAAACTCATCTCGCTTGGCGAAGACGCCGATAAGGCAATCGACTATGCATATAGATATCTAAAACTTCACTTCGACCAGGCAGAAGCGCACGGTGCCCTAATTTTCAGTGTCTTGTTTTTGTCGAGGGATCAGGAAAAGGACCCAAACCTGCCGGCGGTCATCGAAGGTGCGGCGGTCTGCTATCGCGAGCTACCGAATGGGGCAACCAAATGGACGGTGCTCGAAAGAACCACTTCTCCGGATTCGAATTTCGAGGAACGCTCGGTGGACGATCCTATCAGTCAACAACTACTCGGAAAAGCCGTTGGGGATAAATTCGTGTTAGCGCCGGGCATGGTAGACCGGGTTGGGGAAATTACTCAGATTTTGCCCAAGTATGTTCGCCGGTTTCAGGACTCCATGAGCGAGATGCCTGTCCGGTTTCCCTCCGAAAGCCCTCGCTTTCAGTCCGTACAGATTGGTGCGTCAGGCGAGCTAGATTCTGGTCTTTCTGCAGTTCTCGCAAGTATCCGCGAACAGGCTGAGCAAGCCACAGCACTCCAGGCGCTATATCTGAGTCAGCCCATTCCTGTTCACCTATATGCTCAGCGGTTCGGCAAAAACGCATACACCGGCATCATTCACCTAGCACAAACAGATTCCGTTGCAGTGAAATGCTCAAACTCTGATTCTGCAGGATTTGCTGCGGCAGTCGAAATGCTAGAGACGGCGAAATCAATCGTGCTGGATCTCTCGACCGTGGCCACCATCCGGCTACTGGAAATCGAGGATCTGCTTGACCCTCAACGCTTTGTCCTTTCGCAGGACACGGCTCTTGAACTTCGAGAGACTCTGATCGACGAACAACCGGACAAACAAACCGGGACGATGGTCTATAACGATGGCCAATTCACCATGTATGAGGAGACGCCCGAGCGGCGCAGCGAGCGAACCAAGGCGGATAAAAAGTTCTGCGAAACCGTACTTGCTAACACTACGGTCAAACCACATCTCGGCTTGGCATCTATCGATCATGAGCAGCGCAAGATGCTCGTCAAGTTTCTTGGTCAGTATGGAACCGAGACTGTTATTCTCGCGATGGAGCCCGATACGGTTTTGTGGACCGACGACCTGACGCAAGGCGACCTCTCCACTTCAATGTTCGGTGTTCGTCGAGTCTGGACTCAGGCATTTCTTGAGCATTGCTTAAAGAAGGGCCTGATTACGGATGAACGATTTACCATAGCTGCTGCAAAATTGATGGGCATGCGATATCAAAATACAATATTCAACAGCGCGATTCTGGTGCAGGCCGCATGCTCTGCCCGGTCTTTTGAACCAGTGGATAGTTAGTGTAGCGCAGCTACCTCTG
>Ga0302275_10001736_pt1 | contig 23287 bp, 22 predicted proteins | sample III_Bog_N2_2_FD_200229 | JGI IMG/M metagenome (GOLD analysis project Ga0302275, IMG submission 200229) | Peat permafrost microbial communities from Stordalen Mire near Abisko, Sweden - III_Bog_N2_2 | ecosystem: Environmental > Terrestrial > Soil > Wetlands > Peat | place: Sweden: Abisko... | reverse complement strand
TGTGCCGCCGCAGCGGGCTCCCTCGATGATTGACGAATATCCCGTGCTGGCGGTGGCCGCCGCCTTCGCCAGTGGCACCACCCGCATGCGTGGACTGGCCGAGCTGCGGGTCAAGGAAAGCGACCGTCTGGCCGCCGTTGCCAAGGGCCTGGAGGCCTGTGGCGTCAAGCTCGAGGTGGTGGGCGACGATCTGATCGTTCATGGCACTGGCAAGCCGCCCAAGGGCGGCGCAACCATCGCCGTCAACCTGGATCACCGCATCGCCATGTCGTTCCTGGTGATGGGCATGGCCTCCGAGCAGGCGGTCACCGTCGACGACGGCACGGCCATGGACACCAGCTTCCCCGGCTTCGCCAAGCTGATGAACGGCTTGGGCGGTAAGATCGCTTGATATTGATTTGATATGAGAACAGCCCCTTTCGGGGCCGTTTTTGTATTACAGCACTTCCTCGAAGGGCAGGCTGTTCTGACGGCAGCAGGCCTCGAGGGCGTTGCGCAGCAGCACGGCGATGGTCATGGGGCCGACACCGCCGGGGACCGGGGTGATGGCTCCGGCCACGGCCGCGCATTCCTGAAAGGCGACGTCGCCCACCAACTTAGTCTTGCCGGGCTCGGAGCCGGGGACGCGGTTGATGCCCACATCGATGACCACGGCGCCGGGCTTGATCCAATCGGCCTTGACCATTTCCGGCTGACCGACGGCGGCGATGACGATATCGGCCTGACGGCATTCGGCGGGCAGGTCCTTGGTCTTGGAGTGGGCAATCACCACCGTGCAGGATTCCCGCAGCAGCAACTGGGCCATGGGCTTGCCGACGATGTTGGAGCGGCCCAGGACGATGGCCTTCTTGCCGGCCAGGGAGCCCAACTCCCGCTTCAGCAGCAGAATGCAGCCCAGCGGCGTACAGGGAACCAGGGCCTGAGCCCCCGTCACCAGACGGCCCACATTGACGGGGTGAAAGCCGTCGACGTCCTTGGCCGGATCGATGGCGTCCAGAACCTTCTGGCTGTCGATATGCTTGGGCAGAGGCAGCTGGACCAGGATGCCGTTGACGGCGGGGTCGGCGTTCAGCTTGGCCACCAGGGCCAGCAGATCGGCCTCGGACGTGGTGTCGGCCAGCTTGTGCTCGAAAGAATTCATGCCGGCCAGTTTGGTCTGCTCGTTCTTATTGCGCACATAGACCTGGCTGGCCGGATCTTCGCCCACCAGCACCACGGCCAGACCGGGGGTGATGCCATGCTGGGCCTTCAGGGCGGCGACGCGTTCGCCGACGGCGGCGCGCAAGATGGCGGCGGTGGCCTTGCCGTCGATGATTTTGGCGGTATGGGTCATGGCTTCCTCACGCTCTCAAGAATGCGGCGCGCCAACTCTTCGGGCTCGCCTTCAATGAACAGGACTTTGCGCCGGTCGGTGGCGCCGGAAATAAGTTCGATGCGGCTTTTGGCCACTTTCCACTTTTTCGACAGCAGGGCGATCAGGGCGGCATTGGCCTTGCCGTCTTCGGGAACCGTGGTCACCGAGACCTTCAGCACCGCGCCGCCGTCGGCCTCTGGGGTGATCTCGCCGATCTGATCGCGGGAAGCCTTGGGCGTCAGGCGCAGGGCCAGACGCACTCCTCCCGGGACGATGCTAACCGGCGAGGCTTCGGCCAATCTAGAAGCCGTGGACCAGCATCGGCAGATACATCTGGATCAGCCACAGGATGAAGAACAGCAGGATCGGCGACAGATCCAGGGCTCCGGTATTGGGCATGATCTTGCGCAAGGGGCGCAGGACCGGCTCGGTCACCCGGTAAAGCACATCCATGATCACATAGACGGCGCGATTGCGGGTGTTGATCACATCGAAGGAGACCAGCCAGCCCATAACGATGGAGGCAAGCACCATCATTTTGAAGATCTCGATGGCGGCGTTGATCACGATGATGAGCGGCGTCAGCAGCTCGGACATGGGGCATTTCCTGGACAGGTGAAAATCTGCGCGCAAGCCTATCCGCAAGGCTCTGGCGGCGCAAGAGAAGGCGTCATGAAGCCGCGCTTGACAGAAAGGCGTGGTTTCTCCCATTATCCGCCCCCTGTGTGGGGCCGTAGCTCAGATGGGAGAGCGACGCGTTCGCAATGCGTAGGTCGTGAGTTCGATCCTCATCGGCTCCACCAATCCATACAGAAGGCCCGGTCGGCAATGATCGGGCCTTTTGCTTGTGGTCTCCATGAGGACCCTTTCCCGACATCAACAAAATTGTTGCAGTTCAGTGACGACAGGCTCTGAATAGTCAGGTCCGGGAGGGGCTGGACAGCAAAGAGAAGCCGGCAAACGGCTTCCGGGGAAAGACGCGCCATGTCCAATGAAAGCGCTGCTCCGCAGAGCGAAAGCGTCGCTCCACATAATGATGTCGCGGGTGATGTTCTCAGCGGTCTTGCCGCCATGCTGGTGGCCTTTCCCGCCGCCATCGCCTTTGGCGTCACCATCTTTTCTCCATTGGGCGGCGATATGGCGGCTCAGGGGGCCATTGCCGGCATTGTCGGCGCCATCGCCTTTGGACTGGTGGCTCCCTTAATGGGCGGCAGCAGCCGGCTGATCTCGGCGCCCTGCGCTCCGGCGGCGGCGGTGCTTTCGGCTCTGGCCATCGAATATACTCACGCGAAAATGGCTCCCGGCAGCGTGGTCCTGCTACTCAGTCTGATCGGCCTTTTGGCAGGCGGCGTGCAGATCACCCTGGGGGCGGTGCGTATTGGCAAGCTGATCAAATACATCCCCTTTCCGGTGGTCAGCGGTTATCTCTGCGGCGTCGGGCTGATTATTATCGGCGGTCAGATCCCTAAGTTCCTGGGCGCTCCTTCCGGCACGGCCTGGACCGATGCCGTGATCAGCCCATCCTTGTGGAACTGGCACAGCCTGCTGGTGGGGGTGGTGGTGATCGCCGCCATGATTTTGACCCCGCGTCTGACCCATCGGGTTCCCTCGGCCATCGTCGCCTTGGCGGCGGGGATCGGCTGCTATCTGCTGCAGGGTCTGGCCAATCCGGCCTTGTTGAACACCGACGGCAATCCTTTGCTGATCGGCACCTTGACCTCGGGCGACGGCGGCATGATCGACGGCGCTTTGCAGCATTGGAAAGCCATTGGCGGCTTGGGCTTCGGCATGGCCCTGAAGGTGGTGGTGCCGGCTCTGACCCTGGCGGTGCTGCTGTCCATCGATACCTTGAAGACCTGTCTGGTGATCGACGCCCTGACCAGCAGCCAGCATAATCCCAACCGCGAGCTGATCGGCCAGGGGCTGGCCAATATGGCCTCGGCCTTGATGGGCGGCGTGCCGGGATCGGGCACTATGGGGCCCTCGCTTGTAAACGTTTCCAGTGGTGGAAAAACAAGGGCTTCGGCCCTGGCGGCGGGTGGATTTTCCCTGGCCGCCTATCTGGTGCTGTCGCCTTTGGTGGCTTGGGTGCCGGTGGCGGCTTTGGCGGCGATTTTGATCGTCGTCGGGCTGCGCATGATAGATTGGCACAGTCTGGCCTTCTTCTTCACGCCTTCGACCCGCTTCGATTTCCTGGTGATCATCTCGGTGATCCTGGTGGCTTTGTTCGGCAATCTGATCGCCGCGTCGGGCGTGGGCGTGGCTCTGTCCATCTTGCTGTTCATCCGCGAGCAGACCCGTAGCTCGGTGGTGCGCCACCGTATCGATGGCACCGAGATGTTTTCCAAGCGCTCCCGCTCGCGCAAGGACATGGAGCTTCTGGCCCGAGAAGGTGCCGACACCGTGGTCTTCGAGCTTCAGGGCAGCCTGTTCTTCGGCACCGCCAATCAGCTGTTTCAAGCTCTGGAGCCGGAAAGCCACGAGCGGCGCTATGTCATTCTCTCCATGCGCCGGGTGCAGTCCCTGGACATCACCGCCACCCATGTGCTGGAGCAGATCAAGGACCGGCTGGAGGAACATGACGGCTATCTGGTCTTCTGTGACATCCCCAAGGGTCTGCCCAGCGGCCTGAAGATGAAGCGGTTCCTCAAGGAAACCGGCGTGGTGCGGCCCACCAACAAGGCAGTAGCCTTCCGCCATCTGGACGAAGCTCTGGAATGGGTCGAGGCCCGCAAGCTGGGCTTGCCGGCTCCCGGTGAAGAAGCCTTGGGCGAGGAAGAGCGTCCGCCTCTGGCCCTAAAGGAAATGCGCATCTTCTCGGCCTGCGCCGACGATGCCCTGGCGGCCCTGCTGGCGGTGGTGGAAGAGCGCAGCGTCAAGGCCGACAAGAAGGTCTTCAAGGCTGGCGAGGGCGACGAGGCCCTGTTCCTGGTCCGGCGTGGCACCGTCAAGGTCGAGGCCCCGGTCGGCAAGAAGGAGAGCTACCATCTGGCCACCTGCGGCCCCGGCGAGATCGTCGGCGGCATGGGCTTCATCGCCAATCGCGGCCACGCCACCGATGGTCTGGCTATCGAGGATACCGACGTCTATGTGCTGACTCGGGCCAAGTTCGACGAGTTGGAGAAGCTCTATCCTGAACTGGCTCTGGTGATCCTGGAAGCCGTGGCTCTTGGGCTGGCGGGACGGTTGCGGGTGACCATCGGCGAATTGCAGGCTTTGCGGATGGGGTGAGTGGGGTTTAAGCCGCCATCTCGCAGCGGTTGCGACCCAGGTCCTTGGCGCGATAGAGGGCATGGTCAGCTCGGCGCAGCAGGTCTTCTATTTCCTCGTCGCCCCGCAATTGTGCCAGCCCTAAGCTGACGGTGAAGCCGATCTCGGCGGCTTCGGGGGCCAAGTCGGCGGCTTCTTCGGCAAAGCTTTGGCGCAGCCTTTCGGCCACCAGCAGAGCCTGGGGCAGGGCGGTGGCCGGCAGCAGGGTGACGAATTCCTCGCCGCCCCAGCGGCAGAAAATATCTTCGGTCCGCAGCACCCGCTGGGCTACCGAGACGAACAGCCGCAGCACGATATCGCCGGTGGCATGGCCCAGGCGGTCGTTGATGCGCTTGAAGTGGTCCAGATCCATCATCACCACCGTCAAAGGCAGCCCGCCGCGCCGGGCCCGCGCCAATTCGCGGACCGACAGATGGCTGAAGGCCCGGCGGTTCATGGCTCCGGTCAGGGGGTCGAGGCTGGCTTGGCGGTCCAGGTTTTCCTGCAGGATCTCGCTGGTCATCAGCACCATGCACAGGGTGGTGGCCATGACAAAGCACAGCCACCACATCAGTGAGAAAACGGCGAAACCCGAAGACTGCATCTGGCTTATGGTGGCGGAATCGCTCTCGACGGCGACGGCGCGGACCAGAAAGAACAGGGCGTTGAGCAGATAAAGTCCGCTGGTGATGCGCATGGACATCTTCTGGCGGGCATTGCCCCTGAACAGATCAAAGGCGATCAGTCCTGAAAAGCCAGATATCACCAAGGCGTTGCTGATGGACCGCAGGGGCAGGGAATGTTCGGCCTGAGCCAGGGCGATCAGCAGCACCGGCCCTAACAGCAGCAGTAAACGCCAGTGGATCGACAGCTCCGGAAGGTCGAGAAAGGCGCGAAAGCCGCTCCAGGCGACGATGAAGGCTACGGTGATCAGGACCTGGGCCAGGGTCAGGGAGAAAATTTCCGGGATGGCCCCTCTGGCAGCGATCAGCCCCAGGGCGACGGCTCCCATGACGCTGGCCAGGGCCCAGGCTCCCAAACCGGGGATCGCGGGATGCAGCCGCCACAACAGAACCCGGGCTCCGGCGCAGATAAGGGTCGCCAGGGCCACGGTGATCAGCAATGTGCGGACGTCGAATAAAATCAAGACTGAAGCATCCTCGGGTATGAGGCCGGCGGGACGAAAGCCAGGGATAGCAAGGTTTCCGCAATCTCCCGCATATGCGAAGGAGACGCATTCCAGAACCCTGGCGTCAAGAGAGAAAGGAGATTGCTCACCTTTCTTCGCCTGAGGTTGAGGTGTTTGGGGGGTGATTTATCTCAGCGGTTTTTGCGGTAATAGCCAGTGACTTGAGTGACGGCCTGTTCGAAGGCGGCGTCCCACTGGCCCTTGGGCAAGGCGGGCGGAGGCGGGCAGGATTTGGCCTTTTTCAGGGCGCATTGGGTCACCGTCAGGCCATAGGCGCTGGGCCAATGTTCGTCGTAATCCACTTGGCCGCGGAACTTGCGGGCCAGGGCGATGCCATCGGCGACGGCCTGGGTTGCTTCGTCGGGATGCTCATCCAGAAAGGCCAGCAACTGCTTCAGACCCTTGTCGCCGTTCAGGACGAAGGCCCGCTTGAAGAAGCCCTCGTTGTTGACGATCTCGGCCCGCCCACTTTCGTCGCCGAAGCGCAAGGCATCGTACCAGCCGAGAACCGCCTGCATGGCGACCACCTTCAGGACCGCCGGCATATTCTTCTCTCCCTCGTGGGGGACATAGAAAACGCCATACAGGTCCATGGCCTCCATGGGGGTCAGGGCGAATTGGTTCTTTTCGAAATCGGTCAGGGCTTTGTCCAGAGCCGCGTCTGCCTTGGCGTGGTCTTTGTTGGACAGGGCGGTGAACAGGGCCTCGCGCCGGACTTGCCAGGCCTGACGGGGCGCATCCACCGCCACGGTCTCGGCGCAAAGCTGACCGGCGGCACAGAACAACAGCAGCGCAGCCAGACCGGCGCGCATGGATAACAGCTTGGACATGAAACCCTCTTCCCTGACGGCAGCGGGCGAGGATAGCTCAACCCAGGGGCGGGGGGTAGTCTTTGGAGGGGGCTAGAGGCGGCAAACAATCAGGGATAGAGTGGCGGCGTCATTTCTCTTGCCGAGCTTCCCGCCATGCGCTGCCTGCTGCCTCTGCTGTTGCTGATCTGCTTTGCCATGCCGGCGAGGGCCGATGATCTGGCAGAGATCAAGGCGATGCTGGTGCCGTTAAGGGTGCCGAGTGCGGATGAGGCCAGGGGTGCAAAGCCGGTCTTCGTCGAGATCAAGCATCGTCTGAGAGCATGGGTGGAGGGGAAGCTGGAGGGTTTGCCGGCGGATGGCGATGTTAAGGCCTATGCCCAGTCCCTGAACGAAGACTTGGCCAAAGCCGGGTTGATGTGCGACGAGCCGGACCTGGCCAATAGCCCTGCCTGCCCATCCTCTGACAATGGGATCAGTTATGACCGCTTGGGCTTTATCAGAAGAATCGGCCTGCGCAGGGTCGAGGCGGATCAGCCCTATGTGCTGGTGACCATTCCTCTTGGTCTGACGAACTGCCGCTTCGACCAATCGGCTTATCTCTACCGGAACGACAACGAGCATTGGCGTCGGGTCTGGACCAGGGAGCAGCTCCGCGTCGGCAAGAATGAGCCAACTCTGGGTGACGTCGATTATGTGAAAATATCGGCTCCCAGGCCGGAAGACGGCAGGCGGCTTCTGCTGGCCTATGGGGTCACTTTCGGCTGCGCCTCCATGTGGACCGAGGCCGATTACGGCCTCTGGCTGGTCGGCGAGCGGCAAGATCAGCAAAGCAGCTTGGAAAATTGGCACCAATATATTTATGCGGAAGTAGACGACCCCATTCTGGGGCAGGTCACGCCGTTCGAGGCTTTGGTTCAGTTCCATGTCGGCAGCATGGATGTTGATGTGCACAACCGCTATGCCCTGCGTCGCATCGCCGTCGAGGGAAGCCGGGTCAAAACTGTGCGTAAGGAGACGATCGGGCCAAGAGACTTCTTGGAGGATTACATCCAGGAGCGCTGGCCGCATGTGAAATATCTAAGTTACGGTTACCCTCTCCAGCGCTGTGGGGACGACGCGGCGCTCTGGCAGATTCCTATGTACCGCAGCACGGTTGGCTATGAGCATGGCCCACTTTTTTTTGGCTGGGTCCGCTGGCGGCAGCCCGATCTTTTCGAGGTTTTGGGATTCGGTTATGTTCCCCGGAACGATTGCCGGGATGTTGCCGACGAAGAAGCGATTTCCCTGCCTCCGCCTTTGCAGGCGACGGAAAGCTATTGGGGGCCGCCGGTGACCTATCATGAGAACTCCGCCCCGCAAGCCCCCGCCACGACTCAATGATTGACTCTGTCCCCCGGCTGGGCGTACAAGCCTAGCCTCTCAGTTTCTCTGGGAAGAAGTTTGCCTCTACGGAGGCCGGCTGGTCCGCGAAGGTTCGCGCACCGGCCTCTCATGTTTGTGCGCGTTTTGATAAGGCGGTAGCCGGTTCATGTTCGAGAGTTTGAGTTCACGTTTAGGCGAGGTTTTCGAGCGGCTGAAGAAGCGCGGCGCTCTGACCGAGGCCGATGTCTCCGAGGCCCTGCGCGAAGTGCGCGTGGCCTTGCTCGAGGCCGACGTGGCTCTGCCGGTGGTCAAGGACTTTATCGCCAAGGTCAAGGAACGCGCCGTCGGTCAGGAGGTGATCCGCAGCATCACCCCCGGTCAGATGGTGGTGAAGATCGTCCATGACGTTCTGATCGACACCCTGGGCCAGGCCGAAGAGATCAATCTGATCGCCACCCCGCCGGTTCCCGTCCTGATGGTCGGTCTGCAGGGCTCGGGCAAGACCACCACGTCCGGCAAGATCGCTCTGCGGCTGCGGACCAAGGACCGTAAGAAGGTTCTGCTGGCCTCGCTGGACGTTTATCGTCCCGCCGCCCAGCAGCAGCTGGAAATTCTCGCCAAGCAGGCAGACGTCGGTTCGCTCCCCATCATCCTGGGCGAGAAGCCGGTGGCCATCGCCAAGCGGGCCATGGATGTGGGCCGCCGCGAAGGCTACGACGTGGTCATCCTCGACACCGCCGGTCGCCTGCATATCGACGAAGAGCTGATGGCCGAAGTGGCCGCCGTGCGCGATGCCGTCAACCCGGCGGAAACCCTGCTGGTGGTCGACGCCATGACCGGCCAGGATGCCGTCAACGTCGCCCGCGAATTCAATGAAAAGGTCGGCGTTACCGGCATGGTGCTGACCCGGGTCGACGGCGATGCCCGTGGCGGCGCGGCTCTGTCCATGCGGGCCATCACCGGCCGTCCGATCAAGTTCCTGGGCGCCGGCGAAAAGCTGGATGCTCTCGAGGTCTTCCATCCCGACCGCGTGTCGGGCCGCATTCTTGGCATGGGCGACGTGGTCTCCCTGGTCGAGAAGGCCATGGAGAACTTCGAACACGACGAGGCTGAAAAGCTTGCGGCCAAGATGGCCAAGGGCAAGTTCGACCTGGAAGACATGGCCTCTCAGTTCCGCCAGATGAAGAAGATGGGCGACCTGAAGGGCGTGCTCGGCATGCTGCCCGGCATGGGCAAGATGAAGCAGCAGATCGACAACGCCAATATCGATCCCCGCATGATCAACCGTCAGGAAGGCATCATCCTGTCGATGACCGTGGCCGAGCGAAAGAATCCCGACCTCATCAAGGCCAGCCGCAAGCGTCGTATCGCTGCCGGCGCCGGGGTCAGTGTCCAGGACGTCAATAAGCTGCTGAAAAATTACCAGCAGATGGCCGACGTCATGAAGAAAGTCAGCAAGATGGGCAAGAAGGGCCTGATGCGTGCCGGGTTGGGAAACCTGCTCGGCGGCGGTGGCGGCTTCGGTCCTAAGTTTTAAGTTTGGAGCCTGGGGCGTAATCCCTGGGTTTCCCAAAAGAGCATTCCGTAGCCGTTCAGGCGGTTGCGGGTCGTGATTAAACACTCATCGACGAGGAAGTACATGTCGCTGAAGATTCGTCTGTCCCGCGGGGGCTCCAAGAAGCGCCCGTTCTACAAGATCGTTCTGGCCGATGCGCGCAGCCCGCGTGATGGTAAGTTCCTGGAGAAGCTGGGGACCTATAACCCCATGCTCCCCAGCGATCATGCCGAGCGTCTGACCCTCAAGGAAGACCGCATCAAGCATTGGTTGTCCGTCGGCGCCCAGCCGACCGACCGCGTGGTGAAGTTCTTCACCCAGGCCGGTTACATCGCCGCCAAGGCGCGCCCCGAGCAGACCAAGCAGGGTGCTCCCAAGGCTAAGGCCCAGGAGCGTCTCAAGGAGCAGGCCAAGGCCGCCGAGGCCGCTGCTGCTGCCGCCGCTGAGGCGCCTGCGGGCGAATAAGACATGTCCAACCTTATGTGCGTCGGCGTCGTTGTGGGCGCTCATGGGGTGCGTGGCGGCGTCCGGATCAAGAGCTTCACCGTAGTCCCCACCGATTTGGCGGCCTACGGACCAGTAAGCGATGAAACGGGCAAGCTGCGGTATCGGCTGACACTCCTTGGCGAAAGCAAGGGAGTGGTGCTGGCAGGGCTGGAGGGTGTTTCCGATCGAAACGCCGCCGAAGCTTTGAAGGGCATGAAACTGTGGGTCGAGCGGTCCGCTCTGCCCCCGCCGGACGAGGAGGAGTTCTACTACTCCGATCTGGTGGGACTGCGGGCCGAACTGGCCGATGGTACGGAGTTAGGACGGGTGAAAGGCGTGTTTGATTTCGGCGGCGGCGACGTCATCGAAATCACGGGTCCCGAAAAGGACCTGATGCTGCCCTTCACGCGCGCGGCGGTGCCGCTGGTGGATATCGCCGGCGGTCGTCTGGTGGTCGAGCCCCCCGATGAAGTCGAAGGGGATCGGCCGGAAGACGCCGAAAAGGATGGTGGGGTCGATGGAGAGTGAGCGCAAGGCCGTCTGGTCGGCGAGCATTCTTACCATTTTCCCCGAGATGTTCCCGGGTCCGCTCGGCCATTCCTTGGCTGGTCGGGCTCTGACCGAGGGTCGTTGGTCCCTCGAGACGGTGGATATCCGGAGCTTCGCTCTGGACAAACATCGCTCGGTGGATGACAGCCCCTTCGGTGGCGGGGCGGGCATGGTGATGCGCCCCGACGTGTTGGATGCGGCCATAAGGTCGGTTCCCCGCGTCGGACCGTTCATCTACCTGACGCCACGCGGCAAGTTGCTGGATCAGCAGCGTGTCCGGGAATTGGCGGCCGAACCGGGCGTCACCATTCTGTGCGGTCGCTTCGAGGGGGTGGATCAGCGCGTGCTGGACGCCCACGGTGCCGAGGAAATCAGCCTTGGCGACTTTGTGCTGTCGGGTGGCGAGCCTGCGGCTCTGATGCTGATGGACGCCGTTGTGCGTCTCCTGCCCGGGGTGACCGGGAATCAGGAGTCGCTGGCGGAAGAAAGTTTCGAGTGGGGGCTCCTGGAGTATCCCCACTACACCCGGCCCCAGCAATGGGGAGAACGGGCGGTGCCGGAGGTTCTGCTTTCCGGTCACCATGAGAACATTCGCTCCTGGCGGAAACGCCAAGCGGAACAAGTAACACGGCAGCGCCGTCCCGATCTGTGGGATCGATACGTCGCCGCCGGCAAGGCTAAATGAGAAGGGTTCAGCCATGGTCAACATTATTCAGGCGCTCGAGATCGAGCAGATCGAGAAGCTGACGTCCGGCAAGTCCATCCCGGCTTTCAACCCGGGCGACACCGTCAAGGTCAGCGTGAAAGTGGTCGAAGGCAGCCGCGAGCGTCTTCAGGCTTATGAGGGCGTTGTCATCGCCCGCAAGAACGACGGTCTGAACAGCTCGTTCACCGTCCGCAAGATCTCCTACGGTGAAGGTGTGGAGCGTATTTTCCCGCTCTATTCCCCCAACGTGGCCGAGATCGAAGTGATCCGTCGTGGCGACGTTCGTCGCGCCAAGCTGTACTATCTGCGCGATCGTCGCGGTAAGTCGGCTCGTATCGCCGAGCAGACCACTGGCTTCTCCGCCAAGCTGGCTGCCGCCGACCGCGAAGCCGCCGCGGCTGAGAAGAAGAGCAAGCAGTAAGGCTTACGCGGCCTTACCGCAACCTCTCTCATCCATGCCGGGGTGGAGTCCTGATTTCGGGACTCCGCCCCTTGGCATGAGCTATTTCAGCGTGGGGCGGGACGGGACCGGCTCCCGGCTTATATCCGCCTCTCGCTTACTCGAAGCGTGGAGCAGCGAAGAACGCCATGGCCAAATCTCGCACCCTGTTCGAAAAGATCTGGGACAGCCACCTTGTGGATGTCCAGGATGACGGCACCTGTCTGATCTATATCGACCGCCATCTGGTCCATGAAGTGACCAGCCCCCAGGCGTTCGAAGGTCTGCGCACCGCCGGCCGCAAGGTCCGCCACCCCGAGGCCACTCTGGCCGTGGCCGACCATAACGTTCCCACCACCGACCGTTCCAAGGGCATCGAGAACGAAGAGTCGCGCATCCAGGTCGAAGCCCTGGAAAAGAACGCGGCTGACTTCGGCGTCGAATATCTGGCCATGGATGACATTCGTCAGGGTGTCGTGCATATCGTCGGTCCGGAACAGGGCTTTACCCTGCCCGGCACCACCATTGTTTGCGGCGATTCTCATACTTCGACCCATGGCGCTTTCGGCTCGCTGGCTTTTGGCATCGGCACCTCGGAAGTCGAACATGTGCTGGCGACCCAGACCCTGGTGCAGAAGCCGGCCAAGACCATGCTGGTCCGGGTTGACGGCAAGCTGCCCGCAGGTGTCGGCGCCAAGGATCTGGTGCTGGCCATCATCGGCAAGCTGGGCACCGCCGGCGGCACCGGCTATGTGATCGAATATGCCGGCGAGGCTATTCGTTCGCTGTCCATGGAAGGCCGCATGACGGTCTGCAACATGACCATCGAAGCCGGTGCGCGCGCCGGTCTGATCGCCCCCGACGAGGTCACCTTCCAGTACATCATGGGCAAGCCCCGCGCCCCGAAGGCCGCCGCCTTCGAAGCCGCTCTGGCCTATTGGAAGACCCTGACCACCGACGAGGGTGCTACCTATGACGCCACCCTGGTGATCGATGCTCCCAGCCTGGAGCCCATGGTGACTTGGGGCACCAGCCCCGAGGACGTGCTGCCGATCTCGGCCAAGGTGCCGAACCCGGCCGCCATCGCTGATCCCGCCAAGAAGGCGGCTGTCGAACGCGCCATCGCCTATATGGGCCTGACCGCTGACCAGCCCTTGTCCGAGATCAAGGTGGACACGGTGTTCTTGGGCTCCTGCACCAACGGCCGCATCGAGGACTTCCGCGAAGCCGCCGCCGTTCTGAAGGGCCGCAAGGTTGCCGCCAATGTCCGCTTCCTGGCCGTTCCCGGTTCGGGTCTGGTCAAGGAACAGGCCGAGGCCGAGGGCCTGGACAAGGTGTTCCTGGAAGCTGGCGCCGAATGGCGCGAACCCGGCTGTTCCATGTGCCTGGCCATGAACGGCGACCAGTTGAGCGATGGCGAACGGTCTGCCTCGACCTCGAACCGCAACTTCGAAGGCCGTCAGGGCCGTGGTGGCCGCACCCATCTGGTCAGCCCCGCGATGGCCGCCGCCGCTGCCGTCACCGGCAAGTTGACCGACTGGCGCAAGCTGTAAGAAGGAGACGGGACATGGATAAGTTTACCAAACTCACCGGCGTCGCCGCTCCGCTGCCGATTCTCAATGTCGACACCGACATGATCATTCCCAAGCTGTTCCTGAAGACCATCAAGCGGTCGGGCCTGGGAAAGAATCTGTTCGACGAGATGCGCTATACCAAGGACGGCAAGGAAGTTGCGGATTTCGTCCTCAATCAGCCGGCCTATCGCAAGGCCAGCATCATTGTGGCCGGGGCCAACTTCGGCTGCGGCAGCTCGCGCGAGCATGCTCCTTGGGCTCTGCTGGATTTCGGCATTCGCTGCGTCATCGCCCCCAGCTTTGCCGACATCTTCTATAACAACTGCTTCAAGAACGGCATTCTGCCCATCAAGCTGCCGCAAGTCGATGTGGACAAGCTGATGGACGATGCCCAGCGCGGCGCCAATGCCACCGTGACCATCGACCTGGAAAAGCAGGAAATCACTGGTCCCGATGGCGGTTGCATCAAGTTCGAGCTGGATCCCTTCCGCAAGCATTGCCTGCTCAACGGTCTGGACGATATCGGCCTGACCTTGCAAAAGCAGGACAAGATCACGGGCTTCGAGACCCAGCGCAGCCAGAGCTTCCCCTGGCTGTAAGTCCTTAAAATCGAGGCCGCTGCTCCTTGACGGAGCGGCGGCCCCGTTCTTTCCCTTCCGGAGGAATTCCTTCATGTCCAACAAGAAGCTGCTCATCCTCGCCGGCGACGGCATCGGCCCCGAGGTCATGGCCCAGGTCCGCCGCGTCATCGATTGGATGGCCAAGAAGCGCAACATTAAGTTCGATCTGTCCGAAGGCCTGATCGGCGGCGCGTCTTACGAGAAGTTCGGCCATCCCCTGACCGACGAGACCATGGCCGCCGCTTTCGCCGCCGACGCCGTTCTGCTGGGCGCCGTGGGCGGTCCGCAGTGGGACAATCTGCCCTTCGAAGTCAAGCCCGAGCGCGGCCTGCTGCGCCTGCGCAAGGACCTGGAGCTGTTTGCCAACCTGCGTCCGGCCTTCGTCTTCGACGCTTTGGCCGAGGCTTCCTCGCTCAAGACCGAGCTGGTCAAGGGCCTGGACATCATGATCGTGCGCGAGCTGACCGGCGGCATCTATTTCGGCCAGCCCCGCGGCATCACCACTTTGCCGAACGGCGAGCGCCAGGGTCTGAACACCCAGGTCTATACCACCTCGGAAATTGTCCGCATCGCCGAAGTGGCCTTTGATCTGGCCAAGAAGCGCGGCAACAAGGTCCATTCGGTCGAAAAGGCCAATGTGATGGAATCCGGCCTGCTGTGGCGTGAAGAAGTCACCAAGCTGCATGCCGAAAAGTATAGCTCGGTCGAACTGCACCATATGTATGCCGACAATTGCGCCATGCAGCTGGTCCGTACGCCCAAGCAGTTCGATGTCATCGTCACCGACAATCTGTTCGGCGACATCCTGTCTGACTGTGCCGCCATGCTGACCGGCTCCTTGGGCATGCTGCCCTCCGCCTCTTTGGGGGCTGCCGATGCCAAGGGCAACCGCAAGGCCGTCTACGAGCCCGTGCATGGCTCCGCCCCGGACATCGCCGGACGCGACATGGCCAACCCTCTGGCCACCCTGCTGTCCTTCGGCATGATGCTGCGCTACAGCTTCGACATGTTCGCCGAAGCCGACATGCTGGATCAGGCCGTGAAGAACGTCCTCGACGGCGGCCTGCGTACCGGCGACATCATGCAGCCGGGCAAGGCCAAGGTCTCGACCACGGTCATGGGCGAAAGCATCGTCCGCGAGCTGGACAAGCTGGCCGGGTAATTTCCCCAGCCTTATCGGTCCAATGAAAAACCCCCGCCGGGAAACTGGCGGGGTTTTTTTGTCATATAACGACCGTCACAATCAGTGGGAGAATTTCATTTGTCTGTCATGGAAAGCGGTACTATGCTCGCCGGGCAATAAAAACCGGGACCGACCAAACGGACCTGGAATGGGGTGGGCCCAATATATTGCAGTTTTGTTACAATTCCTGCTGGCCCTAGGGGCTGGGGAGGGCGACTATGCTTTCCTGGATTCGTAGCAGCATTGCAAGGACGCTTAGCGTTACCTTGATCGCTGTATTGGGTCTGACGATCCTTGTTTCCTTTGCCATCGGCCATTTCATCATTGCCGCTGTCGAGGAAAGCTACGAGGGCGTGATCTTTGGTCAGATCATTCCCGATATTCAACATATGGGCGATGCCCAGTTCGCCGCCGAGGAGCGCACCATCGCCACCGAGGAAGCCGGGCTGGCCGAGCAACTGCTGGCGGATGCCGCCCAGAAAGCCACGGCCCGCAAGGACGAGGTCTATGGCCCCGACGACTTCCGCGCCCATATCTCAGATCGTCGCACCCGGGGCGGCATCGACAAGCCGGCGTCCCTGTTCGTGGTGGCCGATGCCGCCAATGGGCAGGTCTGGGTCTATCGCGGCCAGCATGATCCTGAGGGTAAATTCATCGGCGTCAAGGCCACGGCCTTCAATATCTCCGAGCCCGCCCAGGCCGCCGAAGATCTTCTGGCGGCCCATCTGGAACGCACCGTCAGCTTTGACCGTCGACGCGCCGATTTGGCCGACCGCCGCATGGCCTTTTCGAAGGTCAAAAGCGTGGTGGGCGAGACCATCGATCATATCCAGGCCAAGCGCCAGGATATGGCCGAGATGAAGGCCCGCCAGCGGCTGAATGGCGCCTTGGCGGTGCTGGCCATGGCCGGCATGGGCGGGGCGCTGCTGGGGTTGATGCTCTATCGGCTGGTCCGCAGCATCGTTGGCCAGGGCCGGGCTATCGAAGCTATCCTGGCCGCCTCCCATGACCTGCAGGCCCTGGAGGCGGTGGTGGTTCCCGAGACCGGGCGCTCCGATCAGTTGGGCATCGTCGCGCGCGGCATTGCCTCAGCCCGTGATGCCTTTCGTCAGGTTCATCGGCTGCAGGACGAGCGGGCCGGATTGGAAGCCCGCGCCGCCGCCGATAAGGCTGCCGCCCTGCAATGTCTGGCCAAGGAGTTCGAAGCCACCGTCCAAGGGGGTGTGGACCGGGTGGCCCAAGCCGCCGCCGGGCTGCATCAAGGCTCCGAGGTGATGATGGAGGCCCTGGGCCGCACCATCGTCGAATCCCGCTCGGCCACCCTGGCGTCCTCGGACGCCAGCGGCAATGTCCAGAGTGTGGCCGGGGCCGCCGAGGAACTTTCGGCCTCGATCCGCCAGGTCAGCGGCGAGATGCGCCGTTCTGTGGAGATCGTCGCCCGGGCCGAGCAGGCGGCGGAGGCCTCCACCGCCACCATGCGCGATCTGTCGGAAGCCGCCGGGCGCATCGAGGATGCCGTGCGCATCATCACCGCCATCGCCCATCAGACCAACCTGCTGGCCCTGAATGCCACCATCGAGGCGGCCAGGGCCGGAGACATGGGCAAGGGTTTCGCCGTGGTCGCCGGGGAAGTGAAGGGCCTGGCCAACCAGACCGCTAAGGCCACCGAGGACATCGGCCTTCTGATCACCGACATCCAAGAAGACAGCCGCCGGGCGGTTCAGACCATCGAGTCCTTCTCGGTGGTGATGACGGAGATCGGTACCTTGGCCCGCAACGCCGCCGCCGCCATGGGCCAGCAGGACGAGGCCACCCACGAGATCGCCCGTAACGTTCAGCAAGCCGCCGACGGCGCCGATGGTGTCACCCGCAGCCTGACCACGGTGGGCGCTACTGTGATCCAGGTGGAAAACGCGGCGCGCGAGGTAAAGACGGCCTCTCTCGGCCTGGACGAAGTCTCCGGCAATCTGCGGGATTCCTTGCGCAGCTTTTTGGCGCACCTTAAGGCAGCGTAGAGCATTCCTCGATCTGACAGGACAAATCGAGGAATGCGATAAGCCTGCGCGGCATTTGAGCGAGCCCGGAACGGGCCGTTTGTTACAAACCTTGTACGGTTTCCGATTAACCGGGAAGCGTACAAGGCCCGCTGCCGGCGTGGGTCTTGGTTATGGCGGCGGCGATGGCGTTCATCTCTGCCGCCGTCAGGGTCAGGGAGGCTCCGGCGATCCAACCCTCCACCTGTAGGGCTGAGCGGGCTCCGACGATGGCCCCACTGACGCCAGGGAAGGCCAGAGTCCAGGCGATAGCCATGGAAGCGGTGCTGACTCCGCGCTCTTGGCCCAAGGCGGTGAAGACCTCGGCCAGGGCCAGATTGCGCTGCAAAGCCTCGCCCTGGAAATCGCCGGAGCGGTGCCGCCAGTCATCCTTGGCCAGGCTGCCCATGCGTTGCAGGCTGAAGCCGCCCGAGAGCAGGCCCGATTGCAGGGGGCTGTAGACGATGACGCCGGTGCCATGATCGCGGCACCAGGGGATTTCCGCCGCTGCGGCGTCCCGGCGAATGGCCGAGAAGGGTGGCTGCAGACTGTCCACATGGCCGAGGGTCTCGGCGGCGGCCAACTGCGGGACGTTGTGGTTTGACAGCCCGGCCGCTCGGATCTTTCCTTCTGCCTTGAAGTCCAGCAGGCATTGCCAGACCTCTTCCACCGAGCTGCCGTCGGCGGCGGGGAAATGCATCTGGTAAAGGTCGATGTAATCCACCCGCAGGCGGCGTAAGGATGCCTCCAACTCGCGGCGCAGGCTGGCAGGATTGCCGACGCGCCGAGGCTGGGTGAAGGGATTGGCCTCGTCCCATACTTGGCCGCATTTGGTGAAGACGAAGGGGCGTTGGCTTTTGGGCAGGTCACGCAGAGCCTCGGCCACCACTTCCTCGGAATGACCCAACCCATAAACGGCGGCGGTGTCGATCCAACTGATGCCCAGTTCCAAGGCCCGGCGGATGGCGGCGATGGAGCTGGCGTCGGCCTGGCGGCTCCAGCCCCAGGCCCAATCGCCGCCGCCAATGGCCCAGGCTCCCAGCCCGACGGTGGTGATCTCCATGCCGGTGGTGCCCAAGGGACGGGTGGGAAGACTCATGGCGGCGGCTCCTGCGGATGGGGTCTCTTCAAAGGATGGTGGCCCGATCCGCCGGGAAAATCCATTCCCCCCTTGCGAAGGCTGTCGCACTCGGGTAAATGTAGTCAGTTCAACGGAGAGACAGAGCATGTCGCAGCGCGCTTGCATCCAGACTGTCCCGGCCCGCGCCCTGGTGGCTGCGGGGCGCTCCGTACTGACCGCCACCAAAACCAGCACTAAGAAGACCCTGGCGTAAGGCGGGCTGGTCGGATCACACCAATATCCCAAGGCCCGCGGGAACACCCGGCGGGCCTTTTTGTTAGGGCTGGCAGGGTCTCCGAAAAGCGGGCCTAACAGCGAAGAAGGACAGGACTGAGATGGGTTACAAGGTTGCGGTGATTGGCGCCACGGGCAATGTGGGCCGCGAAATTCTCCAGACGCTGGTCGATCGGAACTTCCCGGCTGACGAAGTGGTCGCTCTGGCATCCGAACGTTCGGTCGGCTCCGAAGTCTCCTATGGCGACGACAAAAGGCTGAAGGTTCAGGATCTGGCCAAGTTCGACTTCACGGGCTGCGATATCGCCCTGTCGTCGCCGGGCGCCAAGGTCTCGGCCATCCACAGCCCGCGCGCTGCCGCCGCCGGTTGCGTGGTGATCGACAACACCTCGCATTTCCGCATGGAGCCCGATGTTCCGCTGGTGGTGCCGGAAGTGAACCCGGAAGCCATCGCCGGCTATAAGAAGCGCGGCATCATCGCCAACCCGAATTGCTCGACCATTCAGATGGTGGTGGCCTTGAAGCCGCTCCATGATCTGTTCAAGATCAAGCGCGTGGTGGTCTCGACCTATCAGTCGGTGTCGGGCGGCGGCAAGGAAGCCATGGACGAGCTGTTCAATCAGACCCGTGCCATCTTTGTGAACGATCCGATTAAGCCCGAGAAGTTCACCAAGCAGATCGCCTTCAACTGCATTCCTCACATCGATGTCTTCATGGACGATGGTGCGACCAAGGAAGAGTGGAAGATGGCCGTCGAGACCCGCAAGATTCTCGATCCCAATGTTGCCGTTCATGCCACCTGCGTGCGGGTGCCGGTGTTCGTCAGTCATTCGGAAGCCGTCACCGTCGAGTTCGAAAAGCCGGTGGACGAAGCCGTCGCCCGCGAGGCTCTGTCCAACTTCCCGGGTGTGGTGGTGGTCGATCATCGCGCCGACGAAGGTTATGTCACCCCGGTGGAAGCCACCGGCGAGGACGCCGTCTATGTCAGCCGCATCCGCCGCGACCCCACCGTCAAGAATGGCCTGTCGTTCTGGTGCGTCTCGGACAATCTGCGCAAGGGCGCGGCCCTGAACGCCGTTCAGATTGCCGAGCTTCTGGCGCGGGATTATCTGAAGAAATAACGGGTTGCCCTTGGGCGAAATGAACCCCTGGCTGGAAATCTCAGCCAGGGGTTTTATTTATTAGACGTGATATAGATGTAATGTTTTTTCTAATTGCAAAAGTGTGAATGCAAAGGCTTTAATCCCCTCGGCGGTAAGGTGGGGGTCGTCCGTCTAATTTTAAAAGCTGTCTTGCTAAAGATGGCAGGCGTGGAGGCCTTGAGATGTCTGGGGGGAATGTGACGGGACGTATTAGTGTCCGTACGCGAATTTACGCCGGTTTCGCCGTGGTTCTGGTGCTTTTGTTGGCCGTGGGCGCCATCGGTGTCGGCGGCATCCGCCATGCTCTGACCACCTTCGATGTCTATTCAGGCAGCGCCTCTGATGAAATCCGTATCATGGGCATCGACCGCGATGTCGGCACCGTGCGGCGGAATGTTTTGATGTTCGGGAACAATGGCGACCTTACTGTGCTGGCGAAGGTGCGCGACGGCCTTGCCCAGCTAAAGAAGATCCTGACTGAAGCCCGCGCCGGCGCCGATATCCCCGAGGTTGGTGTCAAGATTGATGCCGCCCAGGCCGCTCTTGGCCAATATTCCGCTGGTGTTGAACAATTGGCCCAGCTGCGCGCCAAGCGCGACGCCGCTCTGGCCCGCATGATTGAATTGGGCGGCAAGGCGGTCGATGGTCTGACCGAAGTGGTGACCAACGCCGAAGCCGATCAGGAATTTCGTAGCGCCGTGCTGGCCGGACAGGCTCAAAGCACGCTGCTCAACGCGCGGATTAGCTTCTATCAGTTCCTGCTGAAGGGCGATCCCGCCGCCGGCGAGGCTGGCGGCAAGAAGCTGGAAGAGGTAGAGCGTCTGCTGGCCGAGCTGGCCGATCATCAAAGCGGCTCTGGCCGCAAGGATCGCACCCATGCGGTTGCCGGCTTCGTCGCCGATTATTTCCAAGCTTGGGGTGATCTGAAGGACGCCTCGATGGACAGCTCCAAGATGATGGCCGTCACTCTGCCAGAGCAGGCTGAAGCCTTCGGCAAGGCCAGCACCGAGGCCAACGCCCTGCAGGCCCAGCTTCTGGCCGCGACTTTGAGCGAGTCTCAGGCGACCTTGACCTCTTCGAGCACTTCGGCCCTGACCCTGACCATTGCCGCCGTTCTGGCCGGTATCGCCTTTGCCTTCTTCGTTGCCCGCAGCATCGTTGTGCCGGTACGCTCCATGACCGACATCATGGGTTTGCTGGCCAGCGGCGACAAGACCGTGCTGGTGCCGGCCCTGGATAACCAGGATGAAATCGGCGCCATGGCCCGGGCCGTGCAGGTCTTCAAGGAAAACGCCATTCGCGTCGAGCGTCTGCAGGCCGAGCAGGAAGAGATGAAGCGCCGCGCCGAAGCCGATCGCCGCGCCGCCATGCTCAAGCTGGCCGATGACTTCGAGTCCAGTGTCAAACATGTGGTGGATTCGGTCTCGGCCGCCGCTGTTCAGATGCAGGCCACCAGCCAGTCCATGGCTTCGGTGGCCGAGGAAGCCAGCCGTCAGTCGACGGCGGTGGCCGCTGCTTCGGAAGAGGCCGCCACCAACGTTCAGACGGTCGCCTCTGCGGCCGAGGAACTGTCGGCCTCTATTCGCGAGATCACCCAGCAGGTTTCTCAGGCCTCCGACGTCTCGAACGAGGCGGTTACCGTGGCGGACGTCGCTCAGGGCGTGATGCATGGTCTGGACGAAGCCACCTCGCGCATTGGCGAAGTGGTGAATCTGATCAATGATATCGCCGCCCAGACCAATCTTTTGGCCTTGAACGCTACCATCGAAGCCGCCCGAGCCGGCGACGCCGGCAAGGGGTTCGCGGTGGTTGCCAACGAGGTCAAGCATCTGGCCAATCAGACCGGCAAGGCCACCGAGGAAATCTCGGACCAGATCGGCGCCGTGCAGGATTCCACCGGCAAGGCAGTGATCGCCATTGGCCAGATTTCCAGCATCATCAGCCGTATCAGCGAGATCAATTCGGCCATTGCCTCGGCGGTGGAAGAGCAGGGTGCCGCCACCCAGGAAATCGCCCGGAACGTTGATCAGGCGGCGGCTGGCACCCAGGAAGTCTCGGCCAATATCATCGGCGTCAATCAGGCAGCTGGCGAAGCCGGTCATGCCGCCAACGAGGTCCTGCAGGCGGCCAGCGAGTTGGGCCGTCAGTCGGCGCTGCTGTCTTCGGAAGTGACCAACTTCATCGCCACCATTCGGCGGGGATGATTAAAACCCCAAGCTGATCAGAATTCCGGCACCGAACAGCATCAGGGCGGTGCCGGAAATATGGTTCAGCTTGCGCATCCAATCTTCGGTCAGTTTGGAGCGCACTGCTCCGGCCATGGCCGAGAGCACCAGCCACCATAAGGTCGATCCCGCGAAGACGCCGAAGATCAGCAGGCCTGCCTCGGCGGGCTTGCCGTTGTCGATGGCTCCCACGGCGGCAAAAACGCCCATGGAGGCCAGGATGGTGCCGGGATTGGACAGGGTGATCAGGAAGGTGGAGACGAAGTCCTTCACCAGCCCCGGTCCCTTGCCGGGCTCCGGCGCCAGGGTGGGCGGCGTTGACCAGGTGCGCCCGCCCAGCAGCAGCAGGAAGGTTCCACCCACCAGCCGCAGGGCAAAGGCATGCTCCAGCAGAAAGCCGCTGACAACGGTGATGCCAAGGCCAGCCACCGCGCCATAGAAGGTGTCGGCGAAGGCAGCTCCCACTCCGGCGATGAAGGCGGCATAGCGACCGTCGGCAAGAGCCCGGCGGATGCACAAAATGCCGACCGGGCCGACGGGGGCGGCCAGGGCGAAACCGATGGCCAGGCCGCGAATGAAATTGAACGACTGCATTTTCTCGCTCGAAGATGGGCGGCTAGTGCCGTTTCCGCTTAATCGGAACCGGCCCTAGGTCTGCGTTAAGCGGCCCGTTCCGGCCCCGCTCAGACGCCTAAAGACATAGGCCATGCGCCCGGCGGCGGGAAGAGGAAATCATACCAGCTAAAACTTGATATGACTCGTTGGCCGGTATCAAGAGCGCGTTTAGCGCGAGGCCAAGGGCCGGATGGCCCGCCCGGTGAGGGGCTTGCGGCAGGTCAATTCATTGGCAGCCGGTATCAGTCAGCGTCCTTGATTGATCAGGCTATTGATATCGGTCTGGCTCATCTGCGGCAGGGCGGCGCAAGGGGATTTGGCGGAGGTGCGCCGTTCGTTGCCGTCCCATTGCTTGGCATGGCGGCGGCGGTCGGGCCCGAAGAAATTGCCGCCGCGCACGAAGCGCCGGGGCGTCTCCAGGATATTGGCCAGCCGGCTGAGGATGACCTGACCCGACAAAGGCTTGATGACGAATTCATTGACCCCGGCGTCGCGGGCGGCCAAGACCCGCATGCGGTCGGCCTGCCCGGTCATGACGATCACCGGCAGGAAAACATTGGGGCTTTCCGGGGATCGGCGGATGAAGCGGGTCAGTTGCAGCCCGTCCATCTGCTCCATTTCCCAGTCCGTGAGGATCACGTCGGGAACCACTTCCTTCATGATGGCGATGGCCTGTTTGCCGCTTTCGGCTTCGGCCACCTTGTTGATGCCGATGCTGCGCAAGATCACTTTGACCAGTTTGCGGATATGGTCGTTATCGTCGACCACCAAAAGCCGTACATCTTGAATGGTTTGTGGCATCTCCTGCCTCCCCCGGTCATACCCCGCTATTTCGGGAGA